>Ga0247842_10000666_pt1 | contig 68292 bp, 60 predicted proteins | sample LaCruzMarch2015__3_FD_192411 | JGI IMG/M metagenome (GOLD analysis project Ga0247842, IMG submission 192411) | Freshwater microbial communities from meromictic Lake La Cruz, Castile-La Mancha, Spain - LaCruzMarch2015_19m | ecosystem: Environmental > Aquatic > Freshwater > Lake | place: Spain... | reverse complement strand
ACGCTAAAATTAGTTCCAACACATTTACAACCGGCTCCCCTATAAGCCCAAATAAACGCCCGGAAGCATGCTTAGCAATAAGGACCTTAATTGTATCTTCTGGTAACCCCCTAAGCCGTGCAATACGCCCAGCCTGATAATATGCTGCCGCTAAACTGATATGTGGGTCTAAACCGCTTGCCGAAGAAGTAACTAAATCTACCGGAATAAGATTACTATTGGGGTCGACTAATTTTAATGCTTTGATACGCGCTTTTACTGCTTCAACTAATGCCGGGTTTGTCGGCCCTAAATTTGAGCCGGATGAAGAAGCTGCGTTAAAAGAAACAGGCGATGTCGCTGAAATACGGCCCCAAAAATACCTGGGATTATTAAACGCCTGACCGATAAGAACTGAACCAACCGGTTTACCGTTTTGATAGATTAAGCTGCCATTGGCTTGATTCCGGAAAAATAACTGAGCAATCCCGGTAATAAAAAGCGGATAAATAATTCCTGTGATTATTGACAAAACTAAAAAAATTAGAATAGCTTGTTTTATTTGTCCTTTAAACATATCTGTCCTTCCGCGGTAAGCGAACACCGGCCAATCCTATATGTCCGGGTGCCATCAAACTAAATGCAGCGCCACTAAAACCAGATCAATTAATTTTATCCCTATGAACGGCGCAATAATTCCGCCTATTCCATATATAAAGAGATTATCACGTAAAAGCTGGCCGGCCGGCATCGGTTTATAGCGCACACCGCGCAAAGCAAGCGGGATAAGAAACATAATAATGAGTGCGTTAAAAATAACCGCAGACATTACCGCGCTTGCAGGCGTAGCCAGATGCATAATATTAAGTGCCGAAAGTGCCGGATAGGTCCCAACAAAAGCAGCAGGAATAATCGCAAAATATTTAGAGACATCGTTAGCGATACTAAATGTCGTAAGCGAGCCGCGCGTCATAAGGAGTTGTTTGCCGATTTCAACAATCTCAATAAGCTTTGTAGGATTAGAATCAAGATCGATCATGTTCCCGGCTTCTTTTGCTGCCTGGGTTCCGGTGTTCATCGCAACAGCAACATCGGCTTGCGCAAGGGCGGGAGCATCATTTGTCCCATCACCAGTCATGGCAACCAGCCTGCCCCCTTCCTGCATTTGACGTATATATTTAAGCTTGGCTTCAGGTGTGGCTTGGGCCAGAAAATCATCCATACCAGCTTCAGCGGCAATTGCCGCGGCTGTCAAAGGATTATCTCCTGTAATCATTACAGTTTTAATACCCATACGCCGAAGCTCAGCAAAACGCTCCTTAATACCTCCCTTGATAATATCTTTTAGCTGAATTACTCCCAGCACATGGTTATGTTCTGCAACCACTAAAGGCGTCCCTCCGCTTTTAGATATAGAATCAATAGATACCTTTAAATCTTCAGGAAATAAACCTCCAAGCATATTTACATATTCTTCAATAGCATTAGCTGCGCCTTTTCTTATTTGTCTGCCATCACCTAAATCCACTCCGCTCATTCTTGTTTGCGCCGAAAAAGGAATAAAATGCGCGTCAAGTTCATGAATATGGCGTTCTCTAATACCGTATTTTTCTTTAGCCAAAACTACAATACTCCTTCCTTCCGGAGTCTCATCTGACAAAGATGCCAGCTGTGCCGCATCAGCCAAATCTTCCCGGCTGATATCCTTAGCCGGAATAAAATCTACCGCTTGCCTATTGCCAAGGGTGATTGTTCCGGTTTTATCCAAAAGTAAAACATCCACATCTCCAGCCGCTTCAACTGCGCGGCCTGAAGTAGCAATTACATTTGCCTGAATCATTCTATCCATACCTGCGATACCTATAGCAGATAATAATCCCCCGATAGTAGTCGGGATAAGACACACAAGCAATGCGACTAATACCGTTACTGTAATCGGTTGACCGTGGCCGGCGGCGTTTACACCATAAAGAGAAAATGGCAATAACGTTACTGTGGCTAAAAGAAAAATCAGTGTAAAAACTGCCAAGAGTATGCTAAGCGCGATTTCATTAGGAGTCTTCTGCCTTTTTGCTCCTTCAACCATCGCAATCATATGATCCAGGAATGTCTCTCCCGGGTTTGTTGTGATGCGGACCACAAGCCAGTCTGAGAGCACTTTCGTTCCGCCGGTAACAGAGCTGCGGTCTCCTCCGCTTTCACGTATTACCGGAGCGCTCTCTCCGGTAATTGCGCTTTCATCAACAGACGCCACCCCTTCAATAACCTCTCCATCCATTGGGATTAAGTCGCCTGCTTCAATGAGAACAACATCTCCTTTTCGTAGCGTAGTAGCAGATACTTTATCGCAAGCGGAACCATAATTGGGCTTTAAAAGTTTTCTGGCAACAGTATCCTTGCGGGCTTTTCTTAAACTTTCAGCCTGAGCTTTCCCGCGGCCTTCGGCCATCGCTTCGGAAAAATTAGCAAAAATTAAGGTAAACCATAACCACAAGGTTATGGCTAAAATAAAGCTGGCTGGGGCTTCCCCGCGACCGATTAAAGCTTGAAAATATAAAAATGTAGTCAATAGACTCCCCGCTAAGACTACAAACATTACGGGATTCTTAATCTGATGCCGGGGGTCTAATTTCTTTATTGAATTAACGGCTGCCGGCCAGCAGATAGCTGGATCAAATAAAGATTTAGCTTTATGTGATTTACTCATTAGATACCCCTTAGCATTAGATGCTCAACGATTGGACCCAAGGCCAAAGCCGGGAAAAATGTAAGCGCTCCGACAATTAAAATAACCACAACTAAAAATATAATAAATAGCGGCGTATGCGTAGGTAGTGTCCCCTGGCTTTGCGGCACAATCTTTTTCTTAGAAAGTGAACCCGCGATCGCAAGCGCAGGGATTATAAGCCAATACCTGGCAAAAAACATCGCTAACCCCTGAGCCACATTATAGAAAAAGGTATTGGTGGTTAAGCCGGCAAACGCGCTCCCATTATTATTACTTGCCGATGAAAAAGCATATAATATTTCACTAAATCCATGAGGCCCAGGGTTTAAAATCGAGTTTTTTCCTGCGGGGACAACGACTGCAATCGCTGTGCCGGCCAAAACAAGTATAGGAGGTATCAGGATCATCAGGGAAGCCATTTTCATCTCATAAGCTTCTATCTTCTTACCTAAATATTCAGGTGTGCGGCCGATCATCAAGCCGGATATAAACACAGCGATAACTATAAACGCTACCATGCCATAAAGCCCGGAACCCACCCCGCCAAAGACAATCTCTCCTAATTGCATAAGCCACATCGGAATCAATCCGCCAAGAGGCATATAGGAATCATGCATGGAATTTACCGAGCCGTTGGAGGCTGCGGTTGTAGCAACTGCCCAGATAGCGGAATTTGCGATGCCAAAACGGGAATCTTTCCCCTCCATATTGCCACCGGACTGTAAGTCGCTTGCACGCTGATCAATGTTTAATTTATCAAAAAGAGGATTACCTTGTTGTTCAAAATGCATACAGGCCCAAAGACACGGTATGAAAATTATCAACATCGCTGCCAGTATCGCCCAACCTTGGCGCTTGTCCTTAACCATATAACCAAAGGTATAACACAATGCCGCCGCTATTAAAAGTATGGCTAAAACTTCCAGAAAATTTGAAAGAAGAGTAGGATTCTCAAAAGGATGAGCGGAATTAACATTAAAAAATCCGCCCCCGTTAGTTCCTAATTGCTTAATCGCTATCTGAGAGGCAGCCGGCCCCAAAGCAATGGACTGCCCTGAAACAATGTTGCCATTGGCGTCTTTTAAGCTCTCCAGTAAAGCTACCTTCGCGCTTGGCTTAAAGGTCTGAACAACTCCTTGTGATACCAAAACCAAAGATAGGATTATTGCCAGCGGCATTAGAATATAGAGTGTTGACCTGACTAAATCTACCCAGAAATTGCCGATGGTTTCGATTTGTTTCTGCACAAAACCTCTAATTACTGCCACCAGAATTGCCATTCCCGTTGCCGCAGAGACAAAATTCTGCACAGTTAACCCCAGCATTTGCGTAAGATAGCTTAAAGTTGTTTCGCCGCCGTAACTTTGCCAATTCGTATTAGTGGCAAAACTTACCGCCGTGTTAAAGGCTAGATCCGGGGGCACTTTCGGCATAGACATGGGGTTTAAAAGAAAATGGGCTTGAAAACGTTGTAAAATATATACAACAACTATACCTAAAATATTAAACAGTATCGCCGCCACCGCGTATGTTTTCCAAGGCATCCCTTGCTCAGGCCGCACGCCCGATAACCGGTAAACCAGTCTTTCCAGCCATCCGAAACAAACATTAAACCCGGCGGGTTTACCCTCGTAAATACGCGCCATGTAAATTCCTAACGGCTTGACAAATAACACTAATACCGTTAGAAAAATAGCAGCTTGGATAAAGTTATTCCAGTTCATCAGAATATCTCCGGTTTAAGAAGAGCCACCAAAAGATAAATAAGCAAAAACAGGGCAATAACCCCGCCAATCCAATAGATAATCGGCATAAAACCCCTCCTAACAAAAAACGCGGCCCCCGGACAATCCAATAAAACGGCAGTTACGCCCTATCGCAAAGATAAATGAACGCAAGAGAAACCGCGGTTAAACAAATAATAATCGCTATAAACACAATATCCATAGTCAAATATCTAATTATTCCCTGAACGCCGCTGCAGGTGACGGTGCGACTTCATCAGGAACAACCCCAACACCAAAAACGTCACTAGCGGAGACATCCATTCCGGAATACTGATGCCAAAACTCTTCAGGATCATGAACGTCCCCAAACAAAATACCGAATACATCGCGCCATTTTTTAGATAGACGTATCTCTTAATCTTGTCGATACTGCCTACAGTCAGCTGGCGCACAACCAAGGCGCCCAAACCATTGCCGATCAGGATAAGCGGCAAAGAAAGCGTGAAAGCAAAAGCGCCCAAAACCCCATCGATGGAAAAAGTAGTATCAATCACCTCAAGATACAAAAGCTTGCTGATATCCGATGCGCGGGAGCTTAATAATTCTTTTTCTTTTTGTTCTGCGCTGGCCTTAAAACCATGGCTAATAAAAAAAGCACTCGATCCCACTACTGCCCCAAAACCCATCAGAGGGTTTTTTAAAAGAGCAAACCAAACGATAACGCTTAACAACAGCGATACCACAGCGTAAAACCAGAAACCATTATTGTAAAAAAATCTTTCTATTTTCCAAGCGCAATATTTTTCTTCTAAAAATAACCAATAAAAGAACAAAAAAACCAAAAAAACTCCCCCGCCGATAAGCAAAACCGGGCTGGATTTTTCAATAGCCTCTAGGGCATAGGCGTTGCCTGATAAGGTTGCGGTAAAAGCGCCCCAAAACCCCAACTGGGGAACTGTGCTCCATACAATAATCCAAGGCAGAAATCCCCTGACCACAAACACCGCAAAGAGAATACCCCAACTTAAAAACCAACGCCGCGCCACCTGCCCCATACGGGTAAGCACATCAGCGTTAATGATCGCATTATCAATGCTACTGACCGTTTCAAATAAACATAAACCAAGAATCGTAAAAATAATTAAAACAGCACTCACCTAATCGCCTTTTCTAAAAAATCTGTTCAAATAAAAAACCAGAGGACGCATTCTCTGGTGTGTTCTCTCTAAAATCGACTTACGAGGTTAGCTGTCGGGCTCGGGTCGAGTAACCCTAATCTGATGTTACTAGATATTCGCCCCAAGATTATTTTAACTAATCAAATTCTTGGATTCCCCGCTATCCCTTTAGGCCTACGCAATAATCACCACACTCCTAAAGGAAGATTAAGCTTATTGAAAGTAAATATAACACAGAAAATGCCTTTGTCAAGTTCAATCACTCACTATCTTTTATAAAACGCGCGGCTCAACTTACAAACCAAAAACATCCCGATAAAAACACCAATATCCCCTAACTTCTGGATAAAATCCACCAAATGATTCGCGTTACAAATCATAGAATTTCCCAACTACTGACTGCCTCAAATAAACACAAACCGGAAATTGTAAGTATGATTGCGAAAATATTAATCTTGTTCCCATAAGTTATGCTTTTAAAGTTCCCAAATCCGTGGGGCCGCGGCCAAAAGATTTTAACATGGCAAGCGCCTGGCGTACCTGCTGGGAAACTGTTTGCCCCTCATGAGCACGATGCGGATAAATAGTATACAGCGGACGATACCTTAGGGGAGTGACATTAATCATAATAGAATTTCCGCCAGCCATCAAGCCATTTTCCCGGGCGGAAGAACTGAGGGTTTCATAGGCGGTAGTAACCAGGATTTTTGCTTTTTGCGCGCACATCAGGCGCGCCAAGGCTAATACCCCAAGCACATCTTGTTCAGAAGGGGCAGGAAAAGCCGCTAACGGAGTAAGCGGATGCGGCAGGAATGGCCCAAAACTAAACATCTCCGCATGTAATGAAGAGGTTAATATAATATCATTTACCAGATCCTCTCTGGTAGCCCCGGGGAGCCCAATGAGGCCGCCGGTTACAATAAGATAACCCATCTCATATGCGGCCCTTAAATGATCAAGACGCGAATTAAGATTGCATCCGGGATGCAATTTCTTATAAAGTGCTGGATTAGAAGTTTCAAAACGGAGTAAAAGACCGCGGCTGCCGGCTGCATACAACTGTTTTAGCCCCTCTATCCCAATCTCTCCGAAACTGACAAAAACAAGTACGGGAAATTCTTTCTTAATACCCGCCACGATACACGCCAATTCATCGGGCGAATACCCACACTCCTCCCCGGACTGCAGGACTAATGATTTAAAACCAAACTTATTGATCGCCTCACCTACCGCCGCGATTATCTCGTCAAAGCTCATACGGTAACGCGCAGCGTGACTTGAAGAAGAAATTCCGCAATACGCACAATTCCTGGCGCAGATATTTGATATTTCAAGGATTCCGTGCACACAGCAGGAATTATTATGATACTGCTGCCTGAGATAATTGGCAGTACGACGAACCAAAAGTTGACTCTGCACGTCTTCGAGATTTAATAAATACAATGCCTCTTCTCTTGAAGGAATAATATTCTGGCGCACACGCTCAAGTATCTTCTGTAACCTAAGATTAGAACTTATATCCCTGCTATCCAACGCCGCAGAAGCCGCATCAATTTTCCTTAATTCAAAAAAAACATCTTTCCAGGCCTTAAGGGTCTTCTGCGCCTGGCGCGGTAAAATCTTCTCAACCACATAACCACCCTGTGCGTATACGTAGTCACCCGGACTAAGGGATACAAATTCACAAAAGGCTTCCTTGCGCTCGCCAAAATAAGAAATAGTGGCTACCCCCTTGTGCACATCTTCTACTAAAGCCGGTATTGTATAGCACATACGTTCCCTCTTATCTCATGGACACGATTTTAAACAAAGCTCTTTAAAACTTCACCAATTTCTTTGCAGGCTGCCTGCGTTGACTCTTTTATTCCCCGCGAAAGGCATCCGCAAAATTCCGTAGACCCGGGTTGTATGCCAATAAGTATAGTTTCACAATTAATAGATTTAAACAGATAATCCCTGAGAACCTCAATCGGAACTCTATGTGTGGAAAAAGACACCCCTGCCTCTGTACAAATATCAACTACTCTTAAAGAGCCGGTTTTCAGGTGAAAATCTACCGCGTCAATAACAATCAAATGCGTAGGTTTAAACTTCTTTATCTGGCCGGTTAAGTTTTCAGGAGCAGTTTCACCTAAGAAAATCTTTAGCCTGTTTTTTTTACTATTACCTTTAATATGCGCCTTAAGCCCTTTGGCAATAATCATACCTGCCGCATCATCAGCTCTTAAGACAGAACCGATCCCCAGCACGGCAACCCTTTGTGCATTCTTTAACCTACTCTTCAAGATTATCTTTATTGACGGCATTAAGAATAACCTTTAATTGCGCGACATCTAACTTGGCGAGTTCAAATTCAGAGGTAATTTCAAGAGCATGTTTAAGACAGGAATCCACGCATTGGCCACAGTAAATACATTTGGCTAAATTTATTTCCGCCTCAAACTGTTTTTCGCCAACCTTCCTGATTTCTATCGCAGCCGACGGGCAATCACGCATGCACATCTTGCAGCCAATGCACGTTTGAGGATTAAATTTCAGTTTTCCACGGAACCCTTCAGGCATACCTGATCTTTTAGCAGGATAGTTTAACGTGGCTGGTTTTTTAAACAATGACTGTATAAGAAGCCTGGCTATCTTTCCCGGTCTACTCATCTTGGCAGTACCACCTTTAAGATAAGATTAAATAAAACCTGCAAGAACGCTAAAGGCGCAAGGTATTTCCAACAAAAGTTAATCATCTGATCCAAGCGTAGGCGCGCGAATAGCGTACGCAAAAACGAAACTGCCGCGATAATAAGAAAAACCTGAATTAAATAACACAAAAATACAGCCGCAGGCGGCAGGTTGAGGCCAAACGGCAAAAATACCGCCGCAAGTAAGGAAGCCCCCACTATCATTTCAACATTAAAAGACATGCGGATAAACGCCAGTAACCTTCCGTTGTATTCAGTAAAACTCCCCGCTACGATTTCGGTTTCCGCCTCCGGGATATCAAAAGGTATCTTCTCAAGTTTACCTAGGAGACAAATCAAAGCAACCGCAAATCCGATAATATTGCAAAACCAATAACCAATATGCTGGTTATAGAATGCCACTATCCCGCTCAATGACCAGGTATCAGCAAGCATTGCCGAGGCAAGGATACATAAAAACAAGGGGACTTCATAAGCGAACAATTGGGTCAGAGAACGCACTGCCCCAATCATTGAATAAACACTTCTTGAATACCAGCCGCCTAGAAAGTAAGCAAATGTAGGAACGGTCAAAAGATATAGAACAACGATCACATCCCCGTTAAAAGAGAACACCGAACGCTCACCCAATATAGGTATATAGAGAATTGCTGCTGATGAGGCAGCAAGCGCAAGTAGCGGCATCAGTTTAAAAACATTGCTATCCGCTTCTTCAGGGATTATCTCTTGCTTACTGATTAATTTAATAAAATCCGCTAATGGTTGAAACCACGGCGGCCCGATTCTGTTTTGAAACCGGGCATAAAGTTTCCTGTCAACATACTCGGCAAAAAACCCAAAAATAAAAAGGAATAACAAACCCGGAAAAATCAGAATATGAAAAAGTGCTTTAAGCATGCTAAAATAATTTAGTTAATTTTTCGTTTAAAGAGGTGAAATCTATTCCCTTGTTTTTATACCACTCAATTCCCTTAAGCCTGATAGTTTCCCAAACTACGGTATTCTTTTCCTTGTTCTTTGCATCCCGGACAGCTATCAATCTATCCGTGCAGGAAAAACACGGATCAATCGCCGCTATTACTATAGGCATATCCGCCAGGTATCTGTCTTCAAGCATTTTAGAAACTGACTGGATATTCGCTAAGGTGGGCGCCCTTACCTTTACCCTATCGGGTTTTTCTGTACCATTAGCACGTACATAATGAAGATCTTCCCCCCTGGGCGCTTCATAACGGCTTACTGCTTCGCCTACCGGTATTTTGCGGGACGACTTTATTAAAATCGGCCCGTCAGGAATCTTGTGTATAATCTGGCGCACCAGACTAAAGGATTCCATCAATTCTCCTAAACGCACCAGGGTGCGGCCATAGACATCGCAACTATTAACACTAATTACCTTAAAATCCAATTCCCCATAAGCTGCATAAGGATCGTCTTTGCGCACATCCCGCTCTATGCCTGAGGCGCGCGCAGTAGGACCAACCGCATCTAACTTCTCAGCATCTTCATGAGATAATACCCCTACCCCCTGCAAACGTTTAATTAAGGTCGTTTCGCCTTTAGCAAGATCAATATAGTATTTAGTCCTCTCCTCTAATATATCTATCGCCTTTAGAACCTCTTCTTTCTGTTTATGGCTGATATCACGCCTTACCCCTCCAACAGTATTAATTCCATAGTTTACCCTATTGCCGGTAAGTGCTGCCAGAAGATCCATCACCACTTCACGGTCACGCCAGGTATACATAAGCAGAGTATCAAAACCAATTTCATGACCAGCTACGCCTAACCACAAAAGATGGCTGTGTATACGCTCCAATTCGCCAATCAGCGTGCGCAGATATTTAGCGCGGGCTGTTACTTCAATACCGGCAATCTCCTCTACTGCCTGCACAAAACAAGTAGAGTGGGAATGTGAACAAATACCGCAAATCCGCTCAATAAGGTATAGCCCTTGGGTATACGTCCTTTCTTCGCAAGCCTTTTCTATGCCGCGATGATTGTAACCCAATCTTACACTGGAAGCGGTTATCTTCTCCCCGCGCAGGCTGATTAAAAAACTCTCCGGTTCTTTTAAAGCCGGATGCTGAGGCCCAATCGGAATCTTTACATCTTCAAAATCATGTAAATCATGCATTTTGCGCCTCCTTATCCGGAAAGGATACACCGGCCACACCTTTAAGGCCGGGTGTTTTCCCACTAGTCCCTTTCCAGTCTTTGCGTAATGGATATTCCCCTTTGGGCCAATCATCAGTAAGAGGATATCTGTGCCCCGCAGCAAGCCCATTAACTTTAATCCCAAACAAATCCATAAGTTCTCTCTCATAGATATCCGCGCTGGGACAATATGCAGTAACGCTATTTACCTCAGGATTTTCTTTATTCAACCTGACGCTCAAATTCAGCAATACCCTGCCTTCTCGGTTAAGATGGTAGATAACTTCAAAACCATCCCCTCTGTCCAATCCGGTTATTGCGGAGAGAGCCAAAAAACGCATTTGCTTTACCGCATAAATAAATACTGCATTGAATTTATCCAAAGGGACTTGCGCAAATATGCGCCCCTTTCTTTTAATAGTTACCGCGTCTTTTAAATAGGAAAAATTATCTTCTAATTCCTGTTTAATCTTTTCTTCGCTCATTTTCTTCCTCCTAAACCTTGCTTTCTGGCTTGGCTTCCAAGCTCTGCAAAAGCTTTACCACGCCATCAATTATAGCCTTGGGACTGGCCGGACAACCCGGAATATATGCTGACACAGGTAAAACCGAATTTATCCCTCCGCATACGTTATAACAACCATTAAAAACTCCCCCGCTGCAAGCACAAGTACCTACTGCTACCACAAATTTAGGTTCGGACATCTGTTCATATATGCGCAGTAAGCGGCTCTCTATCTGCTTAGTTACCGGCCCCGAGCATAAAAGTATGTCCGCATGGCGCGGGGTTGCTTTGAGCACTACACCGAAACGCTCCAGGTCATAACGCGGGGTAAGCGCGGCAATAATTTCTATATCACAGGCATTACAAGCACCGGTATTAAAATGTAAAACCCAGGGTGATTTAAGCCTTGACCAGTTGATTATTTTAGAGATTATACCCATAGTTATTTCTTTAGTAGAATTAAAAGGCTGATTATCGCGGCACCTACATAGACAACAGCGATAGCAAATATCTCCATCGTCTCCGCTGGGACTGTCGCAATAATCAAAGCAACTACATGTAAAATGGTAAAGAAAAAAGCAAAGGGGAAAAATTGGCTATAATCCGGCTGGATAAAATGTCCTTTAAAATCCTCTCCGCAGGCATATGCCTTTTTTGCTCCGGATGATTGTTCCTTACCGCGAAATGCGTTGCGTGAACAAAAAACAAATAAAATAAGCACAGCTAAAAATACTATTATAAAAACTACCGGCGGCGAAAATAAAATTGTATCCGACATCTTTATCCTCTTAAGTTACTCAAGCGTCTGGGGTCTATGGTCTTATTATATTTATAGGCCCATAACACGACTCCCCCCGCAACAACCATAATCACAATTTCAATAACAATTAAGGTAAGCACAATTGCCTGAGCCAACGCAACTCTATCACAGATATAGCCTGCCAATATGATTAATAATGTCACTGCTTTTATTAAAATCTCTAAGCCAATTAATGCGCGCATCAAATTAAAGCTGACTAAAACACAATAAACTCCGGCGATAAATAAGAGTATGATAAAAATAATAAAATACCTGAACAACTCGAAAGTATCCGGACTCATTTATTCGGCTCCTTAAAAAAGACAACCACCCCAAAGACTCCCGCGATTATAATAATCGCCTGCCCTAATAAATCCAAATGCCGCATATTCCACAGGACTAGACGTACGTCTGTCACTTGCGCAAGGCACGGCAGGCTGAATTGCGGGATCTTCAGATATCGTACTAACAACAACCCTACAATAATAATGATAAAAGGCAGGTACAGGAATCTCAACAACCTCTCTCTTCTGCGGACAATAAATCTTTCCTTACTTATACGCTGAGTAAAACTGACCGTAGTAATAAAAATAACCGAAATAAGCCCGGAGCAAACAGAAAGCTCAAAAACCGCAGCCAGCGGAGAATTAAGACGATACATTATCACAGCCAGTATAGCACTGGTTAATGCCAGGCCTACAACAGAATGCACAAGCCTTATGGTCATCACCGTCCAGATCGCGGATAGAAGCAACACTGATAATAGTATTAGGTCGAGAGTCATCTTAATATAAAAGGCCCTTTAATTGTAAGATCTGGCTGTTCAAGATAAACGGAAATCCCAGGCCCACTCCAATAGTAATAGCCGCAAGCAATATTTCACAGAACTTTATGCCAAAAGGAACGCCGTCATTGCCTTCCGGGGCCGCTTCTGTTTTAATGAAAAATACATTGCGCTCCATAAAAAGAAAATATGCCAAGGTCAGCACGCTGGCTAATAAAGCAATCCAGGCATAAGTAAATTGTTGCGCATTAAAAAGTGCAATTATAATAATTAACTTGCTCCAAAAACCGGAAAACGGCGGGATACCCGCAGTAGAAAGCAAGCCTACGAGCGATGTAGCGCTGGTTACTGGCAATTGATTGCCTAAACCAGTAATTATTGACATATCAGTAGAACCGAATTTCTTTTCTAATGCTGCGGCATTAACAAAAAGAAGTGACTTAAAGATCGCGTGGTTAAAGAAATGTAATATCGCCCCTAAAATTGCCAGAGGCGTTGCGCAACCTATGGCAAGCACAATATAACCTACCTGGCTTATACTAGAATATGAGAGCATGCGCTTAATATTATCCTGCCTGAATGCTGCCAGCGCCGCAAAGACAATTGATATTGCTCCAATTAACATAATCACATTATGAAAAGACTCTTTTAAAACAAAAACCGAGCTAAATAGGCGCATTAATACATATACACCGGTTATCTTAGTAACAATCCCAGCCAAAAGCACAGATACCGCAGATTGCGCTTCAGAATAAGCATCCGGCACCCAGCCGTGGAAAGGCACCACTCCGCATTTAATAAACAAACCGCAGAGAAACAACCCGACAGCAAAATTAAGCAAAGTAATATTAGAATTTGCCAAAAATGCATTATGGATTCCTGCAAACGAAATCTCTCCGCAAGCAAGAATAAAAAAAGCGATGGAAGTTAGAATGAAAACGCTGGCAAACATTGATAAAACCAGGTATTTAAAAGTCCCCTCTATTGCAAATCGATTCTTCTCTATGGCCATAAGCACAAATACCGCCACGGCTGTAATTTCAACGAAAACATATAAAGAAAAAATATCCGCAACCAATACTGTGGCATTCATGCCGATAAGAGAAATCAAAAGCAGATTAATGAAATTAAAACTACGTCTTTCCGTGGTAATCGTGCTCTTTGCTACTAAAAGCGAAACAAACACCACTATCCCGATAGTAAAAAGCATAATCAAGGCCATCGGGTCTAACCATAATTTAAATATCAAAAACTGACCTAATACTGCAGGATATTTACTCCAGGCAAACCATGAATGGATTAAAACCAATAGCGGCTGGATTAAAAACAGTGCGGCGCTTAACCAAAAGGCAATCCGCGCATTTAAAAATTTAAAAGGCAGATTTAAAATTAATAATAAAATGAACGGCACTAAAATAAATAACGCGATCATAAAAACCTTTCCCTTTTACCTTAAAACAAATGACATGACGGCAAATGCCCCGGCTAATGACCAGATAACATAAATTATGTAATAACCTGCCTGTATTTTATGAATAGCTCTGGAAAACGCGAAAGTTAGATTAGTTATTAATGAACCATATACCCAGTCTATGCCCCTGTCTATACGCCAGAATATTTTCGCAATTTTATTAATTAATTTGATCCCAACTTCGTAAGGATCAAGATATTTCTTCTCTGCCCAGTGGTAAATAATTGAAAGTACAGGTGCTTGATGTATATGCTCTGCTGCCTTAATTGCCCCGCCATTTATCTTTACTGCAATAAAATGATGCAGTAATGCCGCTAATAAAACAATTATAGTAACTATTACTAACATAAAATTAGCCGGCATTCCGGAGAAATTATGCCCTTGCGCACTGACTCCTAAAATCGGCTGAATAAAATTATTTATAGGTAAGCGGTTAAATACGCCAAAAATAATACAGGTAAACGCAAGGATAACCATAGGGATAAGCATAAAAATCGGCGCTTCCTTATATTTCTGGCTAACCTTACCTAAAAACACTGTGTGGCCTAACTTTAGAAAAGAAGCAGCGGTAAAGAATGAGCCTACGATAGCAGCAAAATAGAATATTTTACCTCTCTCTAAAGCAGCATCATAAATTAGCTCCTTAGAGAAAAACCCGTTAAAAGGCCAAACTCCGGATATAGATGCTGCCGTAATCAAAAAACAAAAGAAGGTTACCGGCATGCTCAAGCTTAACCCTCCCAACTTTGCTAAATCCGTAGTCCCGGTTTGCTTTTCTACTGCACCAGCCGTAAGAAACAAGCCGCATTTATACAAAGCATGATTAATCATATGAAAGATACCGCCGATTATCCCTGCAGGAAGGCATGTACCTATACCTAGAATCATATACCCTACCTGACTGATCGCATGATAAGAAAGAAGTTTCTTATAATCTTTTTGTACCAAAGCCATCATTACCGCGATTATAATCGTCAGCGCACCAACAATCATAAGCACATTACTAAGAATGGAATTTGAATTCAGCTTAAATAAATCTAATGTAATCCTGGCAAGAAAATATATCCCCAAAAGTTTTTCAATTGCTGCCGGAAAGAATGCCATAAAAGGAAGCGGTGCTGCTTCCGCGGCATCAGGGATCCAGGTGTGAAAGGGGATCGAGCCGGCCTTTGAAATTGCCCCAGCTACCAAAAGTATAAAGGCAAGGCTACCAAGCGGATTTAAAGGAAGACTGATATCATTTATGATCAAGGTTTTAGCGAGGTATCCGGTTAAAATTACCCCTGCCATCATGCATAGGTCAGAAAAACCAGAAATAATCAAAGCCTTGGTGGCAGTTTTAAATGCCTGCCTTCCCCCTATGGCAATCATTCCATATTGAGTTAGCAGCAAGGCCTCCCAAAAGAAAAGCAAAACCACAAGATTATTCGCCAGCACCGCGCCATTGACAAATGATATTGATATTAGAAGATAGGAATAAAATTGCTTTTGACTATCTTTGCCTTTTAGGAAATTTAACGCATACAGACTAATGAGTAAACCAAAAAAAGAAGCCGCTAAAATGATAAAGCCGCTAAAATGATAAAGCCGCAGAGAAAAATCTATCCCAAACCCTGCCCAAGGAAAATTAAAAGTTGATTCTTTCCTGAATAAATAAACCGCGAAGAAGAAATTAACTAAACTAATAATAACAGCGCAAACCCCCCGCCAGGACCTAGGCAATATAAAGCTAAGTGCGCCTGCAATTAAAGGTAAGGCTATGAGTGATAATATAAATGTTTCGATCATTTTAAACTAAATAACCGCTGCGTAATTGTTTGAATTACTTCATTAGGATATTTAATAAAGATTCCACCGGCCAAAGACAGGATTGCAAATATAGCCACGCATAACAACATAAGAAAAGACCCCTCTTTAGCAGTAGGATTTTTTATTTCTCCTAAAAATACCATATTAAATGCCCGGAAGAGATAAAGTATAGTCAACAGCGCGCCAAATAAGAAAACAGCAGCAATAATTAAATGCCCTGTCTCTAACGCGCCAGAGATAACCATGTATTTGCTAAAAAACCCGCCAAATGGCGGAATACTCATCACAGAAAAGGCACAGAATAGAAATGATAAAGCAGTAACAGGCATGGTCTGTATAAGTCCCCCTAGCTGCCTGATATCTTTTGTCTTAGCATTTTGCTCCACAACGCCTGCGCATAAGAAGAGCCCGGCTTTTGCCAAACCATGCATTAATATAAACAACAACGCACCGGCTACGCCTATTGGGCTACCTATGGAAAATCCTAAAAATATAAAACCAATCTGGCTTATCGTAGAATAAGCAATAATTCTTTTTAAATCCGTTTCCATTAAAGCCGCACCTGCAGAAACCAGGGCACTTACTCCGGCAATAGCCGGAATAACCGTCTGCCAAAATAGAGCAAGCGGGATAGTCGCTACAAATATTCTGGCAAATACATACACACCGATTTTAACCAAAACCGCCGCATGCAGCAGTGCCGTAACCGGAGAAGGCGCAACGCCAGCATCAGGAAGCCAGGTGTGAAAGGGGAGAGTTGCAGATTTAGAAAATATACCCGCCAGTATCAAAGCTATAGTTAAATTAGATATAGGATGCAGTTTAATCGCTTCTTTTATGGCAAATAAGTCAAACGAGCCTGTCTCTTGATATATCCTAATAAAACCCAAAAGCATGAGCAGGGAACCGAAAACCGTCACTAAAAATGCTTTATCCGCGCGCATGATATGCTCTTTTTTCCTGAAAAAACCGATAAGCCGCCAGCTGGTTACAGCGGTTATCTCCCAAAAAACATAGAGTAATATCAAATTCCCGGAAAAGACCAGCCCCATCATCGCGCCAAGAAACAAGACCACCATAGAATAATATTCATTCTGATTTTCATAGTGCTTTATATAATCAAAAGAATACAATATAATTAGCGCGCTTATAAAAGAAACAACTATCGCCATACCCACAGCTAAGCTATCCGCGGAAAGAATAAAATTAAACCCCAAGGGAAAATATTTGAGGATTGTAACAGATTGATTATTGAGAACTAACGGCAAAAGAAGGAAAGAAAACACAAATGAAAAGGCGACGACCGCAAGCGAAGCCCCATTCCTGACAGATGCTGAAATCCTGCTTATAAAAGGCAAAACTAGCGCCCCTATAACAGGTATAAAGATAATTAAAAATAGAACTAATTCTTTTTTCATTTTATGATCAGCTAATAAACAAAAATCCAAAGAACGCATTCTCTGGAGTGTTCTCTTAAAAATTTACTTACGAGGTTAGCTGTCGGGCTTGAGGTTGAGTAACCCCTAATCTTATATTCTCGATATTCGCCCCAAACAATGCACTGGGTCCCCCGCTTTCTTCCTGCTCTTAGATAAACATATTACAAGGAAGAAACTAGGCTATTTTTAGAATTATAAATCGAATTTTAGTTAAGTCAAGAAGAAAGTAGCTTTGGTTTAATATATTAAAGAAGGCATTATTCTGTTTTAGTAGCGATATTTAGGTTCTTTATGCCCAACTCATTCAGGATATCCAACAGACCAACAATATCCTTAAACCTGACCATTTTATCTGAAAACAAAATCACTTCAAGCCCTGGATCATCCTGATGTAGTTTAGCGACTTCAGCTTTAAGTGCTTTTCTCGAGATAAGCTTATTATCAAGATACACCATACCTTCATTAGTTGCCATAATGCTAATTTGCCTGGCATCATTCATTGGCTTGCCGGTTGTAGAGCCCGGAAGATTAACCCGGATATTCGACTGGAGGATCAAAGGCGTAGTAACCATAAAGATGATTAAGAGCACCAGGATAACATCAGTAAAAGGAGTAATGTTTATCTCAGCAATTGGCTTTTGTTTTCTGCTAAAAGTCATCATTTCTTTATCGCGCTAATCAAATCCATAGTCTCGGAGGCAGCCAGCTCCATATCTTTAATAAAATCATCTATCTTCTTCATAAAATAATTATAGGCAACTACCGCAGGCACAGCCACACACAGTCCTGCGGCAGTACATGCCAGGGCCTCAGATATGCCGCTGATAACCACGCTTATCCCTCCGGAACCGCTTACTGATATATCATGAAAAGCCCGGATTATCCCTAAAACCGTACCAAAAAGGCCCACATAAACCGCAGTACTGCCAATAGTTCCGATTACCGAGGTAAAACGCTCAAGGACAACCGTCTCAATAATAACCTGACGTTCCATATTATTAGATATCTCTTTTTCACTACAGTCAAAAAAACTTAAACCCGCATAAACTACCTGGGCAAAAGGGGCATTACTGTCTTTACATATTCTCATTGCCGGGTTTACCCCGCCCTTCTTAAGTTCATGGCGGACTCTCAACATAAGGTCTTTACGCTTCAACCTTGACTTACTGTAATAAAAAATAACTCTTTCCAGGATAATCGCAACAGATACTACTGATACGGCTAAAAGCGCAATCATGGTAATGCCGCCGACCTTAACAAGCTGCAAAATATTCATAATTCCTCCAGATTCTTAAAAAGTTTTCCCTTTTACCCGTTTAAAATAATTTAGCGGGTGGCTTGGACTGGATTCGAGCCGCGGTGTGCGGCGAGAAACAGTCCGAGACAGGACCCGCTAAATACTATTTTATAAACAGCATCTCACGATACTTAGGCAGATCCCAGGTATCATCAGGAACTACACATTCAAGCTGATCCGCATGCTTACGGATATGCTCCATCAAAGGCTTAAGTTCCTCAAAATAAACCTTTGCGCGTTTTTCATCGCTTAATTCCTTAGCCTTCTCAAGCAGTTTCACCATTTCAACAACATTCTTACGCACATAGTAAATCTTTAAAATCACTTCGTTTAAATGATTTTTCTTATCTTTCAATGCCGCAACATCCGTTTTTAAACCCGCAGTCTTCTGCAATCTTGCTATTTTATCCAAGTTAGAAGCGAGCAGCTTCTCATATTTATAACCCGCGGGCACCACAGAAGCATTTACCATTTCATTTAAGGTATTCGCTTCAATTTCCAGGGTAAGATTATACATGTGCACCCAAATATGGTAGCGCGCGATCAATTCTTCTTTAGAGAAAACCCTGTATTCTTCAAAGAGAGCGATATTCTCTTTCCTAGTCAGAGCTTCCAGTGCTTCATAAGTTGCGGCAATATTCGCCAGACCCCGCTTCTTTGCTTCCCTGACCCAATCTTGCGCGTAATTATTCCCTTCAAAACGGATATGCTTGGTTTCTTTAACAATCTTAGAAATCACCTGCAATACACTAGCATTAAAATCTTTACCGGTTGAACTGGCGCGTTTAATCTGGCCAGCCACATAATCTAAACTTTCGGCAATGATAGTATTAATTACCGCAATCGGTGTTGAGATATTCTGCGAAGAGCCGACAGCGCGAAATTCAAACTTAACTCCGGTAAAAGCAAAAGGCGAAGTACGATTCCTGTCGGTTGTATCTTTATTAAATTTAGGCAGGCGGCCTATTCCTAAATCCATAATATCAGACTTAGAAACTTTTGATTTCACCCCTTTTTCAATCATATCCAGGATATTAGTTAACTGCTCTCCCAGGAACACACTGATAATCGCAGGAGGGGCTTCATTGGCGCCTAAACGATGTTCGTTACCGGCTAAGGCAACTGAAGCACGCAAGAGATCCGCATGCAGATAAACCGCTCTTAAAACTACCGCCAAAACTGCCAAGAATTGCAAGTTATCTTCCGGGGTCTGGCCAGGGTTGAGCAAATTATTACCTTTATTATCTGACAGTGACCAGTTCAGATGTTTACCGCTACCGTTTATTCCGGCAAAAGGTTTTTCATGCAAAAGGCATACTAGATTATGGCGTAAAGCTACCTTTTTCATTAACTCCATAAGCAGTTGGTTGTGGTCTGCTGCAATATTTGATTCCTCAAACACCGGGGCAAATTCATATTGATGCGGAGCAACCTCATTATGACGGGTCATAACCGGCACTCCCAATTTATAAGCCTCTTCTGCTACTTCAAACATAAAGTTAACTACCCGCTCTTTGATCGTACCAAAATACTGGTCTTCCAGCTGCTGCCCTTTAGAGCTAGGCGCACCAATCAAAGTACGGCCAGCCATAATTAAATCCTGGCGCAGATTATAATAGTTCTTATCAATTAGAAAATACTCCTGCTCCGGCCCACAAGTGGAGAATACTTTCTTTACATCTTTGCGGCCAAAAAGTTTAAGCAGACCCACAGCAGCTTTATTCAATGCCTCCTCGGAACGCAAAAGAGGAAGTTTCTTATCCAGGGCCTCACCATGGTAAGAAATAAATATACTGGGAATACATAATGTCTTGCCAAGTTTACTTTCAACGATAAAGGCCGGGCTTGAAGGATCCCAGGCAGTGTAACCACGGGCCTCAAATGTAGCCCTGATACCACCAGAAGGAAAACTTGAGGCGTCAGGTTCACCCTGGATTAGCTTGTTGCCGGAGAATTTCTCGATTACTTTGCCTGGGCCGGTTATAGAAATAAAACTGTCATGTTTCTCCGCGGTAAGCCCGGTCATTGGCTGAAACCAATGCGTATAGTATGTGGCGCCTTTGGCGATCGCCCAATCTTTCATCGCATTGGCAATTTCATTTGCCTGAGCCAAAGTTATGGTCTTGCCCTCAGACATCCAGAGCTTAAACGCCTCGAATGTATTCTTGGAAATGTGCTTTTGCATAGTTTCCAGCTTAAAAGTATTCTCGCCAAAGTAAGTAGAGACTTTTTTCGGCGCAGTGATTTTATCTAATTCTATGCTTTTAATCTTAAATAAAACTTTTTGCCTTATACTCATCTCTTCCCCCTTTTACTTATTATAAGGAATTCAAGTTAATCTTTTCTGGTCTTTATATCTTTTGCCAAGATAATCGCCTCTGCCACTTCGCGCATAGATTTACGCATATTCATACTCTGCTTCTGAATTAAGCGATATGCCTCAGAAGGCGCAATATTTGCATCCTGAGAAAGAATATCTTTTGCCCGCTCAACCAGTTTACGCGTTGTTAATGCTTCTTCGGCAGAACGCGCGCGCAGATCCAGCTCCGCGTTTTCAATGGCAATCGCTGCCTGATTAGCAAGAGCCGCCAAAAGATCTAATTCGCTTTTGGAAAATTTATGCTTTTTAGAGGTATAACAGTTAAGTACCCCGATAACCCTTCCCTTTACTGCCAGCGGCACACAAGCCAAAGAAAACAACCCTTCTTTTTTAGCCACATCCTGATTTAAATACCTCGCATCTTCCTTGACATCCAAAACACAAATTGGCTTGTTATCTTTAGCAACTACACCGGCTATACCTTCACCAAAAAGGATATTCGGTTTTTTATTGTAGGCCTCGGATATTGATTGAGTAGCTTTAACCACCAGCTCTTTCTTATCAGGGTCAAGCAGCATCAAAGAAGAAATCTTGGAATTCATCACCTCAGCGGTAACCTGAACCAACAGGCGCAGCAACTCCTCTAAGTACATCCCGGAGGTAATCAGATTAGCAACTTTAGAGATTGCCTCAATCTGTTTTACATAAATTTGGAAATTATCTTTTTTCTTAGCAGCCACTATCTTCTCTTTTCCAAAAACCTTTTAATCCTGCTTAAAGCTTCTTTTAAGTTGTCCAAACTAGAAGCATAAGAAATCCTGATATACCCCTCACAGCAAGAGCCAAAAGCTGTACCCGGCACAACCGCCACTTTTTCCTCATCCAATAATTTGCGCGAAAAATCCATAGAAGACAAACCTGTATTTTTTATCGAAGGGAAAATATAAAAAGCCCCCTGCGGACGCGAACATTTTAACCCCAAAGAATTTAACTCCGTAGTTATAAGCTGGCGCCTGCGGTTGTATTCACGCTTCATCTGCTCTACTGATCTTCTACCGCTGACCAATGCCTCCGCAGCCGCCATCTGACTGGTAATCGGCACACACATAATTGTATATTGATGGATTTTAGTCATTGCCGCAATAATCTCTTTCGGGCCGCAGGCAAAACCTACGCGCCAGCCGGTCATAGCAAAAGATTTAGAAAAACCGTTGAAATAAACAGTATTCTTCTTGGCGCCCGACAATGAAGGAAAAGCAGTGTGCCCAAAATCATAAGTCAGATCGCCGTAAACTTCATCGCTAATACAAAGTATTTTATGTTTTAATAAAACCTTATTTATTTCTTCAAGTTCCTGGCGACGGTAAGAAACACCTGTGGGATTAGTCGGATAGTTAAGCACAATCGCTTTAACTTTCTTATCGATATGCTTTTTTATAAGTTCAGGCGTAACCTTAAAACCGTCTTTTGAAGTATCGATATAAACCGGTACTCCTCCTGCCAACTCGGTAACCGGGCCATATGAAACATAACTCGGCACTGGAACCAATACCTTGTCCCCGGGATTAATAATCGCCCTGAGTACTAAATCAATTCCCTCGCTTACCCCCACGGTAATCAGTATTTCTTCATCCGGGCAATAATCCAGGCCGAATTTATTTTTTAGATACCGATGCAGCCCTAGGCGCAATTTATAAAGCCCTTTATTAGAAGTATAACTGGTAAATCCTTGCTCCAGGGAATAAATCCCCGCTTCACGGATCTGCCAAGGGGTAACAAAATCCGGCTCCCCTACCCCTAACGATATAACATCCTTCATCCCCAGCACTAAATCAAAGAATGCCCGGATTCCGGATGGCTGCATTTTTTCTACGACTTTCGATATTTCCATTTTACCTTAATATGATATTGCGATCCTTTTATTCTCGTCCGACTTGTGTTTTAAAATCACCCCGTCCTCTTTGTATTTCTTCAACAGGAAATGCGTCGCGGTACCACGCACATGCTCCATACAAGAAAGCTTCTCGGCTACAAAGCTAGAGACCGTATGCAAGTTCTTTCCTTCCACAACCACCAGCAAATCGTATGTCCCGCTGATTAGATAACAGCTGGTTACCTCAGGGAATGAATAAATGCGCTCGGCAATTTTATCAAAACCTAAGTCTTTCTGGGGAACGATGTTTACCTCAATTAAAGCCCTGACCTCAGACTCATTATCCTTAATCAAATCCTTGTTGATTACTGCTTTATATTTTAAGATCGCACCTTCTTTTTCATATTTCCTGATTAATTTTTTTACCTCATCCGGCTTCTTGCGGATCATTTTTGCGATATCTTCTACGCTTGCCCGGCCGTCTTTCTCTAAAATTTCCAATATCTCATCCATTTTTCCCCCTTTATTGAATACGGCAAATTTCGGCGCCTTTTCTTTTATGCTCTGAGCTTTTATACATTTTCTTTATTTTATTAACCTTAGCGCTACCGGTTGTCTGCTTCTTTTTATTGCAAAATTTATCTAAAATATCATCCAGCTCATTATAAGTTATGCCCATCTCCCCTTCATCAGTTTGGCCCTGCCAAAGCCCGGCAGTAGGGGGTTTAACAATAACGGCTTGCGGTATTTTTAATTCTTGCGCCAGTTTACGCACCTGGCGCTTGAATAAATCCGCAATCGGAAGGATATCCACTCCGCCATCCCCGTATTTAGTAAAATAACCTACCATAAGTTCGGATTTATTCCCTGTGCCGCAGACCAGATAATTCAGCTTATTGGCAAAATAATATAGCGTACTCATACGCAGACGGGGTTTAAGGTTGCCTAAGGCCAGTCCTCCGGCAGATGGTAAGATTTTCAAGAAACTATTATATACACTGGAAAGATCAACCAACTTTGACTTAAGTCCAAGTTTGGCAGCTACCAGCTTAGCATCTCTTAAATCCTGCGGATTACTGTTACAGGGCATAAAAAGCACAAGCAGCTTATTTTTTCCTACAGCCTCTTTACATAAAGCGGCAACTACGGCGGAATCTATTCCTCCGGAAAGCCCTAAAACAATACCTTTAGCTCCAGAGAGTTTAACCTGACCTTTAATCCAGGAAACAACCTTATTTTTCATGTATTTAAAACACTTTTTTGCCTAATATGGGGATAATCAAGAGATTATATACCACTAAATAGCGAGGGTCAAGGATATATTATCGCCTAACTAAGCTCCTCAGGATGATGCTTAACTACTTTCGCCTCAACCATATAAATTACATCTTCAGCAATATTAGTAGTATGATCGCAAATCCGCTCTAAATATCGGGCAATAAGCAATAATGCTACTGCTCGATCCGCGGTTTTAGGATCGCGCGCTAAATATTCGTTAACCAGCTCATCCTGCACTAAGTTGCGTAATCTATCCGCTTCAGAATCCGCTAAGACTACTTGCCTAGCCAAATGGGCGTCTTTTTTTACAAAAGCATCAATAGCATCACGCACCATATTCTGAGAAACCTGGGAAAGTTTAGGAATATCCACCAATGGTTTAAGCAAAGGCTTTTGCATTAACTCTAAAGACCTTTGGGCGATGTCCACCGCGATATCGGCGATACGCTCTAACTCCGCGTTAATCTTCATCCCGGTAGCAATGTACCTTAAATCTCCCGCCATCGGCTGATAGCGAGCAATAAGATCAATACACTTCTCATCTATTGACAGCTCCAGTTCATCAATCTTATTATCGGTATTAATAACATCCTGAGCCAGGTATTTATCGCGGTTTTTCAGCGATTCAATAGATTTAAATATTGACTCTTGGGCGAAAACCGCCATGCGTAAAATATCCTTATGCAGTTCCTTTAATTCTTCGTCTAAATGTCTTAACATGTATCCTCCTTAATCTTATTCAGGGACGGTTCTAAAACCAAAACTAAACTGTCCCCAGCAGGGGACACTTCTGCTTTGAATTAAGAACCGTCCCTAACCGTAGCGACCGGTAATGTAATCTTCTGTTCTTTTATCCTTTGGATTAGTAAAAATCTCCTGCGTTTTAGCAAACTCAACCAGTTCCCCCAAAAGCATAAAACCTGTTTCGTCAGATACCCGAGCTGCCTGCTGCATATTATGCGTGACAATGATAATCGTATAATTGTTCTTTAACTCCCGCATCAATTCTTCAATCCGGCTGGTTGCCTGCGGGTCAAGTGTAGAGCAAGGCTCATCCATAAGCAGAATTTCAGGCCTAACTGCGATCAACCTGGCAATACAAAGCCTCTGCTTCTGCTCCAGTGACAATGTCAACGCGGATTTCTTAAGTTTATCTTTTAACTCATCCCACAAAAGAACAGACCTCAGGCTATCCTCAACTACCTCATCAAGCTTAACCCTAGTCAGGCCTTCGGCATGCACCTTCTGACCAAAAACGATATTTTCATAAATAGACAACGGGAATGGATTGGGCCGCTGGAAAACCATCCCTACTTTTTTACGCAACTGCACCAAATCTGTTTTATCGGAAATAATATTCTGTTCATCAATAACCACTTCCCCCCTAACACGCACACCTTCAATAAGGTCATTCATACGGTTAAACACCCTAAGCAGCGTAGATTTGCCGCATCCCGAAGGGCCAATCATGGCAGTGATCTGCTTTTGGCTAAAATGCGCCTTTACGTTGATCAACGCCTGAAAATCACCGTACCATAAATTTAGATTATTTACTTTAATATCCGCCATTATCCAAATTTCCCTCTAATATAACCATCAGTGCGCTGATCGATAGGCGCAGTAAATATCTTTTCTGTTTTATCTAATTCCACAAGCTCACCTGATAAAAAGAAAGCTGTGCGATCCCCCACCCTAGCTGCCTGTTTTACATTATTGGTTACCAAAACTATAGTGTAGTCTTTCTTTAATTTAAGCATTGCCTCTTCCACCTTGGCGGTTGAGATAGGGTCAAGTCCGGAACAAGGCTCATCAAATAAGATAACCTCCGGCTCAACTGCCAAGGTTCGAGCGATACAAAGGCGCTGCTGCTGGCCTCCGGATAATTTAAAGGCTGAAACATCCAACCTGTCCTTAATCTCATCCCAGAGATATGCCTGCTTAAGTGAGCGTTCAACAATTGCGGAGATTTTCTGACGATTTCTCTCCCCGTGCATCTTAACACCATAGGCTATATTTTCAAAAATGGACAAAGGTAAAGGTAGGGGTAAAGCAAAAACCATACCCACTCTTTTGCGTAAAACCTCAATATCTATTTTCCTGATATCCTCTTTATCAAACTCCAACCAACCACTCATTTTAAAACCCGGATGCAAATCATTTAAACGATTGAGCATGCGCAAAAAAGAAGTCTTTCCGCTATTAGATGGCCCAATTACACTTAAAATCTCATTGGCCTGGATTTCAATATTCACGCCTTTTAAGGCGTGAATCTGCCCAAACCAGATATTTAAATTCTTAGCGTTAAATTTTACCATTTTTTCTTCTTCCTAAAATTATAGCGGATAATTATAGCCACCAGGTTCATAAATAAAACTAAAAACAAAAGGACCAGGGCTGTCCCATAACGCACCTTTTCATCAACATTGGGCACCTGGGTTGAAATTACATACAAATGGTACGGAAGCGCCATTGCCTGATCAAAAATGGACTTAGGCAGCCTCGGCAAGTAAAAAGCCGCTACCGTAAAAAGTATTGGGGCAGTCTCCCCTGCTGCCCTGCCAAGCCCAAGGATTGTACCAGTTAAAATTCCCGGTATAGCATTAGGCAAAACTATATGCCTTATGGTCTGCCATTTGCTTGCGCCAAGTGAAAGGCTAACCTCGCGGAATGACTGCGGCACACTTTCCAATGCCTCGCGCGAAGTAGTAATAATTATCGGCAGTATCATTATCCCTAAAGTAAGCGAACCGGATAGAATCGAAGCGCCAAATTTTAAGAAAATAACAAATAACGCCAGGCCAAACAAACCATACACAACTGAAGGCACTCCGGAAAGATTTACAATGGCTAGCTTAATTATACGGTTAAGCAGGTTATCTTTAGCATATTCGCTTAAATAAATTGCCGCCAGCAACCCAATAGGCAAAGCAAAGATTATTGCCCCAAAAACCAAATAAAAGGTTCCGATAATCGCCGGAAAGATTCCGCCCGCGCGCATCCCCTGGCGCGGCATATCCGATAAAAATTGCCAGTTAATCGCCGGAATACCCTTTTGGATAATAATAACTACGATTAAACCTACCGGCACAACAATTAAAAGTGTCGCCAGGAACAGGAAAAAAAATGCGATTTTCTGTGACCTTTGCGTATTACGCATCAATGCCTCTTATGTAAGAATAAATCCGCGGTAACATTAATAATAAAACTTATTATAAATAAAACTATACCAATGGCAAAAAGCGCGAAATAATGCTCACTGCCCACTACCGCCTCCCCCATTTCGGCGGCAATCGTAGCAGTTAAAGTGCGCACCGGTACAAGGATACTCTGTGGGATGACCGCGGCATTACCAGTAATCATCATTACCGCCATAGTTTCTCCAATAACCCTGCCTATACCAAGCATCACCGCGGCGACAATTCCTGAAGAAGCAGCCGGAAGCAAAACCCGATAAATTGTTTGCCAATGCGTAGCCCCTAAAGCGAATGCTCCTTCTTTATAGCTTTTGGGAACAGAATAAAGCGCATCCTCAGCGATTGAAACTATCGTAGGCATGGCCATAAAAGCCAAAATTATCGAACCGGATAACGCAGTCAACCCGGTAGGAAGATTAAAGGTACTCTTTACCCAAGGCACCAGGGTAACCATACCAATAAAACCTAAGACTACGCTGGGAATTGCTGCAAGCAACTCAATCCCTGCTTTTAGAACCTCTTTAATTTTAAGCGGAGCAATTTCCGCAATATAAATTGCGCAGGCAACTCCGATAGGAATAGAAATTATTGCCGCTCCCACAGTCACTAAAATTGAACCGAAAATTAAAGGTAGTATCCCTAACTGCGGCGGCTCGGAAATAGGATACCAACTCTTCCCGCATAAAAAATCAAATAGCCGCACTGATTTAAATACCGCCAACCCCTCTTTTGTCAGGAACAAAAATATCAATACAACAAAGAATATGGAAGCTAACCCGCAGATAAGGATTAACTTTTCAATAACGAACTCTTTGAATTTACGCATATTAAGTTATTTTTTGACCGGTACAAAATCCGTCTTAACCACAATATCCTGGCCTTCTTTAGAAAGCGCATAATCTACAAACTTCTTAATTAACCCCTGAGGCTCTCCATTGGTATACATAAAAAGCGGGCGGGATATCGGGTATTTACCGTTTAAAACATTTTCAATATTTGAACTCTCGTATTCCGATTTCTCATCTTTGGCTACGGCAATCGCTTTCTGCTTGCTACTTATATATCCCATGCCATAATAACCAATGGCCGCAGGATTACCAATTATTTCATCAGCAATCGCTTGTGAAGAGGAAAGTAATAAAGCATTTGGAGCAAACTCTTCTTTACCGTTAACATCCCCCCTTCTTAAAACATGCTCTTTAAAATATACATGTGTTCCGGAATTAACCTCGCGCGAAAGGATAACAATTTCCTGATCAACACCTCCTGCATCCTTCCAGTTTGATATCTTACCAGTAAATATATCCGCAAGCTGCTGTATAGTCAATTTACTTACAGGATTCTTAGGATTTACTACTACTGCCAGGCCATCTAAAGCAACTTTAATCTCAAAAGGATTAGTTCCCCTTTGCTTAGCCAGAGCAATCTCCTTATCTTTAATATTCCTTGAGCTCATCGCGATATCGCATGTTCCGCTGATTAGACTCGAGAAACCGGTTCCTGAACCACCTCCGGTTACCGCCACAAAATCTCCGGTGTTTTCTTCCATATATTTCTCTGCCCAGGATTGAGCTAGGTTGACCATGGTGTCTGAGCCCTTGATCTGAATGGAATTCTCATTTTTACCGGCAAACACTAAAGTCGTGGAAAAAAACAAAACTAAAATAAGTATAGCCTTATTCAACATAACTCCTCCTTATAATAAGCAACTAAAACGATGACTTAAATTCCTCCACATCCGTATTCCAAACCTGGAAATCACCGTCTTTATAGGCATAGACATCAGCTGATAATGCCAAAATTAAGCCAAAGGCCATAAGAAATACTTGTTTCATTCTAACCTTTTCTGGAAATGCCTTCTTTATATAAAACAGGCAGGATAAATTTTCATTATTATATTATACTTTACCGGTTAAGTAAATAACTAATCCATGGCGCTGTTGCTATGAATACAACAAAACAAACAGGATAATCCGCTTAATAATTCTTGATAAATACTATAACTTTTGTGTTATAATTTTAATATGAAAAAGAGGCACTACGTAGGCATAGATGTTGGTGGGACAAAAATATCCGGCGCTTTAGCAACGGCTGAAGGGAAAATTATCAGTCGTGTCAAATCTCCCACTCCCAAAGGCGCCCTTCCCAAAAAAATAGTGCGTATCATATCCGATTTACTGGAAGAAATGCTTTACGCAAAAGGTCTCACCAAAAACAATTTATCAGGAGCGGGAATAGGAATTCCAGGAATAATCAATACCAAAACAGGCAAAGTAATACGCACGCCGAATATGGGACTTTCCGGAACTAATCTTCAAAAACAATTGGAAAAAAAGCTTAAAATAAGGTGTTCACTGGGCAATGACGTTAATTTAGGAACGCTTGGTGAAAAGTGGTTAGGAGCAGCAAAGAAGGCAGAAAATGTTGTCGGGTTGTTTATCGGAACAGGCATTGGCGCAGGGATCATCATTGACAATAAACTCGTAACCGGCAGCCACGGAGCTGCCGCGGAAATTGGCCACATGGTTATCCAGAACAACGGTCCAAAATGCAGCTGCGGGAATATCGGCTGCCTTGAGGCATTCGCAGGCAGATGGGCTATAGAAAGAGATATCCGGCAGGAGATTGATAAAGGTAAAAAGACAATACTCACAAAACTTATAAGTAAGAAATCCGACAGAATTAAAAGCAGGTTTTTACGCAAAGCGCTTCAACTGCATGATGCACTTACTATCAAAATATTAAAAACTGCCGCAGAACAATTAGGTATCGCATGCATATCCATCAAGCATATATTTGACCCGGAAATGATCATTTTAGGTGGTGGAGTTATGGAAGCATGCGGTGATTTTATGTTACCGATCGTCAAGAAAACTGTGCAAAAGGATAAGTTTTTTTCTGGTATAGGCAGATGCGAAATTGTATCTTCCAAACTTGGAGACGACGCGATCATATTAGGAGCAATATCCCTGGCTAAAAACCAATCCTAGCCAGAAAGGCTGTACCTTGCCCATCCGATAGGGCAAGGTACTAAATCTCCCTACCTAGTTTTGCCCACAGCCGCGTTTTCAGCAGATTTCTCCAAAACCGTACAAACTTATTATAGGCATTATTGCGCAAACGCGTGCATACCTGAAACAAGTATTTAAGGGTAAGGTTGCCGTCTTTGTTTTCCGCTGTTAAGGCAGGCAATACTTCCATGAGGACATCCAGCTCATGCACATCGCCAAGCACATCCTGGATATCCCGGCTAGCCAGGATATATTTGTCAATCCTTTCCCCATACCAAGGCCTGATAATTTCCAGTGTGTAACGCAAATTTTTTGCCGCGATACGCATCTGGTGCAACTTATGTATACTCTCTGGCTTAGAAACATAGGGAGAAAATTCGAGCAATTTATCAAGGCGTTTTTGAATGGCGGAGCGCTTGTGGAGATAAAATCTATCGTTAAGGTGCCTGCGCGTGCCGGAAGGAAATTTATGCAGGCAAACCTTTAATCCGGGAAGATTATTTTCCGTTTCAAAACCCGCAAGCACCCTTTCAATCTGTTTTTGCACACGCATCCTTTGCTTCTCCAGGGATTTAATCACCACCTCGGTATTCACAATGTAACAATCCCTTTTAAACTTGTGTTTGGCAGCCTGTAAAAATGCAATATGAACATCCACCTCCCTAGCCCGGCCAAGAGCCTGGCCGATTTTACTGATTTCTTTTTTCCAGAATTTGGCTTTTTGCCTGGGGAGAATGATTTTAAAGAAACTCAGAGCCGCGCGCAAACGCCGGGAAGCTACGCGCATGCGATGAACCGGCTCTATGCCACCGCGCTGATAAAGCACATCATTACGCTCTTGCACAAAGCGTTTCAAATATTTGGAGATGATTTTACGGGAGAAGTTAAGTGAATCGATTTTATTTCGCATAATATCCAATGAAATAATCTTGGACATTAAACGCTTTTCCTTCCGGGACAGGTCGGATATATCCTCTGTTTGCGGTAAGAATATGCGTTTTGGCGCTGTCCCCCCAGTATTTATCCAAAATAGATCGTACTTGCTCATTCAAATCCTGCCTGCTTATTTCAAAAAGAAGCTCAATCCTGCGGTCGAAATTGCGGCTCATCCAATCAGCTGAAGCAAGGAATACTCTTTGCGAAGAATTGTTATTAAAGGCATATATACGTGAGTGTTCTAAAAATCTTCCCACAATACTCCTGACTTCAATATTCTCGCTAATCCCTTCAATACCCGGGATCAAACAACAAATCCCGCGCACCAGCAACCTGATCCTCACGCCCGCGCCTGAGGCTTCATAAAGCTTATGGATAATTTGCGCGTCTTCCAGGGAATTCATTTTGGCGAAGATAAAGCCGTTTTTGTATTTCTTCTGGAATTCGATTTCCTTATCAATCAACTCAAAAAAATACTTGCGCATATCATTGGGAGATGTAATAATTTTTCTCCAGCGGGCCGGCATGGAGTATCCCGTAATCACATTAAACACATCCGAAACATCCATAGCGAAATCTTCGTTTTTAGTAAAATATCCTATATCAGTATAAAGGCAGGCAGTCCGTTCGTTGTAATTTCCGGTAGACAAATGCACGTAGCGGCAAATCCTGCCCTCTTCCTTCCTTACAATAAGCGTCATTTTTGAGTGTATTTTAATCCCCGGCATCCCGTAGACAACATGGCATCCGGATGACTCAAGATCCCTGGTCCACTGGATATTTCTTTCTTCGTCAAAGCGGGCCTTTAATTCAACCAATACCGTTACCTGTTTTTTATTCTTCGCCGCTTCAGCCAGCGCCTTGATAATCGCCGAATCCTCATTTGTGCGATACAATGTCATTTTAATCGCCAGCACATCCTTATCTCTGGCAGCGGCTTGAATCAAATCAACCGTCGGATAGAACGCTTGGTAAGGAATGTGCAACAGAAAATCTCCTTCTTTTATTTTGTCAAAGATGTTCTCGTATTCTATTCTTGCGGGGGTAAAACTGTGAAAAGTTAATTCCGGCCTCACTACTTGTGAAGAAAGCTCCAACAATGAAGACAAATCAAGATTACCATCAACAAAAATAATGTCGTCCTTAGGAAAATCAAGGTTGGCATACAAGAGATCCAAAAGGTCGGAATACTTACCCTCCTCCACGTGCAAACTGATTACTTTTGCCTGCGGCCGTTTCTTTAATTCGCCCTCAATGGCTTTAAGTAAATCCGGGGTATATTCTTCCTGTAAAGAAATCTCACTGTCGCGAATGATGCGGAAGGCAAAACTATCCATAATCCTGTAGCCCCGGAAAAATGCCTCAAGGTTTTCCCTGATAATCTCATCAATAAATATGAAACAAAACTCATCATTCTCAGACGGTAGCCTGTACAGACGGGGAATTGATTTGGGAATAACCATAAGCGCCAAATAAGCCTCATCCTTCTGGCTTACGCGAAGCGCAAAAGCGTTAGTTTTAGAATGTAACACCGGAAAGGGATGGCTTGGATCAACAGCCATAGGAGTAAGGATGGGGAATAAAGTTGTCTCAAAATACTTTTTTACCGCCCTCTTTTGCTCAGCATTAAGTTGATTGGGCTTAAGAATAGATATTTTGTTTTTATACAGGTCCCTGCTGAGGTCTCCTTTATAAATAACGTATATTTTCTTAATCTGCTCATCTATGCGTGAACGCACCTCTGAAAATAATTCAAGAGGATAATATCCAAATACATCCTTATGGTTATAGCCGGCATCGATTAACCTTTTAAGGCCGGATACCCTCACCATGAAAAACTCATCAAGATTATTGGCGGCAATGCTTAAAAACTTCAGCCGTTCAAGGAGCGGGTTACCTGGCTCAAGCGCTTCTGCCAGCACCCGATCATTAAAATTAAGCCAGCTTAAATCACGATGAATAAAAATAGATTTAGGGTCTTTTACTTTTTCCATATTTCATTATTCCACATATTGTATCTTCAGGTTGATCTTGTTTCCGGAAATCTCCTCAAACATTTCTTTCTTTTCCATAAAATCTATCTTTTCAAGAAGGAAATTCTCCGTAACAAAAGCGGTAACGGTGATATCCTGCGCGCGGTTGAATTTTACCTCCAGCTTCTTGACTTTCTGTTTGTGCGAACGGTCAAACGCGTTGGCAATCCGCAAGATAGAGCTCAATTTCTGAACCAATACCTGCTTGTCCTTAGGCAATGAGTTGTACAAGAAATGTGTCTCCGCGGGAGTACCTTTTCGATGGTAACGTCCGCAGCAAGCGATAAGTTTTATCTCTTCGTTGCTAAGCCTAAAAAGGTTCAGGTTGGAAATGATATATTCACTGTGCTTATGGTGCGCGCGGTTATATACAAACATCCCTACGTCATGCAGGTAAGAAGCCAGTAAAAGATACAGCGAATCCCCTTTCTTGAGACCAAAGGTATCTTTTACATTATCAAAAATAATATCAGCCAAATCAGCCACCTGCTGGGCGTGTTTCATATCCGTGTTGAATTTCCTGCAGATAGAATTTGCTATTGAGATCAACTGGTTGGTTTTATTGTATTTCTGGGAGATTTCAAAATCAAGAATCATATCGGCAAGCACCGCTTCAGCAAGTGAAACCTCCAATATATAAATATTTTTGTTTCCGCTTAATTTCACGAACGAATTTAGAATTATTGCATAGCCCGGGAATGTTTCGGCGGTTTCAAGCGATATTTTGTATTCACCTGAAATATCTTCGATATTTCTATCCATCATCTTTCCCAGAAGCTCGCCGGTATCCGCTTCACTCAGTTTAAAAAAAGATTCGCTTGGTTTGTTATGCGACAGGACCTTAGAAAGAGAAGAAGAATACGTCTCGTCAATAAGGATGATGTCGTCAATGTTAACCGAAGGCATCTCCCTTTTTAGAAACGCGAACTCATTATCTACATTCTCCGCCACCGCCTCGTAATTCTCCCGGATACTTCCGTCCATTTTTCCCAGTAATTGTTTAATGCGCATAGTCCCCAGAGGAAGGCCGACATTCATAAGGGTAAACCCCTGCCCCATCACTGAAACATCAAGGCTTCCGGCGCCAAGCTCGGCTATAATAAGGTTCTTGGTATGAATCGGATATTTGTCTTTGAGTTTTTGATAGAGATAGGCATCAATATAATAGATAACATCACCTACGGTGAGCACCTCAATACTAAAACCGGTCCTTCTATATACCGTATCAATCAAAACGTCTCTATTTGCGGCTTCTCTGACCGCGGTCGTGGCGATAACCTTTACATTAGTAACCGAATATTCCTTCAGCTTCTCCCCGTATTTCTCCAGGATTGCAACCGTCCGGTTAATTGTCACCTGGCTAATGCGATCTTTAAAGAAGGCATCATTCCCCAGAGGGACAACGTTCTTTAGTGATTCAAGTATCTTAATATCGGATCCATCATCTTCGGCGATGAAAAGCTTAATTGAGTGGGTCCCTATATCAATTACTCCAGCCCTAGAGGGTTCTTTTTCTTTCATGTTTTCTCGCAGTTTATGGTTGTTTAAATATCTTTTTTAGGAAACTCGCAAAATACGAGCTTGCCCTTCTTGCCTGCAGCCATTCTCCAGGAATCAATATTAAAATCGATCCCGAAAACTCCGCAGGCAGGAAATTCTTTTATCGGACGCAGCGTAAGATAATTAACAAGGTTAAACAATTCCGGGTTGTGGCCAAAAATAATTGCTGATTCTGCCGCATCATCAATTTTCCTGACAATTTTCATCAATTTCGGAATATTGGAACCATATAATGAATTAACTACCTGGATCCGCTTGCGGGGGAATCCGATATTCCTGGCGATCACCGAGGCGGTATCAAACGCCCTTTTTGCAGGGCTTGAATATAAGGCCTGCGCCACAACACCATATTTTCTAAGCAACCTGCCTATAGAGCGAACCTCTCTTTTCCCGCGCTTGTTAAGCGGCCTTTCTCTATCCTTTATTCCGGGAATATCCCTGCTGGATTTGGCATGCCTTATTAGATAGAGCCTTTTCATGCGTTCTTCTTATGCTGCTGCCAATTCATTCTTACCCGCCGCATCCAAACCTTGGGGATAAATAAATTAGGAAGGATTAGAAAACAGCTTATTGGAATTTTCTTGAATAGCAGTAAATGAATTAACACCGCTTCCCCAGAATGAAAACCAAACAATTTTATACTGGCCATCCTTGCGGGCAAGCGTCAAGTCGCAATTAATTTCAGCATTGCCGAATTGAACCTCAAAAGTGTACCGTTTGATTTCTTCTTTCGCAACGCCTAAGGGAATAAAATCATCTTCACCCGAACGTTTATGAAACGGCATTAAAACAGTCTCATAATTCCCAATCCTGCCCCATTGAGCCTCCATGCTCGCGATTAATTCATCGAACTGATTAAAAGAAACCGTCTGAGTTAAGCCTTTACCAAGCAGGCTATAGGCCGCCAGCCTGTCGGATTTTTGCAAATCATTAAAAAAATCCGTAGTCATGCGGGCAGGGCCATTTAAAGATATCTCCTGAAGGGTTGCGCAAGCACTCAAAGTAGATGTAATGATTGCCATCACCAGCAATAGTCTTACTTTTATCATTAATTTTTCTTTATTCATAGGGCTCCTTCAGAAATACTCACGATGGACTTACCGCCTAAATTATTTCCTTGCCTTCCATTTTCCTTCCAGCTCAAAAAATTTATTTAGGTATTTATCGGTGTTCTTGGCCCCTTCCTGGTCGTCTTTTTGCTGGAAGAGCTCTTTTGCCTTAATAAAATTCTCCCGGGATTTTAAATACTGGTCAGACATAAAATACGCCATTCCAAGGCAATAATAAGCCTCCGCGCTATGAGAATCCAGATTTAATACCTTCTGAAAATATGAGATTGCCTGTTCATACCGGCCTTCTCCGGCATGAATATATCCGATATTCATGTATGTATCTACAGAATCCGGATCCAGCTTTGAAGCTTTTTCATAATACTCCAGGGCCTGGGTGTTCTTCCCCTGCGACTGATAAAATGTCCCCAAGTTAAAATAAGCCTGTGAATATTCCGGCTGCAGTTCTATCGCTTCCTTAAATTGGATTTCCGCCTCATTAAAAGACCCTACGATTGTATATGCCATACCAAGAATATTATGGGTTCGGGGATACCCGGGAGCGGATTTTTCAGCCAGTTTAAGCTCATCAATTGCCTGATCAGGAAGGTCAGCGGTAAGCAGGCCTAATCCTTTAAATAAAGATAGCAGGCACTCTTTTTTTGTTTTTCCGGCATCATAATCATCCAGAATACCCAGGGCGCCCTTAGATAAAGAATCCTCGCGATTTGCCTCCAGGGCCTTACTAAACTCTAACCTTGCTTCTTTAAACATACCCTGGCTAGCCAGCCTAATGCCATCATACTGCCCGGCATAAACAAAATAAGGAAAGGCTATGCTAAAGCATAAGAAAAGAATAACCGTAAAATAAATAAAAGATTTATTCTTCATTTTATAAATTATACCATAAGCCCGAATTGAGGTAAACTATAAGTTCTTGTTAATTACTGAAATACGCAGAAGTTCAGAGGCAATGTTACCTTTTGCATCTGCAACTGTCAGCTTGATTGTATAAATCCTTGGGCCATAGTTCATGCTGATATAAGTGTTTTTAACCTTGGGCAAAGAAGAAGTGTCACCATCGCCTAAATCCCAATAATATGAAACAATCTTACCCGAGGGGGAGAATGATTCCAAACCATTAAGAACTACCCTTAGGGGAGAGGCCCCCTGGAAAACATTTGCAATAATTACCGCCTTTACCCCGGATCTCCTGCTGCTAAGCTCTTTTTCATCAGCAATCGCTTTACTCCACTGCCCTGCGCTGATCACCTGCTTAAATACATCTTCTTTAGGCTTAAGCAAATCTTCATTAACCTGCTGGATATATTTACATTCAAAGTAAAGAGGGCTGCCTGCGTATTCAACCTTTATGTATTCCTGTTTCTTTTCTAAGATCTTGCACTCGATAACCTTGCCTGATTTTAGAATAAGTGTATCGGCAAATGACAAATCACTGCATATAATAAACAACAGCGCAGGAAATATTAATTTCAGCGCAACATTCTTCATAATACTCAGATAAAATGGATACCTTAATTTTGTTTAGGGGCATGATTCTTAAAAAGCCGGCTTAAAAGAGCCTCTATCTCGTTGGCACTTGCTGTATCTTGCTTCTTACGGAATAGTCCCCTTGCCAGAACAAAACTTTCTTTTGCTTTCTGAGAGTCTCCGGCAAGATAATAGGTATTACCCAGCAAACCATATACCTCAGGATCATCAGGCTTAATATTAATAATGCTTTCGAATGAATTTATAGCTTGTTTAAAATTATCTAATGAATAATAACAAACGCCTAAATTATATAACACATCTATATTATCTGCTTTAACCTCAAGCACCCGCTTAAAACATGGGATTGCCTGCTTATAATCATTGTGCGACATACTGAACAGGCCATTGAATAAATCCAGCGCGTATTCACGGTTGATCTTTTTGGAATCGAGATCATCAAGTAAATTCAGCGCCGCGGTAATATTGTAATCATCACTATTCTTCAGGAGGCCTTGATTAAACTTCTCTCTGGCCCGGAGAAAATCACCGCTTGAGGCAACTTCCAGTCCTTTCTTAAAATAATTCTCCGGAAGCAAATCAACATCATTCTTTTCTGCCCCAGGGCGAGTATCCTCAACAGGGGCAGGCTTCTCAATCTTACCTACATATTTCTTCTGATAATAGAGCGGGTTACCGTTAAAATCAATCTTGATATACTCCGTGTTCTCCTCAAGGATATTGGCTTCGATTACCTTCCCGGACTTTAAATAAATTGTATCTGCCTGGGCGAAACAATATAAAAAAATAAAATTCAAGATTAGGAATAATAGTCTTAACATGTATTTTTTATTTGACTTCACTGATCCAATTTTTCTATATGATGTTTGACTACTATTGCCTCTACCATATAGATCACATCTTCAGCGATATTTGTGGCGTGATCACAAATACGCTCCAGGTGGCGGGCAACTAAAAGCAGGGGAATAGCGCGGGATATAGTTGCCTTGTCTTTGGAAATATAATCATTGAGTAATTCCTGTTGCACCAAATTACGTAAATCATCAGCTTCTTTATCGCATAAAATAACCTGTTTAGCCAGTTCTACATCCTTTTTTACAAATGAGATTATGGCATCGCGGGTCATTTTTTGCGCAAGTAGAGTCAATTTGGGTATATCTATCAAAGGCTTTAGTAATGGCTTATCCGCTAACTCCAGTACACGCTGCGATATATCCACAGCCAGATCAGCCATCCTTTCTAAATCTGTTGATATCTTCATCGCCATAGTAATAAAACGCAGGTCTACAGCCATCGGCTGCCTTAAAGCCAGAAGATCCAGGCACTCCTCATCAATCTTAAGCTCGCATTCATCAATGAATTTATCTTCAATAATCACTTTCTCTGCCTTGCTTTTATTTAACTGCTTGAGCGCTTCTACCGAATCAATAATCGCCTCTTCTACTAAATCACCCATCTGAAGTATATTGCCTTTTAAATCCGCCAACTCTGTATCAAAATGTCTTTCCATAATTAACCCTCTCTAATTAGCTGTTCAACTTTTTCCTTAATTAGATCACGCGTTTTCCTGAAAAAATCTTCACCCCTGCCCTTAGGATCATCGATTTGCCAATCAATATGTCTTTTTGCGGGAACAATAGGACAAATATCTTTACAACCCATAGTAATTACATAATCGAACTCTTTTACCCCTAAATCCTGGAAACCCTTAGATTCTGCCCCAGAAATATCAATACCTGTTTCCTGCATTATTTTTATAGCATCAGGATTAACCTTGCCACTGGGCCGGGAACCGGCACTATAAGATTCAATTTTTCCCTTTCCCAAAACTTTCGCAAAACCATCAGCCATCTGACTACGGCAAGAATTCTCAACGCAGACAAAAAGCACCTTCTTCATTTAGCCAAACCTCCCGGTAATATATGCCTCTGTCTTCTTGTCTTTTGGCGCGGTAAAGATATCCTGGGTCTTACCAAATTCCACCAATTCTCCCAGGAAAAAGAACCCTGTATAATCAGAGACGCGCGCAGCCTGCTGCATATTATGCGTAACAATAACAATGGAGTAATCTTTCTTAAGCTCCAGGATAAGCTCTTCAATCTTCGCAGTTGATATAGGATCAAGGCTGGCGCAAGGTTCATCAAATAAAATTACCTCGGTCTCTACCGCCAGGCACCTGGCAATACACAAACGCTGTTGCTGTCCACCGGATAATTTTAAAGCGCTGTCATTAAGCCTGTCTTTTACCTCCCCCCAGATAACTGCTTTCTTTAAAGAATCTTCCACCTTCTGCTCAATAAATACCTTATCTTTTATCCCATTCACTTTTAAACCATAGCTTATATTCTCAAATATCGTCTTAGGGAATGGATTTGGTTTTTGAAAAACCATCCCCACTCTTCTCCTGATATCCACAGCGTCAACCAATGGGCTGTTAATTTCCAAATCATCAAGAAATATCTCACCATTAAGAGTAGTATGCGGAACAAGTTCATTCATCCGGTTAAACAAACGTATAAAAGTTGACTTGCCGCAACCAGAGGGGCCAATCATCGCCGTAACCTTGTTGGCATAAATATCAAGGTTAACATTATCTAGCGCCTTGGTTTTACCGTAGAAAAAATCCACGTTCTTAGCTTGCATTTTTATCTTATTATCCATGTAAACTCCTCTGTCTTTGACGTAAGAATATGGCAAATCCTGAAATAAATAAAACTAGAAATAAAAGCACCAGGCTACATCCGTAAGCAATTGCTCTTTGCTTATCCGGATGCGCGCCTTCAGTCATCAGCGCATAAATATGATACGGTAAGGCCATCACTTCAGAAAATATGGATTTAGGATAGCCACGCGTATAAAAAGCGGCGGCGGTAAATAGAATCGGAGCAGTTTCTCCGGCCACCCTACCAATACTTAAAATCACACCGGTAAGAATCCCGGGTAAAGCTGTAGGCAAAACAATATTCTTAACCGTTTCCCATTTCGTTGCACCCAGAGACAATGAAGCTTCCCGGATTGACTGTGGAACAGCGATAAGCGCCTCTTGGGCCGATGAAATAATCATGGGAAGCGCTAAAATTCCTAAAGTAAGGCTGCCGGAAAGAATCGAAACTCCAAAACCGAGAAATTTAACAAATACCGCTAAACCAAATAAACCAAAAACCACCGAAGGCACGCCCGCCAGATTATTTATACTGATTCTAATAATATTTACCACAATACTCTTCGGTGAATATTCACAAAGATACACGGCACAAGCCAACCCCAGCGGCAAAGCAAATATAATTGCTCCCAAAGTAATATAAAGCGTACCTACAATTACCGGAGCAATCCCGCCTTTAGTCATTGCCGAATATGGCACCTGAGTAAGAAAATTCCAGCTCAACACGCCAAATCCGCGCACCGCAATAAAATAGATTATTGAACCCAAAACTAAAAGGGTAATCACCATACAGAGAAATAAACCAAAGAATCCTAAATTTTGCGAAAACTCTTTTTTCATCCGCTCAACCCCAACTTTATCCTAAAACGCCGGCTGATCATCTCGGCAATAATATTAAAAACAAAGGTAATTACAAAAAGCATCAGTGCAATGGCAAATAACGCATGATAATGATCCCCGCCCATCGGCGCCTCACCCATCTCCGCGGCAATTGCCGCAGTCATCGGCCTCACCGGCTCTAAAAATGTATGCGGTATAACTGCCGCGCCTCCGGCAACCATTAACACCGTCATGGTCTCGCCAATTGCCCGGCTCATGCCTAAGATTATGGCCGTAGATATTCCTGAGCCTGCTGCCGGGATTACTACCTGAGTTAAAGTTTGCCAGCGCGTCGCACCTACGGCAAAGGAAGCCTCGCGAAATGCATTCGGGACATAATTTAACGCATCTTCGGCAATACTACATACTGTAGGAGTAGCCATCACTCCCAGAATAATACTGGCGTTTAAAGCAGTTAACCCTGTGGGCAAATGAAAAACTTTCTGCAAGAAAGGGGTAAGTATAACCATACCAAAGAACCCGAAAACTACCGAAGGAATACTGGCCAACAGTTCAATGATCGGCTTTAAAATGGCTTTTTGAGCCGGCCCCGCTAATTCATTAAGATAAAGCGCGCTGCCTATCCCTAAAGGCACACAAACTACCACTGCGCCCAAAGTAACCCAAACAGAGGCTAAAATTAAAGGTAAAATTCCGAATTCCGCGGGATTATAAGTAGGATACCAAAAACGGCCAAAGATAAATTTAAAAAAACTTACTTTCTGGAATATCGGCAATCCTTCTTTAATCAACACCAGCACAATCCCCACCAGAAAAAAAAGCGAAGCAAATGCCAGAATGGTAAAAATCCATTTATACAGTTTCTCTTTAAAACGCAGTATCTTCATAATTGGAGTGATGGCACGGCAGAATAAATCCACCGTGCCATCTTAGGGTTACTAAAGTAAACGCTTTATTTCTTCTCCTTTAACCCCACAAATCCCTCTTCTTCAACCAATTTCTGGCCTTCATCACTTAGAATAAAATCAATATACCCTTTTACTAAACCCTGAGGCTTTCCATCAGTGTACATGAAAAGCGGACGGGTAACCGGGTATTTACCGGAGACAACCGTATCTTTCGAAGGCATAACCCCGTTTATTTCAATTCCTTTTACCGCGGACGAAAGAAACCCTAACCCTACATAGCCTATGGCCCCCGGCGTTCCAGCAACAGTAGTCGCCACTGCCTGATTAGATGCCTGCATTAAAGCATCAGAACGGGTTTTATTGCCTTCTAATACTAAGGTAAGAAAAGCTTCAAATGTACCGCTTGAAGTATCGCGAGAGACTACGACGATCTTCTCATTGCTTCCGCCTAACTCTGACCAGTTAGAAATAGTCCCCATAAAAATATCTTTTACCTGTTTCTTGCCTAATTTGCTTACATTGTTTGCCGGATTAACAATTACCGCCAAACCATCCATAGCCACGATATTAGCTGTAGCATCAACACCATTAGTTACTGCCTTATCTAATTCCGTATCCTTAATCGGACGGCTAGATGCGGCAATATTACAATTTTTATCTAATAACGAAGAAATACCCACTCCGGAACCTCCTCCACGCACTGAAATATCGGCGCCGGGATTTCTATCCATATAAACTTCAGCTGCCTTTTGAGCGATAGGAAGTACGGTAGTCGAGCCTTCAACAACAATTTTCTCAGCGTAACATGGTAGAGCGATACTTAAAACCAGCGCTCCTAATAATATTAACTTTGTAAACTTCATCTTAATTCCTCCTTTAAGATTGAAAGAAGTGCCTGCTGCTAAAGCAGCAGGCACAGGCACTTATTAGAACTTCATATTAAAATCAGCCTGGGCCAAGGTCTCAGGTTGAGCCCCCTTGTTGCCATTTATCCCATTAATGCCCCATGAACGGTATAAATCAAAACTGATCCAGACATTCTTACCTAAACCATAGCTGAAAGATCCTTCATGGCTCCTGATGCCAGTCTTCCCGCTATAACGGTCAGAATCCGGTAAGATATCAAGCACCGCATCCTTGCCAAGCATAGCATATACGTATCTAAACTGCCAATCTCCCCACTTTTCTATTTTTTCATTCCCCAATTGAAAACCGGCTGAGAAACCGGTGTTCTTATCTGAAACATCCAGGTTATTCACATATTCGCCAAAAAACTTCAAAGATTCGACATTGAATCCAAAACCCTTAAAAGGCTGCATGATTTTAAATTCTAATGCCGGATTGAGCATCGCGTAATTATAAGCATAGTTGCCGGTAGTAGTAGGAGCAGTAGAGGTGCTTAGATATTTAGTGTTATAACCCTTGTCATAACTGGAAGGGGCCTGGTCTTTAACATCAAAAGAAGAATAAGAAACAGCACCCTTTAATGAAAAGGTATCGTTAAACTGGTAATTTGCTCCTGGCTGGATAAGAAATGCCGAAGCCCCGGAGGTTGATGTAGAATCAGTTTGAACGACTAAGAAACCGCCGTTCATAAATACTGAAGCTTGCGGGTTTAAGGTTTTCTTTAAGCCAAAGGCAACGCCTTCAGGAGTTATGTCTGTATCCCAGACTAAATCCGTAGGCTCCCAAAACACATCTCCGGGAAGCATCTTGCCGCCGGTAAGCTGCAACCAGGGGAATGGAGTATATTTGCCGTAAGCATAATCCAGTATAATTTGTTTTTTGGAATTATAATCACCAAAGGAAATATTCGTGGAACGCGGATCACCGCTGCCGGTGGCTATGCCGATCCCAGCCATAATTTTATCGTTTATTTTGCTTTCCATGCCTAGACGCATACGCACGCGGCCGATATTTACATCCTTCTGGATATCATTATTGTTTTTCTCGTGTTGATTCTGGTACCTTAATCTCAAATCACCTTTAAACTTGATATTCTGTACCCAAGCCGGAAGGGAAGAAAACTTTCCCTGGGCAATTTCTTTCTTTACCTGTTCTTGAGTTTCGGTTTTAACCTGTTGTGCTTCTGAACCGGTTAAAACACCCTTTTCCACTAATTTTTGTAACAACAGATCAATTTCTCCTGCGTATGAAGCCTGGATACCTACGCTCATCAAGCAGAAAGTTCCTAACAACACTGCGATTAACAACTTTTTCATTTCAATTCCTCCTTTTTGTTATCCTTCCACGCACAACTTGCGAATCTGACGCAAGTTCAACTCAACCTCTTTTAGTGAATCACTGGCGCATTCACCATCAAGCCTCTCTTCCTCTATATTATTTAAGATACTACTCAACCTGCCTAGCTGAGATCTAAGGTTACTGGCTAAAAAATCCTTGCGGATAGGTGATATAGTATTCATTTTTTTCTTACCCTCCTTTCACATGCTCCTATATATTACTTTTCTTGTATTAATTACAAATGAAACGCGAGTAAAATCTATGTAAAATAGTTTTAGCCTTTTTTTACTAAATACTCCCTATCCAATGAATCACTTATCTCATTTACCGCACTCAACAGGCTGGTGAGGTTAAAAGGCTTGGTCAAATAGCAATCTGCCCCTAACAAATGCGCATATAGCTTATCTTGCTCATGGCATTTGGCACTGACTACCACTATAAATGACCTGGAATACCTGGAGTCATTTTTTATCTCTTTACATATATCAAAACCATCTATTCCCGGAAGCATAATGTCTAAAATAACGATATTAAAAACCTCTTCTTTAATTCTTTGCATGGCGCTTACACCATCAAATATTTGCTCAACCACAAAACCTGCTTTGGCCAAATTATATGCAATAAAATTATTTATATCGCTATCATCTTCCACGATGATAATCTTTTTTCCGTTAGCCATAGAATTCTCCCTATTCATACTGCGCATAAAATTTATCCAGGCTTTCAGATTCCTCATCGATGATCCTACGCAGTAATGTAATCACAAATTCTAATGCTCCTAATATTTTATTAATCATAGCCTAAGTATAAAACATGGGGGTTAAATCTGCTTCAAAGAAAAGTAAAATCGAGGTAAAACCTTTTATCTGTTTCTTCTGGCCATAATCCTTTTCATTTCTACCATTGAATTCCAAAGCCATGTTTGTTTTTCCTCTTCGTCAAGATCAAACATCCATTGACGGAAAAGCTGATTGCATTGGCTTTCTATCCATATTTTAGTATCTTGTGCCGGTTTTTCCTCAAACGCCAGTACCATTCTCACCTCCGCGGCAATCGGTTAACGAATTATTTATGCTTATCGACTATTTTAACTAATGCGTTTTTTAATCCAAAGGTCGTTGTGTTGTTTTCAATAAGTTCCAACAGTTCTTTAAAATCAGTGCCTGTAGCAACCGCAGCATCCTCTTCCATCCTTAAAATATCTGCGATGCCGGCACGTACGTTATTAATCCTATTTTTAACTTTTAACTCCTGCATATCCGCTTCAAGATAATCAATAATTCGATTTACAGAGGGAGTAATGCGCGCTTTGATGAGCCGGCTAATTTCTTGCCATTCTTCATCAGGAGCTTCACTGTTCGCAAGGTTAAAGGGGAGTGTCTCGTTGTAATCTTTTCTACTTATTGTCTTAAGATTACGAAAATCAATGCCTCCAACCGGATCCTCTTGAACAGGAATTGGCGCTTTTCGCGCCTCTTCATTAACGGGAGATGATGATGCTCTTAACGGCTTAAATTTCGTTGCCGGCAGTGAATTTGCTCCAGAAAAACCATATTCACCGAGTAATGCCGAGAAGTCGGCAACTGAACCACGGGAGTAAATGGATTCATGCGGGTAGGGTATTTGAACAGGGATTATAAACGGCCGATCTGTAGGAAAATTCTCTTCAATAATTTTATACATTCCTAGATAAAATTCCCTGAATTCCTCTTTATGTGCTGCAACAAATTTGTACTCTTTGGCTATGTTTTCTAAATGCGCTTCTAAATAGGTGTAAATATTCTCACCTTGCGTTAGCATAATAAGCGGGATGATTATATCCGGGAACATTTTAACAGGAATATTTCCGGGAGTTCCATTGGAGAGAAGATATGCGCGTATTTTCTCGAGCATGCTCAGATATTGGCTAAAACGCGTTTCGTCTTCAAAAGAAGCAACAAATATCCCTGTAGAAATGATCATCTGCCTTTTTTTGGTATTACGTAAATCGTACCTTCCGCCTACCATTTCTCGTTCAAGCCAATTATTGATCTTTCCTATCTTGAAATTATCGTAATATTTAAGTATGCGGGATTCGCTGTCTGACATCAGAAGGCCCAGGCCTTGCCGAACCATTTGTTCCTGACTTGACCATGAACCAAAGATCGTAAGGTCATCCTTAAACTCTCTAACCGGCCCAAGATATACGCCATCTGCGTTAAAATGTGCGACCCCGGAGCGATTTTGTTTCTTCAGCATCTGCATAATCCGGTAACCATTAGCTAATGCCACCTGGAAGGCATTTAGCGAGCGCCCTTGGAAATACAGCTTATTGTTAGACAATGACGTAGTAAGCCAATCAAAACGGGGATGTCCTGCATTAATAACTATTATTCTCGACTTTTTCATTGTTTTCTGGAGTTGTTTTGGCGTGATGAATAATTCTTCCTTATTCAGACAAATTGAACTCTTATCCCGGGAAAGTTCTTTAAGAAAATCGCCAAAGGTCAATTGAGACCCAAGATAAGAATATGCCTTTACAAATGTGGCGCTGCTGCCATATAGCAACTTGCCACTCAAATCAGTATCGTTAGATATGGCAAATACGGGGATATTTGATTTTACCAGTCCATTCAGGCTTTCTTCTAATAAATCTCTACGGCCTAAATGCGGGCCAGTCATAACTAGTATAGCGTCTGCCGATGCCTCTTGCGATAAATCAAGTTCATTTGAGAAAGCGGCAATAATATCCTTAGCTTCCTCATTGAACATTTGCTCCCTGGTATTGCTTGTTTTAACAAATGGAAAATATCTATGCAACCTTTCTTCATATTCATCAAACCTGGCGTGAAGGTTTTTAAATCTTTCAGATTCCTCTTTCCATCCTTTTTTAATGGATAGCCAGGAAAAGTATGTTGAAATCCCGAACCCCATAAATGAACTGGTAAATACGCGAAAAAGATACCACAAGGTATTAGCCAGGGTAAAACTTGCTGTAAGCGTAGGAAATGCCGTGATGGCAGTGAAGATGCCAAAAATGATCCCAAAATACAAGGGCATGAGGCGCGTCATTTCTTTCCGGACCTGCCAGTGTCGCGAAATACCGAGCTTGGAAGGCTTTATTTTATTATAATAATCTTTTACCAGAGATTTATATTCATTTTTATCCTTAGGTACTTGATAAAGATACAAAACTATTCCATTGCCACGCAGGTATATTTTTTCCAAAAGATACGCAAGATTTACTTCCGCTGTAACCCCAATGTCTTCAATCCCCCATATTTTACGCCATCCAACTTTCTTCTCCCCCCTGGACTGGTAATTAGCGCTTAGATGCAAATCCTCCATGTATCCAAGCGCCACCAGATAATCCGTAAAATATCGGCATATATTAATACACTCTTGAGCGTAAATACCGATTTTATTATTTTGTGCATAATCTACGTTTCTTATTACGTTCATTATTTTATTAATAGTATTTTGCATCAGATCAATTATCGTTTCAATTTGAGAAGCTCGAGTCTCCAAACCATTGCCATTTTCCTCCAAAGAAATCGGGATTAGATTAATAAGCACATAACTATGTTGGAGGATTTGAGATATGTCTGCCTCAGACAGTCGATCACGCAGAAGTAAAATTTCCCATTCTTTTATTTCTGCCTTAATCTTCGGCGCTACATTACCCTTAAAAGAGGAAGGTTCATTTTGAGCTGAAGACAATGATTGTTGGTCGGCTTGGCTATTTATACTTAAACCTTCTTCATCTGATACAGGCGGTTTCAGAGGTTCTCCCCCGCTCCCTGAAGAAATATCATCAGTATCAACTTCAGCCAACAAATCCGGATTACCACGAAAAACCTTCAAGTAAAGAAACAGGAAGAACCCTCCAAAAGTTAGTACTCCCCCTAAAACAGCAGCCATAATGGGGAGCCAGTATTGGGCTTTAACTATTAACATAATATCGGATATCTTGGCGTAATCATCCGGACCAAATCTTTTAAGCAAATCGCTATATACATCATTTATAAGCTGAATATTTTTTGTTTCCTGTTTAAGTTCTTCGGCCAAAGCATTCTGCAGGGTTTTTGCCAGAATAGGCCTTAATTCAGATTGCTCTCCTATCGCATTAATAGCATCAAAAGCAGCCTGGCCTACCGGGCCCCAGTTTTCTCCTTGCCCAACAAGAGTCAACGGATCATAGCTATAATCTTCCCGGGCCAAGGTTAATAATCCGTGAATGAGTGTTGAATTTTTAAATTTTGACGCGAGTGTCTGCGCTGAATTTATAGCAAATATTTTGACCAGAGTATTTTCTTCTTTAGAAAGCAATTTATTTAAAAGCTCAACTGCTCTTGGGTCGCCCGAAGTACCCAAGGCAAGCGCTACATTTGCTCGGATAAATGGATGTGTATGTTTATTTAGTGCTTCTCTTAGAAATGGGATACGTAAATCTTGTTCATTGGCCGGGCTTTCGAACTGGCTGAGACCCCAGGCAGACGCCGCAACCACGAACTCATCATCATCCTGGAGTCCCGCGGTCAAAACCCATACAGCACGGACATCTTTCATTTGCCCTAATTTAATGGCGGCTACGATAGGTATCCGGTGATTGGTATGTGCGTGAGAAACGAGCGCTGCCGCAACCGTATCAAAATCAGAAACAAGACCCAACCTCCCCCATTCTTTATCGTTAAATGTCTGATTATAGCTATCCCATTGAAACGCCAATGATTTCTTCTCCATATTATTGTTTAGTTGGTAAAAATGGCCATCTTGGGTGTATCTCACAATTAATGACCCAGCAGACTGCGTAACCGGTTTAAGGTGCATTTTAAGCAATAGCTTATTAAATTCTTCAGGTGAGATTCGCTCAAGAATAGACATGGGTACGACATCATAGTAACCGAGCTTACCCTGGTTAAACCGCGTAGTAAGAGTTATGCGTAATTCATCAACCCCTGCCTTTTGCATATTCTCAAGGGCCCAGCCTACTGCTTTTGCCAATAACGTTCTTTCATGTTCTTTCTCAGAAGTTTGTCCTTCGATGATTGGATAGATTTCTTGGGTTTTATAGTATGCCTGTAATAATGCCCGAGCTGCCAGAGGATCAGCGGTTTTCCCCAAGGCTATTATTTTGAATAATCTTTCCTGGAAATTTATTTCTGTTGAATTCAACCCCCTACTAAGAAGCTCTACGTCAACGTTTGTATTAGGGATATGATAAATAGACCGGAAATCGATTTTTGAATACGCGTAAGATGCAGCGATGCGTACGCTTTCATCAGGATTCTTAAGGTCCTCCCGGATTGCCCTAAGTACGAACGGATTAACGTAGAGATTGTCTCCTGAGTTACCCAAGTGTAGAAGCGTTTGTACGCGCGCCTGAGAAGAAGGGGCTCCAGAAACCCACTTTTGCATTTCTTCTTGCACTGTTTGTGGCATTGCCCATGTTATTGGTTGAGCATAGCTGATAGAAACGGTACCTACTTGAGCAGTGCTGGTGGGAACGGTATTTGCTGAAACATTGCTTACTGGAGCATTATAGCGACCATTATCCGGCGCTCTATCAACTTTCTGCACACTGGCGCCGTTCAAAGACGCCGGGGGTGCCGGATCAAATTTCTTAATAGGAGCAGGAGTCAAAGAAGCTGCCTTAACCGGAGTAGCTTCTATTGAACGGCTCCGGGTCTGTTTTACTGCTGGTACCGTAGATTTGACCGCATCAGGAACAGACTCTGGTTTCAAAGAGTTGCCTTGTTTCAAAAGTTGCCTTTGCATAACCCTCGGCGGAAGAACAGTTACCCGCTCTGTGGGTGCTACTTTTAAGAAACTATCCTGTTCCGAATTCTGCGCTTGCGGTTCTGTTACTACGGGGGCAATTACTGCTTCAGGTGACCGGATAACTTCACTATTTTTTATTCTAGCAGCCCTTCTGACTGCTGTTTCATTAATTGATAAAACTTGCTTTACGGATTTTCTTGAGCTTACTAATGACATAAGATAGCGGATATTATCAACCTTATCCGGATTCTGCTCTTTAAATGAGCGTGACAGTTCATCTTTTAATAAACGATTTAATAATTTTATTGTGTATTCCTTTTTGGCAGAGACGGTGTTTAGGATAGCATTTTGCGCTTTAGTAATGCTGGAATTTACCGCTAATGCATCAGGACCAAAATCGAGTTTTTCAATAAACACATTCACCATTGCATCAATAATGCTATTATCCGGATTACTTCTAAATGATTCTGCTGCTGCATCAACAGCAAACAGAATTATTGACGGATCGCGTGCATTTTGCAAGATTCCCGCCAACGGGTCAGCAGCTTCAACAGAATGGACTTTCCCGAGTGAGCGTATTGCTTGTTGACGAATCTCATAGTTGCTATTTGAAGTGACAATTTTTGCAAAACCATTTGCGAGAGCATCAGAAAAAGCATTGTCATTATCTTGGGCAACCGCAGAGAGTTCATCGGCGGCATCAATTGTCACCTTGATTAATGAAGGATCACGTAATGTTTGCAAAAGTCCGGCCAACGGCTCTATGGCTTCAGCTGAAGCGCTTTTGCCCAAAGCCTGTATTGCCATTTTTCTTATTTCGTGAGGCTTGTTAGAATTGGCAATTTTAGCAAAGGCCTTTATCATCGGGTTTTGGCCGTTTTGATTAATCATACCCATGCCATTACTGTTGATTTTAACAACCGCGTTAATAGCATGTCCAACAATAACAGCATTTGGCTCCGAATTAACAAGGGCGAGCAACTGCTCGGTTGCAGTAATATAGGCGGTACCAGTAAAAACTTTTCCCATCTCATCTATTGTATCAATGCGCGTTCTCAGATCTTCTTCTACATTAAATATTATTGATGTATATGACGATATATTCGTGTATGTCGAAACCACAGTCGGAGTGGGCAAATTTTGAGCCAAACCTGTCATATTTGTTTTATTGCCTTGCGCCAATGATTCACTTAGTTCCCGAAAAACATCTGGGCCTACCAACCCTTGAAGCAACGACAATATCTGATTCGCAGAGACATAATCGTTGCGTTCCTTCTTTTCTTGAAACAAAACCAATAACCTTTTTAATGAGCCTTGCGCTTGGCTTAATGCTTCTGTTGCCTTTTCTCTTATAAGGGCATAACGCGAATAATCCTGAGGATTTACTGGCGTACGCACAACTAAATTAATGATCCCATCTATGAGTAAAGGATCATCTGTTTTATTTAAAACTCCTTTTGCAACGGTAAGGGCCTGAATATAAACATCATAATCCGTTTCCGATGACAAGATCCGCAACAAAGGCTGAGTCAAGGCTCCGCCTTCATTTGTAAAATCATTTAAAGCCTGGGTAGCTACGATGAGAATAAGCTGATGCTTGCTAGAAGCGAGGGTAGCGCTTATTGCCTGTAAGGCATCTGCATCCCCTATTGAACGCAATGTATCGATTAAATAGGCAACAACGATCCAATCCTCATTACTTGCGGCATTTTTAAGTGCCTTAACAATACTCCCCTCTTTACCGGTATATACAAATTGTTTACTAGCAACGATGTTTCTTAATGCTTTTGCCGCAGCCGCCTTTACAGTTGGATGAGAATCGCCAAGCGCTACAACCAGGGCGCGCATGCTTGCGCTATTGCCTATCCTAGAAAGAGAAACCGCAGCAAGTATGCGTCGAGCAGAAGAGGTACGGTCAAAAAGTAGTATGCGGCTTAAGGAATCAGATTTCTTTTGGTTTACGAGATTAGCAATTTCTTCTGCCAAGGCCGGATTGTCTTTTGCTACCTTCTCAACTGCTTTCAGGTGCGATTCCTCAACCTCCCTTAAACCTTCCAGTCGCTTAATTGAGACATTCTGCAGCGGTTCAATAATATAAAACAGTGCCTGACAAATTCGTGGATCAAGCCCCTTAATATCGGATTCAATTTCAGCACGTTCTATTTTAAGGTTTAATACGAGATCCTTGAAAACGGGAAGATAATTATAGTTGATGATCTCGTATTTGTTTGACAGATCTTGTCTGGTCTGAATATACTGGAGAGCTTTTATGAAATTCATTACTACTTGACGCCTTGATTGGCTAGAGCTTTTAGCTAAAGCAGTCAGTCCCTGGCTAATATTTGCAGATACTTTAGAATCAAGCGCATAAAGAATTTCATCCTCAGAAGTATTAAATTGTAGTTTTTCTAAAGTTTGTATAACCGGTAATATTGCTGCGAATGAATCCCGGTTCAGCGCGGCTTCGGATGCTGCAGCAATAACATAAGGATTGGTTTCATGTTCAAGGAGATTCAAAATAGGCTGAGTTGCCCGGGGATCATCTGAAGTCACCAAAGCGGCCACTACATAATAACGCACAATCCACTCTTTATCATTAATAGCTGCAGCCAAGCTTTTAATACGGACATCCTGGTCGGTTCCAATCAATACATTGTGCGAGTCGTTATATTGGCTTAAAGCCCAAGCAGCTGCGGCCCTAACATAAGGGTCTTTATCTTTACTGAGAGCATCAACAAGGTCTTCAACGATCACCCTCTTAGTCCAAGAGCTTTCAACCGCAGGCCTCATTTTTCCCAAAGCCACTGCTGCTGCCACCCTATTTGATGGTTCTGTTTCATTATGTAATGCCAAAAGGTGCACTACCCCACTCTTAAGAAAATCAAAAATACCTCCCACTGTTACTTCAGCATTAAGGCTTGGGCTGGTTGATCCGGAAAGAGGTGATACAAATTTCAAAAGTGCTCCCGGGGTCAAGCCTTCCCATTTACTGTCATCATATTGGCGCAAGACCCTTCTTAAGTAGCGGATTTTACTTGTATTGCGCGTTTCACCCATTTTTACTATTTCATAATATTGTCTTTCTTTTTCATTCTTAATTGTATCTTGCCGAACTTGACGGTCTACGGGGATAAAAATCTGCGCATCTACGCCTGCCACAGCAGATTGGATAACCCCTGTTTGGGCTGGCTTGTCTAGAAAGCTTACACCCGAAGAAATATCTGTTTTTGATGAAACCACCTGTACTATAGCCGGGTTCCTCTGGCCTGCAGAAATCGAAGCACAACCACCTAATGCGCCAGCAACGAGCACCGTCAATAAAACCCCCATTACGGCTTGTGTTTTTAAAAAAGAACTCCTTGGTTTCTGCGAAGCAACCACATCTCTTAATGCCGGTATTTCCTCTGCTATTTTAGAGTATACCGCATTCTCAATTTTATACAGAGCGGCATTAAAATCCGCAGACTTATCATAAAGTAACCGCAAATAGTCATCGCTATCAAGCTGCTTGTATTTATACCAGGCTAGCTCAAGCTTATTTATCGTAGAACCAATGAACGCATTCTGGTATTCCAGTGATTTTTCATCAAGAAAATTACTCAAATTCTCATGTAAATCCATATACCCTTCTAAAAGGGTACTTTCAAGGGCATTTCTTAGGTTAAAATCTTGAGTTGCTTTACGGATTTTCTTGGACAGCGATTCTTTATCTGCTAGTAAACGCTCTATCTTACTCTCTACTTCAAGCCTGATTATTACCGATTCTTCGTTAGTTGCCATCCTGGTTTTTTCTGTTCCATGAGCAACTTCAATAACAAAATCAACCAATCCCTTAATAAATTGCGCATCAACTGCATCTAAATCAAGCGTTTCTCCTATGCCCCGGATAAGCTCTTTTTCACAAAGGGAGAATATCCTGGATACTTTCTCTTTTGTAGTAGCTAGGGGATGATCGCTTAGCCACTGAGCATAGGCTGATTTAAGGGAGGGCAACCAAAGCGAATCTCCTGGATTTTCCTGCCAATCCATGTTTACTTTCAAGGTTGCTGCAGGAGCTGCCTGTTTCACAACTGATTTTCCAGCCACAGTCCCCTGGTAACCCAAGGGAGGTGTCGATGGTTGGGATTGAACTTGCGGTTCATTGGTCAGCTGCGATATTTCTTTTCTGAGATAACGAACTTCAGCGGTTAATGCTTTTACTTGTTCACTGAGTAAACCTATCTGAGAATCCTTCTTGGCGATGAGCGTCTTTATTTTCTTCATTTTATAGCTCGCCAAAAGGTAGCTTACTCCAACACTAATACCGGATGCTGCTAATATAGGTAAGAGAATCGGGCTACTTGACTGATAACTTTCTGGCTTCAGCGATGCAACAGTTTGTTCAAGACGCCACAGATCTTCCCTTAAGGATGCTTTTTGAGTTTCTAACTCGTGTATTCTATCTTGCCCATTACGTATATCTTTACTCGTTCTCTCGGTTTGAAGGCTAAGATCTTCAAGCGGTTCTTTTTGATTTTGAGTAAACGAGTTACTATCAGAATCGGCCATCTGATCTTGAGATTCTAGCGGTTTTTCGTTATTTATTGGAGATGCGGCAGAAACCTGGGTTAGCCCATCCTTCTTTTTTTGCGGATGCTGGATAAGCTGGATTTCTTGCGTGGTAACCGGTTTAGAGATCTTAATCTGCCGCTGCATATCACGGGTATTAATCTCTGCTAAAACAGCATAGTCAGGTAAAAGGGATTGCTGTTGCGACTGAGCGTTTTGGATAAGCTTGATTTGATTATTACCACTGCTCAAAACCAGAGATTCAAAAAGAATCCCGCCACTAAGATAGCTCCTTATGCTTTGACCATATGGCGTATACACCTTTTCCTGTAAATTAAATTCACCGTTTCTAAAAGACTGTTGGTAAGCATCAAAATAAGTGTTAACTACCCATGGTTCTTGAGAAATTAGCCCACTAAGCTCTCTTTTGTTAATCAGCCAGCTGTAATAACCGCCTTTACCATAAAAGCGTTTTTTAAACCATTGGGCAAGGATAAGCGAATAATATACTTGGCGTAGCGGGGCGTAGCGCTTTGCCGTGTTGACTTCATAAGTTAGCTTCGGAATAATAAGCGAACGGCTTAGTTCTGCTGAGTATTCATTCAAAACGTTAAACCGTTTATCTTTAAAATTCGATATTGATGTATCTTTTAAGTAATCTGCTTCAAGCATGACCTTAAGGTTTGCTTTGTAAATATACGCATTCTCTTGCGTTTCGCTTAAAACTATTTCTCCTGGCACAATCCATGGCCTAGTAAGAGTAGGAATAGTTACATTCTCATAACCAAATAGTTCTTCTGCTTTTTTATAAAGCTTTTCCCAGTATTCCTTACCAATTTTTGTGGTTGGATTAACAAACTGCGCGGTATCTTTTTTTAATTGAAGGTCTGCCTCCAAAAGAACCTTGCCCATATCAGTCTGCGCGAGCAACGGATCAATAATGTTTTTTGCCGCATCTGGCCTAAGATTTACCCAAAAACTTTGATTAGGCAAGGTGACACCGATTAAAAAATAATCAAAAATAACCTTGGCGGTATTTTCAAACGGCAGGCTATTGCCAGATGCAACAGGCGTCCCTTTATCCATGAGGATTTTAAAATCGTTGCTCTGGTTGTTGTACGAAAGATAACGTAAGTGAACTGGCCGAAAGTTTTCTGATTCAGTGGCGCGGGGTAGTATTGAAAAGTGTTTTGAAATGTCTGTAGCCGTGCTTGTCTGTGCAAAACCGGATTGTTCAACTAAAAGCGAAATAGATAGTAAAAGCGCAACGCTTCGTATAAATTTTCCCAGGTTGTTCTTTTTTGATTTTATAAAGAAGTTCATTTCTGTAATAGATTTAGAAACATGATTGTTTTTATTTTCTATACAGAGTATATGCAATGGTTGTAAAAACAACCTTAAGGGGATGTAAATTCTTTGTTAACTCATTGCCTAATTGTTTTAGTATTTTATGAACACGGAGAATAATATATTTCGGTCTATTTAAAGTTGAGAATTGTAAGAATGGACATTGCTGATAGAGAGAGAATGGACATTTTCAAAGGGAATATTTGTAGATTTAAGCGGTAAGGGTGAAGAAAAATTTGGAGCCGAGGCCTTCAGTACTCTCAACACCGACAGAACCGGAATGAAGTTCTACGATATGCTTAACAATTGATAGCCCGAGGCCAGTGCCTCCGAGCTCGCGCGAGCGCGCTTTATCTACACGGTAGAAACGTTCAAAAATACGCGAAATATCTCTTGCAGGAATACCTGAGCCGGAATCCTCAACAATGATCTTTACTTTATCTACAAGTTGCTCAGAATAAACACGTACAAAACCTTTTTCTTTGTTATATTTGATGGCATTGTTAATAAGATTAGTAAGCACCTGCTCAATCTTACTCTTATCAGCAAAAATCTCTAAACCCGGATCCAAATCAGAACTAAGCTCAACTGCCTTCTTCTTTGCCTGAGATTTAAACCCAAGCATTACTTCATTAACAAGATGGGTTAAAATAAACTTTTCCTTATTTAACACTACCTCTTTTGACTCGATATGCGAAAGATCAAGCAAATCATTAATTAAAGTATTTAATCTATCCGCGTGATTATTGATAATCTTAAGAAAATTGACACTGTTTTCTTTATCATCCAAGGCCCCATCAAGCAGTGTCTCCACAAAACCTTTTATGGAAGTAAGCGGGGTTTTTAATTCATGAGAAACATTAGCCACAAAATCCCGGCGCATAGTCTCTAAACGGCGCATCTCAGTAATATCATGTATGACTAAAAGGCAACCATTAATTGTTTTCGATTCAAAAAGTGGCGAGGCATTAACTTGAAATACCTTTTGCACCGGCCAGATAAGAGTTAGTTCTTTAGAAACAATCTCACCTTTTTTAAGAACTTGCGCAATAACTTCAGCAATCTCATTATTGGGAAATGCCTCTAGAAAAAGACCCCCTAAAACATTCTCCTGAGAGATATTAAAGATATTCTCTGCTGTAGGATTAAGCGAAACAACCCGCGTATCTTTATCAACTAAGATCACGCCCTCAACCATACTATTTAATATAGCGTGTATTCGGCTGTTTTCGTTTTCTAAATTTTTAATCCGTTCCTTAAGTGATCCTAGGGTGGAGTTTAAATCAAAGATGGTTTTCTTGAAGCCAGTATTAAACAATGTTTACTCCTCTTCTACTTCAAAACGATAACCATAATTCTTAACCGTTACAATCATCTTCGCTGATGATTTTAACTTTTTACGTAATGTCCTGATATGCACATCAACTGTGCGGGTTTGGATCTCCATAGCATGATCATAACCCCAGATAGTATCCAAAAGATAATCGCGAGACAAAACCCTACCCTTAGCTTTAAGTAATGTTTTAAGTAATTCAAATTCTTTAGAGGTAAGTTCAACTGGCTTATCCTTGACAATTACCGATATCTTAGCAAAATCTATTCTCAAATCACCTGCTTGAAATATCTCTGGAAGTTTTTCTTTCTCAGCCGACCTACGCAATACTGCTTTTATGCGAGCAATTAACTCGCGCGGGCTAAACGGTTTAGTAATATAATCATCCGCCCCTAGCTCAAGGCCGACTACTTTATCCGACTCTTGGGCCTTAGCTGTAAGCATAATTATAGGGATAGAGCTAGTTTTGCTTTCTTTTTTTAAAGACTTACATACCTCTAAACCATCTATTCCCGGTAACATTAAATCCAGCAAAATAAGATTTGGATACTCACGCACAGCTAAATCAAGGGCATCCTCACCCTCACGAGCATCAATAACCTTATAACCTTCTTTCTTAAGATTGTACTCAATCATCTTTACAATATCTTTTTCGTCCTCAACAACTAAGATCTTTTCTTTCATATCACACCCTCTTTCTTGCCCTTACATACATTCACGCAAATACCGCAAACATAAGAATCAATCTGGCGCTGCTTCTGAAACTCTCTTAATTTTTCAAAACACTTGGCATGTTCAAACTGCACAGGATCATCTTTTATAGCCTGCGCAGGACATATTTTAACACAAAGCCGGCACAAACCACAATCTTCTTTTTGCGGCTGGTCCGGCTCAAGCGGCATATCAGTTAAAATAGTCACCAGGCGAAACTGGCTGCCTAATTCCTTGTTTACCAGTAAGTTATTCCTGCCGATCCAGCCTAACCCCGCTAAAACCCCCAATTTTCTATGTGATGCGTGCGCGCTCATCTTTTCCCAATCGATGATCTGCGAAGTAGGGATACCCAGGCTAAGGTACCCCCTTTTTTGTATATAATTTCCCACCCTCAAAGCTACCTGGTCCAAAAACATATTCACCATACGGTAATGATGGAAATACATTCTCGTGGGAACCTGTTCTATTTCATCCAAAGCAGCCCGCGAGATACGCATGCCCAGGCAGACCGCGCGATCCATCTTCGCTAAGACTTTAGGCGAAATTAAAAATTCCTTTTTTATATTTTTTATATCAGCGATACCAAAAAGGTCAATTTCTAAAGAGAGGCAAAAATTTTTAAGCTCAAGTTTATTATTTTCCATTGATTTTCCTCAGATAAACCATAAGCAGCGAAATTGCTGCGGGAGTAACTCCGGAAATCCGCGAAGCCTGGCCCAGGTTAAGCGGCTTAAACTTGGACAGCTTCTCTCTTATCTCACGGGATATCCCGGATAAATTACCATAATCAAAATCAAACGGCAGCCTGATTTTCTCAAGATGCTTAAAACGCTCTACATCCTTAAACTGCCTTTGAATGAAGCCTGAATATTTTACCTCTATTTCAATTTGCTGCCAAGCAGATTCGGGTATGCCGGTTTTTAACTTATGCATTGTCTTCAAATCCTTAATGCTTATTTGCGGACGTTTTAATAACTCCTCCAAACTTACTATCCGTGTAAGCTCGGTAGAACCAAGTTGAATTAATTTAGCGTTGACTTTTTTATCAGGCCTGATACGCGTTTTCCTTAAAAAAGCTATTCCCTCTTTTATCCCCTTCTGCTTATTCTCAACTTGGCGATAAGTTACCGCACTCAGCAGGCCTAAATCAAAACCCATTTTACTTAAACGCAAATCCGCATTGTCTTCACGCAGAATCAGACGGTATTCTACCCGCGAGGTAAACATGCGATATGGCTCAAGAGTTCCTTTAGTAGTTAAATCGTCAATCAATACGCCAATATAACTGCTGGCGCGGTCTAAAATAAACGGTTCTTTATTCTGAAGACGCAAAGCGGCATTAACACCTGCAACCAACCCTTGCGCTGCTGCCTCCTCATAACCCGTAGTACCGTTGATTTGACCGGCCAGATAAAGATTCTTAATCAGCTTTGTTTCCAGACTGGGATAAAGCTGAGTGGGTTCAACTACGGTATGTTCAATACCATAGCCAAAACGGATAACCTTGGTATTTTCTAGTCCTGCTATAGAATTTAAAATCTTAACCTGCGTATCTTCGGGCAGACTGGTTGAAAGGCCATTAGGGTAAACCTCGTGAACGCCTAAGCCTTCAGGCTCTAAAAACACCTGATGCCTTTCTTTATCACTGAATTTGACGATTTTATCTTCTATCGACGGGCAATACCTGACTCCGGTGGCTTTGATTTTACCGGAATAAAGCGGAGAGCGATCCAGATTAGCGAGGATAATTTCGTGCGTCTTTTTATTAGTATAGGTTATGTAACAGGGAATTTGTTTCTGCTTGAGTTTGACAGTAGCAAATGAAAAAGGCTTGGGAATAACATCACCATCTTGCCGGATAAGATTAGAAAAATCTATTGATCTTTTATCCAGGCGCGGGCAAGTACCGGTCTTAAAACGTAACAGGTTTAAACCTAAATTCTTTAAATTATCCGCAAGGCCAATACTGGCGCGCTCATTAATTCTGCCGCCGCTAAAATGCCTTAACCCTACATGAATCAAACCGTCTAAAAATGTCCCAGGACAAATAACCACACATTTAGCGTAAAGCTCTTCTTTATCTATTACCACGCCTGAAACTTTTCCATCCTTAATGATTAATTTCTTTACCTCTGCTTCTTTTATCGCAAGATTCTTCTGCCGTTTTATCAATTTTTGCATATAGCGGCCATATCTATGCATATCAATCTGGGCGCGAGACGACTGCACAGCAGCACCCTTTGAAGAATTAAGGATACGCAGTTGTATGGCGCAGGCATCCGCTGCTTTCCCCATCGCGCCGCCTAAAGCATCAATCTCTTTAACCAGCTGCCCCTTGCCTACACCGCCGATAGCTGGATTACAACTCATTTTGCCAATAGAATTAATATCAAGGGTAAGCATTAGGGTTTTTACACCCAGGCGGGCGCAAGCAAGAGATGCCTCGATGCCGGCATGGCCGGCACCGATAACAATCACATCAAAATTGTTCATGGAGATTTTTTAAAGGAAACTAAATTAACATTTAGAGTAACCGCAGGCATGGCATTTAACGCAGCCTTCCTCATGGCGCAGAGCGCCTCCGCAATCAGGACAAACCCCGACAATATTTACCTGCTCATTCAAATCCGAGGCCTGTAGTTGGTCATCATGCGAATGCTTCATGGGAATAATCATTGATTCTGCGGCAATCATAGCAGGTGTCTGCACATTTACCAGCCGGCGTTCCACAACACGGGCAATGGCATCAGCGCAAGAGAATATCCTCTGGCCCTTTTCCCAGGAAGGAGACGGACAGCGGATATTACGCAGCTGTTCAATGATGGATTTTACTTCAATTCCGGCGCGAAAAGCCAAAGAAACTAAACGTCCGGTTGCCTCAAGCTGGCTGGCAGCGCAACCGCCGGCCTTACCCATCTGAGTAAATAGCTCAAAAGGTTTCCCGTCTTCATCAACGTTTATGGTTACATAGAGGTTGCCACAGCCTGTAGATACCTTAGTTGTCGTACCGATAATTACTTCTGGACGGGGGCGCGGGGCGATCTCTTTTTTGGTTTCCTGTGTAGATCTTACTTCTTGTTTTTCTTTAGGTTTACCGACATTTAATACCTGTTCTTCGCGGCTATTATCGCGGTAGATGGTTATACCTTTACAGTTTAAATCAAATGCCAGGACATAAGCTTTACGCACTCCTTCAATAGTTGCTTCATGCGGGAAATTAATCGTCTTACTTGTTGCATTATGCACATATTTCTGGAAGGCTGCCTGCATGCGCACATGCCACTCAGGCGAAATATCATGGGAGGTAACAAAAACCCTGCGCACATCTTCAGGAATTTCTTTAATGTCTTTTATGGATGCACTCTCCGCAATCTTTTCCATAAGTTTTAGGCCATAGAATCCTTTTTCGCGCGCTACCTGCTCAAATAACGGCTCAACTTCAACTAGCTTGTCATTATCCATAACACTGCGGTAATACGATATCGCAAACAAAGGTTCAACTCCCGAAGAACATGGGCCGGCGATAATACTAATTGTCCCCGTAGGAGCGATAGTTGTTAATGTAGCATTGCGCATCCTGGTTGAGCCATCTTTTTTATCATAAATACTACCCTTAAAAGCCGGAAAGACTCCTTTTTCTTTCCCCAGCTCCAAAGATTTTTTATTCGCCTCATCTAAAATAAATGCCATTATTTTCTCTGCCAAAGCTACAGCTTCTTCACTATTATAAGGAATCCCCAGACGGATTAATAAGCTTGCCCAACCCATAACACCTAAGCCTATTTTACGGGTAGCTTTGGTAGCCTTCTCGATTTCCGGCAACGGGAATTTATTCACATCAATCAAATTATCCAGAAAGTGCACTGCTAAGCGAGTTACTTCTTTAAGCCTATCCCAATCAATTTCGCAACGCGTCCCAACCTTCTTACACATCTGGTCTAAGTTTATCGAGCCTAAATCGCAAGACTCATAAGGCAATAACGGTTGTTCGCCGCAAGGATTAGTGCTCTCAATTTCTCCTAATTTCGGAGTGGGATTATATTGGTTGATACGGTCAATAAAAATAATTCCCGGCTCACCGTTCTTGTGCGCCTGCTTAACAATTAAATCAAAAACCTCTTTGGCGTTAATCTTCTGCACTGGCTTATGCGTATGCGGGTCAATCAAATCATAATCCTGGCCGCGAGAAAGCTTTTGCATAAATTCATCGGTGATGGCTACGGAAATATTAAAATTAGTGATGTGGTTATTATTTTCTTTGCAGGTAATAAATTCCATAATATCCGGATGGTCAACGCGCAGAATCCCCATATTGGCGCCGCGGCGTGTTCCACCCTGCTTGACCGCCTCGGTTGCTGCGTCATAAACGCGCATAAATGAAATCGGTCCTGAGGCTACTCCGCCGGTAGTCTTGACCACGGCATTTTTCGGACGCAGACGGGAAAAGTTAAATCCCGTACCGCCGCCGGACTTATGGATTAAACTTGTAATCTTTAAGGTCTCAAAAATTGACTCCATGGAGTCTTCAATAGGCAGGGTAAAGCAAGCAGAGAGCTGGCCCAGCTCCTTTCCAGCGTTCATCAAACAGGGAGAGTTCGGCAAAAACTCTAAATTTGTCATAATCTTAAAAAATGAGTCCTGGAGTTTCTTTACTTCCTGATCGGTCTTGCCGTATTGTTTATCTGCAATAGCGATAGCGCTGGCAACGCGAATAAACATCTGCTCGGGAGTTTCAATAAGCCTGCCCTCTTCGTCCTTACGCAGATACCTGCGCTCAAGGACTTTGACGGCATTGGAGGATAACTTTAAATCCATATTTCACCTCGAATAATAAGGAAGGTTAATTTCAAATCACTTCAGCAATATAACAAAGGGAACACGTATTGTCAACAAAAAAAATTACAAGATATGGTGTAAGTACATATTGGAATATACAATAGATTGTATTAAGAGCTTACCCGCCGGAAAATGGCTTACAGGACTCCCGGATAACTAATTCTGCCGGGAGGAGAATTTTCTTTGGCGCATTTTTCTTTAAAGCGATCAGACGATTTAATTCTTTTACACTTTCTTCGGCCATGCGAATTAACGGCTGGCGCACTGTGGTAAGGGCAACCGGGCCATAAAGTCCCGAAGGATTGTCATCAAAACCGACAATCGACAAATCTCCGGGGATATTCTTACCAAGTTCGCGGGCAACTGCCATTACTTCAAGTGCCATAGAATCAGAGGCAACAAAGACAGCGGTTGCCGGATCAGCAGCCTTAATTAAACTTTCTGCTGCGCTGCGAGCCTGACCACGGGAATAATCGGTATGGAAAATATAATCCTCCCTAAGTTTAATATTATTCTTCTCTAATGCCCGCTTATACCCTTCCAGGCGCTTTGCCGCAGCCTGAGTCATTACATCACCGGTAATATGCGCGATTTTTCTGTGCCCTAATTCAATTAAATAATTAACCGCGTTTTCCGCGCCACCGCAATTATCTACAGCAATACATGAAACCTCCAGGTCTTCCACATAGTAATTAATAACTACAGTAGGAATGCCTTTTTCTAAACTGTCCTCCAGTTGAACGCGATTACCTATGATGTCAGAAAAAATCATCCCGCCTACTCCGCGCAAAGATAACGCAGTGCGCGCATCAGTCAGATGCAGAAGCAAATCCAGTTTCAAGGCCTCACACATCGTGCCTACGCCACGGATAATTTCCAGGGCATAGAACGAATAAAAAACGCCTTCGTAGCGCGGGATAACTAAAGCTACGACATTGCTTTTGCCGGTAGCCAAGCGCTGGGCAAAAATAGACGGCTGGAATTTCAAATCTTTAATCACATTCATCACCTTGATGCGGTTCTTTTCTTTTACAGAGCCTATTTTATTGATTACCCTTGAGACAGTAGTAATGGATACACCGCTTTGCCGGGCAACATCCAGAATGGAGATATTTTTAGAAGGGAGTTTTTTAGTACGAGTCATTATATTTTAAACACAAAAATTTTTGTCTGGCGAAAAGAAGGCTACTTGATACTATCCCCTATTCTTAGTGCGGTGCTCTTTTTCTTTATATCACAGGCAGAGATATTGCCCCTTGCCTGGATTACCTCAATTGAACCTATGGATTTCCCTTCGCGGTAAACATCAAAAGCATCCCCGGCCTTAACGCCAGAGGAAACGCCCAGGTCTATAACCACAAAATTGCTATCCGGGTTTACCGCCAGGATCCTACCGGAAGAATCAGATGATTCTGTTTTTTCTTTCCCCTCAGAAGCCGGTAATGAACGCACGACTATCGCCGGCAACTCCACAGATTCCTTAGGCTTATTTTCTGAAACAGGCAAAGTTTTACCGCTTCTTATCAGGTCCAGGTCATCTTTAAGAGAGTCGATTTGAGAGACCCTATCTGCAAGCATTGTCTCCATCTCGTTCAGACGCTTTTCAACCGTAGACTTACCTTCCTGAAGCTCCTGAATTTTTCTCTCTAAAGCCGCCTTACGGTTATTTAAACTCTTTAATTGCCTGCCAAAGATTAAATTCTCATTCTTGATTATTTTAAGGTTATCCTGAATCTTAGTTTTATCATTTCTCTCCCGGACAACATCCTGGGCCATACTGTCTAAAAGCCGTTGATTATAATCAAGCTGTCTTAAAAGATCCTTCTTTTCATTACTCAAGCTGTTTATATCTATCTCTAAAGCACCCTTATCCCTCTGCAATGCTTCATTGTCGATCTTTAGCTTTCTTAATTCCCCGCGTATACTGGATAATTGCATCTCTAAATCTGTTTTTGCCTTAAGCACTCCTGCCCAATAGGCATCAGATGTATTAACCGGAACAGCTTCAACCTGCTTAGGAACAAATACTTCCTGATGTTTAATCTTGCTCTGTTGCTCTAATTTATTTACCAGCTCATCCCTGGCGCGGCTGGCCTGTTCAAATTTCTTTTGTAAATCAATAAGCTCCTGAGCCGCCTTATCCCCGTCGCTTTTAAGAGAAGCCAACTTTCTTTGATTCTCTTTTAAATCACCCTCAAGTTGATTTATTTTACCGGTAAGAGCGGTATTTTCGCTTTTTAAATCATTACGTTCCCGGATAAGCATTTGCTGTGAGCTGGTTGCCTGGATAAAAAGAAAAAGGCAGACTAAGGAAAAACCAGCTAAGCCGATAATAATGAATTTTGTTTTATGCTCCATAATCCCCCCTGTTATGGCTTTACTTATAATTGGGCGAATACTCTTTCTAAAACCAAACTTGCCGCGCCCATGGCTACGGCATTCTCTCTTAATTGAGAATAAACAATTTTTAAGTCGTTGGTCGCTTCCCGAAAAGCCCAATCCATAACTGTAGACCTGACCTTATTCAAAAATGCATCCCCCGACTCTTCAAGGCCGCCGCCGATAACCACTACCTGCGGGTTTAAGAGATTCACTAAATAAGCAATCTTGATACCTAATCTTTTAGCCGCCCTATCTAAAGCTGCCGAAGCTGTTACATTGCCTGCCCGGCCAGCGATAAAAATACTCTTTAAATCCACATCCTCTGTTCTGGTTGAAGTAACCCGAAAAAATTCCCCTGCTTGTTCCTTAGTGTGAAGCAAGGCTGTTTTTACATCATCAACAATCCCTAAGTCCATATCCCAACGTTTAACCAGACATGGCTGATTATCTGAACAGCTAAGCGAATCCTGCTCTTTATAATTATACACAGAGACCTCGCCGGCATAACCTTGGGAGCCGCGGTAAAGCTCTCCATTAATCATCATCCCGCAACCAACTCCGGAAAACATGTAGAGGACATTCTTATACCCTTCCCCTAAATCCAGCCAATGTTCACCAAAACAGGCACTGGTGGCGTCATTTTCAATCAAGGTCGGGAGATTAAACTCTTTTTCCATTAAAGCCTTTAAGGGCAGATCTACCGAGGCATAGGTATAATAATGGTCCATTTTCTGCGGCCAATGGATGGAGCTGTCTTTTTTATTGATTAAACCGGCAACCCCTATGCCGATACCTTTTATATTCTCAGCATAGCCTTTGGAACGCCTTAAGATTTCGCGTACGATTTCTAAAAGACATTCGGAAACTTCTTTTACTGATGTCTGCGGCCGGGCGATTTGAGTCTTAGTAATGATATTGCCTTTTAAATCCACGAGCAGGCCGACCATATTCATCAGGTTTAATCCTACGCCAACAGCAAAACCGGCGCGCGGATTTAAATCTAATAATACCGGCCTGCGGCCGCCTTCAGACACATCCAGATCTTTTTCACAAACCAGATTATATTTGATGAAGGCATCAATATAATTAGAGATGCTCACCACGTTTATGCCCATCCCCTGCGAAATATCCGAACGGCTTATCGGTCCCCGCTTCCTGAGTATATCAAATATTTCAATATTGCGCTTTTCTTTTTCGCTAAAAATTTCCTTCTGTAGATCCAATGTGTGCATAAAATAAATTTGCCTATCTGCTTACACCCAATCTAAACGAAAGGATTGGTGTACCGCTTTGCGCTTACACCCAATCCAAGCGGAAAGATTGGTGTGCCGCTTTCTGCGGCAATTAGAAAAAATATTTATCTTATTTATACTACTAAAGAAGGCATAAGTCAAGTATTTTTAAGAAGTAAGGAAAATTTCACCAGACGAAAACAGCAAATCAATATACATCCGCCATTACAAATGAAAGGTCAGTAATTCCCGCAGGTGAAACTACAACCACGTTTATCTCTTTTGTCCCGGCATCTGAATAAGAACCCTCAAAACTTGCATCAGTTGCCTGGGGATTAGCGCCTCCCAAATTACCTGACCAGAGATATTGCACCTGAACCTGATTACAGCCACTCTCCGGCATATTAGCAAAAGCTGAAAACTTAACCTTTTGTTCTTTTTCCAATATAAAACTGGAGGCTTTTAATTCGGAGCTGCCTATTTCAACCGGGGCATTTTCTTTTTTTAAGGTTGAATCCAAGAAAATCTTTAAATTATAACTAAGCTGCTTATTCTCCTCAATCTCTTTTATTCTTTCTTTAGCCTGAGAAACGGTTTGCGCATATTTATCTCCGGAGTTCTTTAATAAAGCTTCATAATACCCCTTAGCCTTGGCTAAATCCCCCTCCCATTGCGCCAATAAACCCAACTGATAAAAACTAGAGATTACCTGCGGGCTGAATGTTGTTTTAATAATAAGCTTTTCAAAATACTCTCTGGCTTTCTGGATATCCGCCGATGCGTATGCGTTGATCATGGCGATTTTATAAACAGCTTCATCAAAATGCCTGGTATCCGGATAAAGTTGAATCAATTGAGAATAAAATTCACCGGCTTTTCTATAATCCCTTGATTTCTCTAAGTTAAAGGCCCGCAGGTAGATTGATTCCTCGTTAAAACTATTTTCTTGGCCCAGACCATCTATCTTCTCATAAATTTTCTCCGCATAGGCCATATCATATAAACCTGTTGCCTTATAAATGGAGCTCTCCCCTGAGGTTCCAGGAGTAGGCGAAATACTTGAGCGGCCATTATCCGGCCGCGAAAGTACGAATAGGCCGGCAATTTCGAATAGTTCCGGAACTAGTTTTTCAGGCGCCAGATTCTTAGAGATCTTTTCAATGTAAATATCATAAACGGTTTCAGCTAACTCTAAATTACCTTCCTTATAAAACCCCGCGCCTACACTTTTTAACTCGGCATCGCTGATTTTTCCTGAAGCAAGTTTATTCACGTAAAGTTTATAAATTGCGCGTGCCCCTGACTTTTCATCAGATGCTAAAAGCTTATCTGCGATATCTTTTATCAGACCAGGATCATCTGCTACTTTGGCATAGGCGCCCACATCTGCCGCCAGTTCATCCAGCCCCTGCTCTCCAAAAGTATTCTGCTGGTCGCGGTAAAACTGCCAGAGTAAAAGCCTGCTCTTAAGCCTCCAAGGGCTGCTGCTGTTGGTTTCAGAAATAGCCTTTTTAGTATTTTCTAATATTTGGTCGCGATATGTATTGCCATTGGCAAAATAATCATCCCATAATTGTTTTTCTTCCAGGTATTTAAGCTGGCTGTAGCGGCTAAACGCCTTATAGTAATTTATACAGCCCACAGGAAGATTATTTTTATCTTTAAAAGTACCAAGAAAATCAACAAATTCATTATAGCGGTTATCTTTAAAATAATCTGATTTTGTCTTTTCGAGGTTTTCGTAGGAGAAAGTTCCAGGAGCGACATTTTCGGCGGTGGCTCTAGAAAAAACAGGTGCCCAAATAGATATACTTAAAACAAACAACGCTAATCTTAAATTTTTCAACATGGATCTTTCCTCCTAAGGAACCTTCTTGCCCCGCGTCTTTTTCAGGACCGGATGCTTCCAGAATTCCCTGATCACATAGTATGCCTTGCGCGGTATACGCTTATTCAGCCCATTTTCCAATTGCTCCCCCAAACCAACTATGCCAAACCATTCTTCATTCATATTCATATTAGCTTGAGCACGAATATCAAAATAATAACTGCCGTTAGACCAACCGCTTTCAGTGCCATGCACCTTCCAGGTCTCGGGATTATCCTGAGAATGCTTCCACCATTCATCCGTCCATTCAAAGACCGTGCCTCCGA
>Ga0247842_10000665_pt1 | contig 68295 bp, 54 predicted proteins | sample LaCruzMarch2015__3_FD_192411 | JGI IMG/M metagenome (GOLD analysis project Ga0247842, IMG submission 192411) | Freshwater microbial communities from meromictic Lake La Cruz, Castile-La Mancha, Spain - LaCruzMarch2015_19m | ecosystem: Environmental > Aquatic > Freshwater > Lake | place: Spain... | reverse complement strand
ATATTCGGATTCCGGGTGGGGTTTTTTATTAAAACAACCACGAAGGAACCACGAATAGACGCGAATAAACACGAATATTTTTTTAGAGATATTTGAATTTTGGGATTAAATCGGGATAAATGTAACCAGATCCTTCGTCGCTATGGGTTGTTTGTATTCAGAACATATTCGGATTCCGGATGGGCTTTTTTTATTAAAACAACCACGAAGGAACCACGAATAAACGCGAATAAACACGAATATTTTTTTAGAGATATTTGAATTTTGGGATTAAATCGGGATAAATGTAACCAGATCCTTCGTCGCTAAGTGTTTCACCCTTTCCAGGAAGTTTGAATTCCGGAACGATATTACGCTTAATGATAGTATAACCGGCTCCTCAGGATGACAGCCGTTGAAGAAATTGCGTCTCTGTCCATTCATCATTCAACATTCAAAATTCAGCATTCTTTTTCCTCTCGAAACTTTTCGCGGATCGTTTTTCAAAACATTTAAGTCATTTTATCAACTGTTTAAATGACTTGAACAATCGATTAAGTCATTTGGATGTTTACTCAACCGGTTTATACGATTGGTTAAATCATTTAGCCGACTATTTAAATGACTTAAACAATCGGCCAAGTCATCTGGATGTTTACTCAGGTGGTTTGGACAATCGGTTAAATCGTTTAGCCGACTATTTAAATGACTTGAACAACCGGCCAAATCGTTTGAACATTTATCCAAATGACCTGAACGATCGGCTAAATGAACCGAATAAAGAGATCGCCCGTCGGTAAAATCAATGAAACGATTCACCCGGACAGCCGGATCGTTCAAAGAAACAGGGACGCGACATTAACCAAAGGATATTGTGGCAAACAACCATCGCGCCCCTGTATATCAATCGATCATTTGATCAATACAATCTTCTTAGCGCTATTCTGGTTCATGATTGTTGTCATCAGAAAATATATCCCCGAACTCAACTCCCTGCAATCTACTGCAATCCGATATTCACCAGCCGGTTTGATACCGTTTGTGATGACTTTGACAACCTTGCCGTTCAGGTCACAAAGTGTTATTCTCACCGGAGAAGATTTGCCAAGCGTTAAAGGAATCGTGAAAGCGGCGTTGAATGGATTCGGATAGACTTCGTCCAGATGGAAATCCCGCCCAACCTTCAAATCCTCAACCTTAACCTCAACCTCTTTATGCCAAATAACCTTGCCGCTGTAATCGACATCACCCAGGCGATAAGCATAGGTCACGCCCGGTTGAACGGCATTATCGGTAAATTGATAGTCATGCTTTTCGGTTGTCGAACCGTAACCTTCCAGACCTTTATCCGTCAGATAGCCAGCCACCTGCTTCCAGTCTCCTGTTTCCTGTCTCCTTTTCTCGATGATAAATCCCAGATTTTCGATCTCGGACTCGGTTATCCAATTCAGGATAACGCCGTTGGAAACCACTTTAGCGGAAAAGTCAGTGAGCGTGACGGGAAGAGAACTATCCTTTAGAATTTCAGACTTAACATCCCCCCTGCCGTTACCACCCAAATATTGGGCATGAATTACCAGCGGCAGCGCCAGTAGTAACATTAAATAAAATATATTTTTCTTCATTGTATTTACCTTTTCATTCTTCATTGTCAATAATCCCCCCACGCGGCCCAGCCTACGGGACAAGCCGAACCGCCCGAAAACTCCAATCGTAGTTCCTAATGGTGTCCGTGTAAACAGCGAAGCTACGGTCGGACACACGCAGGTACATTGTAATACTGTACCATTGGCTGCCCCGTAAGCCGGACCCGGTGGCACCGGTAACCTCACCACTCGTCAGTCCCGGCCAGGCTGTAACATCCGCATGACCATTGACGCTTAATGATCCATTACCGTGTGCTCCGGTAAAAGTTCTTCCCGTGGCATTGCCCACCGTTACAGTACGCTCCCACAGGTTGCCGCTCATTTCCATAATGCCATAGTAGGTGGCACCGGACCCACTGCGGCTGCTGCTGCTTGTGGCTAATGCCCCTACACGCATAGGTCCTGGTACATTTGCATGGTTGCCATAAGTACAATTTCCGCTGTTAGTACTCGTTTCATTAGTTAATCCAGAGTTGGTTATCCCTGTGTTCTGTGTTATAGATATACTACCCCAGGCATATTCGTTGGCAACAGCAGTTTGATTGCCCCGGCAGGCTTTTTCAAACTCAAGCTCGGTCATCGGTCGCAAACCTGCCCAGTCGCTGTAGGCAGCGCCGTCCATCCAACTCAGGTAGTTGCAGGCTACATAAGGAAGGGTGGTGCTGTAAACTCCGCCTGATACTGAAATACCATGCCGATAAAATCCATTTTTGTTAGGGTAGCGATTATTCGCCTGGGTTGTGGTCAGGTTATTCAGAAAATCCACGTAGCCCTGCTGGCTTATTTCGTATTTCATGCAGTAAAAAGCGTTGTAGCCTTTGGGGAAAGCGGCGGGTAACGATTGTGTGGTTGCGTCATTAAAATCATCGGCTGTGGACATACCGTAAGCATTATTATTCCCCAAACTACCTGCACCACCACCGCCCAATGTAATGGCACCTTCGGAAGATACCTGGACAGCAGTGCCACTAGTGCCAGCTTCAAACTGCCCTTGTATGTTAGTAACCGTGCCATCGCCTGCATAGAAAGCACCTTGCGGCACGTACACCATTTCGATAGCGAAAACCTGTATATCAACCGTTGCATCATCAGCTACTCCGTTGGTGCCATAGTTCCATCGGAGTTGCACACCGGTAAGGCTAAAAGTACCGCTGCCATCGATATCGCGGTAAATAAAAGCGCCTGTGCCATCAGATGCCGGTGCAATGATGCTGCCTGCTGGGGCTGTGTGCCCCGTTGAGTTGAGTGTAGCGTGGTTCCATGTTCCACCACTTACCCTGTATTTCACAAACACCCAAGCGGCATCCCAATTGCTCGGGCCGGTGCTTACCCGCCAGGAATTTTCCCAGGAGATGTCGAAATTTACCATCGTATAGTCATCGGTGGTGTTTTGCCCCGTAAGGCTCACGCTGGTAATGGAGATGTTGTTGGCCAAAGCGGAGTAACTTGCAAGCATAAGAAAAAGTAACAGAATCGATTTTTTCATTTTGCACTTCCTTTACGGGCAATCCTATTAAAAGTATCAATTTTACTTATTTTACCAAAACTACTTTCATCGTCTTTTTAGATTCCTGTATTTTCGACTGCAACAAGTATATTCCCGAACTCAGATTCCGGCAATCAACAGGAATCCGGTACTCACCCGCCGGTTTGATTCCGTCTGTAATTTCTTTCACGACTTTGCCGTTCAGGTCACAAAGTGTTATTTTCACCGGAGAAGATTTGCCAAGCGTCAGCGGAATCGTAAAAGTCGCATTAAATGGATTGGGATAGACGTTGCCGAGATGAAAACCTTCCGCGATTCCCGGCTGATTCGCTGGGATCGTTACCGTCGCGGTTTTATTGGTATGTTTCTTCTCGACACCGGCGTAATTCACGTCGCTGAGAAGATACGTGTAAGTCATTCCCAGTTGAATGGCATTATCGGTAAATTGATAGTCATGCTTTTCGGTTGTCGAACCGTAACCTTCCAGTTCGGACTCATTTCGATAATCGACAATCAGATTAAAATCTTCTCCACCGCTTTTCCGATAAATGTTGAAACCGAGATTCTCAATTTCGGATTCCGTTGACCAATTCAGCGCGACGCCGCTGGAAATGACTTTGGCAGAAAAATTGGAAAGTGTGACAGGAAGAGAACCATCTTCGTTATAATAATCGGTAGCATATTTGTATTCATAGGCTCCCATATCCACTGTTCCGGAACTTCCATCCGTTTTATTTAACTTTCGGGGGTAACTGCTTCCGCGAATATCATAACTTTCACTTATGTAAGAATCTAGACCGGCATCGGTACAGGGCGATGTACCGTAAATATTGTACGGATAACTGCTCGCAGTTGCAAACTGCGGATCGGTATAAATCGTATTGTTAAAGACTGGGCTGCCACCCGATATACCAATATCATTGGTTCCGTTAGAAATACATGTATAGTTAAGTGTCGTATAGCTACCTATATAAATTTGTTTGCCCCCAGTTGATGCTGTATTTCCCCAGATGATGGAATTATTAATCGTTGGATGATCCAGATAGTTTACATTATACATTCCACCGCCATAGGATGATGCTGAATTACTTGAGAATGTACAGTTGGTAATTGTTGTATTACCACTGGCACTACCTTCACCACTATTTACCATTCCACCGCCATAGACTGATGCCGAATTGCTTGAGAATACGCAGTTGATAAATGCGGGGCGACTGCTAGTATAATTATATATTCCGCCACCATAGCTTGCTGAGTTACTCGAAAACAAACAGTTTATAAAAGATGGATTACTAGCATTATCATTAAAATTTCCGCCTCCGGAAGCAGCTGCATTATCGGAAATAGTGCAATTTCTGATTGTAGGGCTGTTAGAATAATTATAGATGCCGCCACCATAATTATGAGGAGCAGAACTGTTCGCATTTCCTCTCTTAATTGTAAAGCCATCTAAAATGGCTGTACTCGTAAGGCCTAATCCGCTGGGATGATAAAATACGTGGTAGCAATTATCCGTGTTAACATCAACGATACCAATATCGCCACTGAGAATGGTTACATTCGCTGAAATATTTCTTTCACTTAAACTCGACTCTGTTCCGGCAAAACCGCCGTAGATGGCTACGTCATTTTTCATCTCGAAATGATAATATCTTGAACTGTTAGTTAGTGAATATGCTGAGCTTGGTTTGTATGTGCCGGCTGCAACCCAAACCTGGTTGCCAAACGTTGCGTCATTAATGGCCGCCGTTAAAGTGGCCTTAGCGGTTTCCCAAGTCTCACCATTGTTGACATCATTACCATCGGATTTGACGTAATGCTTCGGATGTACAACTCCAAAAGCAGTCATATTCAAAACAAGCGTAAAATAAAGCAACAGAATCGGTTTTTTCATTTTGCACTTCCTTTCTGGATAATCCTATTCAAAATATCATTTTACTTATTTTATCAAAACCACTTTTAACGTCTTTTTGGATTCCTTTATATTCGACTGCAACAAGTATATTCCCGAACTCATCTCCCGGCAATCAACGGCAATCCGGTATTCGCCCGCCGGTTTAATTCCGTTTTCTATGACTTTAACGACTTTGCCGTTCAGGTCACAAAGTGTTATTTTCACCGGAAAAGATTTGCCAAGCGTTAAAGGAATCGTGAAGGTTGCATTGAACGGATTGGGATAGACTTCGCCGAGATGAAAACCTTCTGCGATTCCCGGCTGATTCGCTGGAATCGTTATCGTCGCGGTTTTGTCGGTATGCTTCTTCTCGGCTCCGGCGTAATTCACGTCGCTGAGAAGATACGTGTAAGTTATTCCCGGTTGAATGGCATTATCGGTAAATTGATAGTCATGCTTTTCGGTCGTCGAACCGTAACCTTCCAGTTCGGACTCATTTCGATAATCGACAATCAGATTAAAATCTTCTCCACCGCTTTTCCGATAAATGTTGAAACCGAGATTCTCGATTTCGGATTCCGTTGACCAATTCAGCGCGACGCCGCTGGAAATGACTTTGGCAGAAAAATTGGAAAGTGTGACAGGCAGAGAATTATCCGAACCTGCACCGAGCGCAAATTCGCTGAACTCCGTTGCACCGGTCACTGTCAAGGTCTTATTCACATCATCGCGTGAGGATAGTGTCACTTCCGTCCAGGTTGTGGAACTGGCATCAGTACGCTTCATTAGTTTGATTGTCGATGGGTCTCCGATTCCACCAACATTGCTGTAATCGAAAACCAGATTAGCGGTCACAGTCCCGCGTTCTGTAACGCCCCAAACGATATTTGAGCGCTTATCAATCCCACCAGGATAAGTTTCTCCTGTCACGGGGTCACCCGTCACAGAACCATATTGATAAACTCCAAGATTATTGGCATCGCCGGGAGTCGAAGTAATTGTTACTTTGACCTGTCCGCCGGATGGACCCACGTTGGTTTGCGTTTGTGTGTTGACAAATGCACCGTCGCTCCCAAGCGGAGCCGTGGAGGCAGTCCAAGAACAAATATTTACAAGTGTGCCGGTCGCGCTATTACCGCTGGCATCTTCTGCAGTTGTTCCTGATGTTTCATTGAGTTTCCAGTGACCTTTCAGATTACTGTAATTGGGATGCGAACCTGTCACTTCCTTATACATCCAATCGCGAATAGTTGATTCGCTCAGGGCAGTATTCCACACACGGACTTCATCAATTTTTCCGCGAAAGGGCCAAGGGTAATACATATAGGACCCAATCAGAAAAGGATTGCTCGTCGATGTATAAATAGTTCCGGGAGTACTATACCGGGCGTCTTGTTGTCCATTAACATACCCTGTCATATAAGTGCCGTCAAATGTTAGAACCAGATGATACCACTTATTTGTGGTGAGCGTACTTCCGGAAACATCCACCAGTGATATTCCATTGTGTGAAATTCGATACCAGATTGTACCATTCCTTAGTTCAATTGCGTGAGAGTAATATTGGCCGGAATAACTTCCGCTTTTATTACCTCCGATCTTTGCATACACTTCGTTTGCCTCATTGAATGTTGTGGGATATATCCAGACTTCAACCGTGAGCGCCGCCGAAATCTCAAGAGATTCCGGCGAACCGCAGTTGATGTAGTTATCACCGCTTGATCCAAAATCAATCAGATTTCCACCGCCTTGCGCAAAAACTTGAACAGTAAATAAAGTAAATAACAAAACCATCATCTTGATTTTCATCACATTTCTTCCTTTTTTCCTTCTATAAACGCGTCAGTTGTTCGTCTTTCTATTTTATCAATACTATCTTCTTCGCGCTATTCTGGTTCATGATTGTTGTCATCAGAAAATATATCCCCGAACTCAGATTCCGGCAATCAACGGTAATCCGGTAGTCACCCGCCGGTTTGATACCGTTTTCGATAACTTTGACTACTTTGCCTGTTATGTCATAGAGTGCCAAATTCACAGGCACAGTTTTACTCAGCGTCAACGGAATCATTAAGCAATGTTCGGCGGTTAGTAAATAGCTGAAGCCCAATTCCTGAATCTTACTCATTTTTTAATATCCAAATTGGATAACGTATTTATGATACGAATACTCCTGAACTTCTTTACCCTGGGTGGCGCTGTACCATTGCTCAAAACGGCGGTAATCGCAAGATATATAATGAGGGAATTTCAGACTTTCAGTTGCGGAAGGTGTAATTGTAGTACTGCTTCCCTTAACTTTGTATTCATCACCAAAGCCAATCACTTCTAAACTATCCCAGCCAAGAAATCGGTCTATATTATGCTCTCCCTCTATAATTTCCGTTGTTGTGGGACCGCTAAAGCTAACCGATAATCTCACTAGTTTAGATCCTATTGTTCCGGAATTAACTTTAACTTCCAATTCGTGATAAAGGGTAGTATCAGATCCATATCTGCCTACACCAAAGTATTCATCTACTGAGTTTAAACCAGCTCCCACGGGAGCCATAATTTCGGCTTCGAAAGAAATGGTTATTGTATTTCCACTTACTCCGAGGATCTCGTTGTCAACTTTAGAAAATTGGATGGTAACCTTTTCTAATACTCCTATTTCTATAGGATAACTGTTGCTCTCGGTACCGTTTACCGTCACTATCAAATCGCCAGATTGGGCATTGTCAGGCACCTTAACCTTTATAGACCACATTCCCCAGCTAATAATTTCCGTAGCTTCCACTCCGTTAAAATACACTGAGCCCTCGGATGCATCACTGCCGAAATTCATACCGGATATTTCAATCTCATCACCGGGTTTGATTTCGGATTTGTCAATACCCGTGATTGTAGGCAGTACTTTAACTTCGCATACGGACTTACCAAGAATATTCAGATCCTTGCTGAGCATTGTTAATTCTATTTGATATATCCCAACATTCATGAAGATATATTCAAAAACGCCGGTTGTGTTTTCGAAAGACAGATTATCAGGAAGAACTTTCCAGATATATTTTACACCGGCAGGTACGGTCTCGTTAAATACCGCTTTAAACTGATACTTGCCCAGTAATTGGGCATCCTCAATTGAGGCTGGTTCGATACCAACTGACCCGAGTGCAAAGTTAATATCAAGATAGGCGACATTTTCTGAAGATGTGTTAATAATTAATATATCTTTAAATCTTATTTTAGGCAGATCAAAATTTAAATATAAGGAATCACCCTTTTCACCGGATGTCTCGAAAACCATGTTTCCCGCGACCGGTTGGTAAATAGAACAGATCGCTTCAGCTGATAATGAATTGATACTGATCATAACCTGCTTGGCATCCGAGTTCACATTTTTCAGTTTAATGATTCTGGTGGACAGAGGAGGGATTTTTTCCAATATCCGCTTGGAGGGGCTTAGTTTCCTGAGGTAGCCGTTTATCTCGGTTTTGTGATCTTCAGTATATACTGAACTCCATTCTAAAGCAAAATTCTGGTTACCCGCCTCATATAAATAGGTCACATAATCCCTGTACTCTTTACTGACATCTGATTCAAGCGTACTTATAATGGCATCATTTAAAATGGTTAAATAATTACCACCGCCCTTTTTGATGAGTTCAGGTACATCCAATTTTGAACCGTTTCTATAATGAGCGAGATAATAAAGAAAGCATCCCGCCTGATACCAGTTTTCTGCATTACAATCATTCCACGATTTAGAGAGAGCGTAATGCAGCGCACTGCCATATTTATTAGATTTTATTTTGGTATATGCTTCCGATTCATACATTGTTTGGTCATCCCAGATTATGCGATCTGCTTGGGTCGCGGTCGCTTCGAGCCACCATTGATTAGGGCTCCAATTCATTAGGAAATAATAATCCTGGATATAGTGTAATAACTCGTGAGCGGCGGTCATTTTTAACCACCCTGCCTGGGTAAATATATTGTTTACAACAGAAGATACCTGTACTGAGTTGCTTATATAGATGCACCCCGCCACTGAACCAAATTCCCCTTCACTACCTGAAAGAGATGTTACATAAACGTTAACAGGTGAGGTAGGGACTGTGAAGCCAACGCTATTAGACGAAAATTTATCATAGGCTTCTTCAAGCCAGTGTGAGAGATCGGTAATATAATACGGCACATAGCCACTGGATACAATATTCCAACTCGCGGCTTCCGTTTTATATGCATCGTTATCAGGAACTTTTTTAGTCCCGCTGAGAGCGTAATAAATTGTAAAATGCTTTGACTCAAACTTAAATGGCAGGCGACCATTAGTGCAAAACTCATAAAAAGTTACATGAGTTAAGTGATTGGTCTTAAACGAAACTGTATAAAGCACTGAATCAAACGTCACGTCTTTAAATTCAAGCCATCTTTTGAGATCTTTATTATAGTATGCTGCACCAAGCCTACCCATCACCGGGCTTGATTCAAGCAATGTAGGATCATAATTCAAAGTAATTGTTATCTCATTTTCGAATTCTGTAGTCGTGCCGATTTTGATATCATAGACTTTTTGTATCTCATGTAAATCATCCGTCGGGTAATATGAGGCATCCATCTCTTTAATACTTAACTTGGAACCATCAGGTACGGTGCCAACCGGAATGCTAATATCTAACATTCCTGGAATTGTTACCTGAACCGGATTTTGTGAATTATCTACTAACGTATCAATTACCGTACTCAGTACATCTTCGGACGCTATTGGCGCCGAGTCAGAACAATCTTGAAATGAGGTCAAAGAAACAAATGATAAAAAAGAAAACCAAGTAAATATTATCCTACGCATAGCAAGTTCCTTTTGGGATAGAGTTTGTGAGCAGCATGTCCCCCAACTATCTTAATAAAATGATCTTTCGAACCTGGATTGAAAGTTGATTATTCAAGCGTAAAAAGTAGATACCCGAGGTTAAATCCCTGCAATCCACAGCAATCCGGTACTCACCCGCCGGTTTAATTCCATTTTCGATGACTTTGACTACTTTGCCATTCAGGTCACACAACATCAATTTCACCGGTGAAGATTTCCCGAGCGTTAATGGAATCGTGAAAGCGGCGTTAAATGGATTGGGATAGATATTGCCGAGATGAAAATCCTTAACGATTTCCGGAACGGTCGAAATGGGCGTTTCAAGAGAATTGTCCGCGCCGGCACCGATCGTAAACTCACCAAACAATGCTACATCGTTGACATTGACCGTCCGCGCGACATCATCGCGAGAAGTGATCGGTAATTCTGTCCAAATTGTGGAATCCGGGCCGGCTCGATAAAGAATCCGAATTGTCGATGGAATGTTGATACCGCTGACCCCGCTGTAATCAAAAACCAGATCGGCAAGAACGGAACCTCTTTCCACGATTCCCCAAACCAGATCCGAACGTTTATTGTAGTTATTCGGAAACGTTTCATTGGTAACTGGTTCACCGGAAACTGAGCCAAATTGATAAACTCCCAAGTTATTGCTATTATCGGGTGTTGAGGTGATGGTTGTCTTGAGCTGTCCACCTGAAGGACCAATAGTTGTTTGAGACGTTGTGTTGACAAATGCGCCATCGCTTCCCAGCGGCACAGCGGAAGCAACCCACGAGGGATCATTGGTAAGAGTTCCATCGTTTCCGTTGCCGCTTGAATCCGCGGCTGTCATGTTGCTTCCTTCATCGAATTTCCAATAGCCAACAAGTCCGGATTGAGCGCTGATGATTCTGTGCATATCCTCTCGGATCTGCTGCTGTGTGCGAGCGACATTCCAGATGCGCATTTCATCAACGAGACCGTTATAGAATTCCCCAGATCCATCAGTTCTACACCCAAAAGTCAGGTTATCAGTGCTTGTGGCAATGGAACCAGTATAAGAATATTCGGCATCCAGAACACCATTGATATATATTCTTATGTTTGAACCATCGTAGGTTCCTGCAACGTGTGACCATTGATTAGCAGGCACGACACTATTGCTTAAATGATCCCCCCATCCGCCTATATCTAAGGAAAAAGTTAATCGCTGGGATTCCGGCAGCCAAATAAGGCTGTATTTCAGCGGATTTTTCATGACTATTATCCCATTGCTAATCCCAGGGCCTGCGGGCTTTATCCACACGTCAAGAGTTAATGCCATAGTCATGTTCAAGTTGTCATTATGAGTTATATCCACATAATCATTCATGCCGTCAAACTGCAGCGCATTTCCCGCACCTTGCGCAAAAACTTGAACGGTAATGAGAGAAAATAACAAAACCACCATCTTGATTCTCATGACATTTCTACCTTTTTTCCTTCTATAAACGCGTCAGTTGTTTGTCTTTCTATTTAATCAATACAATCTTCTTAGCGCTATTCTGGTTCATGATTGTTGTCATCAGAAAATATATCCCCGAACTCAAATCCGTGCAATCAACCGAGAGACGGTACTCGCCTGCGGGTCTGATACCATTTTCAATGACTTTGACAACCTTGCCGTTCAGGTCACACAACTTCAACTTCACCGGAGAAGATTTCCCAAGCGTTAAAGGAATCGTGAAAGCGGCATTAAATGGATTGGGATAGACATTGCCGAGATGAAATTCCTCGGTTACCTTCCTGTTCTCCGGTTTTATCCTGACCAAATGATCGGATTCGTGATACAGTTCGGTGATTTCAGAATCTGTCAAGGCACGGCTGTATATTCTGAAATCGTCGATCATGCCATGAAACCATTGATCCCACGACATATTTTGCCGGCCTAAATATTGTTCGGTACGCAAAACAGAATCGGGTTCAAATCCTTCGGAATTGGTCGCAACGAGAATCCCGTTTTGGTACAGTTTCATTGTGCTGTCTTGCATCACAATGGTCGCAAACGTCCAGGATGTATTTGAGAAGAAATTATTTTGATTAACAGTTGCGCTGACAGCATCCGCCTCACCCTTCCAGATTCCAAAGTAAGCATGTGGATCATAATCGGTGTTGTATAAAGAGATGCAGTTATAGTACCATGAACCCGAACCGGGTGCGCCATTCGCGAAGGAGAAGATGCGGGCATAATTATTAAATGTAGAATATTTCACCCAAACGCAAATGGACATCTCACCACCCATTGTCCAGTCGCCAAGATCGAGATAGTCGCCATCACCGTCAAAATAAAAGGCGCTGTTCGCCTGATCAAAACGGTCGGCAGTTAAAGTAGCGTTGTAAACCGTCGCATCATGACTATTACCGCTTTCATCATACGCATTTCCGTTGAATGGATAGTAAGCGATCAGGTGATCGGTCGGAATAGGCGGTTGAAGCGAATTGTCCGCTCCCGCGCCGAGTGTAAATTCACCAAAAGCCGTTACGCCATTAACCGTCAAGGTCTTAGCAACGTCATTCCTGTCTGTGAGCGTTACTTCGCTCCAGGTTGCCGAACCCGGATAATCGCGTCGGAGCAGTTTTATCGTAGCCGGATTCATCACACCGGGTACATTACCATAATGGAAGACTACATTCGCGGTTACATCGCCGTATTCACTGATTCCCCAGACGATGCTGGAACGCTTATCGATTCCTTCGGGATAAGTTTCGTCAGTGGTTGGCGATTTTTCAAGCGAACCGGTTTGATATGCGATCAGACTGTTGTTATCGTCGGGTGTCGATGTGATTGTGATTCTTGCCTGTCCGCCAAGCGGGCCGATAATTGCTTCGGAGGTCGTCGTAACATAAACACAACCCACACTAATCGGCGCCGTTGAAGTTACCCATTCCAAACTTCCTGTTATATTCCCGGTGTTTCCATTACCGCTGACATCGAGAGTTGTATCGCCGCTGCCTTCATTGAACGGCCAGTAGCCGCCAAGATCACTGAAATTGGGATGCGAACTGTCGAGCGGTTTGTACATCCACTCTCTCAGTGTTGTCTGAGACAGAGCTGTTCTCCAGATGCGTACTTCATCGATGATTCCGGTAAAATATTGCCCATCACCGGGCGCAGATGCGCCGATGCGCAACGATAAATCCGAATAATTCAGCGTGATGTCCGTGCTTGTACTTCCTTCGAGAATTCCGTTGATGTAAAATTTCAATGTTGCACCATCATAAGTCGTAGCATAGTGATACCAAACTCCATGGACAATGGCATTCGGCGATCCGGCGCCGCGGTAGCCGCCCCATTCCCCGTTCGAGATCATTGCACCGGGTAGCATATTCGAATAATAAAAACCCATCTGGTAGGAAGACCACGGTTCAGTGCTTTCTTCCCAACGTTTATCTAAAATGGGATAATAGCCACCGCCGTCGGAAGATATTGCCCAGGCTTCATAAGTGATTTGTGTAGTCGGAGCAATGGATGATGAATGCGGAATATCCACATGACCGTAACCGGGAAAGTACAGCGCTTTTCCCCCGCCCTGTCCGAAAACCATTCCAAATCCGGCAACCAGAAGAATGCCGATTTTGCCTAAAAATTGATCCTGGTTCATAACGTACACCTTCTATTTATCCGTTATTTTAATCCACCGTCATTCTAATTGAACGATCCCGATTCATTTAAACCCGCGATTTATTATTAAAAGAATTGTGACAATTATATAAACACAATACGTCCGAGCGACGCGTGAAAAATGCACAAATCTGCCCACTTCTCCCAAAAGGGGATTTTCCTGCACCGAAGTACCGCTTAAAGCAACCATGTATCATATCAATTTCTCAAATGCCGATGAAATTTTAACGACGGAATTCAATATTGCCAAGAAGATTTTCACGTATTCGATATTCGATTAAAATATTTTGATATGCGGCACATGGCCCTTTGTTAATTTACCACTTGATAATTCTCTTTTTCTTAGATAGAATAACACGAAGATGAATAATAATAAAAACGATCGGTAACATGACTCAGTCTCCACCCTATTCAATTTCCACTTCCGATCCGGACTCTTTCCGAACGAGCAACCTGCATATTCACTCCTATCTTTCGCCTTGCGCCGACCGCTCCATGACAATCCCGAACATCGTCGAAGGGTCGGAAGAATTGGGATTGAAGTCGATTGCCATCGTCGATCATCATCCGATCCCGCATCAGGATATTTTAAAGAACATCGATACACATCGGCGCGAGTTAGCCGATCTAAAAACATCATTGAACGTTTCGCTGGGTGCGGAACTCTCCGCTTACGATGTCGGAAAGTGTGCGGATTCGCTGGAAGTCAACCGGCAAATTCCGTACAGACTATACTCGTGCAATCATTATCATCAGTCGTTCTGGAAACATCCGATAAAACGAACGCCGCGCGGTTATGCGAGTCACATGCTGGCGATTCTTCGTGAATTGATCCCCACAGGACGCGCGGATTGTATCGCTCACCCTTTCATTGGATTCTACATTCCTGACCTCATGCCGGTTTGTTATCAGGTAACAGCCGCGTTGACCGACGATGAACTCCGGGAGATCATGGAACTCGGTAAGAAGTTCAACGTCGCGTGGGAGATCAACGCGAATACGATTTTTTACGATCTCACATTTGCCCGACGATACTGGAAAATCGGCACGGAAGTCGGCGTCGAGTTCCGGTTCGGCACCGACGCGCATCAGTTGAGAAATCTCATGAACGACGCGCCGTATTTGCTTTTTAGCAAAGACCTCTCATCATAAAATGTAATGCCCTAAATTCTATAAGAATAAAAATGGAGTTTGAAATGCCTGAAGACTTTCACATCCGCATCGCAGAGCTGAAAGACGCCGACGATCTGATCGCGTTCAACATCGCGATGGCTGATGAAACGGAAAACAAGATCCTGCCGCCGGAAATCATCACCGCCGGAGTTCATGACTTATTTGCCCATCCGCAATACGGATTTTATTTAGTCGCTGAAATGAATGACGAAATCGCCGGCGCGCTGATGGTTACGACCGAATGGAGCGATTGGCGGAACGGTCTGTTTTGGTGGATCCAAAGCGTGTACGTCAAACCGAATTTCCGCAGGCAGGGCATTTACCGGAAATTGTACCAATTCGTCAAAGAACTCGCCTCAGAACGAACCGATATTTGCGGTTTTCGGCTCTACGTCGAGAAGCATAATCTCGTCGCTCAAAAAACCTACGAATCGCTTGGAATGACCGAAACCTGTTACCGGATGTACGAAGAGTTGCTTTCCCGGTGAATCGGTCGTTGTGAATTGCCTCATCCGCGAGTAAATTTGTCCGTTTGATCCGTTTGAATTGAAAAAAGATGAAAACTACATTTAAACCGAGGATATTTATCATGTCTAACCTTCGCATCGCCGCCCGCCGGTTTTATCCGGTCAATCTGATTCTCGCCTTCGTTCTTCTATCCGCCTGTTCACCAAAGCAGCCCGTGACAGCGCCGGTCGCGCATATCATTCCGAAGACAACCGTCATTCACGGTGATACACTGGTCGATAATTATTATTGGTTGCGCGAAAAAACGAATCCGGAGGTCATCAAGTATCTCGAAGAGGAAAACGCATATACGGCGTCCGTCATGAAGCACACGGAAAAACTCCAGAAAAAACTGTACAAAGAAATGCTCGGCAGGATTCAGGAAACCGACCTGTCGGTCCCATCCCGGAAGGACGATTATTTTTATTATAAGCGCACCGTCAAAGGCAAACAATATCCGATTTACTGCCGGAAAAAGGGAAACCTGAATGCCGCCGAAGAGATCCTTCTGGATCAAAACGAACTCGCCAAAGGTCATTCGTATCTCGAAATCGGCGTCTATAATGTCTCTCCGGATCACCGGATTCTCGCTTATTCCATCGATGCCAACGGTTCGGAACAGTACGATCTCCGCTTCAAAGACCTGAGCACCGGGCAGACGCTTTCCGATACGATTCCGAATACTTCTTACGGCGCGGAATGGGCTAACGATAACAAGACTTTCTTTTACACAACGCTCGACAGCATCGGCCGCCCGTACAAATTATTCCGGCATGAGATCAGAACCGATCCGAAAAACGACGTACTGGTTTTCGAGGAACCCGATGAATCTTATTACATGAACTTTTTCAAGACGAGAAGCGAGGAATTCCTGATGATAGAACTCGGTTCGATGACAACGACCGAAGTCTATTTTATACGCGCCAATCAGCCGACTTCTCAACCGACTTCAATTGCCAAACGTAAAAGCGGCGTTGAATATTATGCCGATCACCATGGCGATTATTTTTACATCATAACTAACGAAAACGCTCTGAATTTCAAACTAATGAAAGCGCCGGTAGCCGCACTTGCCCGGAAAAACTGGCAAGAGGTCATCGCACATCGATCCGATGTAAAATTGGAAGGCGTGGACTTTTTCCGGGATTATCAAATCGTTTACGAACGTGAACTCGGGCTTGAAAATATTCTCGTGACAAATTTGACGGACGGTCAATCTTACCCTATCGATTTCCCGGAACCTGTTTATTCCGTTTATCCGTCGGATAATCCCGAATTCGATTCGGAAGTCTTCCGTTTTTCCTATACATCGATGATCACGCCGAAATCCGTCTTCGATTACAATCTCAAAACGAAGACGCGCGAATTGAAGAAACAAGACAAAGTACTCGGTGAGTTCGCTTCATCCGATTATATCACCGAACGCATCTTTGCGCCGGCAAGCGACGGAAAACAAATTCCCATCTCGCTCGTCTTTAAAAAAGGATTACAAAAAGATGGAACCGCACCGCTGTTCCTTTACGCTTATGGCTCTTACGGCTCATCGACCGATCCGTACTTTTCATCTTCGCGGCTCAGTTTATTAAACAGAGGTTTCATTTACGCCATCGCGCATGTTCGCGGCGGCGGCGAAATGGGACGTCAATGGTATGACGACGGCAAGATGATGAACAAGAAAAATACGTTCACGGATTTTGTCGCCTGCGCTGAATATTTAATCGCTCAAAAATATACGAACAAGGACAAATTGGTCGCTTCCGGCGGGAGCGCCGGCGGTTTGCTGATGGGCGCGATCGTCAATATGCGTCCGGAATTGTTTAAAGCGGTCATTGCGAATGTTCCGTTTGTCGATGTCATCAACACGATGCTCGATCCGACGATTCCGCTGACCGTCACCGAATACGAAGAATGGGGAAATCCGAACATTCTCAAGGAATACGAATATATGAAGACCTATTCGCCGTACGATAATGTCGTTGCAAAGGATTATCTGAACCTGTTAGTCACCGCCGGGCTCAACGATCCGCGCGTTGCATACTGGGAACCGGCGAAATGGACGGCAAAACTTCGCGCATTGAAAACGGATAATAACCGTTTGATCCTGAAAACCGACATGGGTAAAGGTCACTTTTCGGCATCCGGAAGATACGATTATCTCCGCGATCTCGCCTTTGAATACGCATTCGTTTTCGATGTCCTGAACATTCAATATTAATTATCGGAGAATAAACATCATGTCATTTCATGAAGATCGAACCGTCAAATGCCCCGAATGCGGAGTCGAACAGACCGTTCGGATTTGGAATTCGCTGAACGTGAGCCTGAATCCGCACGAAAAAAATAAACTTTACGACGGCGAGATCAATCTTTTCGTCTGCGAATCATGCGGTCATAAAGCCTATATTCCGGTTTCGTTTCTCTATCACGATATGGAACGCAAGTTTTGCGTGCAGTACTTCCCGGCCACTTCCATGAAAAAGGCGGAATTTCTGATGCTGTTCAATGCGGACGGCTCGATGAAAATCACTGAAAATGTCGAATTTCCCGTTCCGGATTACATGAAAAATGTTCAGGTCGTATTCAGCATGGATGAATTAATTCGATATGTCCTTTTCCGTGAAATGCTTATCGAATATCAACTTAAAACCGAAGATCAGGAGGAAAAAAATGGATGAAAAGTTTAACCAGCAAACATTACATTTAAAAAAAGACGCCAAATCGACTTCCGCCAGAATCTGGCTGATCGTCATCTTCTTAATTTTTACCTTGATCGATTTAGGTATCAAGAGTCTCTATCCGTTTCTGGCGGTGACGGAACCTTCCGGCGGAAAGACGCTCGTTGTCGAAGGCTGGTTGCCGGATAATGTAATTCAGGAAGCGACAAAAATCTTTCCGGACGGAAAATATGAAAAAATCTACACGACCGGCGGACCGCTTCAGCAAGGCTATTTTCTATCGAAATATAAAACGAACGCGGAACTGACAATGGCGACGTTGAAAGAGATCGGCTTTGACGAAAAATACATCGTCGCCGTTCCTTGCCAAAAAACCGATAAAGACCAGACATTTGCCTCGGCAATTGCTTTGAAAGAATATTTGGCCGCGTCCGACACGACGCTGAAATCGCTCGACGTTCTTTCACTCGGAGCACACGCCCGCCGAAGCCAATTGCTCTATCAAAAAGCGCTGGGAAAGGATTTTAAGGTCGGGATCATTGCCTCGCATCAGGTCGGATTCACACCCGAAAAATGGTGGAAATCCAGCGACGGCGTCCGGATGGTTTTAGATGAAGCGATCGCTTATGTTTATGCGCGTATCGTTTTCTCGATGAATAAGTGAATTCAAGAGGATTGAAATGAAGACTTTTACATTTCGCATCCGTTTCCTGCTTGTAGCGGTTTTCATGTTGTTTGTTTTCGGCTGTTCGGACGAAGTCGAAAATAACCATGAAAATGAATCGTTGACGGAGATGTATCAGGATGCGGTCGAGGACGCGATGATCGCCGAAGCGGACGAGATTTCAGACGACTTGATCGCGATCTTGCCGACGAACACTTATTTATCATGGAAAGAGATCGGCGGCGAATCGTATGTCCTCGTCGCGACGCTGACGAAATACGATTCTTCATATCCCGTCGATAGTTCCGTGACAATGTGGTGGGGCGAAACATGGGTGACCGCCGTTCCCGAACTCAAGGATTGGTTTGCCGATCATCCCAAAGAGCAAACAGATCCGGTTCTCCGATGTGAACAACTGCTCGGAATGCCGGATGTCGAGGGGAATTTCTATTTCGCAGAAATCTGGGTTAAACCGGACGATCTTTTCCGACCGACGCCGGATGCGGAAATTACGGATCAAATTGCCGATCTCACATTTCCCGATGGAACAGACGAATTTTACAAGACGTGGTTCAACAATAACATAATCTATTCTTACTATCCCGAACCGACGGAAACCGCCTATCCGTGGACGCGGCTCGGTTACACTTATGATTGGGGAAATTCCGATTCAGAGATCGGACTCAGCGAATTCGTGATCCGGAAGAATGCAAAAGTCGTGGTTGAAGCAGTCGAGACGGTCAGCGAATATATACAGTAACGAAACATCCCAACATTGAAAACGCTGAATTGTTTCTGAAATTATTCATTTCGCTCTGAACAATTAAGTGCTTTATTTTAACCGTATTCCGGGCGCTATAGTAAAAAAGACGGGCGGTCCCGGAATTAAGGAGATTGATAAATCCGGTTTGCCGGATAGAGCATAATCGTATTCAACTTCACCAGCGTACCAGAAAAACCGATACTGCATGTTACCTGATCGTTTCAGTAATCCCTCATCATGATAAGCGGGCAAATTTCGCCAATCCTGTCGATAAAAGAGAGTCGGTCCGTTGCCAATTGTAAAAGTATGTCGTCCGCTATGAGCGCATAACCGCAATCCAAGATGAGTAAATCCTGATGGTAGGAAGGCGCAATCCAGCATAAAAGCCTGTGCGAATTTTATCGAAAGGACTTCCTTATAGATGAAATACTCGGCTGATAGGACTAATCCAAGGTTGATGACCATTTTACCCTTTTTGTCGAATTTGATTCGATATAGATGCGGATTTTGATTTTTCTTCAGATGTCCAGTTAATCCAATTAATTTGATACTGTAAATGACTTCGGCGTTAGCGAATTTTACATTCGTCATGATCAATAAAAGAATCATTAGAAATTGGATAATTTTGCTTTGACGTCCAGGATTTTTATGAAGGGATTTCGACGGCTGCTGGTGCGGAGTCATAGATTTTATCAATACCGGTTGAACATTAACGGAATCTTTATAATTAACCACATAAAATTTATTATCATACTGATAATCTGCATCAACTTTTTATAGAAATCAATTTTTTTTGCGGTTCTCTGTAACGGATTATTGATTACCAGTTACAGGTTGTTGGTGTAAAGACTATTATCTAGAGATATTGGTGTTAATTTGTGTGAATTCATAGTTATTTTGTGTTTTTCGTTGGTCATCGTCTTGCTAATTCGTGTCCATTCGTGGTTCCGGGATATTACTACCACCGTTTATTCCAGTGGATCAGCGAAACCGAATCGCCGATCGCTTCGCTTAACTTCATCACTTCGAGCGAACCTTTTTCAACCGTGATGACCAGATCGGAGACATCTAAAAGATTATTGGGACGACCGGTTTCTTTCGACTCGAGCGGACTTCTGTCCTGAAACAGGACGACGAACTTATCCCGTTTAAAAATGAAATCACCAACACCAAAAACGTATCGATTGATCCCCGCTTCCTTTCCAGTTTCAACAGGACAATAAATGCCGTTTTCGATCGTCGCTAACCAGGAAAAGTAATCGGTCACTTTGTAGGAGTTTCGTTCCGGTAGAGGCAATTTTCCGAAGTAATTGATCATCGGTCTGCCACCGAGTTCCGCCGCCCGAACGATAAAAGATCCGAAGTTGCCGCCAATCCAATTGATCGTCTGATGATCCGACCAATAATCGTTCCAGCCTCCCACATTCTCGATGAACGGCACATTCCGGAAGCACATTAAATTGTCGGCGAAACGATTGCCGGTAGAAGCTCGCACACTGACTCGGAGTACTTCATCCGAAAGACCGCCGTAATCGTAACCACGAACGACGAACCGGCTCTCTTTTCCGGGAGTCGAAACGAATTCACGACCGAATGCGACGCTGACTTTGAATCGAACCGTCCCGGGAAAATAGTCGTCGATCGACGGAAGCGATTTCAATTCCACAAGCCATTTGTCATTCCATTCGGGAATTGGAATCTCGCGATAATGGATTCGCGCCCACGGATCGATTTTTGTCGGCATGTTTGTATAAATCGTATCCATTTTTTCCGGAAGAATGACGTACCATCGGATGAGCGGCTGGTTTCTCTCGAAATCTTCCCACTTTGCGATTCGGTCGTGTGGAATCGTATCTCCGTTTAAAACGAAATCGCGCATCGGCGTTAAATAAGTCGGCGAATACAGTCCATTCAAACGCACTGCCAGAACAAGCGAAAGTTGCGCGGCATCGTCAGCAGACAGAATTCTGCCGGAGTCGCTGGCAAATTCCGAATAATCGATCCGGCTGACGATATACGCCTGAACGAATTGCATCGGCATCGCCGAATAACCAACCCCCGATAACAACAATGCATAAACAAGCGCTTTGTAACTTATTCCCAGCCATTTTCCCGACCGATTCATGGTAAAAATTTATGAGAAAATTCGCAGGAAGACATTGAAATATTTTCCGAGGCTTTTTTGGATATATAAAACGATGTGAAAAAATCCTCTACCGAACTTCTTGCCGATTTTGTAACTTAAATAAGTGAACTTGACGTATCCAAATATGAACTGGAAATTAAGTCGGCACAAAAACCAATCATATCCAAAAACCATTTTAAAACGAGGTAAATGATGAGCAATGCGAAGTTTACGTTACCAAATCCTGTGAACGAACCGATTCTCGGTTACATGCCCGGCAGTCCGGAAAAGAAAGCATTGAAAGCCATGCTAGAGAAAATGTCCGCTGAAGAAATAGAAATTCCTTTGATCATTGGAGGCAAGGAAGTTCACACCGGTAAAATCGGCCGATGCGTCATGCCGCACGACCATCAGCACGTTTTGGCGACTTATCACATGGCCGGAATGAAGGAAGTCGAAGCCGCTGTCGCCGCCTCACAAATCGCATGGAAAACATGGTCGGTGATGCCGTGGTGGGAACGCGCCAGCATTTTCAAAAAGATCGGCGCACTTCTGTCCGGACCGTGGCGGGCGACTCTAAATGCCGCGACAATGTTGAACCAGAGCAAGAACGTTTATCAGGCCGAAATCGATTCGGCGTGCGAATTGTCCGACTTTTTCAATTTCAACGCCAAGTACATGGAAATGATCTACGAACAACAGCCTTCCTCATCCGCGGGTCAATGGAATCGCCTCGAACAGCGCGCACTGGAAGGGTTTGTCTTTGCAGTGACCCCATTTAATTTCACATCGATCGCCGGCAACTTACCGACCGCACCCGCAATGTTGGGCAACGTCGTTCTTTGGAAACCGGCTTCGTCGGCTGTTTTTTCTGCTTACTATTTGATGAAATTGTTCAAAGACGCCGGTTTGCCGGACGGTGTTATCAACTTCATCCCCGGTTCCGGCAAAGAGGTCGGTCCGAATGTTCTGACAAATCCACTACTCGCGGGCGTTCATTTCACCGGCTCGACCGCAGTTTTTCAGAACATGTGGCAGACGATCGGCGCTAACATTGCCAATTATCGTAGTTATCCGCGAATCGTCGGAGAGACCGGCGGAAAAGATTTTATCTTCGCTCATGCCAGCGCCGATGTCGATGAACTGAACACGGCGATCGTCCGCGGCGCTTTCGAATATCAGGGGCAAAAATGTTCTGCCGCTTCCCGCGCTTATGTTTCCGAATCGCTTTGGCCAGCTTTGCAGGAAAAATTGATAGCGACTATTCGTACCATTAAAATCGGCGATGTTGCGGATTTTCGGAATCTGATGAACGCGGTAATCGATAAATCCGCATTTGCCAACATCACTGCTTACATCGATTACGCAATAAAATCTCCCGATGCCGAAATCATCGCTGGCGGCGGATACAATGACTCGAAAGGTTATTTCATCGAACCGACCGTCATTCTGGCGAAAGAGCCACATTTCAAGACGATGGAAGAGGAAATCTTCGGACCGGTGATGACGATTTACGTTTATCCGGACAATAAATTTGAAGAAACGTTGACGATCTGCGACCAAACATCGCCGTATGCGTTAACCGGTTCCATCATTGCCAAAGACCGCATCGCCATCGGAATCGCATCGAAGGCGTTATTGAATGCGGCGGGAAATTTTTATATCAATGACAAACCGACGGGTGCAGTTGTCGGTCAGCAACCCTTTGGCGGTTCGCGCGCTTCCGGGACCAACGACAAAGCAGGAAGCATGATCAATCTATTGAGATGGGTTTCTCCGCGTACAACGAAGGAAACTCTGGTACCGGCAAAAGATTATCATTATCCGTTTATGACCGAAGAATAAACGAAACATCTCAAAAAAGCCCCGTTAATTCGGGGCTTTTTTATTTTCGGAAAAGTCCGATTAGAAATTCCGGCTTCTGTCGCTTAAATTTTCCCTGTGAAAAAAACAGGCGTACAAGCGATACTCTTCGATCTCGACGGCACGCTTATCGATTCGTCATTCGATTTAATGACAAGCGTCAATCTCATGCTGGCACAGTATAACTTACAGCCGATCTCTTATCGGCAATGCATTCAGTTTGTCGGCGACGGGATTTCCAAACTCGTCAGTCGTGCTTTAGGCGCATCGCTTCATCAAAATCCTGAAGCCGAAACCGAACCGGAATTCCTGCGTCAGGCAGTTACACTATTTCGGGAAAATTATGCCAATCATCTTGTCGATCAAACCCGCCTTTATCCCGGCGTTTTTGAAACTTTATCGAAACTACAGGCGCTGAAATTGGCTGTGGTCTCAAACAAATCCTATGATTTCACGGTAGAAATTCTCACACGGTTGAAGATCGCTGATTTTTTCGATCTAATTCTGGGTGGAGACTCACTCAAAGAAAAAAAACCATCTCCTCAACCCTTTTTTCATATTTTAGACAAATTCAATATTCCACCCGATCTGGCTCTCATTGTAGGCGACGGCGAGAACGATATTTTGGCAGGAAAATCGGCAGGCATCATGACTTGCGGTGTGATATACGGATTCCGATCAAAAGAAGAGATTACCTCGCTGGAACCGGATTTTATGATAAAAGAATTTTCAGAAATTCAGTCTTTAAAATGCCTGAATTGAGGAAGTTACACCAGTCGTCCGATTTTCCATTTTTAATAGAACTTCCATTGGTTTCGGATACTTATCGGAAATAACTTTCAATGAATTCCCAATCGCATCGATATTCTGCTGATCGACCTGCCGCGCCAATTTTTTAATAGAACCCTGAGAATATCGCGAATAGATAAAAAAATATTTAATTCCCGCGACCCAGAACGCGCCGTCAAACAAGTCTAAAACAATAGACGCCATAGTCGAACCAACTAAGAGAAATGAGTACGCGCCGTTTTGGTAATCGCCTACGTAAATGTTTCCGGTTCCTGGAACAATTCTGGAAGAAGTCAAAGCAATCTTTTTTGATTTTTGCGGCGTATTTTTCACCGTACTAATTTCCTGTTGAAGCGATTTTAACTCTGTGCGTTGAACACCTTCGAGACAGACTATTCCGGTGTCCCATTTCGCTTCATAAAAAAACGTCCAGGCTTTAACGTACAAAATATCTTCTTTTTGTTCATCTGACATATCCGAACTGAGACAATCGAGTGTTCGCCGCATAGATTCGTAATCATAGGAATCCCAGTAGATTTTAGAAAGAAGAATAAGACAGTTACGGTCTGTCGGTGAAATCTCCGCATTTGACGCTGCTTGAATAATTTTTTCAGCCGCAACATCGCGTTCGCCACACTTTTCAAGCGCTTTCGCCCATTTAAACAGAACCTCGTCCGACACGCCGTTGAAAAACGCGTCCCTTTTGTATTCAGTGATCGCTTCGAAATAATGCCCACGATTGAAAAAATAATCGCCGAGCGTATCCGAGATAGCGAGCCCCGGAAGAACGATAAGCCAGAGTAAGATTATTCTTTTACCCATTTCTGCCAGTAAGGATCTCGTGTCACCGGATTCATCTGCTCTATTTTCTGCGACCAGTTGGTTTCTAATTCCTGATTGTAAAGTTGGCAGCCGACATAACTGCCATAAATCGTGCCCAGATAGAGCGTCAACGCGAGTCCGGAAGTCACGACGCCTGTAACGACAAGTCCGGATTGATAAGCTTTGAGCGCTGTGAATCCAAATAAATTGACCATGCCAAATGCAAATAAACCATCTTCCGGGCGCTTGTTGTAAACTTTCCCCAATCCCGGAATGACGCTGGACAGAAACGCTGAAAACATCGGCGATTTTGTTTGATAACCGAGTTTCTGTCGATCTAATTCCAAAGCGGATAATTGAAGCCGTAAACTATCGTCTTGAATATGTGAGAATAATTTAACATCGAACGAGTCGGGACTTGCTTGAGTTTCTGCTAAATAAATGAAAAATATATCCTTATCGTTTTCGATGCCCAGTTTCCGGATTTTCTCCCAATTTTCTAATTTGGTAAAATTGTAAAAGACGGCGGTACGCGCGTCCCGATATAAACTGCCAGATGGATATTGTAGCAATTTTTGAAACGAGGCGACCGCAAAATCATTTCTTCCGCGGAGTTGATGACTAAGTCCGATAAGAAAATCCACTGTATCATCCCGACTATCCGAGAAATAGCGATACCGTTCCAGTTCCATTGCAGCGCGCAGATAATCTTTTTCTTGAAAAAGCGAAAGCCCGAACGCACGGAGTTGTCCGGCGTCGAACATCGAAACTGGCGTCTGAGCATTCAGTTGAAGTACTGAAAGAACAAACACAATGCCAGTGATTCCAAACAGAATCGGTACTTTTTTGCGTTTCATTTGATTTTTGACTGAATTCGGTAGTGTTCCGGTGGATCTGCAAATTTCGCTTCACCTAGTTTATAATATTTGTATCCAAACGGATTGCAGCGCATAAGGCGATCTCCGGCAAGAAGCGTTCCCTTTAAAAAACCAAATTGATGAATCGACTTCAAGGCGAACCTGCTACATGATGGTTCAAATATACAGGATGGCATATCCTGAGACGAAATACCTTTTTGGTAAATCAAAATCCCTATCGTTGCAGAAGATTCAATGAGTGAAAATGCAACTGGTAACGGTTTTTGAGGTGAAAGGCTGATAGGTAGTTCCCAATATCCTAACCATTTTTCGGTAGTCTGACAAAGCGCCAAACTACCGAAACAAATGGTCTTAAGGAATACAAATTCTAATAATAAAGTCCTGATTTTCAAGGCACAAATCAGATAGAAAAATCGAAAGTCGGTTGAGTTATTTTCGCAACCCTTCTTTTTGTTCGATCTCCGTCATGGTTTTGCCGCTATAGGCTTCATATGAGATCATGATTCGCCCAATGCAACATAATTGTAGATATTCATTGGTCCTGATCTTTCGTTCATTTATCTGACCACCAACTCGCGGACCTAGACAACAACCTATCAAACCACCTGTTATTCCAGATGCTTTAAAGCCTGGAATTGCCCGAACCGGGGAAATGAAAAAACCGATAATTTCAAAAGTATCGATCGGCTTTCCCTCATTCATTTCAAGACCAACCCGCGGGCCAAGGAAGCAACTAGCCAGAGCTGGCATGACTCCGCCTTTCTCTGTCTGAGCAAAAACCTGACCGATTAGCATCAGAAACAATGCGACAAAAACCAAAGTTCGTTTCATTTTTTCTCCTCTTTTTCAATTACAATCACAAAGCGACTAAATTAGCGACGAAATCTTAATATGATTTTAAGATAAGTGCAAGGTTTTTATACTGGGAGGTAACTATTGTCAAGAGGATAAATATTAATCAATCAATTGATATTGGTAAAAATATAGAAATTATTAAATTGATATTTAATATATCAGCATGTTAGATTAACAACTAATTAATATATCAAAAAATAATTACTGAAAAATTCTATTGACTAATCAATTTCCCTTGATTAATATATCGCCAACTTATTTAGGAGTGTATATGAAAAAAGTCTTTTTAACTGGATTGGTCTTGTTGATTTTGCTCACGAACGTCGCTCATCCTTTCGAATTTGTCGACTCGAAAAAAGCAACGTTGTTGGGAGTAAATGTTGGTATCGGGCATGGGCTCGGGGTTGCCGGGCATTTTGAGTTACCACCATACGGTGATTTCGCAATTCTCGCTTTCATCCCGGGTTTCGGCATGGACTTACAAATAGGATTAAATGATGGATTCTTTGTTCAGAATGCCGTTTGCGTTCGTGTAAAACCTGTCGATACACTTCCGCTAATCGCTAAAGCGGGAGTCGGAGTTGGAGTCCGATTTGGCGGTTCTGGAATGTATTTCCCAGTAGTTCTCGGTGCGGATTATTTTTTCTCACCTAAGTTGGCTGCGACAACAAGCATGACCTTTGGGGATGGATTTAGGTTAACGCTTGGAGTGGGATTCGGTTTCGGTTTTGAAAAAGAAGGCTAATATCCGGTTTTAATCTTCCTTAAAAAGAGTCAGGTTCGCCTGACTCTTTTTATTTTTAGACCCTATCGACCGGATGAACAGTCCAGTCTTTTTCCGGAAAAATCTCATCTACCGTTCCGTCCAATTTTCTCTGAACGACTTTTTCAATCTTCGCATTGGCAATGATCGCTTTACATTGGTCGCAGACAAATCGGTGACCGACAACGTAAATCGTCGCGCCGTTAGTACTTTGACCGTTTCGCGCGGCGAGAACGACTGCGTTGGATTCGGCGTGGGAACCGACAGCCCTGCACCGTTCTAAAGACGTTCCAGACGGAATCTGATGACGATCGCGATAGCAGTATCCGATTTCAAGACAGTTTGGCTGATGAGTAGGCGCACCGTTATAACCTGTCGAAATGATAACCTTATCGCGGACAACTACCGCGCCGACTTTATTACGGAAACAGGTCGATCGTGTTGCTACCTGTTCGGCAATGTCCAGAAAGTATTCATCCCATGATTTGCGCTGATTAAGTGCTTTTTTTATCTCCGCCGAATTCATTGTTTTTGTCATTTGTTCTCCTATAAATCAGTCACTTCGGGAAAATTTACTAAACCGGCTTCAGAAATCCACCCGTTAATTACCCTGTGCCAATTAAAAATCGTGGAAAGAGATATTTTCAGATTAATTCTACTCAATAACATTTACCGGTTAATTCTTAACAATATAAAGACATCTTGAAAAATATTCCTATCACTATTAAATAATTAATATTTAAATTCAGCAAGAATGATGATATTTAAAGATAATGAGGTTTGCATGTTTGATACTATCGACCGTGTATTTTCGTACATCAAAGAAAAAAACATCACATTTATCGATCTGAAATTTTCCGACCTATTCGGCGGTTGGCATCACATCACTTTACCGGCTCCTCGATTCGATCAACTAACTCTTGAAGAAGGGATTGGTTTTGACGCTTCGTCGATGGCCGGTTTTAAATCTCTGGAAGCCGGTGATATGGTTCTTCTCCCGGACGTCCATACAGGATTCAACGATCCGTTTTTTAATTATCCGACACTGAGTTTTATCTGTAATATAGCAGAAGCGGACTCGAGAAAACGTTTCGGACGCGATCCGCGATTCATCGCCCAGCAGAGCGAAGATTTCCTCAGATCGACCGGAATTGCCACCGAAAGCAAATGGGGTCCGGAGTTTGAATATTACATTTTCAATAAGGTCGATTTCCGCAACGATCCATTCTACACATATTTCAAGATTGACTCTGAAGAAGCCGAATGGGCAAATTATCAGAGCGAAGGCAACCAGTCCGGTTATCAAATCGCGCATCATAAAGGTTATCATGCCATCCCGCCCTTCGACGTTTTAAATAACATCCGGACGGAAACTGTGCAAGTTCTCGAATCCTGCGGCGTTCCTGTAAAATACCACCATCATGAAGTCGGTTCGTCCGGGCAGGTTGAGATCGAAGTTGTTCTTGGATCACTGACACGGATGGGCGACATAGCGATGTTGACAAAATATATTGCAAAAAACATCGCGAAGAAATTCGGAAAAACGGCGACCTTCATGCCGAAACCACTCTATCAGGAAGCTGGTAGCGGCATGCATTTCCACCAACATTTATTCAAAAACGGTCAGCCATTATTCTACGACAAATCCGGTTACGGCGGACTCAGTCAGTTAGCGTTATCATACACCGCCGGAATTCTCAAACACGCACCGGCATTGACGGGATTGACAAATCCGTCCACAAATTCTTTCCGCAGACTCGTGCCCGGTTACGAAGCGCCTGTGAGTCTTTTCTTCAGTCTCGCAAACCGCAGTTCAGCCGTGAGAATTCCAAAATACACGACCAATCCGATGGAAAAACGCATCGAATTCAGACCACCGGATGCCACCTGCAATCCGTACATCGCCATGTCCGCGATGCTTTTGGCAGGAATCGATGGAATTCAGAATAAACTGGACATCCGCCAGGAAGGTTTCGGCCCATTCGATGTAAATCTTTTCGCCAAAGAGAATGGACACGTTCGTGAGAAAATCACCCATATTCCAACTTCACTGGAAAATGCGCTCGATTGTTTAAATCGTGACAACGATTTTCTCACACGCAATACCATTTTTCCGCCGGACCTGATCTCAACATGGATTCAGGAAAAAACAAATAAGGATTTACTTGAAGATCGAAATCGTCCGACGCCATATGAGTTTCTCCTTTATTACGGAGTTTAAAAAAGATTTCATCTCTTACTTCTAAATTTGTCTGAGATGTTTTAAGTTTTAGTCAGTTTTCCGAAGTCACGATAAAAAAGGAAACTGAAAAACTGAAAGGATTATTCTCCATTGCTTTTCATCCAAAACCAAATCTTTCCAACACATAACCATTCAAGGAGTCAATATGAAAAAATTAACTATTCTATTCGTCGCGGTGATGATGATGTCAGGTAGCGCGGCGAATTCCCAAACGCGCGAGCGTTCATCGATCCCAGTCCAATACACATGGGATTTGACGCAAATCTATCCGACTGACGAATCCTGGCAAACGGTTAAATCCGTTTTTGTCAGCCGTTTAGACGAAATTTCGAAATATCAGGGTAAAATCGGCACTTCAGCAGAAAATCTGTACGGCTGTCTGAATCTACGAAGTGAGATGACGAAAGAGTTGGTACGGCTTTACGTCTATGCGAACTTAAAATCCGATATGGACACCCGCGATTCTAAAGTTTTTGCGATGAAACAGGAAATGGGACAAATTTCAACGGATTTCGGCTCAAAATACTCATTCATCGATCCAGAAATTCTCAAGATCGATCCAAAGACAATTGACAAGTTTTTTGCCGAAAAGAAAGAATTAAAGGTTTTCAAGTTTTACATCAGCGACCTTCAGCGCAGTCAGAAGCACATGCTGTCGGAAAAAGAAGAGAAAATTGTCGCTGAAGCCGGATTAATCTCTGATGCACCATATTCAATTTATGGAATATTTTCAAACGCTGATTTTCCCTATCCGGACCTGATCTTGAGTGATGGAAAGAAAATCCACATCGATCAAGCAAGTTTCGGAAAATATCGCACACTTGAAAATCGTAAAGATCGCGAAGCCGTCTTCCAGACATTTTTCGGAAGATTATACGAATATCGCAGGACATTCGGTGCTCAGATGGATGCCAACGTGAAAAAGGACATGTTTTATGCCCGCGTCCGCGGTTATGATAATTCTCTCGAAAGTGCGCTCGACAGAGGTAATATTCCTGTCGAAGTTTATAAAACACTGATCCGTAACGTCAATGACAATTTGGGTTCTTTTCACCGCTATTTAAATCTCAAGAAAAGGATGCTGGGCGTCGAACAACTGAAATATTCCGATCTTTATGCGCCTGTCGTCAAAGGAATCGACGCGGAATATTCCATCGAAGACGCAAAGACATTAATCATCTCGGCTTTGAAGCCGCTTGGAACCGATTATTCAAGCACCGTAAATCGCGCGTTCAGCGAACGATGGTTGGATATGTATCCGACTCCCGGAAAACGCAATGGTGCCTACTCCAATGGCTCACTGTATGATGTTCATCCGTATATGCTGCTTAATTTCAACGGAATGTATCAGGATGTCAGCACAATGGCACATGAGTTGGGACATACGATGTACAGCTATTTTTCCAACAAGAATCAACCGTACCCGACATCGGATTATTCAATTTTCGCCGCTGAAGTCGCCTCGACTTTCAACGAAATCCTGCTGTTTCATTATTACTTAAATACGGTGAAGGACGACAACATGCGGCTTTCACTCCTGATGGAATATCTTGATGGCATCAAATCGACTGTTTTCCGTCAGACACAATTCGCCGAATTCGAACTGCGCATCCATGAAATGGCTGAGTCTGGCGTACAGCTAACCGGCGACAGCATGACAGAACTTTATAAAAATATCGTCCGCGCTTACTACGGTCATGACAAAGGCATTTGCTTTGTTGACGATTTCATCAATATCGAATGGGCTTACATTCCGCATTTTTACTACAATTTTTACGTTTACCAGTATTCGACTTCCTGGACGGCGGCAACGGCGCTGGCTGAAAAAGTCCGCAACGGTGAAAAAGGAGCCCTTGAAAAATACATCACGTTCCTGTCATCCGGCGGTTCGGATTATCCAATCAATCTTCTGAAAACGGCAGGTGTCGATATGACGACATCCGATCCGTTCAATAAGACGATGAAAGAAATGAATTGGGTTATGGACGAGATTGAAAAAATACTTGCAAAGAGAAAATAAAGGTACTTGGATTCATTGTACTATGAAGAACTATCCGCCAGTTAAAATCATCATGGCATAGTAAATCTGCATATCATTTTTTAATTAAAATAAGCAGGACAAATTATAAATATTTGCCCTGCTTATTTTGCTTTACCGCTTATTGACTACCAATTCGTTTTTGTAGGTGTACTTTTTGGCTCCGGTCCGTGTCGCATCCCACATTGTTAGCGTCACGGAATATGTCCCCGGCTGGTTGTATTGATGTTTTGCGGATTTGCCATTCGCTGTAGCGCCGTCTCCAAAATCCCAATAATAATTCGCCATGACAGGGAAATTTTTACACGTCGCCGTAAAGGACACTTCATCGCGGGCGCCACCTTCGTAAACCACTTGGGGTTTGATATCAATAATGACATCAGGAATCGGTAGCACTTTAACCGGCATTTCGAAAATCTTCGGTTGACCATTACCAATTTGTTTGTAATAGACTTTCATTTTAATGATGAAATCACCCGCATTTTTGTATATATAATCGACATTTGACTGGTCAACTGTCGAGCCATCGCCGAGATCCCATTGAACTTTAATAGGAACGTTGAACGGATTAGTAATTGTTGGTGTCAATTTAACCGATTCGCCCAAATCAACCGTTTGTTTGTCCAGTACGGTAAATACCGGCAATTCATCGATCGTAATTTGATGTGCACTGCTACCGAAATTACCGCACTTGACCTGAACTTGAAATTTTCCGGACTTCGCAAATGCTTTTTTAACTACCAAACCTTTCATAGTCTCCCCGTCGCCGAAAGTCCAAATGCAATTTTCGTTCGTTGCATTTGCGACTTTATCGGCAACAACCGTAAACTGAACTGGTTCATTGATAAAACCGATGGTAGCGGATTCAACGGAGATCCGCGGCATATCGAGGATATCGACTATTATTGTATCCAAGTCAATGTTACACTTGGTCTTGCTGTTGTCTATTACCGAAAGCGAGACGAAATATTCACCGGGTTTGGTATACTGGTGTTGTATTTCGACACCTTCGGCCTGACTTCCGTCATCGAACTTCCAAATGTACTTATGGATAAATCCATCGCTATCGGTACTTTTCGAAGCGTTAAATATCATCACAGACCGGACATAACCTTGAAAAGATTCCGTCTGAGCCGGTACTTCACCCGGATATGCGACTTGGATTACAGCGCGCGGAACCGAATTCACTTCCACTTCGTGATTTGCTTCGGTCGTGTTACATCCACGATCAAAATCCGTCCGGATTTTTAAATTCACTTTGTATTTGCCGGGAATAGCGTATTTATGGGTAACAACGGCGCCGAACCCGGTCGTTCCATCTCCGAATGTCCAAGCGTATTCGACGATTTTCGCATTATCGGCTTTGGAAGATGATGCGTCAAATTTTATTTCTTCATTTACACAAGAAGCAGATTTCGCGATCATGGAAATCGTCGGGGCTGAAATGACTTTAACGCTCATTTGCGACTCAGAAGTATTCTCGCATAATCCAACCTCGGGAACCGTTATGAATAACCGTACAAGATAAGTTCCAAACTTCTCATAGGCATGAGTTGGATTTACACCGACGCCCTGTTCGCCGTCTCCAAAGTCCCATTCATAACTTTTTATCGATCGGCCACCGCCAATGGATTTTGAACCGTCGAACTGGACGAGTTTGTTCGCACACACTTCTTGATCCGGACCAGCGTTTGCGACAGGCGCGTCAATAATATGTACAAGTTTTTCTGAAATCGATGAATTACACTGCAGATTGGTGTCATCGGAGACTTTTAACCGGATCAAATAATTCCCGCCTTTTTTGTAATAGTGAATTGGATTGATGCCTTCTGCAGATGAACCGTCTCCAAAATCCCACTGATACAACATGAGGTCTTTTTCATTATCGAAAGATTTACTCCCATCGCAGAGAAGCGGTTCGCCCGCACAAATCGTATCCGCTTTCACCTGAACGATCGAAACCGGTGCCGAATTGACATGCACTTTAATGACGACAAATTTTTGAGAATTGGATAAGCCCATTCCATCATCAACTTTTAATGTCACAGGATAAATTCCGGGAATTTGATAGGTATGAGCTATATCGACGCCTCCGCCGGATGTACCATCACCAAAATCCCAGAAATAATTTAACATGTCCTGATCAGCGTCAGAGCTAGCTGTCCCGGTAAATGAAACCGTCTGATTACACGCCAATATATTTTTTCCTGCATTGGGTTCCGGGGGGAAGTTAACCGCTATGATTTGAGTCGCGGTGGTCGTATTATTCGCCGTGTTGGTATCATCAGTGATTGTGAGAATCACGTTGTACCGTCCGGGATTTTTATAGGCGTGTTTGATTTTCAATCCTTTTTTCACCGGTGAACCATCTCCCAAATCCCAGACTGCGCTTTGAATCTTTCCGTCTCTGTCATAAGATAAACTACCATCCAGCGATATTTCCTGCATCGGCGCAATCCGAGGAATCGGAACAATTTCTGCCACTGGCGGAGTATTGACAACGATGAGTCTGTAATGAACATCTTCAGCATCAAAATCATCTTTAACGGATAATTTCACCTGATAAATTCCGGGTTTTGAATATTGATATTCGACAGTTTTTCCGTTCAAGATCACACCGTCTTCCACCTCCCATGTATAGGATGCGATTTTCCCGTCCGTATCTTTTGAAAACCCTCCGTTGAATTTAACCTTATCATTGATTGCGACGATTTGCTCGGGACCTGCATCAGCGACCGGCAATGCATTGACGATGACTTCTACGACGTTTGATTGCTTTTGGGTAAGAGTTTTGGAAGCATCCGTCACTGTTAAAGTCACTTCGTACTTGCCCGGAAATGTGTAAACATGGGAAATTTTAGAACCGTTTCCAATGTTTCCATCGCCGAAATCCCATGAATAATCGATAATTGGATCATCTTGATCGGATGATTTTGTCGCGTCGAAGTTCACAATGCTTGTATTAACTCTCTGATTTCCGCCAGCGTCAGGGACAGGTGGTTCATTTACGCGGATCTGACGAGTCATTTCAGTTAGATTATTTATTGTCTGAGTATTATCAGTAACCTTCAATTTGACGTTATAGGTGCCGGGATTGGTATATTGATGGTTAATCTTCATGCCTTTATGTGAATTCCCATCGCCCATATCCCAGAAATATTCGGTGATAACACCATCTGAATCCGAAGATTTCGATGCATCGAAACCCATCATTTCCTTTGCTGCCACAACATCTCTGAATTCACATTTCGGCACTGGAGGCTCATTAATGACAATACGCCCGAAAATTTCCGAAACACTATTTTGAACATCGGCGTCATCGAATACGCTCATTTTCACTTCATAAATTCCGGATTTGGCGTATGCATGTGAAATCACACTGCCTTCCCCGGTCTGGCCATCACCGAAATCCCATTCATATCGGATTATTTCCCCGTCACTATCAACCGAACCTGTCGCATCCATCTTTACCGGTTCATTGATAGCCGCAACCTTTTTCACAAACGTAAATTTGGGTACCGACGGTTCGTTGATCCAGATTTTTATCGAGGTCTTTCCTCGTCTGCAAAGCGATACGCCATCATCTTCAACAGTCAATGTCACTTCATATTTACCCGATTGATTGTACTGATGAGAGACGATCATGCCCCCGTCCTTTTTCCCATCACCGAAATCCCATGAATGCAGAATGATTTTCCCGTCGCGGTCAGTAGAACCGGAACCGTCAAATTGTATTTTCTTTTGCGGTACTCCTATTATCGGGCAATTGATTTTTGCGACCGGCGGTTCGTTGATGCTGATTGTTTTTACTATCCGGCTAGTATTGGCAACGAAGCCTGAATTATCTTTCGCTTCGAGCGTAATTCGAAAATTTCCCGGTTTTCCAAAATCATGGACGACTCGTTCACCGGTTTTGATGACATTATCGGGCAGAAACCAGCGAAACGAGAGTTCGTCGAGATTTGAGTCGGACGATGCCGAAGCGTCTAAAATCACTGAATAACAGTCCGATAACGGTGTAATCTTACCGATCCGGGGAACTGGTAAAGAATTCTTCGGGGCGATCAGTGGCGGATAATTTAATTTAACGGGCTTTCCATCATCGTCATGGACCCAAATTTGTATATTATTGGAACCGATATTCTGATCGATGATAATGGCAGCGTCCGATCCTTTCTCCTCATCCATCACAGGAATTCGGGTCATTTTTACATTGGCTTCCGTGGAAGATTCAATTTTAACGTTATTTCGGAAATTATTCTCAAATTTGATTTCACTTTGGGTTCGTGTGCTGTCAGCATCGAAATTATAAACTGACAGATTATTTGTCGTTTCAGAAATCTGGAATTTGATTTGGGTCGTCATATCTCTTTTCTCGGAAAGTCTCAGATTCATGGCGGGCGTATAAATTTTAATTCCCGGTATTTCTTCATTGCTTTTGGTCTGTGCTGATATGAAAATTTGATAGAGATTTCTACCAGTACCGGAAATTCCATCGACCACCAACTGGAAATATGCCATATTGCCAACGGCCTCGCCTTGTTCTTTTGTAAAAGTTCCGATCGTCCGCCATCGCGCATCGTATGAATTATCTTCTGATAATCGTAAATCCGTCAGAGTATTTGAATAGTTTAAGGAATCCCTAATTGAGAGGATATTCCAGGCAATATTCGATTTACCGAGTATTAAAAACCGCGTTTCGGATTTATCTTCGAGTTCATCATACGATCCACCCATATCCGCATCGTAAACCCGAAAATTGACCTTGCCGGTGTATATATTGGGAATTCCAACGTAAAATATCGACCGCTTAAGACTGTCGCCGCAAATTGCATCCGCATCGATTCCAGCTGTAACGTTGAAATTCTGATTCAGGATCTGGCCATACAAGGCTCCTGATAGAACAAGTAATACAAGCAATCTAAATCGTTTCATCTGCGACTCCTCATAGGAAAAAAATTTTCAACTTAAAAACTTCATTTATCTGTCTAAAATATCCATGACGACAATCGTCAGATCATCCTCAAAACCGTCCTGATATTCAACCCATTCCTTAACCGCACTGACTAACTGATCGATAAATTCGGCGGGCGGTAATTCCTCATGATCTTTAATAAATTGAACGAAACGTGTCTCGCCAAATTCTTCACCTGCCCGACTGTGTGCTTCCACAAAGCCATCCGTGTAAAGAACGATCCGGTCGCCGATATTCAGCGGCTGGCTTTCCACGGGACTGATTATCTCATCCATATAACCGATTAAAATTCCCTTCGGCTTGATTTGGATCATTGATTGTTCCTGACGCCTCCATAGCATTAGCGGAAGATGACCGGCATCAGCGATTTGCAGCATTTTTTCCTGAAGATCCAGGTGAACATAACTCGCGGTAAGAAACTGATCTTCCATTTTCCCGGAAAGTGTCCGGTTAATTTCATTCAAAACAGCTGAAGGATCGTCCGCAATCGGTTTCTGCTGACTAAATGCAACCTTGACCATCGCGCTGATCAGGGCTGCCGGAATTCCATGTCCCGATACGTCTGCGATCAGAACTCCCAACTTATCATCATTCAGAACATGAAAATCATAAAAGTCTCCGGCGACGCCTGCCATTGGGATGTATCGCGCCCCAAAATCCAGTCCTTTCAATTTTGGAGCCCCAACCGGGAGAATCGACTGTTGAATACGACTTGCGATCTTGACTTCCTGTTGGATCGTCTGCAATTCTTCGTGCATCCGAACAGATTCTTTTAAGCTTACCGCCATTTCCTGCAGGGATATAGATAACTGCCCCAGTTCGTCTTTTGAAGGCGCAGCGACCAACACATTAAAATCGCCACCTCCGATCTTTTTGGAAATATTTACTAAATACCGGATCGCATTCGAAAATGTTCTCGCAAAAAAGACCGAGAAAATAACACAGAAAGCAACCGCCAGTGCAATCCAGATAACAATATCCTTCTTTGCCTGAGCAACAAGCGCATAAGCGATACTGTATCGATCAACAACAACCATACCCCAACTGATATACTGTGAAATAGCGAAATTTCCGAGATAGCGTTCCCCCAGATAACTAAATGGTTCAATTTGAAAAGCGCGGGATTCGCCACTCAATCCTTTTTTAACATTATCGACAATCGGATAAGGCAATAGCGTGTTCACATCGAATTTTGCGTTTTTACTCTTAAAAATAATTGTTCCGGATGAATCAACAATAAAGAGTTCGCGGTGACCGGAAGTAATCGCGGAAGAAATATACGTCAGAACCGCGTCTAAATCATACACGCCGCGAAGTGTGGCAGATCTACCGTTTCCAAGCGAAATGGGATATTCGATGGGAAGATAGAATTTTTGACTGTTTGGCATATATATCGGTTTTCGAATCCCAAATGAGGCCGAGTCAGATTTAAGCGAATCCTGAAATTGAAATAAACTGGCAACGCTCTTTCCATCTTTATCGAACAATTTTGTGACTAATTCATTTTTCATAAAAAAAAGTGGATTTTCCGAATCACTGGCCTTTAATCCCAGTATAATCATTTCCTCTGTCTTTTTTAGATTTGCATCAAGAAGAAAATTCAGTGTTGTCTCGTCAATTTCTCTATTGTTCTGCAGATATACTGAACTCGCATTCAGATTGGTTGCCCATTTTGAAATATAGATATCATCGACAGATCGTTTCATCTGGTCGATGACCATGTAATATTCCTCATTTAGCAGACTTTTCAGTTCCTGTTCCGCTTTATTCACCGTGAAATATTCCGCAACGATAAGCGGAATAATCGCCACAATAAAGAACGCCATCAGGAACTTCTTTAATAATGACGGTCGAAATAGACTCTTAAAATTCACCGCAGATTCTCCACCTTTTTACCGATCGGCAATCTGAAAATGATCCGATTATGGATACTTCGTTTCATTTCCCAGATAATCCGAAATCCGAACTTCCTTTATCTTTAATTTCCCCTTGACCAGAGGCGGTATGACAACATTCCCTAAATATTCAGTCCCACCCGATGATAAATTCAACATACCCTGAAGCGTCTTTCCTCCCGGTGTGATTTCCACCCAGAATTTACCGTTTCTTGATAATCCGACACCCGTATCTTTTGTTCCAACGACAATTTTCACTAATTCGCCGCCTTTCACGTCCGTCACCGAAAGTTTAGCGGAAAGCACCTCCGGACTCTTCGTATCCCGAATGATCTCGATCTGATTCACTGTCTGATTGCCGGTTTCATCCACGGCAATGAGCACAACAGAATTTTCTCCTTCAATCAGATCAATGGTACTTTTGAATTGGTTTTGCTCTTTTAGAACAATCTTTCCGTTAATTGTCAGATTTGCGGTCTCGGATAATGTACCGGTAATGACAGCCGAAGTCTGATTTGTAAAAGAAGGCTGATCGTCAAGATTTATCGTTGGCGGAACACGATCAACCAATATTTGAATGGGAATAATCTGAACTTTCCCCTTCGATGAAACGCCCTTTAGAGTAAACTGATTGGCGCCATCTTTCAGATTGAGAATGATATTGAATTGATTATTAATGAGCGGAACGGATTGACCACTAAGTTCGAGTTTTGACATAGGCTTGACATTTCCGGTGATCGTAAATTCGAGAGAACTGACTTTCCGGCTTGTTTCACCATCCAGAAAAACAACTTGATCCGAGGAATCGTAAATGACATTTCTTTTAATTTCTGTAACATTGCCGGCCTCATCTTTTCCGACAATAATAATTGTTTGATTTCCTTCCTTTAATTTATATACGTTGGAAAATTTACCGTCCTTGATTATTGTTTTTTCGCCGTTGACGGTGACTGTAACGCCATTTTCCACCTGACCGGTTACTTTTATTTCCTCATTAAAAAACGTCTCATTCTCTTTTGGTGTTTCCACGAGAAGAAATGGCGGAGTTGTATCTTTATCTAAGTAAAATTCGTTAATTGTGGAATACAGTCCGACTAAACGATCCTTATCAACCGAACTCACTCTTACAAAGTACATACCCGTTTCGGATGCTCGCCAAAGATACTTTATTTCTCTCTGCACAACCGTATCGCATACAATTTCTGAAAATGACCGGTTTTTCGACACTTCAACCTTATAAGCGACCGCATTGACGAATGGTTGCCAGATGATGGTGACAGCAGTATTGAAAATTCGTTCTTTGGATTTCGGAGAAATAATTTCCGGCGGCGGAAGTAATTCCTTTGGTTGACTTGGTTTTTCACTTCCGATAATAGTCGTGCCTTCATTTTTCTTGACCGTCACTTTTCCGCCAGCGGATTTCACATCAATTTCACCATCATAATTCGCGTATCTCGCCGTTTGATTTGCATCAAGGGATGCGCGAAAATTCCTCGAACGGATTTCTGTCTCAACGCCCGGTGTATTGATGTTAACGTTGCTTTTCTTTCCCTGCCCGGAAAGATATGCCATTACATCACCCTGAAGCAACACGACACTTGATGAATTCGTGTTCTTGACAAGGTCTTGTTTCATCGCTTCAATGATTGCCATTGAATTTTCGCCAAGATTCAAGGTACTGCCATCGATAAAGGATATCTCTCCGTGAGCACTTGGTAACGTTCGGATGCGTTCCTTCTCAATTAATTCCTGGTTCTTCTCCGCATCGTTCCAGATCGTTTGTACAGGAGTCCGGGATTGTACTTTCCCCCGTTTTTCAGACAAGACGGCTGTAATCGATTTTATACGTTTCTGCTTGGTCTGACGAATTGCCTTTTCCGAATTTTGTATAGATGACTCGAATAGTTTCAGCGACTGGTCGAGTTGTCCTTTCTTTTTTAATTCAACCGCTTCTTTCTGCAATTCGATCGCACTTTGGAGTTCTTCCTTAGCAAGAATTCCAGCGCCTTCTGTATTTGCCTCATTGATTTTTACTTGAGAAGTCTCCAATTTCTGAACGATACTCCAATATAGTCCGATTGGAATGGTTAATGTCACTCCGGAATTCACATCGTTGGGCGATTTGAATCCATTGTAAAACAAGATTACTTCCCAATCATTCGGTTCATTAAAATATTTCTTAGCCAAGGTCCTGAGGGTTTCATCGTCTTCAAGTTTGACTTTAATGACTTCCGGTTCTGCGGCAGATAAAAATTGGAACAGAGCCACGACACACAGCGTTGCTGAGAGTAAAAAAGCGCTTTTATTTCTCTTCATAAGCAAAATTCCAGTTAAATTGTGACGTATTTTAATTAGCCTTAAAAAAAATGATGTTTCTTAATCATTTTAATCATTCATCGATTATCTGAACACCACGATAAATTTTACGGTATTCAAGAAGTAATTTCAACACTTTTTTTAGATATAAAAGAAAGCCATGAAAAAAAGAAAACAGATAAAAAATAGAGTGATGACCTAAAAATTTTACAACGCCAGCAGCAGAACCAACGAACTAAACACATGAATAATTACCGACCTGAAGAGAAATTTCCTTGCAATATGCAAAACTGTCTAATAAATTTTTCGTAATTGATAGACGTGAAACTTATCATATTGAAAAACAGAAAGTTTTTCACATATAAATCCGGAAGGAGCCTATATGAGAGTCAGATTCTGGGGGGTTCGTGGATCCATTCCGACACCTCCTACGAGCGAACAGATTCGGGCAAAGATTCTAAAAGCCTTTAAAAAATTTTCATCAGAAAAGGATTTCAATTTAAATCAGGTCGAAGAATATCTAATACATTCTTCCGTCGTTGATACGGGATTTATCGGCGGGAATACTTCCTGCATCGAAGTACGTGCAGACGATAAAATTTTAATATTCGATATGGGAAGCGGACTCAAACGTCTGGGTAATCATCTTCTCAAGCATGAAAAAACAAAGAACGGCCTTGAACTTCACATTTTTATAAGCCATACACATTGGGATCACATTCTCGGTTTACCGTTTTTCGTACCGGCTTTTTTTCCTAACAACAAACTCATTTTCTACAGCGTGCATCGGAATCTGCGAGATCGTTTAGAGACTCAGCAGGATTATCGTTTTTTCCCCGTATCACTCGATAGCATGTCATCAAAAAAGGAATTCGTTCAAATCGCGCATAAACAAACCATATCAATCGGTAACGTGACCGTTTCGAATATTCCGCTCTATCATCCGGGTGGCTCTTTCGGATTCCGCGTAGAATGCGGGGGAAAAGTGTTTGTTTACGCCACCGATTCGGAATACAAAGATCAAAGCCGCGAAGCCGTCACTCAGAACTCGAAGTTTTTCCGCGATGCCGATCTTCTTGTTTTCGACGCACAATATACATTCGAAGAATCCATACACAAAGAAGACTGGGGACACAGTTCAGCACTTATCGGAGTCGATTTTGCCATGGACGCAAACGTCAAACGACTCGCGCTCTTTCACCATGAACCAGAACGCGACGATTTTGAAATCTATGAGATCCTTAAAAAAACTCTCGATTATAAACGGATCAATTACCCGGAATCTAAATTGGAAATTCTTTTAGCAACTGAAGATCTCGAGATCGAATTATAATGCCGGTATTTTTTATTTTTCATACAAAATCTAACCTGTAACATTCAGAGTGAAACCGAGGTGACCGAAATGGAGATCAAAACAAAAATCAGCATCACGAATCAAATTCCTGAAATCGAAAAAGTGTGCGATTCCGTATCAACCTTCGGCGAAGAAAACGGCCTTTCGACGAAAATCATCTTCGCATTTCATCTCGCTCTGGATGAAATTTTAACGAACATCATATCATATGGCTACCGTGACAAGGACGAGCATATCATTGATATTAATCTTTCCTTGCAGGCGGGCGCGCTGGCTCTCGAAATCCTCGACGACAGCGTTCCGTTCGATCCATCGGAAGCACCGGTTCCGGACATAAATCAACCGCTTGAAGAGCGCAAAATCGGCGGACTTGGTATTTATCTTGTGAAAAACCTGATGGATGAAGTTGAATACAAATCCAAAGACGGTATCAATCGGTTGACTTTGAAAAAGAAATTTTAATACTTATTGCCAATTGAAAGGAAGACAATGATTATCAAGACTGATAAGATTGACCACATCAACATTTTTTCAATTCAGGGACGACTGGATTCCAACTCCTCCGGCGATCTCGAACGACAATTAATTCCACTGATCGATCAGGGAGAAACCCATTTTATTCTGGATTTTTCCGCACTTGAATATATCAGTAGCGCGGGCCTTCGCGTGCTATTACAGGCCGCCAAGAAACTGCATAACGTTCATGGAAAAATGGTCCTTTGTTCGGTTAAATCCGAAGTCAAACAGGTTTTCGATATCGCTGGATTAACGCCAATTTTTCCGATGTCCAACGACCCGAATTCCGCTGTCAAATCTATCATGTAACTCGCGCGTGATTTATTCTAGATTTTAAAAAAGATTCCGTAACATCCCCAATCAAGAAGTCACAAGATCGGTTTATTTTCCTTTGGATACTAAATATCTGAAATGATGTCGAGTCCCTGCGGCGGTGGCATGACCCAGCGGACAGGTTGAATTGTTCTGTCCTTCCGAACCGTACGTTCGACTTTTTTACATTTGATCACTGAATGTTCGACAAACAGGTCGTCTTCAATGACCGAGCCGAAAATATAGGTTGTTCCCTTGATCGTGACATTATTTCCGATGATTGTGGGAAATTCATCGCTTCCCGTGATGATAACGCTAGACTCAATGCTCGTGTCATCGCCAATCTGAACGTTTCCCTTCAACATGTCGCCTCGCATGATCATACAGTTTTTTCCGATAACCATAGTCTGATTCGAATAAGTACTCAGCGAAACGCGCTCGTGAATTTTTGTGTCTTTACCGATAATGATGTTACCATCCAGTGAACTGCCGGACCGGATTGATACGCCATGACTTAACCGGATGTTTTTCCCGATATGAACACCTTTGCCGATTTCGATGTCCAACGGCGGTTGCTTTGCGTCGAGGGTTAGAATTTGATGAACGACTTCGTCCGCAATAAAAAAATCGTCTTCATCTTCAATAAAAATGATGTCACGCAGTTGTTTCCAGACTTTCCCGCGGGCGATGGCTTCCATTTCGCCGAGGACGCTTTTCACATTAAAACCGATTACCGCCGAATCATCATTGACAGTATAGGCACCGATGCTGATCCCATTTTGATTGAAAAGAGAAATGATATCGGTTAAATAAAGTTCGCCCTGAACATTATCCGGAGTCAGGCGATTGATGAAATTCGAAAGATGTCGATAACTGACGGCATAAACGCCGGTGTTGTATTCCCGTAATTTCACTAAATCTTTCTTACTAAAACGATAGCGGCGTTTATTATAAAATATTTCGTAGTCTTTTCCGTCCGGAAGCGCGAGTATATCCTTATGTTCCTTGATCTCGATAACCTTGCCGCGATCGGCGTCTGAAGGTTTACCTTCCGCATCTAACTCCGGCACACGCAGAATTCGCCCGTAAGTGTTTTCCAGAATATCGCCTGAATAATTACCCGTAAGAATCATCATTCCGTGATCAGATTTCTCGAATTCCGTTTTCAGTTGATGAACAACTTCCGGTGTAATTAATCCCATATCCCCGGGTAAAATGTAAATATCCTGCAAGTTTTGGTTAGAAGCCAGACTGGACAGAGCCACGCGCGCCGCATGTCCTGTTCCTTTCTGTTCTTTCTGATATACAAATAATCGATTCGGTGCTTTCCCGGTTTTCTCTGCAACTTCCCGGGCTTTGATTCCAACGACGATAATCTGATTCAGCGTCTCCAAACCGTTTGATGCCGCATTCGCGACACGCAATACTGTCGGAACGCCCCAGATTTCGTGCAACATTTTAGAACGGTCGGACTTAATTCGCTTGCCATGTCCGGCGGCCAGAATCACAGCGACCGGTGAACCGTCGTCGATCAACATACCGGAAAGCGCTTGAAGTATCTCCGCTAATTGTCCATTTTCACCGTTTTCCATGATACCTCCGTTTGGAAACGTTTTTTAATAGTAATCGCCGATTACCGACGGGCGAAATTTAGTCACCTAAATGAAATTTAAAAATACGATATACAGGTAAACCACCGGCGCTCCGACAAAAAACGAATCGAATCTATCCAAAACACCGCCATGGCCAAGCAACAAATGCCCTGAATCTTTGATCTGACCATCTCGTTTGAATACAGATTCCGCAAAATCGCCGGACTGCCCAAAAACACCCGCAAGAATCCCAAAAATGATGAGAGTCGTTAGGTTCAGCGATTCCGACGCCCAACCGAACGACCGGAAAAGCAACGTCGTCACAACCGCGCCGATCAATCCGGCGACGCAACCCGAAACCGTTTTTCCCGGGCTGATCAGAGACGCCATCTTCGGTCCTTTAATCCATTTCCCGAAAACGAACGCCAACGAATCGCAAATCCAGATCGATGCGAACAGCATCATCGTCAATTGTCGCGCTTCGATGGGTGTAACGTTTGGAAATTGACTTCCCAAATTCCGCAAAAGTACCAATGAAGACAGCAAAACCGGCACGTATAAAAATCCCATTGCCGATACGGAAAGATTAATCGTCGCGCCGTCGATGTGTTTTGATAAATTATAAAAAATGAAGGACACTGCGATTGCGATAAATAAAAACATTAGCGATTGAGGCAACCAGTAGGCAACACCGAGCCAGACAATTCCCATAGCAATGCTGAACCAAGCGTACGGTTCAGCGCCTTTGATCCGCGCAATATGAAAAAATTCGATTTGAGATAGCACGGCAATGACAACGATCAACGCGAGAAACGAAATTCCGCCAAAATAAATCAATAGTAAAATTCCAGGGATTCCGATCACGTTGATGATCATCCGAGTTGCAAAATTATTCATGTTTATCCTCAATTTTGTTAGTTGGTTCGATACTTTCCCATTTCACAACGACGACCTCGACTTTTCCGACGCCGTCGCCAATCAATCCAATCTCTTTCGCCGCACCGTAAGATAGATCCAGATCACGTCCCGGAATAAAAGGCCCTCGGTCGTTGACAATGACCGTCACGGATTTGCCCGTCGGCGGATAGGTGACTTTCAGAACGGTTCCGAATGGAAGTGTCTTATGTGCGGCGGAATTGCCATGCATATCAAAAATTTCACCGTTTGCGGTCTTACGTCCATTAAATTCTTCGCCGTAAAACGAAGCGGTCATCATCGTTTTGCGTGAAATTCCTTTCAGCATCATTTTCTCTTTGGCTCGGGCAGGCGTTTCTGTCGATCGATACCGCGGAGATGATGTACATCCCACTAAAAATATCATTAAAATGATCAGACAGGTTTCCGAACGCGTCAAACTTTAACCTTCCCGACGAGTTCAGTAACAACACCGATTCCTTGCGCGACACAATACTCTTCTAAAAATTCGAGAATCTCAGCCGCCGCATTCAGATTGAAAAAATTCACCGTTCCCAATTCGACCGCCGATGCGCCGGCGAGTAAAAATTCGACGACATCCGCTCCGCAGGAAATTCCACCAATCCCCACGATTGGAATATCGACCGCTCGATGCGTTTTATAAATGTTTGCAACGGCAATCGGCTTGATGGCCGGACCGGATAATCCGCCGATGACTGTATTAACCAAAGGTTTTCTCGTCTTGATATCGATGGCCGCACCATAAATGGTGTTGATCATCGAAACCGCATCCGCCCCGCATTTTTGACATACTTCCGCCAGAAGGCGGATATCCGTGACGTTCGGGGATAATTTGATCATTAAAAACCGATTGGTCAGGTCACGAATTCTTCCGACAATGTGGTTGAGAATTTCCGGTTTGGCGCCGAATTCGATGCCGCCTTCCCGGACATTCGGACATGAAACATTCATTTCATAGCCGGTGATCCATTCCTGCGATTCGAGTTTTTTTAATGTTTCGGCATATTCGTCTTCAGTTCGTCCGGCAATATTAACAATCACTTTTCCAGGAAAGTGGCTGAGCGATTCGGATTTTTGTTCGATAAAAGCACTGACGCCGATATTCGCCAAGCCGATGGAATTGATCATTCCCGCGGTCGTTTCCGTGATACGCGGCGATGGATTCCCTGCCCGCGGATGAAGCGTCAGCGATTTCGTCACGATTCCGCCAAACCGGTTTAAGTCAATTAAATCTGCTAGTTCATCACCGTATCCGAATGTTCCCGATGCCGTCAGAATCGGATTTTTCAATTGGAGTTTCGGGCCGATTTGGGTCGTCAAATCAATCATTGAACATCACCTCGTCGGAACGGAAAACCGGTCCGTCTTTGCAAACAAGCAGGTAACCGGCTTCTGCGCCGGTGGAGTTCTTTTTCACTGTGCATCCCTGACACAAGCCAAGTCCACAGGCCATCACTCTTTCAAAAGAAATCTGACAATCATAACGACGTTCGCCGGCGAGTTGCGCCAATGCAGCGTTCATTTTTTCCGGTCCACATGCATAGATAGCGACAGATTTCTTAATCCCCGGTAAATGCGAAAGGAAATTATCAACTACGGTTCCGTGAAATCCGATAGATCCATCGTCGGAAGATGCATGAAAATCCCGTAATTGTCCGAACAATTTTCCATCCGGCATTTCGTCGCGGTTTTTTACACCGAGAAAAAATTGCGGTTCAATCCCGCCTTGGAGAATTTTATCTGCTAAAAATATCAGCGGCGCGACACCGACGCCTCCGCCGATCAATACGTGATTATCAACCGATGCATCGACTGTAAATTGATTCCCCAGCGGCCCTAATATTTTAACGGTTTGTCCGATTTTCCATCCAGCCATCTGACTCGTTTGAACTCCAACGATACGATAAATCAGAGTAAGAAATTCATCAGTTGCTCCGGCGATACTAAAGGGTCTGGGAAAAATACGAATCTGATCTGAAAAATAGATATTGATGAACTGGCCCGGTTGCGCCGATCGTGAAATCTCCGGACATTTCAAAGTCATCCGGTAAATATTTTTAGCAACCGCGTTGTTTTCCAGAATAGTCGTTTCCGTAAGATGTCTCATCTTGCGTCTTCAGCCTCTTCCTTAAGCTTTTCGGGCGCTTGGAGCAACGGCCTGTCTTCGCGATTTTTCTGTTCTTCGTCAGGATCTACGTCCGCGGCCGGAGGCATCGAAGGCTGAGGTCTTATTTCTTCTACTTTCTCAGGTTGTTCGGCGGGTTTTGTCGTTTCTTGGACGGAAAATAATGCCGTCAGATCCATGTGTGCAGACCGTACATTTTTGAGCATAACGCTTTGCGGATAACGATCAATAAAACACTGATAAGCCGTAATGGCGCTGTCAGCATTAAATAATTTATAGTGATAGATCCACGGAACGGCAAACGCGCTTTTTTCACTGTAAGTCGTCGCTGGATAATTAGCGTTTATATACTTGAAAATTAAAATTGCCGAATCGGGCTTTTGATCGATTAGATTTTCAGCCGATTGATACAATTGTCCGGCTTCACGCTCATCATACGGTAAAATGACTTCCCGGTTTTCGATAAAGGCAAGATAGGGCGATTTCGGAAATTGCTCTTTTAAAGCCGTGATATAGAATTTCGCAGACGTTGTATCGTTTTCCTTCTCATAGGTGAAATACAAAGCATATAAAGCCTTATCTATCATCTTGTTGAAAAGCGGCGAATGGACAACTTTTTCATATAGAATGATGGCACTGTCGGCCTGCTCAAAATTAAAATAACAAATCTCCGCCAATTCATACATATTTTTATAATAGTCAGAAAAAATAGCCGTCGTATCGATCGTTTTCTGTTTTGACGCTACTTCCTTTTCGATCGCTTTTTTAATTTCCTGCGGCGCGGCATCCTGATTGATGGGCGAAATGGTCGGATTTGCAGCATCAAGAATTGACTTCTGAATCTGATTGACTTTTTCCATCGATGATGTCAGCGATTTTTTCACATTAAAATAACGTTTGATGTCTCCGGAACGGATTTTCGATTCCAGCAAATATACCGATTTTGCATCCTCCCTGCCGACTTTATCGAACTGTTCCATTGCTTTTTCATAATTGTAAAAATGAGTCATATTTAAATTTGCCATATGATATAGCGCTTCAGCCGACACCGGTTTTTTTTCATACTTTTTTGTAATTTGATCTAAACGTGACATCGCTGACTCATAGTCTTTTTGAGCCAGATAGATCAGAGCCATCTGGAGTTCGAGATCTCCCCAAATTTTCTCATTTTGTATGTCGTTCAATTTGACTGAAATCAGTTCAATTGCTTCGTCATACCGTCCGGATTCCCTGTAAATTTTCGGTAAAAGGATTTGCATTCTATCCTTTAGTTCCGGCGTCGGCGAAAAACGGGAAACGCGCTTAAGATTGGCGATCGCTTCCGTTATGTCATTTTTCTGTAGATAGATTTCAGCAATTTTGAACTGCGCCAGCGCAGCGACATCGGAATTTTCACCGACATCCGTCGTTTTCTTTAAATAGACCAACGCAGAATCCAGACTGTTTTTAGCCAGAAAGATTTCCGACATCGTCAAATAGGTTTCGGCAAGAAGTGCATCATCATCGACCGTTCTGGCGGTCTTTCTCATCTGATGCAATGCCAGCTCGATTTCTCCTATTTTCCAGAGGTTGCGTCCGTACCAAACTTGCAATTCGGAAAATCGATTGCTCGATGGATATTTAGATAAAAATTCCTCGAATTTCTTCTTAGCTGTCAGATAGTCGCCTTTATAAAATGCAGACAGCGCGATGATGTATTGGGCATCGTCGCTCCATTTTGAATCCGGATACTTTATCAGCACTATGTTGGATTTCTCAATCGCCGAATCGAATTTTTTCCGAACGGCAACCGTGATCTTGCCATCTTTGAGTGCGGAAAATTCCTTTACACCCTCATTAAAATATTTATCGGCGTTGTAATAGGTGTTGAAATAAGCGCAATCACTCAATAATCCGATAGACGTTAGAATCATCGCCAGCCGCATCCAGCCAAACTTATTCAGGAAATGATTGTTTTTATGGCGAGTATTTTCTTTCCCCAAATCAGGCTTTCGGCAAAAGTGTCTTGATGTCTTCGACGAGTTGTGGTAAAATTTCACCCGAATTTCCTTGTAAAATAAGGTCGGCCTCTTCGCTCAGCACGGTATGTTGTGTATTGATCTCGATGAGAAAAGCGCCGCCTTGTTTGGCTAAAACCGGCAAATCGGCGGCCGGGCGCACCTGCGCGGATGTTCCGATGGAAAGGAACACATCAGATTGAATCGTTGCATTATAGGCCAATTCGAGATTTTCTCTCGGCAACGCCTCACCAAACCAGACGACATTAGGACGAATCAATCCGCCGCAACTACATCGAGGTACATGATTCATGGCATGATTAAAAACGTCATCAAACTCTTCAATCGAATATTTTTGACCGCAACGGACACAATAATTTTCAAGAAGATTACCATGCAATTCAACGACATCACGGCTTCCGGCGCGCTGGTGTAATCCATCGATATTTTGTGTTATCAAATTAAAATGTTCCGGTACAGAACTGAGTTCGCAAAGGGCATAATGTCCGGGATTGGGTTTGCATTTTTTAATAACTTCCTGACGGTGCTTGTACCATTCCATGACGACCGCTGTATTTTGATAAAAAGATTCAAAACTGGCGAGTTCTTCGGGAGATAATTTCGTCCAAAGTCCGTTTTCACCGCGAAATGTCGGGATTCCGCTCTCCGCGGAAATTCCGGCACCGGTTAAAACGGCAATATTCTTCGCTTTTTTAATGGCTTCAATCGCAGACGGGTCCGTTAAAATTTTCATTTGCACTGACTTTCAATTCGTATTAAAAATAATTGTTCCGTTAGCATGCTCAATCTTCAAACCAGTGAACCAGGCCGTCCTCGAATGGATGCCCGAGAGCCGGATGATGCGGAATCACGCGAATTGTGTAACCATTCAGTCCGCTTTCCCAGTTTGAGATGGTTCCTTCATAGATGAATTTATTGGATTCCTCGCGACTGATGAAGGACATCGGCAGTAAGACGCCGTCAATAATATCTCCATGAAAATCTAATTTCCCGTAATAAATCTGAATCTCGACATCTTCCGGCTGGATGACGTCGAGGTAAATTTCAGCGCGTATGTTCAACGTGCTTTTCACTGAAAGTCCATCTATCGATCCGGTGTCTATTTTCAGGAATCGAATGGAATCCCAGTGTTCGCGCATTTTCTCTTTCCACGAGGCGAGTTGTTTCGATGAGGCAAAATCGTTGTCGCGCATCGATGTCATTCTTACGGCGGCCGGATAGTACAAATTGGCCGTGTAATCGATCAACATTCGGTTCGTGTTGAAAATCGGACATATTTCCTTCATGGAAGATTTCATCATGGAAATCCAGCGCCGAGGCAAGCCGTCGGTATCCCGATCGAAAAATGTCGGAATGATTTCGTTTTCAAGAATGTTATAAAGGGTGCTGGCGTCCTGCTTATCCCAATACTCGAGGTCTTCATAAGTCTCTCGTTTTCCGATCGACCAACCGATTCCCGGCTGGCATATCTCGTCCCACCAACCGTCATTAGTACTGAAATTCAACGCGCCGTTGACAGCGGCTTTCATTCCGCTGGTTCCGCACGCTTCAAGTCCACGCCTCGGATTGTTTAGCCACAGATCGCATCCCTGAACAAGATAGCGTGCTGTGTTCATATCATAATTTTCCAGAAACGCGATGGATTGGTAGAAAGGCTCTTCGTGCGAAAGTTTCAGGATTTCACGGATAAGTTTTTTCCCTTCTTCATCTTTTGGATGAGCCTTTCCGGCGATGACGATCTGGATCGGGCGATTTTTATTCGTAAGTATTTTCGCTAACCGGTCAGGATCACTGAAAATCAGATTTGCCCGTTTGTATGTCGCAAATCGGCGCGCAAAACCGATAGTCAGCGCTTCAGTGTTCAGAACGCTGTTGACACGGGAAATATCACTTGGCGGTTTGCCAAGATTGCGGTACTGGTCGATCAACCGGTTTCGAGCGAATGCGACGAGCCGTTCGCGCCTGCGTTCGTGTGTACGCCAAAGTTCGACGTCCGGAATTTTTTCAACTTTCTTCCAGAGAGTCGCATCCGCCGGTTCGACCTGCCAGTAAGGGCCGAGATAGCGGTCGAATAGATCGGACATTTCCTGCGAAACCCACGATCCATGGTGAATTCCGTTCGTTACACTGATTATCGGAATCTCACATGTCAGCGCTTCCGGCCATAAAGATTTCCACATCTCTTGCGCGACTTTCTGATGAAGTTTGCTGACCGCGTTCGCTTTATAAGAAAGATTGATCGCTAAAACAGCCATGGAAAAAAACTCACTCGAAGCATCGGGGTCTTTCCTGCCTAAAGCCAGTAATTCGTCGATGTCAATCTTGACTTCGCGGCAGTAATCGGTAAAATATTTTCGGATCAATTCAGGCGAGAAAAAATCAATTCCGGCCTCAACGGGTGTATGCGTCGTGAAGATCGAACTGGCTTTAATAACTTCGAGCGCCTCATAAAAGGTCAGACCGTTGCTCGAGACGAGATTGCGTATCCTTTCCAATCCTGAAAATGCCGAATGACCTTCATTCATATGATAGACGCATAAGGGCGTTCCCACCATCTTCAAAACGCGAACGCCACCGATGCCGAGAATCAGTTCCTGTTGAATCCGCGTCTCTATATCGCCGCCATATAATTCTGATGTAATTTTTCGATCTTGCTCATTATTTTCCGGGATGTTCGTATCGAGCAAATAAAGCCGGATTCGTCCGACATTTACAAGCCAGATTCGGGTATAAACCTTTCTGCCGGGAAATTCCACCTCGACGAGCAATTCCTTGTTCTTTTTATCCTTGACCACAGAAAGCGGCATATTATAAAAATCGTTAATGGGATGCTTTTCTTCTTGCCAGTCGTCCACGTTCAGCGTCTGCTGGAAATAACCATATTGATACGACAATCCGACAGCATGAAGTGGAATCCCCAACTCAGAAGACGATTTAAGATGATCCGCCGATAAAACTCCCAATCCGCCAGAATAGACGGCCAGACTCTCCGTGATTCCGTATTCCATCGAAAAATAGGCAATGTTCAGGTTGTGATTGTATTTATTTTCCCGATTATACCATGGAACTTTATTCATGGAATAGTCGAATTTTTCGAGCACTTTATTGAACAAAAACATATAACTCTCGTCCTTGGCCCGGGCATTCAACGTCTCCTGATCGACACGGCCCAGTACAAGAACGGGATTGTGGCGAGTCTCTTCCCAAATATCCATATCCAGCCGGCGGAAAAGTTCGCGAGCGTCCGCATTCCAGCTCCACCAAAGATTATAGGCGATTTCCCGAAGGCGGTTCAATTTTTCAGGGATGTAAGGCGATACCGTAAATGTATTGATTGGTTTCATATCTGATTTCCTATTGATGTTAAAAATCAAACGTAAACTTACTGATTCGACATTTCTTCCGCAACGGTCAACTTCATTTTTAATCGGATGAAAATTAACCATCGAACCCCCTAAGGTTGAATTCCATTCAGCGTCGTATTTTTTACACTGACGATTAGGTATTTTCTCCGGCGAATTGTATATTCTAACCGTTTTTTGGCGCTATGAAAATTGAAGAGAAAATCTACCGACTGTTTTCCATCATGCCGACCGATTTATTGTTGCCCAGCAACCATATTTTAACACAGGAATCCTGAAATGAAACCTCAGACCAAGCATTTGATCCGCTGGTTAGCAATAACCGCTTTTGCCATCGCCCTTATTTTGCTCTTCATCTCATTATTTCAGAATTTCGTCAAGCCACCCAAAGCCAATCTTCCAGCCAGAGAAGCACGCGCCGTCTGGATGAGCCGGTTCGATTACACCGAACTGTTCACGACGCACGCTCCCGATTCTATCCGTGCTTACATCGACGAATCGTTTCGCCAAATTCATGATGCCAATTTCAATATGGTTTTCTTTCAGGTTCGCGGAAACGGCGATGCTTTTTATAAATCAAAATACGAACCATGGAGCTCAATGCTGACCGGGACACTCGGAAAAAACCCCGGTTGGGATCCGCTGGAATTTGCCATTCAAACGGCTCACAGGTACGGATTGGAACTTCATGCATGGATTAACGCATTTCCGGCATGGCGCGGATTGGATGATCCGATCCGAACAATCCCGCTTCATCCGTATCTCCTGCATCCTGAATGGATTGTTTGCAATAGTTCGGGCAAACCAATGCTGAAATCCGATCATTACATTTCATTTTCCCCCGGAATTCCCGACGCCCGCGAATATATCGTCAGGGTCGTTGCCGACATCGTCTCAAAATATGATGTCGATGGAATTCATTTCGATTATATCCGCTATCCTGAAGATTCTCCCGAACTCGGTTATTCGCATGACCGTGTCAGTGTCCGCAGATTCAAGTCGCCAGAATCCAATCCGCTGAATTTAAACTGGGACGATTGGCAGAGAGATCAGGTGACGGCGTTTATTTCTAAAGCCTACGACACGATCACATCAATCAAACCGTACGTCAAGGTTTCCGCTTCCGTCGTCGGAAATTATAAAACTTCCGAGTGGAACGGATATAACACCGTTTATCAGGACGCCCGGCGCTGGGTCGAAATCGGGAAAATCGACATGATCATTCCGATGATCTATTACCAGCGCAATTATCATGAAAATTCCTTTCCAACGGTCGTTAAAGAATGGAAAGAAACGATTCACAAAGAGCGTCCTGTATTTGCCGGATTGGGCGCTTACACCGTCGATTGGGACGAGATTTTGCTCGAAATCGACGATGCGCGTAACATCGGTCTACCGGGACTGGTTTTCTTTGCGATCAGTTCGCTGGATTCCGAAAAGCTGGCTTCCCTAAAATCGACGAAATTCCAGTATCCTACCCTTCTACCGGCGCTATCGTGGAAAGATACAATTTCACCCATGACACCAAACAATTTTCAAATCACTAAAGAAGAAAAACAAATCCGGTTTTCGTGGGCAGCGCCGGACATTCCCAAAGATCTCGAGGTCGCACAACAATACGTCATTTACCGGTCAAAATTTAAACCGGTCGATACGACTCGCGGTGAAAACATTTTCGTCATTGTTCCGGGAACTCAAACCGAATGGATGGTCGGATCACAAATCAACAGTGATAATTTTTATTACACGATCACAGCGCTCGATCATGCCAAAAACCAAAGTGCGGTATTGCCTGCTGTTCGTATTGTTCATTAATATCTTAATTCACGGAGAACCGGCTCATGAAAAAAACATCGTTTACAATGATACTCACATTGATCTTGTCTGAATTCGCAATCGGTCAGTCAATCGTTAAGATCGGCTCGCCTCTACTTGTGAGCCCGGAATCATTCGGATATTTTATGTCGCCAAAATGGTCGCCTAACGGAAAAACAATTGCCGTCTCGGCTGAAAATTACAAAGGCATCTATTTAATAAACTATCAGACTGGTGAGATGACAACTCTGACTGACGAATCCGCGGCCGGATTCGGATTTCAATGGTCGGGCGACGGAAATTCTATTTTGACGACTGTATCGAAAGAGGAAAATAAAAAAATCAAACGTGCCGTTGTCGTCTTCGATCGGGCGACTAAAGCGATGTCGAATCTTTCGGATTTTGAATCTTCGCTGACGGGAATTCCATGTTGGACACGAGATTACAAAAGCGCCTTCATGAATTATAGCAATCGATTCCAACTTTATTCCAGAGATACGAAAAGTATCGTGATGGGTACAGTTATATATGTCAGGCAGGACAGGATTGTCTCGCGGAATATTTCCACCAAAGGCGAAACGATTCTGGGAAAATCAGACGAACGTATCATCAATCTGGTTTATTCGCCGGATGGAACGAAAGTCTCGTACGAAATAATCGGCGGACCTTTGATGGTGATGAACATCGACGGTACAAATCTGGTCAGTCTCGGAGCCGGTCATCGCGCTTGCTGGTCGCCCGATGGTAAATTCGTCGCTTACATGGTTACGACAGATGACGGCCATCGCTATACTTCATCCGATATTTACGTCAGTTCGATTGACGGAAAAGAGCGGATCAATTTGTCTTCAACCACGGATTTTATGGAGATGAATCCGAACTGGTCATTCGACGGAAAATGGATTGCCTACGACCAACTCGATCATGGCAAGATCTACATTCAGGAAGTCAAATACTAAGCCTGAGAAAAACTAATTTCGGAGGTGAAAATCCGATGAAAATTATTCAATTTTCAGTCAAGCCTCTTGTTTTCCTACTTTTCTTACTCGTTTTGTTTTCAAGTGCCGCTAAAGGTGTTTCTCCTTTTGAAGCGGATAAACCAACAGTCCATCTCGGATCGATGAAATCGGCTGGAATCGATCCGGAAAAATTGATCAAATCCAAGAAATGTTATCAAAAGGATTGGCAGATTCCGCTTATCCTGGCGGCGTTTTTATCGGCGTCCGCAACGGCATTATTTTCGCTGAAATTCCGCTTGGAAACCTGACTTACGCAAAAGACCCTTTGCCTATGACCGTCGAAACGATTTTCGATCTTGCATCGATGACAAAAGTCATTGGAACCACGAGCGCTGCCATGCTGCTGTACGATGATGGTTTGTTGAAATTCGACCAAAAAGTCTGCGAACTAATTCCGGAATTTCGGCAAAATGGAAAAGAGAATATCACGATCCGCCAACTTTTGACGCATTCATCCGGATTGCCTGCGTGGGAAAAACTCTGGAAAAAGGGAAATACGCCGAAGGAAATGCTCGACTACCTGTACATAATGCCGTTATCATATCGATCTGACAGCCTATCGGTTTACAGTTGTCTTGGTTTTATTACACTGGGAAAAGTCTGTGAAAATCTTGCCGGAAAACCGCTCGATATTTTTCTATCGGAACGGCTTTTCGATCCTCTGAACATGAATCGCACCGGTTATAATCCGTCGAAAATATTGATCGATGAAATCGCACCGACCGAATTTGACGCGGAACGAGGAGGCATCGTACATGGAAAAGTTCACGACGAAAACGCTTACTGGCTTGGCGGCGTTTCCGGAAACGCCGGACTCTTTTCAACAGCGGAAGATTTAGCCGTTTTCGGGCAAATGATGTTGAACGGTGGAATCTACGACGGAAAGCGAATCTTCCGGGAGGAAACTGTCCGGCTTTTCACATCCCGGCAAAATATCGTCGATGGCAGTAGCCGAGCGTTGGGATGGGATACTCCCACCGGTCATTCTTCAGCCGGTCAATATTTCAGTAAAAAATCTTTCGGTCACACCGGCTTTACCGGCACCAGCATCTGGATCGATCCGGAAAAAAATCTGATCGGCATTCTGCTCACCAACCGCGTTCATCCGACGCGTAATAACGAAAAACTCTACGATTTCCGTGATAAAATTTATGACTTGCTTCGGGAATCGGTAATCGATTAGAAAATCCTGATAGAAATTAAAGTTTACACTTCTGATGTGGCGTCAGAGAATTTCCATTAGTTTGGATTCGAGTGTACGTTTCGGCTGAAATCCGGTAATCTGAGAAAACACTTTTCCATTCTTAAAAAGTAACAATGTCGGAATGCTGCGAATACCGAATTTAGGTGAAATCGACGGCTGTTCTTCGACATTCACCTTGCCGAATTTGATTCTCCCGGAAAACTGAGTGGATAGTTCTTCGACAATCGGAGCAATTTTCAAACAAGGTGCACACCACGTCGCCCAAAAATCGACCAGAACCGGAATGTTGGATTTCAGCACTTCCTGCTCAAAATTGCTCTCTGTAATTATTATCATATGAAACCCCTATACCAACGATTAATTATCAACTGAACTACACGGGAATAATTTATTCCGCCAACATCTAAAACCAAAAGAATTGTAATGCCGATTTTGCATTATTTTTCACGAATCCACTGCATCAGTTCCGGTAATGTCGGTCGCTTTCCGTACATTAAAATCGCCACCCGAAAAATTTTCCCAGCGCCAACCATCGCCAGCCATGTGAAAATCCCCAATGTTGCAACTGTCGATAGAATTTCCCACATCGGCGGTGTTTCTACGCCAATTCTCAGGATCATAAAAAACGGCGTTACGAATGGAATGAAAGAACAAACGATTGAAACGACCGAGTCCGGATTGGCGATGACGTACGATGACATCATGATCGGAATGACCGTAATGAACGAGAGAATTGAAACCGCTTGTTGAGCGTCCTGTTCGGAACTGAAAATGGCGCCGACAGAGGCGAAAATTCCGGCGTAAAACAGATAACCGAGAATGAAATAAATCAGAAAGTAGATCGTGTTCGCAGAAGTGATGATATCGAGACCCTGAGAACTGGAAACATAATAACCGATCTCGAGATATAACGCCAATTGCGCTAATCCGAGAAATCCCAGCCCTATGATCTTCCCCGACATCAATTCGGTCGGTGTGATCGAACTGAGCAGGATTTCCACCAACCGATTCGTCCGCTCCATCAGCACGCTTCTCAACAGAATTTGAGACGACATGAAAATCGCGAAAAATAGCATTAAAACAAAAATGATCGGTGTGAGATACGAAAGCATTTCGTTGCCTTCCTTTTCAACGCCCTTTTTCTCAACTTCGATCATCTTGAAATCGACATGCTTGGTCAGTGAACGGATCAACGCCACGTTCAAACCGGCATCCTGCATTCTGGCGGATGAAACTACTTCGTTGAAGGCGTTGGCGATTTCTGATTGATCCTTAAAATTCCCGACGTTTTTCGCATAATACTGGACGCACAAACTATCCTTGATGTCAGCCGGTATGACAAGATAACTAGCGATCAACGAAGAATCCAGCAATTCTGCCGCCTGTTTTTTCATGAATGCAGATTCTGCCTTCTGAAAAAGCACAACCTGATATTTCGGTTTACCGTCTTTCAGATGAGCGTTTTCAGCGAGTTGAACATCCAAACGATTTCCGAGATAGCCGGTTTCATCGACGATTGCAACGATCCTCGATTCGGTATCTTCACCCGTCATAATCCACGTCGGAATGAACATCGAACCGACGATGATGATCGGCATAATCAGTACCGAGATGATAAACCACTTCGACCGCAGACGCGTGATGAATTCCCAGGAGGCAACGATCCAAATATTTTTCATCGAATCAAACCTCCTTTACCTGTTTAATGAAAATCTGCTCGAGCGTCGGTTTTTCGACCCGAAATCCCGTGACTGTGACGTATTCCATGACTTTTCTTAGGAAATCGTTCAACGAATCGGCATTTCGCAGGACTCCTGTCAGTCGTCCTTCAGTAACCGTTATATCGTCCAAGCCGACATTTTCGATCGCGTTGAAATCGCCAGTAAATTCCAGTGAAACCGTCTGCGTACCGAAGTCTTTTTTTATTTGCGCCAGATCGCCATACAGAATCCGCTTTCCACGACTGATCAGGCAAATTTCGTTGCACATACGTTCGACCTGCTCCATCTGGTGTGTCGAAAAAATGACCGTCGTCCCATCCTGCTTCAATTCGTTAATAATATCTTTCAACAACAGCTGATTGACCGGATCGAGACCGGAAAACGGTTCGTCCAAAATTACCAGCATCGGATTGTGAATAATGGCGATAATGAACTGAACTTTCTGTTGATTACCTTTTGACAATTCCTCGATTTTCCGCTGGGAATAAGCGGTCAATTCAAACCGTTCTAAAAAAAGATCAGTGCGTTTGGAAGCGTCGGAGGACGATAGTCCTTTTAATCTCGCTAAATAGACGATTGTCTCCTTGAGTTTCATTTTCTGGTACAGTCCGCGCTCTTCTGGTAAATATCCGATGCGTTTGTAGCGGCTTTTTTGGATCAATTCACCATTGTAAAAAATATGTCCGGAATCGGGTTGAATGATGTTCATGATCATCCGGATCATCGTTGTTTTTCCGGCGCCATTCGGTCCCAAAAGGCCAAAAATAGAACCTTGCGGGACATCGAAATTTAGAGAATCGACAGCAAGTGTTTTGTTGAATGCCTTTGTCACGTCGCGAATTTCAAGCATGATTTTCCCTTCGCAGATAAAATCTCATCGATCGCCGTTTACTTGACGAGAAATTTGATAAATCTTCGTTTACCGACCTTGACGATGTTTTCCGAACCGCTGGGTAACTCCAGATTGATATCAGACACTTTTTCATCGTTCAGCCGGACTGCACCCTGGGCGATCAACCGCCGCGCTTCTCCATTCGATGCGACAACATTATTGTCAGTCAGCAATTTAACAAGCAGATGCGATTCCGCAGTCAGTTCAACGACAACAGTTTGAATGTCGTCCGGCATTTCCTTCTTACTGAAAACCTGTTCAAAATTCGATTGCGCCTCATCAGCGGCTTGCCTGGAATGATACATTCCGACCAATGTTTTTGCCAATTCTTTCTTGACGGTCATTGGATTGACTTCCGGATTTTTAAGCCGCGTCTCGACACTTCGCAATTCATCGAGCGACAGGTCGGTAGTCAATGTAAAATATTTCAGGATCAGGTTGTCGGGAATGGACATCACTTTGCCGAACATATCGGCCGGTTCGTCGTCAATGCCGATGTAATTTCCGAGGCTCTTGCTCATTCTCTGCGTACCATCGATTCCTTCTAAAACCGGAAGCGTCAGGACGATTTGCGCCTCCTGCCCGTAATCGCGTTGCACCTGTCGCGCGGCGAGAAGATTGAATTTTTGTTCCGTGGCGCCAAGTTCGACATCCGCGCGAATCGCGACAGAATCGTAACCCTGCATGAGCGGATAGAAAAATTCGTGCAGGCTGATCGGTTTTTCATCGTTGAATCGTTTATGAAAATCATCCCGTTCGAGAATTTGTGAGACGGTAAATTTTGAAGCAAGGTTCATGATCTCGTCGAATTGCATTTTTTTGAACCATTCGCCGTTGTAATGGACTTCCGTCTTGTTCCGGTCGAGAATCTTGAAAAACTGTTTCTCGTAAGTCTGAGCGTTTCTCATCACGGTTTCGTAGGTAAGACGAGGGCGCGTTTCGCTCTTGCCGCTCGGATCGCCCACCATTCCCGTGTAGTCGCCAATGATCAGCACAATTGTATGGCCCAGATCCTGAAATTGTCTGAGTTTGCGAATACCGACGGTGTGACCGAGATGAATATCCGGTGCGGTCGGATCAAATCCTTGTTTGATGCGGAGCGGCTGACCGGTTTTGATCGATCGCTGTAGTTTGGCGACTAATTCCTCTTCCGAGATAAGTTCCTCGGTTCCGATTTTAATGATGTCTAATTGTTTCTGAATAGATGGAAACATTTCGTTAGTTACCCTTTCTGAGTCGGTCCAATTCCCGTTTGGCGTCGCGTTCGGCCAGCGAATCACGTTTGTCGAACTGCCGCTTACCGCGAGCAAGTCCGATCTCGACTTTCACTTTTCCGGATTCGTTGAAATAGATTCGTGTCGGAATCAGCGTACAACCTTTGGTTTCGACGCTTCTCTCCAAACGTTTGATTTCTTTTCGATGAAATAAAAGTCGCCGTTGCCGTTCAGGTTCATGGTTGTCGAACCCGCCGCTATACACATACGGCGTAATATGACATTTAATCAGAAAGACTTGGCCATTTATAATTTTAGCGTAACTGTCCTTGAGATTCGCTTGCCCGGCGCGCAACGATTTGACCTCCGAACCCTGCAATTCAATTCCCGCTTCGATCTTGTCATCGATGAAATAGTCATGGAAGGCTCGGCGGTTGGTCGCAACATTTTTTACTTCACTCTTTTTCACGGCAAAAAACTTACTCGCTTTTCGGAAAACTTTCAATGTTAATCTTGGATAAATTGGCAGCGGTTGATATATTTAACGGCTTTTTGAGCCCGGGTGGTGGAACTGGTAGACGCGCTAGGTTCAGGACCTAGTGGCCAATAGGCCGTGCGAGTTCAAGTCTCGCCTCGGGCACAATGTCAGTAGCAAACCGGTTGATTCTCAATCGGTTTTTTATTTTCACACAAATAATGAATAAATCTCATTCAATGAAAAACAGTAAAATCTGGAAAAAATGGACAGCAAAGGCCGGTTCGTTTCGCACGGAATTGATCGTCATTTATTTGGCGTACAAACATCCGAAAACGCCGTGGTTTGCGAAAGCCATCATCGCATTGATGATTGGTTACGCGCTGAGTCCGGTTGACCTGATTCCTGATTTTATCCCGGTCATAGGTTATCTTGATGATCTGCTGATCGTGCCGCTGGGGATGTATATTTCAATCAAACTCATTCCAAAAGAAATTCTGGAGGCTTGCCGGCAGGAAGCGACTAAAACACAAATTATATCCAAAAAGGGTCGTTTGATACCGATTCTGATCGTCGCGATTTGGATTCTGCTTTTAATTGTCTTGGTAAAATTCCTGATCGGCAAATTATCAGCGAATTCACAGTAATTTATTTCATAAACAGTGCCTGAATGTGTTGGTCAAATAGATTTCCCGTGACGTTTGGCGCGATAAATTCATCAAACTTTACCAGCGCGGTGTGATACGATTTGTCCATTTCGGCGACGATTTTATAACCGACATGAAGCAGTTGCCGGAAATGCGGATTGTACGACTTTTCCGAGTCGTCATGCCGCAAAGCCGCTACATACTGCCGGGACGTCCACTCTTGAACTTCTGATGGAAGCGGCAGCATTTTTTCATCGATTTCGAGCACTTCTGCGTAGGGTTTCATGAGTTCTTCACAGCGCGAAAAAGCCAATGAGTAAACTTCTTTAGCGATTTTCAATCCATCGCCATCCGCCGATGCTAATCCGATCAATTCTTCCAGCCACGTCGTTCCGGCGGTTTTGACATGCACACCAGCATCGTATTTCTTCGTCAACTTCCGAATGATCGGATAGAGTGAAAATTTGTCGCTTCCGGAATGCATGCTAAGTTTCAAATCCGGATTCAGTCCGAACTCGTTGACAGCAAATCGAATGAGGAGAATATCCTCTTCAAATTCCCGTGCGAATTACTCCAAATCGCCGATATATTCAACACCTTTGTTCAGCCGCCCGGTGAATTTTGGTGCGATCGTGTCCAAGGGAATTCCACGCCATGCAACAGCTGCCAGAATGAAAAACAGATGAACCGGCGTTTGAGTGCGGACGGTTTCGTTCATGGAAAGTTCCAAGGCATAATCCTTTGGACATTTGTCATCGATCATCCTGTAAATCGTTTCGGCTTCCAGAACCGATGCCAAAAATTGTCCTGCGATCTCTTCAATGACATTTTTCGAGACAGATACTTTTTCTGAAAATCCGGGGATCATGAACGGTTCGGTGTATCGTTCGTAAAATTTAAGAAATCCAGCGACATCCTGACCATCCGGCTTTTTACCGATCGAACCGGCAACATCGACAGTAAAAAAATCACTGAATTCTAAAAAATCTGCGACGGTGTTCCGGTTGATGTGATCCGCATCGACGAAGTACGGCGCAGCCAAGACTTTTAACTGCCGCATCGGCTTCCTAGCGTGTGTCGGACGGTGAAGTGCCAATAGTCTGAAGTTCGCGAAATGATTTATTCCAAACCGGTGTGATCGAAACGCCCATTTCAGCGGCTTTCACGATTGCGGATAATTGCGCCTTTCCCTGATGCCCGAAACGATTGCCCATGCCCAAAGAATATTTTCCAAGTTTCATTATTTCTCCCGATTTTATCGTCAATATCGAATTCTATTCTTTTGGCGAACTCTCGGACGACAAATATTCAACTTCTCTTTTTCCCTTTTCCTCGTCCACGAATATCAACAGGAGCGCGCCGAGAATGAATAAGATCGAAACTGAAGCGATACCGACGCGCGATGATGTGTTAGGCGAATAGCCGAGTCGGGAAGCGACCAAACCGGAACCACCGATCAGTAACGGCCCGAGAATCGTCGCGAACTTTCCCAGCATATTGTAAAATCCGTAGAACTCGGCACTCTGATCTTTGGGAATCAACCGCGAGTAGTAAGAACGGCTCAACGCCTGTACGCCGCCCTGAACGAGACCAACGACGATCGCTAAAATGTAGAATTCATAAGTTTCATCCATGAATACACCGAAGATCGTCACGCCGATATAAACACCCAGCGTGATGAAAATCGCCTTTCTGACGTTCCACTTTTCGCCCAATTTTCCAAATAGAATCGCTGACGGAAATCCAACGAATTGCGTGATTAGCAACGCAACAATTAACGAACTGGACGAAAAACCGATCGACATCCCATAATCGACTGCCATTTTAATAATCGTATCGACGCCATCGATATAAAGCCAGTATGCCAACAGAAACAGGAAAACGACCTTTAAGTGGCGAATCTTACGAAACGTGACGAATATTTGTCCGAATCCATTCCGTATGTATTCTCCTGTTTTTCGTTTCTTATTGTTTGATTTACGTTCTCGAACATATAAAATCAGCGGGATTGTAAAAATCGCCCACCAGATAGCGACCGAAATAAAACTGAGCCGGATGGATAAAAATTCGATAGGCGGCTTTAAAAAATCAGATTTCATTGAAATCGTTCCGAAATGGTTTTCCAGTCCGGAAACTCCGATCAATATACCATTTTCAACGCCGGTATATGAAATCCGGTTATTCAGCGTGAAATGCGCCGAGTCGGCATTCGTAATTTCACGGGTAAGATTTTCGACCGTCATGACAGAAGTTTCGCGGTCGAAAGAACGAAATGTTCCATGCAGATATTTTCCAAATACGACGGTTCTATCCAGCAATGAATCGTTCAGTTCCGCCGGAAGTGAAATCTGAAGATCGACCATCAACTGATTATTTTCCGTCTTCTGGTCAAGAATATAAATCGGACGAACAAGGCAACTTGTGATGACTGCGGCTCCCATCTCAAACTTTTCCGGAATCTGAAAGTCGTCTGGACGATTGACTTGAATCACGGTTGTGCCTTTTCTCAGATCTTGCAATAACGCTGTTTTCGCTTCTACCGGCAAGCCAAAAGTCGCAGGCATTAAGAACCATAGAACATTTACCAAGAAGAGCAAACCGCCTCCCAGATATCCGTAAGCGTATCCTTTTGCACTGACGAAATCGATCCGTTTTTCATTGGCGACATCCGGCAATAACGAATCGTAGAAAGTGTTAGCGCTCGCGAAGCCGATATTTCCAATCGCATAAAGAATCGCTGCGAGGAGCCACTCGCCTTGTTCGACCATGAACAAGCAACCTGTCAATAACGCACCGAGATATGCAAAAAAGATCAGGAACCGTTTTTTTGCAGAACTTTGGTCGGCAATCGCTCCGAGAATAGGCGAGATCAGGGCAACGATTAAAGATGAAATCGAATTTGCTAATCCCAGCATAGCCGTGCTTTCATTTATATCTGCGCCTGCGCTCCAATACGATTTGAAAAAGACCGGAAAAAAACCAGCCATGATCGTCGTTGCAAACGCCGAGTTCGCCCAGTCGTACATAACCCAGCCAAAGACATTTTTATCCTTTATGAGTTTCATAATCCGTCGATCCTAAAATGGTTGTTTAAAAAAGATATCCAATGTCGATGTACAATTGCCGGCCGGATTCTGTCGAATGTCCCATGTCGGCGTAAACGATGAAATTTTCATTCCACGCGATGTGAAGTCCGGCGCCTTTTCCGATATGCAGGTTTTTCAGCGAATTCACCGGTTCGTCATACCAGACTCGCCCGGCGTCACAGAAAAGATTACCGGCCAGATAAAAATCCTGATTGAACAAGGAGAACTCGTAAAATTTATACCGGAATTCCATATTCATGAACAGTTTGGTCGTACCGATATAACGGTTCTTGAAAACACCGCGAAGCGTCCGGTAACCGCCGACGCCTTCATCTGCCGCCCATGAACTTCCATACGGATAAAGCATATTGAATGGCGCGTCACCGAAAATATTTTCAAAAACGACGCGGTTCGCATAAACGAGTTTTTTAGTGATCGGAAAATACCTTCTGTCTGTCAGGGTCAACCGCGCGAAGGAATAATCGCTACCGAGTAATTTTGTGTACCATTCGACAAGCGCTTCCGTCCAAACACCGGAGTTCGGTGCCGGTTCATTGTCCCGCGTATCGTAAATGACACCGACTTTTATAAAATTATTCAGCCCACCCTTTGCTTCTTTTGATGATAGAACCGATGAATTTTTATCAGTCTCAAACAACGTCGGAATCCCATCATTATTCAGTTCTTCATTTGAAACACTGACCACACCGAGTCCAATCAATCCTGAAATAAGTGGTTTTCCGTCTTTCCCGTACATGAAGGCTTTCTGAAGATTCGTAAAAAACTTGTACTGATTTGTCTTCATCCGGTAATAGTATTTGCCGTGCAAAGTGTCTAAAGAATTTTCATCATCGTCCGTTTCGACATAACTCGCGTGATACTCGGAATCGTTGCCGAGTCCGTAGTACGGATAGAATTTTTCCTTCTGAATCCGAATGCGGGCATTGATGCGCAAACCATGACCGAGCATGTACGGCGAGTCAAAGAAGAGCGTATGATCCTGCTTTCCGCCAGTCGTGGCAAAAATGATCGGATTGATCTTGAAATAGTACGGTGAATAACCGCCCGACGAATAATTGAACAGATTTAAAAGTACACCATACCCGAAACCGTCGTCGGCATTGTAATTGATAGCAGGAACGCCGCCCCAACCCCAGCCGGTTCGTTCTTTGGCCTGCGTAGGCATGGAACCAACCAACGTTACACAAAAGATTAAAAGGATGATTTGCTTTTTCATTGTCGCCTCAAAAAAGTTTGGAGGAGCCGTTTCCCGACTCCTCCACGATTGAAATCACTGCGCTAAAAGATCGATTTACAGACTTGCCTGAAGCCCAAACGCAAAACCGAAAGTTGTCTGATTGTACTTTTCGATAATTGTGACTGTCGTCTTTTTCGCTTCGGTGTAGAAAGTATTCAATGCACCAACATTGACAGCGATCGATGGCGTTACTGAATAACGTAATCCGGCACCAACCGTCCATGAATCCAGATTGTAATCCATGTCTGACTGCCCGACCGATTTCGCACCACTGGTGGATTTTAAATAACCGGCGCTGACGAGCAATTTCTCCGTTAATTTATATTCAGCCGCCAGTCCGAATTCCAGACTGTTGTCGAAATTCACTTCGGCGCTGTCCCAATCCACAGCAGAGTTATCGAAAAAATTAAAATCCGACATCAGTTTCAACTTCGGCGTAAGGCAATATGAAACGCCAAGCGCAAACTGTGACGGCATATCGGCTCCGGTTTTCGCTCCATCCGGGAAAAGACCGGTGTCGTCCGTCTTTGTCTCATTTTTCAACTCCATCTTGGCTTTCGATTCATAGCGAATACCGATATTCAGTCCTTCCATCGGAGTCAGATTCAAACCGATGATCGCCGCAATGCCCGAACCTTTTTGCGCAGCATTAACTACTTTGTCCTCAGTGGCTTTATCATAATAAACGGATTTTTCCGTATAAGCTGTCTGAATTTTAGAAATTGTCAGCCCAGCCGGGTCAACGCCCACTTGAGTTAATCCTCCTTCAATTTGAGCAACCTGAAGAGCAGTTAAAAGTCCAGCACCTTGAGCCTCTGCCAAAGTATAACCTCCGGCTCCACCATCAATAAATGGTTGAAGAGTCGCGGCAGTATTGGAGAGCTGCGACGCAACTCCATTCATAAAAATATCAGCCGCAACCGGCCCATTAGGAGTTAGCAGATTCATTTCTAGTAAATGACCTTTGTACGAATTCGATGCAGATATATACCGAATCCCGCCGAATACTGAAAGCATATCGTTTACTTTGTACGAAACACCGCCTTGTACGCCAAGATAGACAGAGGAGCCCGAAAAACTAACATCAAATTCATAGTCAGTAGCACCTTGTCCACTAAAAACACTTGGCAGTGATGAAAGACCAGTTTCAAACGATGGCAATCCTTTATCATATTCCGCACCGCCGCCACCACCAATGGGCATCACGCCAATTGTCGCCGCCAGCGGACCGGTTTTGTAAACCGCATAAGCCGTTGGAAACACCAGTGCCTGCACTTTACCGACAAACTCACTCTTATGTAAAGTCGTCGTACTATTGTCAATTGTTTTTGTTTGCCAGATCGACTGGTTGCTGATGTCGAAGTGTAATCCGTCGGACAGTTTGGTCAGTCCGGCCGGATTGAAGTATGCCGCATCGACGTCGATGCTTGCATTTCGGTTCAAAGTGCGCATGAAAGCCGCACTCTGATTCGTGTTCGTCACGATCCCGCCGGCGAACACCATGCTAAATAGACAAAATACAAAAATCATCAAAACGATCATTTTCTTCATTTTGATTTCCCTTTCTGTTTTACCGAAGAAGCGGATTTCTCTTTTGCCGCTCCTCCCTTTTTGTTGACACTACCCTCAAATATTAAAAAAGCGACATTACTTATACACTTTCACATTTCCGTTGGGATGAATATAACTAAATCAGAAAGAAAAACAAAATCATTCAATATTTCCGTTAGTAAAGTAGATATTTGCTGCGTGTAATCTGGTATCCGGTTAGGTCGGCGTTCCAGGCAGGTTCTAACTTCTTCAAGTCCATTCCCATCCGGATAAAAAAGCGATATTCGTCGCTCCCGACAAGCATATCGACTGCAGCCGGATTCGTCCATTGAAACCGATGTGGATAGAGTTG
>Ga0247842_10000659_pt1 | contig 68594 bp, 48 predicted proteins | sample LaCruzMarch2015__3_FD_192411 | JGI IMG/M metagenome (GOLD analysis project Ga0247842, IMG submission 192411) | Freshwater microbial communities from meromictic Lake La Cruz, Castile-La Mancha, Spain - LaCruzMarch2015_19m | ecosystem: Environmental > Aquatic > Freshwater > Lake | place: Spain... | reverse complement strand
TCCGGAGGTTACACCGGTTGCAGTTCCACCGTTTCCATTTGTCCATGCAAAAGCTGTACCAACTCCACCGGTATTAGCACCGGTTCCGGCAACAGCGGCGCCTCCACCGGTGCCTCCGGTTAGTGTGAATGCTCCGGCGTTTCCACCGGTTGAGGCAAAGTCTGCACTGGTGGCAGTTCCACCTGCACCAAAAGTAAAGGTCATGGCGCCACCGGCTGGTCCTGTGGCTGTTGCACCGGCTGGATTATTCCCGGCTGCACCGGCAGTTAAATTAACTGCTGCTCCGGCAATATTACCGATAGAAACACCGGCAGTAATACCAATTGCTCCACCGGTTCGAGCAACTGAACCATCTCCTCGGGCTGCACCTCCGGTGATTGAAACTGCTCCACCCACTCCTCCTGATCCTGTAACAGAACCTCGGGTTCCGGAAACAGTAACTGCACCGCCTCCTGCTCCTTCCATGGCTGCAGCGACTCCTCCGGCAATACCAACAGCACCACCGGTTCCACCAGACATTGAACCAACCCCTCCGGTTCCACCAACAAGAGAAAGTGTTCCACCTGTTCCTCCAATATTACCATTACCAGTGTTGGCAACTGCCACAAACATACCAGCGCCATAAGTAACAGCTGTCCAGTTGTTATCTGCAGCGCTTGTACCAATTGTCCAAGTTGTTCCATTGGCTGATGTCATTACTCGGTTGCCAACTCCAGATGAGGCAACGGCTACAAAATTACTAATACCATCATAAGCAACACTCATCCAGCTGTTATCTGCTGCACTGGTTTGGGTGCTCCAACTGGTTCCATTGGCAGATGTCATTACTCGGTTACCACTTCCAGATGAAGCAACTGCCACGAACAAACCTGCACCGTAAGTAACACTGTTCCAGGTATTATTTGCCGCACTGGTTTGTATACTCCAGGTTATTCCATCCGCAGATGTCATTACTCGATTGTTGGTGCCTGATGAGGCAACTGCCACAAATAAATTAGAACCATTATAAGCAACGCTTGTCCAGCTATTATCTGCTGCACTGGTACGTCTTGTCCAGACAATTCCATCAGGAGATGTCATTACCCGGTTACCGGTTCCAGACGAGGCAACGGCTACAAATAAACCTGCTCCGTAGGTGACGCTATTCCAATCATTGTTCGCAGCACTTGTTCGGATTGTCCAAGCGGTTCCATTGGTTGATGTCATTACTCTGTTGTTCAGACCGGTGTTGGCAACAGCCACAAAAACACCGTTTCCATAAGCAACACTGGTCCAGTTGTTATCTGCTGCGCTGGTACGGGCAGTCCAGGTTGTACCATTTGTTGACGACATCACCCGATTACTTACACCATTATTGGAAACAGCTACAAATGTACTACTACCATCATAGGCAACACTGGTCCAGTTGTTGTCATTACCGCTTGCCCGAATAGTCCAGGCAGATGCATCTGAGGATGTCATCACCCGATTTCCAGTTGAGGAATTGGCTGCTCCACCAATACCAGCAGTTAATGAGAAAGCTCCACCATTTCCACCGATATTTGTTCCACTACTTACGCCGGTTGCTGCTCCACCTGTTCCCATAGCCCAAGTCCAAGCTCCACTGGCTCCACCGGAATTGGAAGTGGCTCCAACTCCAACTGAAGCTCCACCATTGCCACCATTGAAGGTTAAGGCTCCACCTGCTCCTGCAAGGTTAATGCCGGTTGATGCGCTTGCAGCTCCACCGGCTCCGGTTGTTAGGGTCGTTGCTCCTCCTGCTCCTCCTGTGTTGGTTCCGGTGGTTGCTCCGGTTGCAGTTCCACCTGCACCATTACTCCAGGCAAAAGCTGTACCAACTCCACCGGTGTTTGTTCCATATCCGGCAACAGCAGCCCCACCACCGATTCCTCCGGTTAGAGTGTAAGTACCGGCATTACCACCGGTTGAGGCTACATCCGCACTTGGGGCAGTTCCACCTGCACCAAAGACAAAGGTCATAGCACCACCAGCTGGTCCTGTTGCTGTTGATCCTGCCGGGTTAAATCCTGCTGCACCTGCTGTGAGATTTACTGCAGCTCCGGCAACATTTCCAATAGATAAACCAGCGGTTAGGGAGATTGCTCCTCCTGCCCGTGCCACATTGCTATTTCCTCCAGCCGCTCCACCGGTTAAGATAAGTCCTCCTCCTGCTCCTCCTGATCCTGTGACTGATCCTGCTTTTCCGGTTAGAGTGACTCCACCTCCGGCCGCTCCTTCCATTGCTGCAGCTGTTCCTCCTGCAAGAGTGGCCAAACCACCGTTTCCTCCAGCCATTGAACCAACTCCACCGGTTCCACCGGCCAGAGTAAGCGCTCCTCCTGTCCCTCCGGTGTTTCCTGTTCCTGATATGGCAACTGCCACAAATGTACTTCCTCCATAAACAACACCACTCCAGCTATTATCAACTGCACTTGTTTGTGTTGCCCATGTTACTGCATCTGAGGAGGTCATCACTCTTGTTGCTGTTCCGGTATTGGAAACGGCAGCAAAGGTACTGCTTCCATCATATGTCACACCTGTCCATGCATTTGTTGAAGCTGCTGTCTGGTTTGCCCATGTTGCTCCGCCATCGGAGGAGGTCATGACAAGTGCGGTTCCGGTTCCAGTTCCTGCCACCGCCACAAACTTATTTGCTCCAAAGGTGACACCGGTCCAGGTTGCGGTTGTTGCCGGTGTTGATGCAATGGTCCAGGTAACTCCGTTATCTGTTGAATACATTGCACGGTTGGTTGTGCCTGAGTTGGATACGGCCACGAATGTTGGGGTACTCCCGTTGTAGTTTCCATATGTAACACCAGTCCAGGCATTGTTTGCTGCACTGGTACGGGCAGTCCATGTAGATCCATCAGCTGAGGTCATTACTCTATTTCCTGTTCCTGATGACGCAACTGCAACAAATACACCATTTCCATAAGTAACACTGGTCCAGTCATGATTGGGGACACTTGTTACAGCAGTCCATGTCACTCCGGCTCCATCAACAGATCTCATTACCCGGTTTCCTGTTCCTGTATTTGCCACTGCAACAAATGTATGTGTAGTTCCACCCACATATCCATAAGCAACACTGGTCCAGTTATTATTGTTTGGAGTTGTTCTTGCGGTCCATGTAACACCGTCTGCAGATGTCATTACACGATTTAGTAATCCTGTGTTTGCAACTGCAACAAACGTACTGTTTCCATAGGTTACACCTGTCCAGTTATTATCATTTGCACTTCCTTGAAAGGTCCAAGCACCGGTTCCGGTTGCAGATGTCATAACACGATTACTTTTTGAATTACTTGCGCCTCCTCCAATACCGGCCGTAAGAGAGAAGGCTCCACCGTTTCCTCCTGTATTATTTCCAATTGCAACTCCGCTTGCCGCTCCACCGGTTCCCATCGCCCATGTCCAGGCTCCACTGGCTCCTCCGGTATTGGAAGTGGCACCAACTCCAACTGAAGCTCCACCATTTCCACCGGTAAGGGTTAAGACTCCTCCTGCTCCTGCCAGGTTAATACCGGTTGAGGTATTGGCAGCTCCACCGGTTCCTGTTGTTAAGACCGTTCCTCCTCCCGCTCCTCCTGTATTGGTTCCGGAGGTTACACCGGTTGCAGTTCCACCGTTTCCATTTGTCCATGCAAAAGCTGTACCAACTCCACCGGTATTAGCACCGGTTCCGGCAACAGCGGCATTACCACCAAGGCCACCGGCGAAAGTAAGTGTTCCTGCATTTCCTCCACTTGATGATGTAAGAGCAGAATTTGCTATGCCACCGGCTCCAGCTGTGAAAGTGAAACCTCCACCAATACCACCAATACCGGTTGTTGCGATTGTTGTATTTCCACCGGTTGCACCGGTAAAAAGTCCGACCAAGCCGGCAGCAGTACCAGGTGTTCCGGCAACGTCAGCCGGAGTAGTACTTACAACATGAAGAGTTGCTGTTGGGGCAATTATTCCTATTCCGACGTTACCGGCGATTTCAGATACACTTCCTCGATTTGCATAAATTGTGTTTGGACCGGCAGATGAATACACTTCCCAATTGTCAACTTCAAAAGTGCCGGAAGCATATGAAACACCAATTTTAAGTGGAGTAGTTGTTGCGTCAGCATCTCCTGTCCATAAAGTAGTCCAATTTCGTCCACCATCAGTTGAATAATAATACGATGCGCCCCCTGCTGCTTTAAGAACAATTCGAACACGATATTTTTGTCCAGTAGTATATGTATTTGCTGGATCGTTTACCTGTGTTCCGTCTTCATAAATAGTAATATTACCACCTCCAGCAAAATATATTGCGTGTGTTAATGCTGTGTAACTTACGGTTGTATTATTATTATGCCAACCAACCATATACCGACCATCAACGGTTGGTTTGACATCTGCCTCCATGACAAGGTCGTGACTTCGATGAAAAACAGCTTTTGAGATGATTGCATCGACCCAAGAACTTACTCCTCCAGTAAAAGTTATTTTTTCATTTTGCGTGGCGTTTGCAGTACTATCCCATTCTGTTGAATCTATCGTAGAACCATCATAAGAATAGTATGCCTGTCTATTTTGTACGGCAGTAAGGTAATTATTCCGGTATAGTGCCCCAGATATAGTTTCTCCAATAATATCTAATGTTGATGCTGGTCCTGTCGTTCCAATACCCACATTTCCATTATCAAGAATGCTGAATCTGTCAACATTGTTTGAGTCGTGAGTTTGAAATGTAAAACCTGTTCCAGTTCCAACACCGACAATTGCCAGACGTGCGGCAGAATTTGTTTTGCCAATCCCAACATTACCATTCATAATTGCTAATTTCATTCCAGATGGAAGAGTGGGGGAGGTGGCGCCGATTCCAAGAGCCAGTGTTGCATTGGCGTCATTCCAGAAAAAGTTGGCGTTATTTTGTGAAAGGCCAGATGCCCCCTGGAAAATTACAGATCCGGTTGTGAAACCCGGGTTGATGGTTCCGGAAACCGTTCCGTAAATTGTTCCGTCAACTTCCAAATCGTGTTGAATATATACGTCAGAAGAATCAACCATATAATTTACAGTTCCTGCAGAACCAAACTTACTGTATGCATATGGGGCTGTGGATCCAACTGAAATCGTTCCACCAAAAAGTCCTTGATCATTTATATTAATATCTGCGCCGGCTCCGGACAAAGTTAATCCGGTTGTTCCAGCCAATGTTAAGTTTCCGGATCCATAAATGTCTCCGGTTACGTTGAGCTTATATATTCCCGGTGTGGTATTTCCAATTCCAACATTTCCATTACTTCCCCATATACCGGTTCCCGGGAAGTAGGTGTTTGAGGATAGGGTAGTGTTGCCAGTGACATTTAATGTTCCTCCTAAATAAGTATTTCCTGTAACGTTTAACTTATATGCACCTGGTGTGGTGTTTCCAATTCCCACATTGTATGAGGTTAAGTTTGCAAATAAGTTGGAACCGGAAAGTGTCCAATATCCGGAAGCGCCGCCTGGTCCAATCAAGTTTCCGGAATAATAAATATCTTTCCATTGTTTTGCAGAAGATCCAAGATCATATGATGCAGTTGTCTCAGGTCCAACACTTCCTGCCACCTGAAGCTTGAATGCATTTGGAGCAGTGGTGCCGATGCCAACATTACCTGTACTTGTTAACCTCATTACTTCGGCTCGGGTTGCAGAGTTATTTGGAGTTGTCTCAAATGTTAAATATGATCCTTGTGCTGAGCCGAGTGTCCATGCCTGATCAGCAAATCCTGACATAGCAACACCATTTCGGTATAAAGTCGGGGAGTCAAGTACACCTAAGGTATAAAATCCTAATCTATGTCCCTGAGCACTTGGAGCAGTAGAAAGACCCGCCTGAATACCTGCGCCACTGCTTGGGGCTGAAGCGTCCGTGCTTATGATTCCTAAAATATCAAAACCACTACCGGATGAAGTCAGTTTATATCTTGGAGCAGTAGTCCCAACCCCCACATTACCATTATCAAAGATGGATGAGTTACCAACTGAGTTTGCTCCTGTGAACTTTGAAACATAGTTTTGTGTTCCTGAGATATTTGCAAGAGGAGCAAAGTAAGAAGAATGTTGTCCATCAAGAAGATCTGCATTAAGGTTGGTATTTAATGTATTTGATGTTAATACAAATGGAGCAGTGCCAGAGGCAACTGTTGAAGTTAACTGTCCACTCATTGAAAGTGTTGTTATTCCTGACAGCGCTCCTGAGTTAACAATTAATCCATTAATTGTATTGGTTGAGGTTGGTGCTGTTATTGCACCTGTTGTTGTCAGTGTTCCTCCAACATAGGTATTACCTGCAACATACAACTTATTTGTTCCAGGATTGGTTATTCCGATTCCGACGTTACCTCCAAAATAATTTGTTCCACCAGCAGAATAAAGAGCGAAGTTATTAGTTCCTCCGCTATGATTGGCAATGTATAATCCATAATTATTGCTTATTGTATTTCCTGCAGCAATTGTTGGGTTGTCTATATACATACCATAGGCCGTATTAATTGAATCGTTATCATGTGTTGTATCAATGGTAATTCTAGATGCAATTCCATAAACAGTCCAAATATTTTCTGCAGCAGAATAACTATCGCTAAATAAAACATGAGAATCTATTCCCCTTAAATCTGATGCAGAATTAGATCCATGGATTGTTTTATTGGCTTCAACATATAATCCTGTAATCCCAACATTATTCCATGTTTCGTTTTTAGCAGATATGTAACCCCCATATGCACGTCTTCCTTGAGTGTTTTGACCAGTGGTAGTTGTGTCGAGTTTAAATCCATATGTATCTGCATCGACTGAAATATTTTGGAAAATATCCAATTTTGCTCCTGGACTTGTGGTTCCAATCCCCACATTTCCATTCATCACCGCAAGCTTAACGCCGGATGGAAGAGTGGGGGAGGTGGCGCCAATTCCAAGAGCTAAAGTTGCGTTGGCATCATTCCAGAAAAGGTTCGCATTATTTTGTGAAAGTCCAGTTGCTCCCTGGAAAACTACTGATCCTTGAGTAAAGCCCGGGTTAATGGTTCCGGAAACAGTTCCATAAATTGTTCCATCAACTTCAAGATCATGATTAATATACACGTCTGAGCTATTTGTTGCATAGTTAACTGTTCCACCTTCGCCAAATCTATTATAGGCATATGGAGCTGTTGATCCAACTGATAATGCACCTGCAACGATCATTCCATCATCTGTTCGAAGAACATTAGCAGAGTTTCGATATAAGTTAACGTCAGCTGCACCACTGCCTGAACCAAACATAATTTGTCCAAGATACGGACCAGATCCACCAAGAATAATTTCTGAATTGGTCATTAAATCGCCACCAATCAAAACATTATCTGCGATGTTGGTTGGCCAAATTAACGTGTTAGCTCGGCTCCAAACACCGCCACCACCACCAATAGCTGCTGCATAAGCATTATTAATTCCTTTAACAATTGATGTGGCATTGCCGGCAACCAGTGCGGTTGTTGCGGATTCGGAAAGTGTGATTGGTGTTGCAAGCCAGTCATCGTCAAAACTGATTGATGTGTCTCCGGTGCTGTTTGATGCACCGCCGATTAAGTATAAAGTGTCAGCAGAAAATACAGTTAATGTACCGGTTCCGGTTCCATAGGGAGCAGTATTTCCAGTTCCAATATTTAAGTTTTTTGCAGTGGTAAAAATACTTTTAGTTGTACCTGTGAATTCCAAATTACCAGACAAAGTTCCATTAACAATATTGGTTAGATTTTTTGAAGAATCAACTACGGTTGAAGCACCAATCGCAAAAGAATTGCCTTGAACTTCTCCGGAAACATCAAGAGATGCGCCAGTATAGGCTCCGGCTGCCGTGATATCATAATTTGTTCCGTTAATTGCATTGTTTCCGATTGTTAATTCCCCGTTTAGAGTAGTGGCACGGTTTAAGGTGATGGCTCCAGATGAGGTGTTTCCCAGTGTAATTGTGCCGGTATTGGCTGCATCAATTGTCAAATTAGCAGTACCAGTTGAGGCTGCGATTAAAGCTGGCGTATATACCGCAGTTCCTCCGTAAATATTATTAGCAGTGACATTGCCAATGGAATTAATATTTCCAGTGACTGAAAGTGGATAGTTTAATTCAAACTGATCACTGACTGCGTTCCAACCAAAGATTGCGTTTGGAGTGACTGATCCGCGTTCAAAAATCAAACTCATATTGTCAAGGTCGGCTGTTCCATTGCCAGTATTAAGGGTGAAGGTTGGACTGGATGTGCCGGCAATATTAGTGCTATTGGCATAAAGTGTGGTAACGTTTAGATTGTTAAAATATCCAAAATCCCATGGATTTGCAACGCTACCAATATTGCGAGTTCCGGTTGGAATGATGTTGGAATTAACTGAGGCGTTAATAACAAGAGTATTAGCTGAATTGGTTCCTAATGTGGAGTTGCCAGTGTTGTTTAATCCAGTCCCAGTGATTGATGCCGCATTAATATTTCCACTGGAATTAAAGTAATATGTATATCCTGCATTCACTCCAAGAGAAGGAACCGTTACCCAACCAGAAGAGGTACCAATTCCTACACTGGTTCCATTTCCAGTTAAGGTTAAAGTATCACTTCCATCTGCAATAATTGTTGGATTAGTTCCGGTTAAGGAAATTGCAGTTCCACTGGCATTATTTGATAAAATTCCACCCATTCCTAAAGTGCTGACACCGGAAACTGCTCCAGCCTCAGTGATTCCTCCAGAGTTGACATCAAGCGTTGTGACTGAGGTGCCGGCTAAAGACGTGCCACCAGCATTATTAATATAATAAGTTCCTCCAAAAAATGCAGTTCCTCCTATTGCAACATTTCCTGAGGTAGATAATTTTTGATTCAACTCAAACTGATCGCTGGCTGCGTTCCAGCTTAAACTGGCAAGACCTGATGATCCTCGATCAAAATATAGAGCCATGTTCTGATCTGTCCCTGCTCCGGAATTGATGGTGAATGTTGGACTGGATGTTCCGGCAATGTTGGTGCTTTCAGCATAAAGGCTGGTGACATTTAAATTATCAAAATATCCATAATTCCATTTATCTGCTGCACTTCCAATATTTCGAGAAGTGGCGATATTGTTGGGGATTAGATTGGAACTAATTTTTGCATTAACAGTTAGTGTGTCAGTGTCTGCGTTTCCAATAATTGAATTTCCAGTGGATGTTAAATCAGCTCCGGTGATGTTGCGGGCATTAATGTCACCATTATTATTAAAGTAATATGTATATCCTGCATTAACTCCAAGAGAGGGGACAGTTACCCAACCGGCTGAAGTTCCTACTCCGAGTGTAGCTGAATTACCGGTTAAGCTAATGGAATGGTTGGATGTGGTGAAACCAATTGTGGCTGTTCCGTCAGTAATAGTTGGATTAGTATTGGTTAAAGAAATTGCAGTTCCACTAGCATGGTTTGTTAATATTCCACTCATTCCCAAAGTGCTAACGCCAGAAACTGCACCGGCTTCGGTAATTCCTCCAGAGTTGACATCCAAAGAAGTGACTGATGTTCCGGCCAAAGTTGCTGCTCCGGCATTGGTGATGTTATAAGTTGCACCAAAATTGACAGTGTTGTCAAAACGGGTTGCACTGTCAACCTCAAGTGTTCCTGCAATAAAGACATCATCGCCATCCAATGGAAGACTTTCTGTGCCTGTGCCAATTTTAATATTATCCGAAGCGGTTGCAGGAGAAAGATAGGCATTGGGTGAAGATCCTGATCTGAGCCAATATTGTCCAGTGCCATTGGTGAGTTGGTTGAGTGTGACAAACTCATCTGTTGCAGTTCCTTCTTCTCCTCGTACACGTCCGTCAAAATACGCTATTCTAGTCCCTGTTCCTCCACGAACGTCAAATTTATTTGAAGGAGATGTGGTTCCAATTCCAACGTTGCCAGTACTATTTATTACCATCTTGGCACCCGCAAGAGTATTTAACGGGAATGAACCAGTTCCAGTAAGATTTCCCCCTAAAGCGACGCTACTATCAGGATTAACACGAAAAGCCCTATTAAATGCGGCATCAGGAACAGTGTCGCCTGCTGTGTAACTATTTGGATTAGGCCTTATCTCAAAGCCCCCACCATACCACGTCATTATTTGAACACCACCTGTGGCGCGTGCTTTGAAATTAGTTCCATTGTAATATGTATTGTCACCAAAAAAAGCATTATTTAGACCGTAGCTCTGTAATTCAAAAGTACCTACTTTGAGTTGAGAGTTTGTAGTGAGGTTGCCACCCAAATCGAGACGCGACATAGGCGCCGTCGTCCCAATCCCGACGTTGCCGTTGTAATTTGCAGTCAGAACATTTACTGCACTGCCAGCATTCACCATTGTTAAATACATCTTATTTCCATCAGAATTATAGCCCCAATCCGAATAATATGTTGGAGAAGAAGACCCGTATGTAAAACGAATTTTTGAATCGTAGTTATTGTTCCCAGCCACTTCTAGTTTTACATTGGGCGAAGCAGTTCCTATACCAAAATTTCCCCCATAAGCTCCAACATAAGAATTTGCTCCACCTGCTGAAAGATATGTCTGTGCACTAGTACCTCTTTGTAATCTTAGACCGCCTGCTGCTCCACCGGAGTCGTTTATTATTTGTAATTCAGGATTAGGAACGCTTGTACTTCCTTGCATTTGTAACATTGCCCCCGGACTCGTTGTTCCAATTCCCACATTCCCACCGATTATTGCCAATTTAGTTCCTGCTCCGAATGGTCCGGTGGTTCCAATTCCCACATTATCTGCTGTATTTGTTAAATACGTATATAGACCGTTTCTTGTCCAAGGACCTCCAGCTCCAGATGCAACTTGTCCGAGCGTGACAAATTCAGTGCTCAAAACTGCATTTGACCCAGCCACAGTTCCATTAAACAATCCATTGCCATTAACATTTAATCTATATGCTCCTGGGGCAGTGGTGCCAATTCCAACATTACCAGCATTGTTTATTGTTAAGCGTGTATAGCTGTCAGATAGGCCTCCGGTTCGTAGTTTTAAGCTTCCACTTTCAGTGGCTTGAAGAATTACATCACCGGTTCCGGCAGACTGAATTGTTGTTGTTGATGCAGAGGAAATGGTGAATGTGGCGCTCACAAACGTAGATCGGACTCCTGGATTGGCAACAGCCATTAGCAAATCACCATCACGATTGATAAAGGGGATATTGGAGGTTCCTGTTCCAGGTGGCAAGCCTTGCAAGGTTTCCGCATTGATTGCATATCCCACGTTCGCAATATGTTGCCGAGGTAACATCTCTGCGTCAGACGCAACAGTGACTCCAAGATACACGTTAGGATATTCCGTAAATACAGATTGCGTAATTGCACTCATTCCACAATCCTCACCCACAATTGTATTAAAAATTCCATCCTGATCTGGAATTATTCCATTTGTACCTGTGCAACTACCAGTGTAGAGCAGTGTTCCGGCGGTTGGATCGTTATAAAGTTTATAGACTACATCAATTTTTGAGGTGATAGGATTACCTAAAGAATCAGTCAAGCGACCTTGAAATGAAACGGTGCGTGTACCAGCAACAGGAGAAGCAGGATAGGCGAGTGGCTGAGATGTTTTTAAGAAAAATCGGTTATATACTCCTGCACCAAGAAGTGCCATCAATATCAAAACCAAAGCAATTCCAAGATAATGTCGAATGTCCCAGTCGGTAGTTAGGGGATAGCTTGCCCTGAGCGAAGTCGAAGGGGAGTTAGTAGTTAGGAAAGTTTTGTCTGATTTATGATTTAAGAATCTTCTCCACCATGGTTGTTTTTCTTGACTGTCTAATTCTACGGCTTCATATCCGTTCGAATTCGTTTGTGTGTTGTTTTCTCCTAACTTTTCATTTTCAACTTTAACTTTGCACTTTGAACTTTGCACTTTTAACTTCAAGAGATTATCAATCTCACCCTTCATCTGCTTATATATATTCTCTTTTATATGTCCGCTTTCAAAAGCCCATATTAAAAACTTATCCACAGATTGAAGTTTTTTTTGTATGTTAGAATGATTCTCTCCACGGACGTGAAGCTTCTCTATGTAATTCTGAATTGTATTTTTATTTATTTTATCCATGTTTAATAAAATCCGTGTGAATCTGCTTTTTATCCGTGTTCATCATGTTTCTCTATATGATTACCACTAAGCCATATTTTTTTAATTTTCCTAACTACTCACGACCAACCGTACGGGCAGTTAACGCCCTGCCCCTACTGATTGTACGGGCGCATCAATGATGCGCCCCTACCGACGTACCTATTTTTTATACCCTCCGTAACACCATGCGTTGTCGAAAACCAATATGATTTGACCACATAGAGACGGGTTTAAAACCCGTCTTTACTTTATGTTCGTTCGTATAAGGACTTCCTTCGAAGGCTGGATCACACCATTCTTTAAGGCTATTGTAAGCCCTATTAAACAAGTTAAAAGTTAAAAGTGAAAAGTTAAAAGTTTTCATAGGTTTTGGGTTAATTGATAGAATTCCTTGGTGTCGGCGATTAAATTATTAATATTTTGCCGGTCAAGGTTTTGTTTGACAAGGTATTGTTGGTATTGGTCTAAAATGTCATTGCGATCCCGCCTTTCGCGAAAGGCGGGAGTGGCAATCTCGTTACCAATAAGACGTTCTGTACTGGTGGCAACATTTGAAATTTTCTTAAACACGTTTTCCTTCATCCAGCCTTGGGAAATACAAAAACCGCCAAACTTACGCAATGTTGATAGCCGGCGATTGATGGTTTTAATTGGAGTTTCACCCTGTTTTTGATACTGAACATAGTTTTTAATTGTGTCAGGAACGATATTTTGAATTTCTTCAACTTTGAACTTTGCACTTTGAACTTTGCACTCTTTTACCATCCATCCTAAAAAATGCCTCAAATCAGATAAATAGTTTTTTATGCTTACAGGGTTTAATCCTTTAATTAGGGTTCTTTCGTGTGTGTCTTTATTATTCGTGTTTATTCGTGTCTTCCCATTAACCGCAAGAAGATATTGCTTGAAAGCAGCCTCTAAATTAGAAAGATTATACTGTTTGTCCATATGTCTTTCATCATAGAGTAAAAGCCTTATAGTTGTCAAGAGGCATTTTGATAGTATTATGATATAGATACAGACGTATTTTCTTTGAAAAAAGAGGTTAGAAAATAGAGATTAAGAAAGACCTATAAAATAATTAATTCATATTAACTATAATTACCGTATTAATATTTTAATTACTTTAAGATATCAAAGGATATCAATAAGCTTGTAGTATATATATCATATAACATAGAAAACGCATACTATAGTACAAAAATGATAAATAAAATGAAAAGGGGATTTATGTTCAACGTATTTTATAATGACTTTTTTTAGCAAAAAAATATACGAAATTTTCAATTTTAAGTTTGTAATTTTTAATTACATTTTAAAAAGACTAAAAAATAATAGCTTTGCTCTTAGTAATAATATTTAATTTAAAAACAAAAAATATTAAATTATCTATGATTGGCAAATGTAGAGATTGAATGCTAATAAAGAGAATATTTTAGAAAGGAAGACTCAATGCGCCAAACCATATCGGTAGGGTTGGTGATCATCAAAACACACAACAGAAAGGATTTATTATCCCCGATCTCCCTTATTTTCCTTAATCTTGTTGACTATTTTTCTTATATATTTTATCATTATCTCATGAAAAAGGTTTTGTTTTTTCTATTTTTAGCATTAATCGTGGTTGCGATGTTCAGTGGATTTTTTTGGCTTTACGAAGCTCAATATTTCAAGACTCGTGCGAGTGTCACGGCTACAAGTTTTTCCGTAGAAAACTCCTATGTTTTTGTATCGCCCTTGAAAGCTCCGGCTGATGGAAAAGAAAAAATCCGGGTAACGGCTTTTGTTCTTAATAATCAAGGATTAGGAGTTCTTGGAAAGCGAGTAGCTTTGGGAGTTAATGATAAACTGAACATTGAAGCTATTCAAGCACTGACGGACAATTTTGGTAAGGGAGTATTTGATATTAGCTCAATAAAACCAGGGGAGTATTATCTTGAGATTCGAATTGACGATGTTCTACTTCCACAAAAAGCACACCTAACATTCTACTAAATCCGAATATCGAAATTCGGAATCCGAAATAATAAAACTCGAAATACGAAACTCGAATATTCAAAACAATATTTAAATAATCTAAATCCAAATAATCTAAACAGTTTTGATAATTTGAATTTAAAATTTTTGTCATTGTTTCGAATTTTGTACTTCGTATTTCGAGTTTATTAAAGGGACTTTCTCATAATGGACCCAAAAATTTTCATTAATTCTATTGACTCTTGAATCAATTTTTCTTGTTCTTTCTTATCTTTTTCTATTGGTTCAGCCAATCTCAACCAGAGCCGACTTTCCTTAGCTTCTTTTCTAGATATTTTGATTCTCATAATAAAATCTTTTTTACTTAATGATTCATTTGCCTCGATATAATTAGCACCTATTGATCCCGAAGCTCTAATCAGTTGTTTTCCATATTCGATATTAGAGATTGTTCTTGGTAGGTTCTTTACATAATCTCGACATCTTTTGGCGAAATTAAACGTTCGTTCTTCCAAATCGTATTGTTTAGAATTTTCTATTTGTGTCATTTGAAATTGTTTCGAATTTCGTGCTTCGTATTTTGAATTTATAACTACGGGCTTCCTGTTGCAGGTCCAAACCTAATCGCACTGTTTTCGTTATACATGGTTTTAATTTGCGTTTCAGTTAACGCATAATTAAAAATTTTCACATCGTCAATCTGGCCATTGAAATATAAAGATGGAATACCTGCGTTTCCTAAGCGACCGATTGCGGTCAATTCATTAGTGGCATTTGGGTTTACCGCGGTGATTCCGGAGTTATCCAATTTTCCATTAAGATACAGTTTAGCTGTCCAATTTGATGTACTTCCGGAACGAACCATTACCGCATGGTGCCATGTTCCTGTTGTTAAAGCGGTATTTCCAGTTGCTACTATTGTGTTACCCCAACCGCCAGATACGCGCCCTGCGGTACGATTAATTTCTAATATGTAATCACTTTCAGCACCTCCTGAATTGCAATTCGCAATTATCTCATGCGCGTAGGTTGGGTGAGTAATCGTATTTGTATTAATCCATGCGGAAATGGTCATTTCCCCATTCTGATCGAGTCCTGTTCCTAAATCAACCCAATCATCCGTTCCATCAAAATTCAAGCTGGCGTTATATTTTCCAGAGACGCCATTGCCCCAAGCAGTGTCTACGGTGGCACATGTTCCAACAGCGCTTTGGCTTCCTGTAGCCCCAATAGTAATTGTTCCTGCGTTACCGTTTACACTTGAATCATTAGCAACGACTCCTTGACATTCATTCATTTTCCACCACCCAATCGGAGCACCCTTGTTATAGTCCCAAGCAATTTGAGCAGGGGAACGTGCGTAGTTAAAAAAGCGTACCTGGTCAATGGATCCGGTAAAAAATAAACCTCCAGTGTTAAATCTACCAATGTAGGAAGTACCGGTATTTATTGTGTTAGTTGTCATGGCGCCAGATTTTTGGAGCTTTCCATCTACATAAAGAAGATAGTTTGAGCCATTGTAAACAACTGTAGCGTGATGCCATTTGCCGTCATTGACTGCGGTGGTGCCACAAAGAGCGTCTCCATATTGGGAAACAGAAAGTGAATTAGAAACAGGGCAGTCCGCGTCGCTAGAAGAGGAAACGCCAAAGGAGAAAGTTTGGCCGTTGGTACCAGTACCATAGGCGAAAATAATATCCCAATCATTAGTGATAAGATTAGCAGATGTTTTAAACCAGGTTTCAGCGGTTCTGGCGCTATTACCTGAAGGAAAATTAGTGTCAGTGGAGGTGGCGTATTGAGAGGAACCATCAAAACTCAAAGCTCCGCTGATTTTACCGTTTGTCCAAGTTGGGGCAGAGGACCCAACTCCAAGCGTTCCCGTGTGTCCATTACCACTGGAATCATTTGCACTTAATCCATTTTTCTCGTCAAATTTCCACTCTGCAACCGGTGGGAGACATGAGTCTGCGCCCCCTGGTACACAATATTCCTGATTTCCAGCTTGTTTTTCATAGGATGCGTTGTTTCCCAGTGCTCCCAATACCATCGCACTTCCACGATTATAATCCAACTTGACTTCATCCTCTGTCAGAGCATAATTATAAATTTTAACTTCGTCAACAGAACCACCGAACAGCTCTCCTCCTTGTGATCCAACAATCAAACTATCAGATCCGTTTAGAATTGTGCCGTCATAAGTTGCGCTTCCTACTTCGCGACCATTAATGTACTCCCTAACTTTATTATCAGAAGTAGATGCAACCAATACAATATATGACCATGTATTAATTGGTAATACTGTATTTTTAGGTAAGTTTACCTGAGCGCTATTTGATTGATATATTCTACCCCAAAGTTTACCCGTGCTACTTTCAACCCAAATTCCTCCCCAAGAACCGCTTCTTTTAGAAATTATACCAGTATTAGTACCTGCTCCATAACCTGAGCGTGGATTAACCCATAAGGTTACAGTTATTTCGCTTGCAACTTCTCCATCAGCATCTCCACAGCTTAAAAAATCATCACTTCCATCAAAATTCATTGCTTTGCCAAACTTTCCGCTATTGGTCCAACCGGAGGTTGCGGTGGCGGGGACAGACATGCCGGACTGGCTACAATCAAGGGTATATCCACCACTTCTGCTATTACAAACATCATTTACTCCACCAGAGCAGGCGTTATCTCTTCCCTCATCAAATTTATAGTAAGCAACAGCCGAGCCAATTGGACTTCCTACTGCCGGATGACCTGCATTCATATCACTAACAATTTGTTTTTGTGTTCGGGCATAGTTGTAGATGCGGATATCATCAATTGAACCAAGCATGTCTTCACCCGCACTCCCTTTTGTATTAACTGAACCGATTACCCACGGCTCTCTTACTGTATTGAAGGATAATGTGGGCGTGACATTAAGATTTGATGCCTCCAAGACTCCATCAACATAGAGATATATATTCTTGCCAACGGCATCATAAACACCAACAAAATGATGCCAATTCCCATCAGCTCTGTTCACTGTACCAACGGCAGAATATGATGTCCCATTATAAAAGCCAAAATTTGCATACCCCGACGTCAGAAGAGTAGAGAGTGAAACAACTCTCCTGTTTTCTCCCCCCTGATTAGTATAATTATCTCTTCGAACTATATTATGGGTTGTAACTTTATTAGTTATTTTTGCCCAGGCATTGATACTAAAACTTCCATCAGCAAGTGTTGGAAGATAACTTGTTTCTGCTAAACTTACATAATCATTTCCCCCATCAAAACTCAACCCTTTTCCGTATTTTCCATTTGTCCATGTGGGAGCAGACGAACCAATTCCAAGCGTGCCAGTATTAGCATTCCCAGAGATGTCATTTGCACTTAGACCAGTTCCTTCTTCAAAATTCCAATATGCAGCCGGTCCGGGGGCAAAGTCATATAAAGCGCGTATTTCAGCAGGGGACAGGGCGCGGTTGTAGATGCGGACTTCGTCGAGAGTGCCGTTAAAATTTAAAGTTCCCCCATATCCTTGATCAATATATCCTCCAATGTAAAGCGGTCCCGAACTAGATGCAAGTTGACTTCCACCACAGATAGTCCCGTTTTGAAATTCAGTTCCGTCAACATATAAACGCACTTTTGAACCGTCATAAACCCCAACCACATGATGCCACTGATTATTCCAAATACTCGCGCTATAGGCGGGTGATAAGGTTAAGCTATATCCCGAAGGAGTTATATAAAAATATAAACCAGCATTTGCACCGGTATAAAAAGCAAAATTCGCACTTTGTTTAACAAGTAAATATTTATAACCACCTTGCGTTGACCCTTTAACCCACATAGAAACGGAGAGTGTTTGAGGGTTTAATGAGGTGCTGTTTGCAATACTTACATAATCTTCACTACCATCAAAACTTCCGCCATTACCAAAGTTTCCCGCTCCCGTTGTTGGTTTAGTACAACCAGTGCCAGTACAAGTTGCTACTCCATTATTTCCATTTCCACTCGCATCAATCACTTCACCTGCTGTTCCATTCCAAGATGCCTCATCCATTTTCCAATATCCCACCAGTCCTTGATTAATATTTTCTGAAGGACCTTCGCCTCCAAGACGGCCAACAACACCCTTAACTGAACCAGAGGATTTGTCTGTGACTTCTTGCTTAATTTGATCGGTTGATCTGGCAGAGTTATAGATCCTGATATTATCAATAAACCCATTCCAAGGATATGACGAGCCGTTTGAATCAATACCAACGTAAAAAGTTGGATTTGAGCCGGATAATGTAGTGCTGGCGGATAATGAATTATCCGAACCTACTTGAACGCCGTCAACATAAAGCACAATCGAAGTCGTTCCTTTAACTGCTTCAGCGTGATGCCATTTTGAATCAGCATAACTGATGGTTGAGCAGGCAAAGTCGCTTGGACTCCAGGTTGCGTCAAAATCAATACCAAAACACAAATATCCGCTTGTATTCATATAGATTTTGTAACCGGAACCGGAAAAGCGGGAGATAAGAGTCATTTGCGCAGCAGGAACAGTGGCGGGGGACTTAAACCAAGCGGAAACAGAAAAGGGTTCAATACTTGGGTTTAGTTCAGTATCAGAGGAATATGTTTTAGAAATATAATCGTTGGAACCGTCGAATTTTAAGGATTTTGATGATTTTGCGGCATTTGGGGAATCAAAGGAATAAGACGGGGCGGAAGAACCAACGCCAAGAGTACCGTGGTTAAGATAAGTTGTACTATCATATGCGGTTGTTCCATAACCTTCGTCCAGGCGCCAGACCAAAACAGGAGGTTCTCCATCAGAAAATTTTTCCGTATCGATTATTTGTTCAGTGTGAGATCCTAAACCAGAATAATAAAGATCAGCAACTTCGGTGGAGGAAATGGAGGTGTTGAAAATGCGCATTTCAGACATAATAGCATCTGAAGAAGAGTTAGAGCTAAGATAAATTGTTCCAGAATCATTAGTAAATCCGGACCCACCGGTATCCTGATCACGTTGAACACCATTAACAAAAAGTGTTTGGGTTGTTCCAGACCACGTAGCTACGATATGTAGCCACTGCTCAATTGCGTAGTTAGTCATTCCGGTATAAGCACTAGATACTTGATTAACCGAGTTCTCTCTTCTGCTAAGCCATAGAGCCTTGTAACCTGTACCGGCCATCGTGTATATTTCGAAATAATCTCCTGAGCCAAAGTCGATCTTTGTAAAACGATTTATGCCGGTAACATCGGGGTATGTCCAAATATTTGTGGCTGGAGAACTTTTTAACCAGTAACTAATGGATCCTGAAGTCGGACTAACATTAGCCGTTGTGGAATAATTTGCCAGAGCTGCAGTTCTTGTGCTTGTGCTATCATTTGTAGTTCCTGTCCAAGCGTAGCCTGTTCCAAAACTTCCGTCCGCGTAAGTTGTTGCATAGGCTTTTTCTTCCAATTGAACCCCATCAACATAAATTGTTTTACCGGATAAAACCGACACTCCATAATTTCCTAAGGAATTTGCCGTAACAGCAGAGTAAGTCAACCTCCACCATCCACCACCCATATCTGTGTATGCTGCCGGAGTGACAGTAACACCATTAAACAACAGTTTTGTCACTGTGGCTGAGACTGTTCCACCCACATTTCCAGCAGAAAGATCATATACATATGCGGACAATGTATGGGTGTTAGTATTTCCGGGATTGATGGTAGTATAATAATCCGCATTAGCATGAGCTTCTAGTTTGGCTGATTTTGTACCAAACTGATAATATGGAAGTGTTGCGTTTTGAGAAGATATAACTAAATTTGAAAAAGTTGCATCTGACTGGAGAGTTCCATCTTGTTTAGTGCCCCAATACATTGTGGTAGGTGTTGTGCCGAAAGATGCAGGAATTGAGGAAAGTGTAATTCGGGCAGTTCCGTCGACAGATAAAATCATCGTGTCTCCTCCGGTATAGTTAACCGTGATAATATAAGACGTACCAGCTAAGATTGCTCCGGTTGCATCCCAGGTTCCGTTTCCAGTTGATCCGTTCATGGAATATTCCAATTTTATTGTATTGGCAGCACTCCAATAAAGAGCAATATAATCGTTGGTATTGTTGTATGCATGAAAAACATAAGGTGTTGCAACATCAAATTTGGCAATATCAGCTGCTGAATGTCTAGGAGTATATACAACCCGGATATTTCCACTTGAACCGGAAATATTAGAGATTGACTGAGTCAATGTGTCAAGGCCATCAACCCGATGTCCGCTGGGTTCGGTTGAATTAGCAGAAGTGGCTGCTGTTACTGTTAAACTAATATTATTTAATCCGAAGCTGTAGACATCATCCAAATAATAAGTTTGAGAAGCGTTACTTAACCACTGTTGATCAGAGGATGCGGCAGAAGCTCTATTTACTCCGGCAAGACGTGTCCACGAATCATTAGTGGTTGAAATATGATTTGTGGTTAGCCCATCTTGAAAGTTGGGAAAGTTCAAATCAACTGTTCCTGTAGTGTCTGCATAAACCCATCCTCCGGTTGAATAAAAATTTCCAGATGTTGTTGTGATTGGGCGTTTTATTCCTTCATCACTTGCATCGCTGACGATTTTCCAACTATTACTTCCTGAATGTTTTTGAGTCGTGCTTTGAGCTGAAGTAGTTGGAGTATTAACATCAGTCGGGGCAGTGCCACTCTCAAATGAAGGATCTTCCCAGCTGTTATTGAGGATTTCAACATAGTGCCAATAAACAATTCCTGAGGATTGAGTGTTGAGTAATTTCACATAAGCGTTTTCAGTTGCCGGCGCTTTAAATGTAAATAAAAATTCACAAGGAGTAGCTCGGGAATTGCAAGTGGTTGTCCCGGTCATCTGATTAATTTCCGTTGAGCCATCAGCTCTAGTAATTTGTATTTTTGGAACACTGGTTCCATTAGAATGTGCCAATGCCCGGACAACATAGTTATTTCCACTGGTTAAGGCAACTGTTCGATAAATTCCTTCATTTGCTGAATCATTAGTCCATTGATAACCTCCGTTAAAAACTTTTTCCGTCGTTGTTAAGGCTGCGATTCCTGTTGGCGTTCCTTCATCTAAAAAACCATCAGCGGTATAAGTGCCGTTCATCATAAATCCACCGGTATTAGTGGTATTGGTGTAGAGTAAGTTTGAACTGAAAGGATGTGACCAGGCATTGCCGGTTCCTGTACTTATTTGTCCGGTTGTTGCATTGGTCGGAACTGATAAAGCAACGTCCCATGAGCCGGTTACAAGAGTTGGATCTTTTCCATTGGTAGCATTATATATTTTTGTAAGTTCATCGCCATTACCAACATTAATCCCATATTGTCCGTCATATAGCACCCGTCGGTACACTGTTAATCCCTCGATGATTGCGTCAGCATTATTAATACTATATATTACTCCTCCAATGTAAAGTGGAGTAGTACGATAATATACAGTAGTGTCATTAATACTTACCGAAACGTAGTTTGTTCCATTTATTTTGTTATTTTGATCCCAACGAAAAATAACACAGTAAGTGTTTCCGGCAACCCAATCAGAAATCGAGGTTAGAGTATTTCCACCCCAATCGTATAATTGTAATCGATTTGCTGAATCCTTATAAAGAGTAAAGTCAGACCAGTAATTAAAAAAATAGTGATTCTTATTGTCATTTCCGTTCCATTCCGGAGTAATCCAGAAAACGATTGTTCCCTGACGCGTGTCGGCACTTGTATATAATGTTCCTGCAACTTGACTACCACTTGACCAGCTAATATTGTCCCGAAGGGTCGGGGTGCCGGCATTATATATTCCTTGTGATAAAATTCCAGCATTAAACGGTCCGGCAGAATTTCTTTTTTGCATTTTTGCGGTAAAGGTGGTTGATGCTTGTATATAATCATAAAATGCACCTGATGTTCCATCGCTCCAGTTTGTGCTATAGGTTGAATTTTCAAAAGAAGGATTTGTGATTTTATTTGTTGTTCCTTCTTCGAGAAATATTCCATTATGACTGGCATAAGGTTGGGTTAATTTATACCCTTCAACAACGTTAACGCCTTGAAGACCATCGATACCGACAATTCCGCCCACATATTTAGCTCCGGTTATTGTTCCATGATAGTTGTTTCCACTGTCATCAATTGCTTTTCCTGTGTTTCTTGGATCGTCTCCATTTTCATCAAAATGTAATAGTAATTCGGTGTTTTCGTCCCGAACAAAGGGAGAAGTTTGAACAGTAAAGTTAGTAGAATAACGAGCAGTGTCTGAAACCCGTACCTCATCTAACATTCCACTTACATGATAAACATTATCACTGCAGTTTGAACCGATACACTCGTCAATTGTTGCGGAAATTCCTGGATTACTTTTAGATTCTACTAATGCCCCATTTTTGAATATTTTTAAATTGGTTCCGTCATAAACACCGGCAAAATGAGTCCAGGTATTATATGAAAGTGAAGCTGTGACAATTTTTGTTGCAGTGTTAACATTACCCACTCCAAAAATAACACTACTTGTGCTTTTTTGTGCTAACACAAACTTACCGTCTGCCCCGGAAACATATCCGACGATTGCTTGATAAGAACCAGTAGAAGCTTTTGTGATATATACCCAAGCTTCCAAAGTAATCTGAGTAAATGTTCCCAAGCTGGTGGGTGTTTTTTGCACCTTATCTCCTGTTCCGTCAAAGCTCAACGCGGTTTTGTTTCCGGAATATCTAATCGCACCGGTTTCAGTGGTTGGGGTTCCTGATCCTGCAGCAAATGCAGTAGTTGTTCCGTTAAATGGCGCAACAAAAGTTGCTTCTTTAGCTCCAATATTATAAGCATCCAGAGCATCGGAAGAGGAATAAGTTGTTGCGTCGGTATTTTTATAGTATACATAGTAGCTTGATGAATTAGCTGAATTTGACAGGTCTGCTTGGAGAGAAAAAGCAAGTTGAGTAACCGTGCTGGTTGCGCAGGTTGTGCCAGTGGCATAAACTAAGTTTCTTTTTAGTTCAAGAGAAGTTGTATCATTAGGTTGATACAAAACACGCAGGTCATCGCAATCCAATTGTAGGTTCCCGGCATCATAAAGCGCTTTGGTATCAATAGTAACTGTATAAGTTGCGGTGGAATGGAGAGTTGCACCGGAATTATTAACCAGAGTGATTTGTTTTCTTTTTTCATAACTTCCCATATTTGCCGCCCAGGAAGCAGCATGAGTTGGTTTTTGATATTTAAAGGTGAGATAGAGGAGAGGAAGGGCAATGATTAATACAATCAGCGAAATTAATAAAACTTTTCTTTTTATTAAATTTTCAATGATCAATTTTCCAATTGTTTGGTGTTTGTCTGTGTGATGGTGGTGTTTAGTATATGTTTTCATGTTTTTTGTCTTTCCTAACCCTTCCTAGCCTCCTTTATTCTCCTTTAACCTCCTCTAATTTTATTTAATATCCCCTAAATCTTAGTGCTTTGTCAACCCGCATTTTGATTTCCAGCGACTCAACCAACTTCCGCAAAAGCCAGTCGGTTTTATTAATTAACTCAACAAAGATTTCGTAAGTCAAGTCTTTGGCAAGGACAGTTTTTAAAGGAGGATAGAGGAGGGTTATAGGTTGATAACTAAAGTCGTGGAAAGTGGGTTGGGTTTGAGCGTCCTTTAGCTTCCTATAGCTTCCTTTACCCTCCTTTAATTCCCGATTGAGTTCCCCAAGGTCGATTCCAATTCCGGCCAGGCTTGATCCTGGCTTTGAATTCATAAACTTGTCTTCTGTCAGTTCCCTGATATCTCCCTTAACCTCCTCCAAACTTCCCTGACTGTATCCGATAAATTGAAGGTATTCGCCTGTGGTTGTTCTCTTAAATCCTTCTTCAATATTGCGCACAACGCTTCTGGCGGCGTCGTCCACTTATGACTTTCTCCGGTATTCTGATTTTGGTAACGACTCGGTGAATTTTCTGACAAAAAATCGCAAAAGGACAGCGTTTGACCAAGGCACGAGATATTTGTATCCTTCGGGATCTTTCCACGAACGTGAACTCGATTGTGGGTTTTCTGCCGCCGCTAGTTCTCGCATTGTTTTTTCTGCCATTTGTTGAGCAATCGTCTTATCCATATTTATTTTTAAACTCCTAACATCCTTTATCCTCCTTTACTTTCCTTTGAATTCCCTTAACCTCCCTTAATTTCTCTCTCCCTACGGACTTCCTGTTACTGGGGCAAATTGTATTGCTGAGCCGGAATTGTATAACGTTTTTATCTGTTCGGCTGATAATGCATAATTAAAAATCTTGACATCATCAATTTGACCTGGGAATGGCCCAGCATTATCAGTTGAACGTCTTCCGATTTGAAGGTTTGTTGCTGTAGTATTGGGAGTTGATGTCCAGCTATGAGTTGTACCATTTCCTGCATCTTGAGTAGTTTGTTCGACTCCATTTACAAAAAAGCGAACTCCACTTTGTAAAGTACCTCCACGATACGAAACTACAACATGATTCCATTGATTAATAATAATAGGAATTGTCGCTGTTGCTATTCCAGCATTCCAGATGTGCACAATTAATTTTCCGTTTAAGTTTGCGTGCCAACCATTAATTTCAAAATCCCATTTTTGATCATCAGAATTATCTCCATAAGTAACAATCATTCCTCTGCTACTAGTTGAAGTTGGCTTAATCCAAGCAGATAATGTTCGTGTATTTGCTCCTGTTATCAAACCTGTTGTTCCGGAAACCGAAATAAAATCATCCGTTCCATCGAAATTCAAACTGGAAGAATATTTGCCAGTTGCGCCATTACCCCATGGGGAAGAAGAGCCAACTCCCAAATTGCAGGTTCCAATAATATTTTGGCTTCCTGTAGCCCCAATCGTAATTATTCCATTGTTTGCATATCCTGACGAATCATACGTAGTACCACCTTGACACTCATCCATTCTCCAATGTCCCACTGGTGCGCCTCGATTATAATCATAGGTAACCTGTGCTGGTGTCCGGGCGTAGTCATAGATTTTAACTTGATCAATAAGACCGTTGAAAGGAAGGGTTGTTGTTGTTCTCGAACCGATTAACATTTGATCATAGGTATAAACAGCTGCTGCAGTTCCGGTTGCATCTTGGATTGAGTTTAAAGTAATGATAGTCTTTGGGGTTCTGGCAGCATCATAATTTACTGATAAAAAATACCATGTATTACTTAATAACGTCGTGGTTCCGGTTAATGCAGCGCTTCCGTCAATATAAGTTACCAGTTTGCTTGCAACTATTCTTGTTCCAATATATGTTCCAGCCGCTTCTGTTCCTCTTAAATTAAATATTGCTTGCGTGATGGTTGGATCTTTAGTTTTAAACCATAAATTATAAGTGAAATTTCCTGATGGAATAATATTTGAAGTATTTCGAACATAATCATTACTTCCATCAAAACTCAATGCGCTTCCGGTTTTTCCCAATGTCCAAGTTGGAGCAGAGGAGCCCACTCCAAGCGTTCCTGTGTTTCCATTTCCACTCGTATCTTTTGCACTTGTTCCGGTATTTTCATCAAACTTCCACTCAGCGACTGGCGCGGTACAGGAAGCGGCATCGCCTGGGACACAATACTCTTGATTTGCTGCATTTTTTTCATATGTGGTGTTTGAACCGGTTGATCCTAAAACCAGAGCGCTACCACGGTTATAATCCAGCTTGATCTCATCCTCGGTCAGAGCGTAGTTATAGACTTTGACTTCGTCAATTGAACCAGTCATAAATCTTGCCGCCACTGTTTTATCATAATTGGTTCCAATCCACAAAGGAGCGGATGAATTATAAATTGAACCGACTACTCCAGAGGTTGTTTCAGTATCTAACTTTCCATTAACATAAAGGCGAAGAAATGAAGAAGGTTTATAAGTTAGGACAATATGAGTCCAAGCATTTGTTCCAATATTATTAGCTGAACTAACAGAAGTATAGTGATTTGCATTTGCTGTTCCGTCGTCAGATATCGTACAACTAGGTTGAGTAGAATCGAGGATAAACCAACAACCATATGCTCTTTGATTGGAATATCCAGTCATATTGGCATATTTAGATACTCCTCCATAATTGATGTTTTGTGTACTGATTAATTTTACCCAATAAGAAAATGTTAATTCGCCAGTAATATCTAAATTTGCATTGTCAGGAATTTCTGCATAGTCATTACTCCCATCAAAACTTAAGGCCTTATCGAACTTTCCGGAATTGCTCCATAAAGGAGCAGAATTTCCAACTCCTAAATTACCGTTAAGCGATATTCCACCAATACCGGCGTTATTAACCGTACTTCCCTGTCCTTCATCAAATCTCCAATATCCAACCTGGCTTCCAACAGGTGAGCCGCCGGCCGGATGACCACCATTCATGTCTTCAACGATTTGTTTGGAAGAACGGGCGTAGTTGTAGATACGAACGTCGTCAATTTGACCATTAAAAAAGTTTGCATTATTATATTGCCGGCCGAAATATAAACTTGCTACCGATTGAGTGGCACTAGAAAAAGTAATGCTTGCAGGGCTTCCGTCTTGAACACCATTAATATATAAGAATATTTGGGTTCCATCGCTTACTCCAACAACATGATACCACGTATTTGCTAATGCTGCGTTTGTTGCTGTTTTGGTAATAGCTGAAACATTTTGTTTGGCAACAGTAAATTCAAATTTAGCAGGATTACTATTGTTTAAAGTTAAAGCATAAAGAAATTCATTAGTGACATTTTCGTGTTTTTCGACAATTGTTTGAGCAACACCAGAGCTAACTGTATTTGTCTTAACCCAAGCATTAATCGAAAAAGCGTTTGCTTGGTTAAAGTTAATACTGGAATTAGCCGAAATACTTATATAATCGTTACTTCCATTGAAACTTCCTGCCATGCCATATTTTCCTGTTGCCCAACGCGATCCGGTTCCGTTCCAATTTCCGTTATTTCCGTTTCCAGAGATGTCAGGGGCAGTGCTTCCAATACCAATATTCATATCCCAATATCCCACTGGCCCCGGCGCCCAGGCGTATAAATCCCGGACTTCTTTGGGGGATAAGGCACGGTTGTAGATGCGGGTTTCATCAAGGAAGCCCGCACCAAAATATTCATTCGAGCGTTCATCAGATAGCTTGTCTATAGAAATTGTTCCTGATCGTGTTGGGGCATTAGGATCTAGAATCCCATCAACATACCCTCGTATCACATCATTAACATCCCGAGTAAAAACTATATGATGCCAATACGTATCAGTAACGGTTGTTTGGGTGAAGTCTTTTGTTCCTGTTACGTTTTCAAAATAAAGATATGTCTGCCCTGTCTTAATGAAAATTCCATCACCCGCGCCATTACTAAATGATATAATTGTTCTCCACCTGGCAACAGAGCCTGCACTGGCGGTTTTCATCCAAAATGAGGTTGTAAATGGTCCTGTAAGTTGTATGTTTGAAGAAAAAGCAACATAATCATTAACCGCATCAAAACTTCCTCCATTTCCAAATTTACCCGATGCGGTTGTAGCTCCACTTACAGCTTGTCCGTTATTTCCGTTTCCTGAAGCATCTAAAACTTCACCCGCTGCTCCACTCCAACTTGCCTCATCCATCTTCCAATATCCCACAAGCCCATCAGAAGACACTAAACTACGCGAATCAGAACCCATTCCCACTGACGTTCCCTTGACAGACGCGAAACCACGCGAATTATAATCTGCCTTGACTTGCGCCGCAGTACGGGCGTAGTTATATATTTTTGGTTCGTCAATAGATCCTTTAAAATATGAAGCGCTACAACTTGAGGCGCCTGCATAACAACCGAAGCGCAAAATGTTATTTGTTGCGGTAATTGCTGATCCAAATGACTTTGATACTTTTTCGACTCCGTTTAAATATATTTTGACTATACCAGCTGTTTTTGTGACAGTAATCAAGTTCCACTTATTTAATTCTATACCAATATCCTGGTCACCAAAACCTGCATAACTATAGTTTGAACTGTCAGCCCAAGCTACTCTTTTATCAGCACGCATTACCAGCGTATATTGAGACTCTTTATGAAAAATTACTCCTGCGCTTGCAGGGGACTTTGGATTTATCCAAACAGATACTGAAATATCACCTGTAATATTCGCGTTTGAACCGGAAGAAAGGCCAATATTATCATTTGAACCATCAAAATCTAAACATTTTCCACTCACGCACATATCTTCCGTTTTCCAGGTTGGGGCAGAGGAACTGGTACCAAGGCTCCCGTTATTAGCATTTGCTGTTGAATCATAAGCTTGACTTCCATTTCCTTCATCAAACTTCCAATACGCAACCGGGCCAACTGATTTTTCTTCGTTGGCAAGAGTTTGCGTTCCAAGATTAGTTGCTGCTGAGGAAAAGTCAGCGGCAGAAAAACCATTTGGTGCAGAAGGATTACCATAGTACATATAGTATGTGGTGGCGCCAGAAGGAAGAGTATCAAACAAAACATGGATGGTGGCAGTAGCATCGCAGTCAACAACGTAATAGGGAAGAGTTTGTCCGTTTTGTTTGGTAAAACGTAGATCTCCACAATCTGATTGGAATTTTGAAGTATCGGTGGCATCAAAAGAAGGAACAGTGACATAAACATTACTTTCGGTTGTTGTGTGGGAGGGGATAGAAATAGCTTTCCGAAAAGCCCAGGTATCATCAAACCACGCTGCTTGGGTGGGTGATTGGTATTTTAGAGTTAAATAAACGATTGGTAAAGCAATAATAATAAAAACCAAAGCTAATAACATTAGTCTTCTTTTAAAAATAGCATCTACTAACAGTTTAAAAAAAGATTGTTTTTCAGTTACATGGTGTTTTATAAAAATACGCTTCATATTTTTGTTAGTAACTTCTCGATAAACTTTTTCTTTTTATCCGAATGATTTTTATATTGATATTCATTCCAACGAGCTTCATTTCTAGTTGTATATTCTTCGTAACCTATTAACTCAAATGGCTTTCTAAATTTAGTCGATTTGGCTTTACCATCGTTGTGTTCCTTAAGACGTTTTTTGATATTGTCTGTTTGGCCGATGTAATAATAATTATCCACGAGGCTTTTTAAAAGATAAACAAAATATTTTGAAGGCAAAGCTGATACTATTCCCATTATCATCAAACTCTCCGAGCCGGAGGCCAAGCCGCCTGGGTTTTGGATTGGTATTTAAAGGTGAGATAGGCGATGGGAAGAGTAATAACAATTACTATTAAAGAGATAAGCATGATTTTCCGTCGAGCAATGTTCGACCATATTAGTCCAACTATGGATGGGTGCGGTTGTGAATGTGGGTGTTTGGTATAAATCCTCATGGTTATCACACTAAAATACGCGAATTTGAACACAAATTAACGCTAATGTTAGTATACGGTTTTTTACTGTTGCTGTAAATTATTCTTTTCATAAATAGCTTTGGTGTTGAAAAATTAATCAGATATCCAAGTTCATATTGACTGTTCCTTAAATAATGATAGAGTTGTAATTCATCTGTTTTTGTAGTGAATCGACTAGATTTGATTTCAATTATTATTTGATCGTTTACCAATAAGTCAGGTTGATATATTCCAATCACATTTCCTGAATCCTGTGAATAAATATTAATTTTTTTCTCTCTTTCTACCTTTATTTTTTTAATTTTCAATTTTTCTTCCATTAATCTTTGATAGATAATTTCTTTTTGTCCAGGACCATATTGCTTACGAATTTCGAATACACAGCCTTGAATGGTATAACTTAGCTCAGGAAACAGTAAGGCTTTACCAACAGATATGGCGTCTTTTAGTGTTTCGTGTCCATTCGCGTTCTGTTTAGCGTTTATTAGTGTATTAGGCATAATTAATTCTCCACCATCAACGGATGTGCTTCATATCTCACAATCGCCAGTTCTTCGACCATCAGTGGATAAACTTGGCGAAGTATTAACGCTCTTTTATTTATTAAAATATGCGGATTAAGAAAATGTTTTAACAGGTAAATTATCAGTCCGATCAATTGGGTTACAATAATCAGTTCAAGTAGGCGGGGTCGAAGTAGAATAAAAATTAATTTAAAAAAATTTATCACAATCATCCAAACCGGCCAGATTTTTAAATTCAACGCAATACTTTGAGCTGACGGTTGTTGATCATATGTTGTCTGAGTGAAAAGTCGCATAGTTTCGTCAGACGAAGAGGGAATTGCAACGGAATAATTTCCCTTTGCATCGGTTTTAATACTTAGCTGTGGTATAGTTGCGGCAGAGACTACACTAAAAGACACGAATGGGAGCGCGAAAGGACGCGAAAGCGCTTTCGCGTTGTTTCGTGTTCCGTTTTGTGTTTGCCCTGAAGACGCGCCCCTCAAGAGCGCGAGGCTGTAAGCCTCCGGCTTGAGGTAAGCGTTCTTTAGGGTTGTTTCGCGTTTTGTAAAAGTTGATAAATTTATTTCGCTGTTTGGAATTGATTGTCCCGAAAGTATTGCTTCATCGCCAACATAATATACATCTTTGTCCAAAGAAACCGTTGGCGGTAAAATTACAGGACCAATATTGACATTACGGTTAGTAGAAAAAGGTGGTAGACATATTGGACTGGTTAATCGTCCCAACTGATCTTGGGCAGTGAGACAAGCTTCGCGCGGTGAAAAAGGAGAGAAGCTGTTGGAAAATTCGAAGTATCCGTCACGGTTTGCGAAAGTTTGATCATAAATTCCCATTCCTGAAATTGTAACCAATGCTTTTGGGGAGCTATAACCATATAAAGTGAAACGATATGAACCAATTGAAGCGGAGACCGTTACAGCAGCATCCGTCGTGTATGATTTTGTAGCGCCTAATATTTGCTTGTTTTTCCATGTTTTTCGCTGGTCAAAAAGGAGAGAAAAAAGGACAATCAGAAAGATAAAGTTGAGAGCGAGATATAGTTTTGAGCGTGTAAGCATAAATTAACAACTTCTAAATTCAAAATACTAAATCCTAAACAATGTCAAAATATAAAATACAAATAAAAAAACTATTTTGATATTTATTTTTTGAATTTTGTGTTTGTTTAGAATATAGATATTGGGATTTTGGATTATTTGTATATTTATTATGTCATAAAAAATCCCATAAAAAAAGAGCCGTTTTCAACAGCTCCTATCTGTGTAAATCCGCTCTCCTATCCGCGAAAATCTATTTTTTATTCGCATATTCGTTGATTAGGATCGCATTGTATTATTCGTATCTAACTTATTCTCTCTTCTTCAACTCTTCCTTCAATTTTTCAATCTCGCTTTTTTCTCTTTCCACTTCTTTTTCCAAAGCGGCTTCTTTGATAATAGTTTTTCTAAGATAATTTTTCATCAGTAATCCAATAATAATTAACGCTAAGAGAATCGCTAAAGTTACTCTCCACGGAAAAACCAAAACTGTTAAGGAAGCATTTAATGGTTTGTTGGAGGCACCATAAGTAGCATCTACCAAAATTTGATATTGTCCAAACATCCATTTTTGTCCAACGGTGTTTTTAAAACCGGATATTGCTTCAGGAAAAATATTTTTCTCTTCAAGATTAACTTCTTCAACAACTTTTCCCAGCATATTTTTGACAATAATTTTTCCTTTTGGTTGAATATGAAGATATCCTCCGTTTTGAATTTCCGTTTCAACATTGATTGGGCCATATTCTCTGAATTTATCTGCTTTTAACGTATAGACACGTGCGGTTTCTTTAATGTCACCGGGAACATTAAAATATAATAGGGCATTGATACGATGAGTGATGACAGAAACTCCCTGTTTGCCAACTGGAGAATTGGCAGCCATGGCAGGATTAGTTTCAAAATAAACAGAAGAATAATGTCCGCCTGGTAATGCGTCAGCCGGAACAGTCACGTTCACATAAACAATTAATTGATCATTAGCCGGCAGACTGGCTTGTTCATATGGAACCTTAATCCACGTAGCAGCCGAGTAACGTGTATTAATTTGTGAACGATCAATAAACTCAGGAACATTATTATTGCCTCGGACAATAAAATCTGCTGTCCCGAGATTTCCCGTGACAGAATATAATGTTTTATTATAAAAGACAATTGCCACAGTTTTTGTTTCTCCAGGAGAAATCACAACTTCCTGTTTTGCCGGAAAGGTGATGATATCCAAACTTTCTTGGGCGTTGACATTACTTGTAAGATAAAATATGTTAAGTAAAACGAAAGACAAAACAACAAAAACAAAAGTTAATTTTTTAATATTATTTTTTATGTAATTCATATCATTTGATTAAAATGAAGCAGTTGCAACATATTTAATTTTATTATAATAATATCCGGCTGGTTGAGTTCCGGAAACTGCGAGTCGATAACAAACAAATAAACTTGAGTTAGCCTTTGGTCCATTACTTGCACACGTTGTTCCGCCACCGCACATAATCGTTGCTTTTGTTTCAGGTACTTCTTGATCAGCCACTTGTTTGGCGCAGAAAAATGGATTAGTGTTTGTGCTACAGTTGCCAGTTGCGTCAGTATAAAGAAATGCAGCGTCAGTATTACTAAGGTTGTGAAGTGAATAACCTAATCCACTATAGGTAGCAGTTTTCCAAGTTCCAACTGCTGCTTGAGTGCAGGTGTTATCACAAACTGTATCTTTAATACAGTCGATAGTATCATCAGCAGTTGCTCCTGTGCAAGCTTTTCCACTTAATCCCATCTGATCGTTTTCTTCGATTGTCACAATATACCCACTGTTACCATTGGTAGAAACTTGTAAATATTGAGCTACGTTATAAAATGTGTCAGCGTTGGCAATTGATCCAAAAGGAACAGAATAAGGAGTAGATGCGGCACTTAAAGTAGTTGCGCCACAAATATTAGCTGGAGTTGCAGCTGTGTATGTGCAAGGCGAAACTGCAGTTCGGTCTGCAGCAACACCACAAACTTTAAAATTTAATGTTTGTTCAATCGTGGCTGATACCAAAACTCCCTCAACCGGTGCAACTTTTAGTGTGCTAATTCCAACAGGAAGACTGGTTGCACTTTGCAGTTCAATTGGGACTGAATAAATATCAGCTGTCCCGGAAACATGACCGGAAGCAGCTGACGGATTGACAAATTGATATTTCGTATCGGCAGAATCTCCGATGATAAATGACACAGTGCTTCCGTCGGTGATTGTTCCAGAGAAAGAAATTGTGATAATATGATAACCCGCAGCATATGACCAAGTTGTCCCTGTTTTTGTAAACCCTGAAGTGCTTTGAATATAGGTATTTATATTATCATTGGTAATTAGCGCAGCATCAAAACCTGTTTGATCAGGCATACCGTCATTATATCCACTGGTGGCACTTGGAATTTTGACTTGAATTTTTCCCCCGGTCACATCTCCAACACCGGTGGTTGTAAAAGCAATTGTATGGCGTGCTGAAGCACTTGCAACCACCAAATCCGCTTCACCAAGAGCAGAGATTAACTGTGGTGTAAAGCTAAAACTTGTAGTATTGAGTATTGATCCCACTGTAAAATTTTTCCAGTCACTACAACCGACTTTGGTATAGCCGGCAAAACAAACACTGTCTTTGGGAAATAAATGATTGGTTAAAATATCAGGCTGACCGGCAGCATCAATCGTTAATTGTGTAGCGCCAGCTGAAGCGCCTGTTGCTACACCTGCCTGAAATGACAAACGTGAATTTGTTAGTGTGTCTGAAGCATTGACTAAAGAGAGCGCAGCTTGAGCTGGAGCTTTTATAGCAAGGGGGAAGAGAAATACATATATTAATTGGAAAATGAAGACTGTTGAAACGATGAGTTGACTAAGATGATTTTTTATTCTTTTATTATATTTAAACATTTATTTAATAATTTAAAGATATCTTTAAATAAATGTCAATAGTAATTTTTTTAAAATAATAAGATCTCAATAACAACTTATTTTACGAGTAATTTCTGTTTTTTCCAATCAGCGGTAATTTGGAGATTGTGAGCTTGTTGTTTTTCAACAAATTTTATTTTCGTGGTGCAGTCTGAGTCAGTAATAGCTGTAATTGCCGGCATAATTAAAAAAAGAAGCTGATGTTTGGGAATAGTTGAATCAATGGCAATATTTATTCTGTAAGACCTGCCTTGTTTTTTCACAATGGTACAGATTTGACGGGAGATTATTTGATATGTCTGATAATTTGGTCCATGAGGATATGACAGATAATACTTCTGATATAAACGCGGAAGATATTGCATAAAAGATAGGCTGATCTGGAAAAATACAACAATTGTTAACAATGCCCATTTTATTTTGAAAGAGTGAACCTTTGAGATAAAAAACGCTAACAAAACCGGGCCAATCCACCAAATCATCATACTCTCTTGCGGTTCGCGACCAATTGTTCCAATAAGTGCCAGCGGTGCATAAACAACGATTAGTATTGTGATAAGTTTGAGTATTTGATCATTGGTTTTTCTTAAAGAGTGTTTGTAGTAATAATATATATATATTATATATGTAAATAATAAAACGCACTGAACACCAACGCTGGACCAGGCAAATAAAAACTCAAGTTTTAATAATAATGAATTTGATGTGTTGATCAAGCTATAGGGATGGAGTCCAATAAATCTTAAAAAATAACCAAAATTTAAGAATAAGTCAGTAATATTTTTGTTTTGGAGAAAAGTATGGGTATGGGTGATAATTTTACCAATAGAAAAGACCATTTTAAAAAGATAAGGCACCCCAAAAAGTAATAATCCAAAATAAAACGGCAATAAAGCTTTTTTATTATTAGTTCGAAGATATAGCCAAATTCCAAATCCAAAAACAAAGGGAATGGTTTGGATATGGCTTCCAATTGCAATTCCACAAAGACTTCCGATAACGATAAAATCGATAACTTTTTTATTATGTGTTCGGGTGGAAAGATAGATGATTAGTGCTGAAAGATGTATAAGCCATGGGCCATCCCAAAGCGCATTTAGTGAAAAAGTCACCATTAACGGGGCCGTGAAAGAAAGTAAAAAAACCGAAATCCAAAGAAAAGTTTTTCTTTGTTTCGAGACGCTTTCTGCAATAAAAAATGCGGTTAAGATAAAAAGCAAACTGGAAATTAAAAAAATAAATGAGAGATTAAAATTAGTAATTAAATATAAAAAAGTTAACCAATATGATAAATATGGACCATATGAAACTCCAAGTCTCCCCATTAATCCCTTTAGAGGAATTTTTCCGCACGGAGGAACAAGGTCAATAACCACTTGTTGACTGGATTTTGGTCCAATCATTTTTTCCGGATGGGGGAGGCAATTAGAAATTTGTTTGGCGCGTAATGCGAATAACGCTTCATCAGGACCAAACTGTCCTGTGTGAATTGGAAGGATAATGCGAAAAGCAGTGAAGAAAATTATGGCTATAATAAAAAACCATAAAGATAATTTTTGATGTATTAACATTGTGATAATTATACTGATTCTTTATTCATAATCCATCATTACTTGGGCGCGTCACACCGTGCCCTAAAGATTTCGGGCAACCACGAGGGTTGCCCCTACTTGGTTTACCCCTTGACCCCAGAAGAACTCTTTCCTCGTCGCAAGGTCTACATCCTTGCCTCCGAGGGGCGAGTCTACGGGGTCTTCAAGAATTTAACTAATTTGAGGTACATAATTAAATTCTCTTGACATAAAAAATTCCGTCTGTTAAATTGTTACTATTATGGGAATTAAAGATAGACGGACGAAAATTTTACTTGCACTCCAAATTCTTCCGTCAGTGCAAACAGATGATAAAGAATTTTCTTCATTAATCTTTGATGAAAAAATCCAAAAACTTCTGGATTTAAGTATGAATCAAAAAACAAAGAGTATGTTGGCAGGGATGGTGAAGGAAGAGGTGATTGAGAAGGCAAGTCAGCAGTCGGCAGTTGGTAGTCGGCAGTCAAACATCGATCCAATCGTTGGTAGAGACGTGATTAATCACGTCTCTACAATTGATTCAAACACATATAAATTAACAAATAACGGTTTTTCCGAACTTTGTTTTCAGTTTCCATTTTTCCGTTTTTTAAAAGAAGAGTGGGATGGAAAATGGAGAATTATTTCCTATGAAATTCCAGAAAGCAAACGGGAAATTCGCGATCGTTTGCGTCGGGAAATGCAAGGCTGGGGACTTGGACCTTGGCACCGGTCATTTTGGTTAACGCCACATCCGGTACTTGAACGTTTAAAAGAATTAGTTGTTGGTAAAGAGGAAGAAAAGTATATTCAGGCATTTTCCGCTGATCATAGTTTTGGAGAAAATAAAAGCATGATCGAGAAAGTTTGGATGATTAAAGAACTGGATAAAAGATACCGGGAGATGTTTAAAAAATGGCATGATATTTTGGCAAAAGACGGTGATAAGGTTGACAAATTTTTATTGGTAATTTCTGAATACGTCAGCATTCTTCGTGACGATCCGGGACTTCCTAAACAACTCGTAGGAGAGCAGTGGATTGGGTTTGAAGCAAATAATATTTTTAAGGAAATACGGAGCATACTTCTTTCATAATGATCAATATCCAATGTTCAATGATCAATCAATAAAAAACAAAAGTTTCAATGTTCAATGATCAATAAATAACAAACAAATTACAGAAAATTATCAATTAAATAATTGATACTTGAGAATTGATAATTGGTTGATAATTGAAAATTGATCATTGATTATTAAGTCTTATAACGATGTCCACCTCTTTATCAGTTCTCCTTACTTTAACTTTATATTTTTGTAATAAATCTAGCACTGATTTACTCGGGTGGCCATAGCTATTTTTACCAACACTAATAACGGCGGTTTTTGGACGCAGGTATTTGACAACCGTTTCTGTCAGTCCGTTTTTTGAGCCATGATGAGGAACTTTGAGGATATCTATGTTTTGTATGGTTATTATTTTATTCATCACCATGGGCGTAGCGTCTCCTGTAAACAATACTTTGAATCCGCCAGCTGGCGGAATATTCTCTTGAAATAATATAACTTGAGAAAAGTCATTGTCATAAGCGGAAATATAATTATCAGGTGGCCATAAAAAAATAAGTTGTAGATTTTTGATATTTATTTTTTGACCAGCAATACTAAACGATATGGGTATTTTTTTATCGGATAATTTTTGGAGAAGTTTTTTATAGGTTTTACTGACGATTGAACTATTAACGGTGATGAATTTATCTATTTGATAACGGTCAATAATAAAAAAATAACCATTGTAGTGATCGTTATTGGGGTGGCTTAAAAGCGCTAGTTCAATTTTTCGGTCGTAAAATGGCATATATTTTCCCAAACAATCAAGAATTTTTCTGTCTGGTCCGGCATCAATTAATATATCGAATTGATTATTAATTCGAATATATGCGGCATCGCCTTGACCGACGTTACAGAAGATGATTTTAGTACGCGTATCAAAAAAAGAAGGTAATAAAATTACAAGAATAACTACTAATGAAAATATTGAAAATATAATTAAATCACGAATTTTTATTGGCGATTGGAACATATTTTGAAGGGTTATTAACGTCTTTATTCCATTGATTAGGATTGTTTTTTATGTATTGGCGAATACGATTTAATTGGATTTCATTTCTAATAATCTGTTCATAATAATTACGTTGGAATAAATTATTATTAAATCCGTTTTTATGAATTTCAAACGTACATTTGGATTTAAAATATCGAATAATATGTCCCAATGTAGGGGTTTGATTTATCAAACCCATTTTTTGATTTATCAAACCCATATGACGATTTGATTTTGCAATTGCCATTGTTATTTCGGGTTTTAAACGTGAATAGGGTTTCATAAATGAAACCCCTACAAGATGGATTATCATATGAATATGATTTGGCATGATTTGGAATTTATCCAATACGATCGGAAATCGTTTTGGTAACGATTGCCATATTAATTCAACAATTTTTCCACATTCATTTAAAACCATTGAAACGGGTCGGTCACGCCCGACCCCTACAGGATGGTTTATTATATGACCAAACAAACATTCCCTATTTTCGGTACATATGGTTATAAAATACCATCCTGATTGGGAATAATCATAATTTTTTAATCTGATTGATTGCCGGTTGTTGATCATTTTAAAATGTCAAATATCCAAATGGTATTTTGGCCAATGCTTCAACCACCCAAACCATATAACTTAATATTCCATAACAAAAATATGCTGGAATGATTCCCAATGGATGCCAGATCGCGCCCAGAATCGCGGTGATAAATCCAAAAACCATTAAGGGTGCGATTGTGAAACTCACCAACACATTTGCCAAAGGTGAAACTAACGAAATTTGTCTGAAATAAATAAAAATAATCGGAGCCGTAAAAACCTGGGCAGATAACGATGTAATAAAATCATTGAAAATATAATTATTTCCTCGTTTTCTTCCGAATATAATCAATCCCAACGTTGCCCCATATGACAATTGTAAAGATATTGTTGTCAACCATTTTGGCCAGAAAATTGCGATAAAAATTAACGACAACAAAAGCGCATAAAGCGCATAACTTTTTCTTCCATAAATTATTGCCACAAGTGTTAATATTCCAGTAAATGCAGCGCGGACAACTGGAGGTTGTGGGCCAACAAAAATAACAAATAAAATAATTAATAAAATCGTTATTAAAACAGAAACCCGTTTATTGAAAAATCCAGTGAGCGTTCCAATCATTGCTGCTAAAAGTGAAATATTTGCACCGGATAAAACCACTAAATGTAAAAGTCCAACCATTTTTAGCTGAAGATAAAATTCTTTAGAAGTTTTTAAATTAACACCAAAAATTATTCCGTTTAAAAGCGACGCTTGCGGTTCGGGAAGGTAGGAGTTGATTACGGTGGTGAAGGTAGAGGGGGATAACATAATGATCAATAATCAATTATCAATGAATAATCAATGATTAATTTTCAATGATCAATTATCAATAAATAATCAATTTTAAATTTTCAATCAATATCCAATAATCAAGTTTCAATTAATATTTTTTAGATGATTTTATGGTTTGAGAAAATATTAATAATAACTCATGAGCTTCTTTCCATAATTCTCTGAATTCACGATTAAACTTAAAATTAGCTCGAGCTAATAGTCTCAACCAATATTTAGATTCTTTAGTTTCTTTTTTACTAATGCCAATTTTATGTTGAAAGTCTCTTTTACTTTCAGCTTCAGTTGCTTCACAATAATTGGCGCCAACTGATCCGGACGCAGCAGTTAACTGTTCTATTAAAGGATTATTTATATTATTTTTAGGTAGTTTTCTTAATAGATCAATCACTTTTTCAGCGAATTTAGCAGTTCTTTCTTCTAAGTCGTATATTTTTATCGGTTTTTCTAATGTTTGATTTATTGATAATTTATTACTTGATAATTGGTTGATCATTGGGTATTGATAATTGATAATTTGAACTTATAAACTTATCAGGCCTTTTATATTTTCGTACACTCCCTTATTCACAATCTTCTTATTTAGTAAATCTTCGATCGTGTTGTATGGTCGATTATTAATAATCTTATTAACGGTTACAGCTCCGACTCCCGGCAATGTATCAAGTTCTTCGGCTGAAGCAGTGTTGAGGTTGATAATTATTGAAGATTGATTAGTATTTGTAACGACTGAATTATTTACCGAAACAACTGGGCTGGAATAGTCTAACGTTCGTGTGTTTTCCACAAATATTCCGGTATTAATTTCCCAAGAAAACGGAATATAAATTTTTTCCTGGTCAGAAAGCAGACGTGCGCGGTTAAAGTTACGACTAAAAAAAACCTTGTCCGCTTCCTCAGTCAGTCCATCAGCAAGATTAAGCGCATCTTGCATTCTGGCGCTGGGACTCACCTCATAAACTCCGGGTTTTCCCACGGCTCCGGCAATATCAATAATAATCTTTTGATGAATTAACGGTATTTCTATCTCAGACTGAATCTCAGAAGTATTTTCTACTTGTCTTGATTGTGATATAAGATAAATTCCGAAAGTTATGATGGTGATGATTGTTGCAGTTGATAATAAAAATATTTCAATCCGATATTTTTTTAAACGCTTTAAAATCGGTTTGAATGAAGTAAAAAAGCCGTTCATATATAAAATAAAATATAAAAAAGAAAAAATGAAGTCAACGGACTATAAGCATCATTTAGTAGGAGTTAGGTTGTAGTAGTCAGTAGTTAGGAGGGATATACCACAAAATAAATCCAAGAGTAATTTTCAATTATCAAGTATCAATGATCAATAAATGATCAATTTTCAAATGATCATTAGTTTTTAATTTGTATTCCATTGTTTGATAATTGAACATTGATCATTGATCATTTGTTTTCTCAACCTTCACTTTCTTCACAATAATCACACTGATTATGATTACGACGAAAATTCCAATAATAAATTTAATCGGTATAGCATAAAAATCCGTATTAGCGTAGAGATTTGGGGAATTAACTCCAAAAGAAACTGTGGTTGAAAGCTGGTATTTACCAATAAAAAAACCATTAATAATTAATGTGGATGGAGTTAAACACATTTTTTCTTTAGTTTTACCTGCACAGTCAGGAATAAACGAGGGTTGAGCTTGAGTTAGTCTTTTAGAATGGGCTAAAATATTTTTTGGGACATATTCATATTTACTGGTTTCGCCAAAATTTCCCCGTAAAACAATTTCTCCTTGTGGTTTTAGATAATTTTCACCTAGATTTTCAACCAACGAATTCACAATGATTTTGTCTTGACTATCAATTATACGAAAAGTTTTTCCAAGAAAAGAAAATTGAAAGCGTGGCAGAATTTCAAAGCTTGATATTTTACCATTTAATTGAACTTGACCGGTTGGTGTAACTGTAATTAATAAATTAGAACCGATAGTGGCCTTTACTTGAGAAGAGGAAATGCCGTCAATAGATGGAGGAGGTTGAGATGTGGCTAAAAGCGTGTAATAATAATCACTGATTGGCGCACCCTCAGGGATGCGAACTCTAAGAAGCAGTTGTTGAGACGCGCGTGTTTTCAAAAAAAACGGCTCATTCATCTTGATATCAGAATTATCCAATGAAAAACGCACCGGACCGGAAAATTCATTTTTAATTGCCATATCTCCGTAATTTCCCCGTGCCGTAAAAGGAAATACATTAACGCGAAAAATTGCCGGGTCCCCTAGATTTTCCAATCGGTAAGCAATTAAAATGGTCTTTCCCGGTTTAATAATCGTCTCAATCAGAGGAGGAGAGAGGGAGAGGGTGAGTTGCTGAGCATGCGCGCTTTCAGCGCGCATAAATATAATCGTTATAATTATTATAACAATTATAAATTTTATATATTTTTGCATATTAAAAACTCGGTGTTGCCACGAAATTAATCACTGTTTGATAACTTCCGGCTCCTTGAATTGGTGACACATTGGCTTTAAAAGTGATAGTGGATTCGTGTGTAATATCTCTTGGTGTGCCGGTTGGGTTTGGAACAATGGTCGGATTTGGCGTAGGTGTAATATTTAACGTAACATTGCTACTTATCATAATCGTTTCTGGGTCTTCAGCTGTACTTCTGTTGGGAAATGGGCGAAAATAAGTTAAACCGCCAAAATCACCCGGGATATCTTCACCGTCCATATTATATCCAAAACCATAACTTGATGATGAATCCCAAATATTTGCAGATGATTTTGTACATGAAGTTCCGCTGTCGCAGGTCGTGTTGGGAATGATCTCACCGGATGTAAAATTTTTTAAAGGAGTCTCTTCAATTGCAGTTACAGTATATTGTCCAGCTGCACCAAATGAAATGCGAATCACTGCATTATCTGTATTTGGTTCATTGGGGATTAGTGTTCCAAGATTAATATTAGTTTTTGAGATATAAAAAGTAAAAGGAATCACTGATCGGATATATTGAAAACCTGCTTTCACAATATATCCGTTTGAATGAAATTCATTAGCAGCGAGTTGTCCAAGAGTTGTATCGATTGAATAATTATCTGAATCTTGTTTTTTTCCACCGATATTTATGTTCGGTGCTTGGATTGTGTATTGAGGGGAGTTGAGGTTGACGGCGAATACAGGAGAATTAAGAATATAGAATATAGAATATAGAATCATGAATAATGAATAAGGAATTATAAGAAATATATGTTTCATACGTAATTATGAATAACCAATGATCAATACTTTACCAATTCCTAATATTCAATGATCAAAGGTTAATTATTGTTTGATTATTGAAAATTTGAATTTTGAATATTGATTGAAAATTTAAAATTGAAAATTGTTAATTAACTTGTTATTTGTCTTGTTCAAACTTCTCAATTAACCTTTCTATTTTTTCCGTATTGCGTTTGATTTCGTGCAGCTCATGATCTCCCATAAAATTCTCAATTGCTGACTTAATATTTTTCAGATGATTTTTTAGCATTAAAGATAAAAATAAAAATGTATTTTCTTGTGTTTGATTTAGATTATTTTCTAAACTTTTAACTTTTAACTTTTCACTTTGAACTGTCACATACTCTTGCCCAAGCATAAGTGCAAAGGGTGTAAGAAATGCAAGAGAAAAAATTGGAATCAAAGAACTCACTTCTTGATTTGGAGGAATAGAAAATATAAAACCAACCATAAGTGTGAAAGAAGTTATGATCGCGACAATTGGTTCTAAGAGCAAAGCAAGAGCGAATAATAGAAAATAAATCAAAAAAAAGAATGGTGATGTGGTGTTGCCAGTGGTGCTTATGATAAGTAAAATTACTAATGTAAAAATCACTGATTCCAGCAAGCGACCGGTCTGATTAATAAAACGTCGGGTTAAAAACATAATAATAAATAAGACGGCACTAATTTGAAGATCATATTGGGCCAGATTTGTTTTTGGAAAAAGAAAAGCAATGGCAATAGTAATGATTAAAACAATTGAGTGAACAACCGGCTTGGACATAATTTCAGTATAGACTATTTTTAATACAAAAATAAACTCAAAAATCAAAACTCAAAGGTTAATAAATGAAATTCATAACCGTAAATCCTAAATCATAAATCGGAATAAGTAAGTTCGTAAGAGTTCTTACCTGTTTAGAAATCTATCAAATAAATTTTTCACTATAATATATCAATATAATATAGTGAGGAGCAGACTATTATTGAAGGGTAAATGTCACTGTTTTCTTTTTCCTTGTATTACAACATGAAGTTGTCCGTTTTCAATATTTAAAGTTAAGCCGGTAATTTCAACCCTGCTTCTTAACTTTGCTAAACGGTCATTGTAACTTTTTACTAATGTATCTACTAATGAAAATTTTGAGTCAGTATAATTCGCCTGATCTTGTGCAGCTTGTTTTGCTGCCTGACCCATAAAAATTTTTGGTGCATCGGTAATATCAATCTGTAAACTTCGAAAACGAAGATCATTTCCTCCTTGATTTTCTAATTGACCACGAACATCTATTGTTACTGTTACCGACTTTCTTGTGATCTTAATTCCCTGACCGTTTATCCTAATTGTATTAGGGTCAATATCTACTCTAATTATTCCATTGGCACCTAAAAAGTCACCTAAAATCGTACTTACAACTTGTTGATCCCCCATGATTTCAACCTGTCCGGCTTTTAAAATTTGGGGCGTTATTTGTTCGAGTAATGGTTGTTTTGGGTTATAGATAAAACGACTAGTGGTTGATTCTCCTCTTGGAACCGGTAGTGGAATTGTGCTAATAGCTTTTGCAGAAATTGGTTTTGCGGCTGGGGCCATTGTCGATGGCACAGCGGGAACATCAGTTGGCTTTGCTTTAGGTGTTGGTGAGACATAGAGACTTTTTACTGGTTCTGGCGCTGGTGATGTAGTTGGAGTTTTCGATTGTGGGGGAGTTTGTAAAGGGGCTGCAGTAGTTATTTGTTGTCTCAATTTTTCTTGTCCATCCAAAACTCTCGCGTTATCTATTTGCCATTGTTTTATTATTTCGTCTGAGACTACTCCTACATCTAATAATCGCAAAACACCGGCAACTGATGCTAGTTGATGTAAGATAGCTTGTCCGTCATTATTTTTTATTGCAATCGCTATTCCAGCCAAACGATTTGTGTAGTAATCTAAAAGTTCTTGAAATGATGTAAAATTTCCGCTAATACAAACTTTACGAATATGTGATATTGCGCGTAAACGATTTCTTTCAGGATTTTCATATGTTGTCAATCGATCGGGACGATTATCAATTTGCGGATCACGATAACCATATTGGCAAGCAGCATCAATCATTGTTTGTATTTCTTCATCAGTTGGAAGAATTATTGGACTGACTTGTTTATTGACCATTTCTCTTGTTTCAATAGGTAATTGGGTATATGATATTTCTCTATTTCGTGCCATTTGCTGGATTAATAAATCCGCAACAAGATGTCGATATTCTAATATTCCAAGATTTGTGAGACAGACTCTTTCATTGTTAAAATCTTCAGGTCGATATTCAGATGATGGCTTTGGGCGCGTTGACGGACTGGGCTTGGGTTGTTCGTTTTGTGCTAATGTGTAATCTTTATTCAATATCAGACCATATCTTCTTTGAAAGTTTAGCCATGATGGATATGTTACATAAATTGATGACATTAGTAGGCTTTGAGCTCTATTTGTAAGAGTTTCAGCTCTTTCATTGCGCGGTTGCCGGCTTTTTTGGACTGGACCACTACGACCTGATAATTCGTCACTTCCCATAAGAGCATATTATATTATGTTTTACGTTAATTTTATTTGATTATATCAACAGTAATACAATAATTACTAATCTACCGGGGCGGTGGAAAGGGGATTGGAGGCAAATTATATTTCCCCAATCTCTAAGTTTTTTTGTGTTACAATATAAATTACTCAAATTTTTATGGCAAAGAATATTCCAAAAATTCAGGCACCGGTATTTCGTGACGTGGTTGAGGAGTTAAAAAAAGTGACTTGGCCGTCTCGACAACAAACAATCAGACTGACGTCGGTTGTAATTGTCATCTCCTTGATTATCGGATTATATATCGGTATAATTGACGTTTTACTAACAAAAGGATTGGAGTTTTTTACAAAAATTAGATAATATAGATGGCTTCACAACAAATTGCACAGGAAAAACAAGAGATTGAAAAAATGAAGACTGACCCATTAATTGGTGCATCGGCAAAATGGTATGTTATTCACACACAGACAGGATATGAGAATAAGGTAAAACATGCACTTGAGCAAAGAATTATTACTTTGAGCGTAGAAGATAAGATTTTTAATGTGGTTATTCCTATAAGGGAAATTATTGTCGTAAAAAAAGGAAAGAAAAGTAAAGCAACTGAAAAAGTGTTTCCTGGTTACGTTTTAGTAAGAATGATCCTTGATGACAATTCTTGGTTGGTGGTGCGTACAACTGAGGGCGTGACGGGTTTTGTTGGCGCAGGACTACGTCCAACACCAATCTCTGAAAAAGAAGTTCAGGCGATTATGAAGTTTGTGGAACAGGAACAACCGAAATTTAAAACAAAATTCTCAATCGGTGAAGCAGTTAAAATCACTGAAGGTCCATTTGCTGACTTTTTGGGAAGTATTGAATCAATTGATGATGAGCGCGGAAAGGTTAAGGTTTTAGTTTCAATATTCGATCGGGAAACACCGGTTGAGTTGGATTTTTTGCAAGTAGCAAAGTTATAATTTTTATAATGATTATAACCGTTATAATAATTATATTATGAAGAAAATAAAAACACTAATCAAATTGAACTTACCAGCAGGAGAAGCAACTCCGGCTCCACCGGTAGGACCAGCCCTTGGTCAGCACGGAGTGCCGATTATGGAGTTTATCAAAGAATATAATGCACGCACTGCCAAACAAAAAGGGCAAATTATTCCAGCTGTAATTACGGTTTTTGAAGATCGTACATTTACTTTTATCACAAAACTTCCACCGGTTGCCGCTCTGATAAAAAAAGCCTTAAATTTGACAAAGGGATCTGGTAAACCAAATACGGAAAAAGTGGGAAAACTAACAGTAGCGCAAATTGAAACAATTGCTAAAGAAAAGTTAGCTGATTTAAATACAGATAATTTACCGGCAGCGATGAACATTGTGCGGGGAACAGCCAGAAGTATGGGAGTTGATGTGGAAAAATAACGGTTATAACCGTTATAACAATTATAATTATTATATGATTTTATGGGAAAAGTAAAAACACGGATTCTTGGACTAGAAGATGAGGAAAAAAAACAAAAACAAGATCAAAAACAAAAAGCAAGCGAGAAAAAATTAAATAAACAAAAAAAATCCTCTGTAGGGGTTGGGCGTGACCAACCCATTTCTGTAGAGAATGATGCATCCGCACAGTCTGAAGCCGCCTCAAAAAAAGAAAAAAAACAATCAACCAAAAAGAAAGCGGTACGTCGTCGAGGAGAGAAATATCAAAAAGCAAAACAACTAGTTGAGAAAAACAAACTTTATTCTGTTGCGGAAGCATCGGTTTTAGTTAAAAAACTAAAAACTGCAAAATTTGATGAAGCAGTTGAGTTGCATTTAAACGTAGAAAAAGTTGGACTAAAAGGCGAGCTTGATCTTCCACATTCCACTGGAAAAATCGTGAAAGTAGCTGTTGTTGATGAGGCGCTTCTTACAAAGATTGAAGCAGGTAAGCTGGAATTTGATATCTTAGTAGCACATCCTTCGTTTATGCCAAAACTGGCAAAATTTGCTAAAGTTTTAGGTCCAAAAGGTCTGATGCCTAACCCGAAAAACGGTACAATTTCAACCACTCCTGAAGAAGTGGTAAAAAAATTCGCCAAAGGAATATTGCGTTGGAAAACTGAACCAAAATTTCCACTTATTCACCAAATGATCGGTCGGGTTTCTTTAAGCGAAAAACAAATTGAAGAAAACGCCTTAGCATTTTTAAACGCCGTCGGTAAACAAAAGATTCAAAAAGCAGTTCTTAAGCTTACAATGAGCCCGGGGATTAAGATTGATTTGGAGAAGATATAAAAATAATTCTACCTCTTAAATTCAAAATCTTAAATCCTAAATTCTAAACAATAACAAAATCCAAAATATTAATTTAAATAATGTTTTGCAATTAATTACTTGAATTTTGGATTTGTTTAGGATTTTGATATTAAAATTTAGGATTTTTTCTTAGATCCTAAACCTCTTCTTCGCAAGTGAGACGATTAAATTAGCAGCTGCCTCGATGTTTAAATCCTTCCCAGTACGGATAGTTAGATCGTAATGATGCGCTTTGCGAATGTCATGTTTAAATAATGTTTTGGTAAATTCATCACGGTTTTTGTCAGACTCTTCAATATATTTGATGGCTTGTGCTTTTGTCATTTTTTCATACTCCATCATCCATTTTATCCTTTGTTCCATTGAGCAAATAATTCTTATTTTTAAAGCGGACGGAAGAAGAAAGTTCACGCCGCGTCCAATGATTACTGCATATCCACGATTACCAATAATCGAAAGAATATGTAGTAAATGTTTATAATATGAATTCAGAGTGAGATAATCTTTCCCAAGTGCGTCTGCGATAATTTGATCCACTAAATGGTTGCGTTTTTCATCAACCTCATTTATCAACTGTGTTTTTAATCGAGTTTCTTTTGCAATTTCGTCGATTATTTCTTTGTCGTAGACGCGCCAGGGGTTTTTAAGTGTCTTTGCAACGAGTTTTGCAATAATTTTTCCACCTGATCCACTTTCCCGGGAGATTGTGATAATTGGAAGCGCTTGGGCAAGATTTTTGGATACGGGAAGTACTGGCTGAGAACGAAGCCAGTTTTTAGAAATAAGCTGAAATAGCTTTTTCATGTATGTTTATGAATATTATAATCTGAATTTTAATATAAACAAGCGGTAATATATGATACGAATAAGTCAAGAGAATGCGAATGATGCGAATATGCGAATGGAAAAGCCATACTTTTCTGGACAGATGCTGTAGAATAAATATATGGACAAACCCATTAACCAAGACTCTTCCTTTTGGAAATATTTATCACAAACGCAAAAGGATTTGATTTTGGAAGGTCAATATTTGATGGATGATATTATTCTTGATCATGCATATCAATTTAAAGACTATTCATTTTTAATTTTTCCTTTTGCAAAAGCATATGAGGGATTTTTAAAACAGATTTTTAAAGATGCTAAATTAATCTCTCATCTTGATTATATATCTGATCACTTACGTTTAGGAAAATTAATGTCACCCAATCTGGCTGATCGACTAGGGGATAGGTCTTTGTATTATAAACTAGTAGATATATCAGATACAGAATTTGCTGAACAGATTTGGCAGACCTGGAAATTAGGACGAAATCAAATTCTTCACTATTTTCCCCATAATTTAAAAGCAGTTAGTATTAGTGAAGCACGAACGACTGTTAATAATATCATAAAGACAATGGAGATAACGTATGAAAAACTAAATCCAAATAAATGATACGAATAAAACAAAACAATCCTAATCAACGAATATGCGAATAATAGAAAATCACTAAACTGTTAAATTGCTGAATTGTTAATAAAAATGTCATTGCGAGGATTATAAGACGTGGTTATAATCCCGAGCATAGTCGAGGGACAATTCCGTTACCAATAAGATTAATTATATTATGACTGGCCTAACATCAACCCAAGTTTCTGAATTTCTAAAACAATATGGTTTTAATTCCATTAAGGAGCAAAACAAAAAGCCATTAATTATTAAATTATTTGAACAATTTAACAACTTCTTAACAATTCTTTTGTTTATTGCTGCTGGCCTTTCTTTTTTAATCGGTGAAAAAATTGATGGTGGTTTAATTCTAGCAATTGTTGTTTTAAACGGAATTTTTGGTGTTTATCAGGAATTTCAAGCAGAGGAATCTTTAGCAGCATTAAAAAAATTAACAGTGACAAAAGTACGAGTGATTCGTGATGGCAAAGAACAGGAAATTGATAGTATATATTTGGTTCCCGGGGATTTGGTAAAAGTTGAGGAGGGTACAAAAATTTCGGCTGATGGAAAACTTCTTGAGGTCGTTAATTTGGAAGTAAACGAATCAGTTTTAACCGGAGAATCTTTAGCGGTGGTCAAAAAAAATAATGATGAGTTATTTTCAGGAACAATTGTTTCACGTGGACGTGGAATTTATCAAGTAACCACAATTGGAATGCAAACACGTTTTGGCAAGATTGCTGCGTCGCTAAGCGAAATAAAAGATATTAAAACGCCTTTACAAAAAAAACTTGAAGGGCTGACAAAGATTATCGGAATGGTTGGCGTTGTTGCTTCAGTGTTTGTGTTTATTGTATCGGTTTTGCAAGGCTCGGCTTATTTTCCTGCATTTTTACTGGCGATTTCATTGGCAGTTGCCGTGGTTCCTGAAGGGTTACCGGCAGTGATGACAATAACTCTTGCAATTGGAGTGAAGGTGATGGCGGGTAAGCGTTCAATTATCCGGAAACTTTCTGCCATAGAAGCTTTAGGTAGTGTCACACTTATTGCTACTGATAAAACAGGGACATTGACAACCAATAAAATGAAGGTTAAAGAAGTTTACGTTGATGATCAGGTTTATGAAGAGACAAATTTTCCGCGCTTAGAAAACCACCCGTTTAAATTAATGGTGGAGAATGGAGTATTGTGTTCAACCGCATCACTTGTCTACGTACACGATCATGGAAGTTGGGATGTTTTGGGAGATCCAACTGAAGGTGCATTATTATATCTCTCACAAGCAGTGGGTTTGCCACCTGAAGAAATGCGAAAGCAATGGAAGGTGATTGATGAAGTGCCATTTGATAGTGTGTCGAAAATGATGACGGTTATTGTTCAATCCGTTGTAGGGGTTGGGCGTGACCAACCCGTTTCAGTTGGGCGTGACCAACCCATTTTATATATCAAGGGTGCGCCAGAAGCAATTTTAGAACGAGTTTCATTTATTCAAAAAGGAAATACAATAGAAAAATTAACAGAAGAACATAGAACAAAGATTGAAAAACAGATGCAGATGTGGGCGAGGAAGGGGTTGCGGGTGTTGGGATTTGCATATAAAAATAACCAATTATCAATGATCAATGATCAAACAATTACCAATGATTCAATGATCAATGAAAATTCAATGAAAATTGGAAAATTGAAAATTGATAATTCGTCAATCTTTCTCGGTCTGGTTGCTATTCACGATGCGCCTCGTCCGGAAATAAATGACGCTGTGCAGAGGGCAAAACAAGCGGGAATAAAAGTAGTGATGATTACCGGAGATAACGAACAAACTGCTGAGGCCATTGGTGTCACTGCCGGAATAATCGGAAATAATGAAGACATTATTACCGGGAAACAATTAGACGAATATTCAGATGAGGAGCTGATGAAAATTTTACCGCAAACACGGATTTTTGCACGTACTACACCTTTTCAAAAACATAGAATTGTTCAGTTATATCAAAAGCTTGGAGAAATTGTTGTTGTTACTGGTGATGGAGTTAATGATGCTATTGCCTTGAAGCAGGCAGATATTGGTGTAGCTATGGGATTGGTTGGGACTGATGTGGCGCGTGAAACCGCTGATATGGTGATTACTGATGACAATTTTGCCTCAATTGTGAATGCTATTGACGAGGGAAGAAATATCATAAAAAACCTAAAGAACGCTATTAAATATTTACTTGCATGTAATTTATCTGAAGCAATTGCTTTGATAGTTGGTTTGTTTTTAGGAATTCCGCATTTATTTTTTCCAATTCAGCTTTTATATATCAATCTTGTGACCGATGGTTTGCCCGCACTTGCCTTAGCTTTTTCACCACGTGATCGCAATCAAATGCTGCGTCCTCCGGATAAAGAATTAAGTTTACTGCGGTTTGCAGAAAAAGAATATATTGCGATTGTGGGCGTAATTACAGCAATATTAGTGTTATTAGCGTACTTTATTTTTAGCTGGATGTTTCCGAAAACCGGACAAACCGCTGCGTTTACAGTTCTAACATTAGTTCAGTCTTTTATTTATATTGACTTATGGTTGAGTCATCAGTCATTGCATAAAAATCTTCACCTTCTTAAGTCAAAACTATTTATCTTAGTTTTTTTTGTTCCTTTTGTCTTGCAGTTTATTATCGTTAAGTCTGTATTAATGAGTCGTTTTTTTAAAGTTGAGCCTCTGTCAATATGGCAGTTTCTCATGCTTTCTGCTTTTTCCGGATTGGTGCTGGTTGCGATTAAAATGACTAAAAAAATCGTTCACGTGACTTCTTCTTAACCATAAATTCGGCAATCCCTTTCAGGGATATAGCCTGGCAGGTTTGGAGCGTTTGACGTTCCCTGGGACGTTTGACGTCCTTGCCGAGCGGGTTGGTATATTTTTAAAGAACTTCCGAAGTTGCCCATTTTGCTATATTTGATTGTAGATACGTAAGAGTTTCTTGAAATTGATCTGGAGTCAAGAAATTTGTGTGGTTAACGATGGTTGGCCCTATATCGGTCTTGGTAAAATTTCCTCTGGTTATTCCATTTCTAAAAGTGTATGTTCCATCTGGTCCAATATATTGATATTTGTCCCATTGGCCGTCTGGAGGCAAGGTTATTCCGTATTGTGAAGCATTATTGTAAAGTGCGGTTCCTGGAAAAGGTGTGACAACAGATAATCTAACAGTATCAGGATTAGAAGTATTTATAAAATTAATCATCTGTATTGCCGTTTCAAAACTATCGTTGGGAAAACCAAACATAAAAAAGATTCTAACTGGAATTCCAGCATCTTTAGTCATGATAACGGCCTCATGTGCTTGAGCCACATTTGTTCCTTTATGCGCTAAATCTAACACTTCTTGAGCTGCACTTTCAACTCCGTATGCAATTTCTTGACATCCGGCTTCTTTCATTGTTTTTAGTATCATAGGATCCACTTTGTTGACTCTTGTATTACATGACCATTTTATTCCTAATTCTTTTAACAATGAACATAATTCAAGTGTTCTTTGTCGGTTCGCCGTAAACGTATCATCATAAAAAAATACCTTACTTATTCCATATTTAATCATTGCATCTTTTATTTCAGCAGCTATTAAGGACGGGGATCTATATCGAACTTGTTTTCCAATCAAGTCAGGAGCGCAATAAATGCAGGAATATGGACAACCACGCATTCCTAAAATTGAAATTGTAGGTTTATCATCTCCTTCTCTAATATATTTTGATGGATCTGATAAATCGCGCGCAGGGAAAGGGAGACTGTCTAAATTTTTCACAGGAAAACCAACTGTCAAATTATTTGTTCTTCCGGCAATTAAATCTGCAATTACGTTTTCACCTTCGCCAACACAAACCCCATCCCATCCGTCTTGAAGAGTGGAATTTCTAACTGCACTCACATGAGGACCACCAACAATTACTCTTGGTGGATTACTAGAATCTAATTGATACGCCATTTGTATTATTCCAGTGGCTTTGAGGTATTGAGGAGTTGCAGCTGTGACAGCTATAATTCTATATGGACTTAGTACATCTGGAGTTATTTGTTGCACAGCTCCGTCAATAATTTCAGGCTCTACCCCAGTTTCTCGAAGAACAGCAGCTAACTGTAACAATGCAAGCGGTTCGGCTGAACCTGGTGTTCTTAAGTTTGGTGGCGGATTTACAAGAGCGATTTTTTCCCGGGACATTGTATTAAAATTTAATCAAAATTATTAAAATATTCTTGACCTATAATTTGCCAAATTAGGACAGTTTTGATATAATAAGGACATTAATTTTGATGATTTGGACATTTATGAATCTAACCTATATTTTTCCACCCCTTGCTGAACAACAATCGGAAATTGATAGAGCAATAAAACAAAAAAACAACAATGTTGTGGTTTATCAAGTTGATTGTCGTTTACTTGATCATGTCTCAATTAATAATTTTTTTGAATTATTACTCTCCGTGCTTAATAACGATAAAAGCAGGAAAGGTCAAGTTGACAACTTTATCACGCAGATAAATAGATTGCTTTTTCAGAAGAAACAACCAATTTTAATTATTATTAAGAATATCCAGTATTTATTACCGCTACTTGGTTCGATTTTGCTTAAGTTAACAGCAATCAAAGAAAATAGCCATAATTTAGTTAGTTATCTCTTTACAACCACTGACTGTCTTTATTCAGACAGGATTTATGAACAATTAAAAGCAATGCCGTTAATTCTTGATAATGTTCAGTATTTTGCATATAAAAAATTTGATTATTATTTGCGAGAAACAGAGATCATCTGGAATGGTTTATCTGAGATTCAACGTCGTTTGATAAGACGAATATTAATTGGAGAAACAGCACGAAAAGAAGAGTTTGGTGCGGACATTGATTATTTAATCAAGACAAGAATTATTTCTAATAAAAAACAGACGTATGTAATAAATTTACCATTATTATCTAATATTATATTTCAATCATCCACCCAGTCATTAAGACTGCATGATCATAAAGTCTGGAGTGGGGAAGAGTTGATGACTGCACAGTTCACTGAAAAACAAAATCATGTTCTGCATCTTTTACTTGAAAATGTAGGAAAAGTAATTTCCCAAGATCAAATTGCGGATAATTTATGGGATATAAAAGAAAGTGAAAATAAATTTTCAGTTTGGACGATTGACAAATTTATTCAACGATTACGGTTACGAATGAAGCAAAATTTAATTGCAGATAAAATCATTGCAGTAAAAACAAAGGGCTATTGCTATCAAATTAATAGTCCATGTATTCAAACAGAAAGTATGATAATAAAAAATGGATTGAAGTTTGGATTAATGAAAAATAATAAAGAAAACGTTGATTTTTATATCAAAGCGTTTCAGAAAAAACATCTCAGAAAGGTGTTATGGCAGTTAACCCCAAAAACAGATAAGGAAATTATTGATTGGGTGAAAGAAGTGACAGTGCCCGAATCACATTATTATCTATCGATTTGGAAAAACGAGAAGATGATTGGTCATGTTGGTTTGGATAGGATTAATCGTATAAGTCAATCGGCGCGAATGGGATTTTTCTTGAACGATCCAAGATTATGGGAAAAATTTGGGATAACAATATTTTCTGTGATGATTAATGAGGTAAAAAACCGATTTAATCTTCAATTTCTTAATGTGGATGTGGCTGGAGATGAGCCAACTCAAATTCGCATTCTCGAACATCTAGGATTTAAAAAAGATTTAGTTAAAAAGAGTCTTCTGACTTTGGAAATATTTTGACCAAAAATTCGGCAACCTGCCCGGTTGCTAAACTGTTGACAAGTGTATATTGCTGTAATATACTACATTTATGGCAAGCATCCCGGAATCTTTAGAATTTGAATGGGACGAGGGGAACAGAGATAAAAATTGGGAAAAACACTTAATTTCTAATAAAGAAGCAGAGGAAGTTTTTATCAATCAACCATTATTGGTTTATGAGGATATCAAACATTCAACGAGAGAAAAAAGATTTCAGTGTTTGGGAAAGACAAATAATAATAAAAAACTATTTATAAGTTTTACTCTACGGAGTAAGAAAATTAGGGTAATTTCCGCCCGGTTAACGAACCAAAAGGAAAGAAAAATTTATGAAAAAACTAAAAAAAATTCCAAAATTTAAAAACGAGGATGCGGAAAGAGAATTTTGGAGTATTCATGATTCAACTGAATATGTTGATTGGTCTAAGGCGAAACTAGTATGTTTTCCCAATCTTAAATTATCAACAGAGACAATTAGTTTAAGACTGCCAGGTTCGCTTCTGGATGCGGTTAAACAACTGGCTAACAAGCGCGACGTGCCTTATCAATCACTAATGAAAATCTTCATTGCGGAAAGACTAAAACAAGAAACTCATATGAATATATGACTTTCAAGAAACCAGAAGATAGGTTTTGCCAAGATTCGGCAATCCCTTTTAGGAACAATAAGTTAGTAGGCTGTCTACTTTTCCGGATTTGTTTGGATTGGTATAAAGCTTACTAAGAAGGTTGTGCGCGTAACCACTTGTAACATCTTTTATTAAAGTGATAAAATAATATATTTGATATGAAAAAAAAATTTATCATTCTTCTTTTATTTCTTCCCATATTTTTAACTTTCCTTTCTTTATTTTGGATTCAAAAACAGACAGCAATACCCAGGTATGGTAATTTTTATCCTTATTTAAATTTAGGATTCCCTTCTCCGTTTGTTGAAGTCCAAAAAGCGATTGATACTAATGAATTTTATCTTTCTTTTATATTTGTCAGTTTTTTATATGATTTATTATTTTGGGCTATTATGATAGCGCTTTCATTTATTCTCTATAAAGTAATTTTATTTCTTCTTAGGGTATTAAAATGGTTTTTTGTTTCAACCGGGAGAATAGGAATTGGCCTATCTTCTTTAGGAATAATTTTTCTCGTGAGCTATATATTAATGTATAAATTTTATGTAGTCAGAAATTTGCAAAGTTGTACGTTTCCCCCTTTAAAATCCAGTTTTTGCAGTTTACTCAATGATTACAACAAGAAAGTGTGTTTTGCGAATATAGGACAAATACACAATCTTCCTCTTCCTTATGGAACATATTCATTGCCATATTCTTTACGCAATAAAAAGAATGAAGGATTTGACCTTTTTTATGTAAATAATCCTTCTTATGTATCGGGAACAACGGCTGTACAGAAAAAGTTATCCGAAGAGCGTTTTTATCGTAACAATAATAATTGGCTTATTCAGATTCATAAACCATTATTTCCTACAGTTTACTGTCTTCCGCTAAAGGAAAATTTAAATTCCCTTTTAAAAGTAAAAGACAAAGAATCTGCATATGACTATTTTGTAATAATAAAAAAATTGATTGAAAGAAATTTTGGCTTTACAAATGAAATAAAGAGCAATGATGACTTTTTCAATTTTGCTAGGAACAACTGCCAAAATAAAAAATGGGGAGAACCTGAATATACGACCGTTGAGGATATGGGCGACATGAAAATAAATAATATCTACCAGATTTTTCAAATTAATTATATATTCTCTCAATCAGTTGGTAATAAAGGTATCTATAAAAAGGTTTATGAGATTAATCCTTTATCCGGGGAAATAAATTTGATTTTCGAAAAGACGCTCCTTGATTGTGGACGTGGTTCTATTTTATATTAAGTTATTCATTACAGACGCATTTAGAAGTTATTTCTGACTCTTTAATCTTCAGAGCTTGAGCGAGAGCGGAAACAAACTCATTATCATTTTTATATGGGTCATAGCTTTTATATTTTAGTTGTAAACAATAACCCTTACAATTTAATGAGTAATTTAATACGCATTTGCTATTTTGACATTTCGATTTTTTTTCAAAAGCACCTCCTAAAGGAAAGATACAGTTGGGCAAGATACATGTTTTTTGTAAATTTTTACACTTTATCTTTTTAGTGTTTTCAAAGAACCATTGATACGTTTTATTTATCGGAGTTATCCCTCCACCACAAGAAGAACAGCAGTGTTCTTCTGTTAGGCTGCATTCTGAATCAGACGTACACCCAGTATAAACCAATTTTTCAGAAGGAAAAATATTTAACTTTATAGTAAAGATAAAAATAAGAAGAAATACAAAAACTAGCAGCAAATATTTCATGAAATGGTAGTTTTATGAAACCGTTTTTTGATAAATAATAAAATTATTAAAACTGGAACCCAAATCACGGCATATACTCCAATCCAGATTAAAAATCCAACGACTAAGCGCAGTGTTGAAATCATTGATCTGACAGCTTCTTTCATGATTTGTTCCGGTCTCCAAGAATCAAGTGGAGCATAGGGGAGTGACAGTTCATCAGTTGATAAATAAATAGTGATTTTCGCCATCGAAGCATTTTCTTCCAGATATTTAGTTTGGCCTTTTAAAGAATCGATTTGATCTTGAAGGCTCATGATTTCCCGTTGGACATTGAGAATATCAGGAATTAATGTGGCTTTTGTCAGCATGTCTTCAAAAATAATTTTTGTTTTATTTAAGGTATTTAGTCGTGCTTCAATGTCAGTATATTGATTAGTTACATCTTCACCCGTTAGATTTTCCGTTACCACCTTAACTGAAAGTGATTTAAAAAACTTTAAGGCGGTTTCCAATTGATTACTTGGAATACGGACAGTTAAGGATGCATTGGCGTTTTCCTGAGGATTGTTTACAGAAGAATTAATCATAAAACCACCCAACTCATTAACTTCCATTAATATTTGACGGTGCGTATCTTCAACTTTTTTAACGACCAGTGACAAATATGAATCAGCCACTACCATCCGATTTTGCGTTTGAGTAACTGGCTGAGAATAGCTGCCCCCAGTGGCTGGAGGAGCAATTGATCTTGACATCATCATACCGCTTTGCGCAGATTCAATACTTTTCGTACTATAATCGGCAGCACCATAGTTTAATGTGCGCATTTGATAGTTTGGTAATGTTGAATTTTTTATAAGCAGATAAAATAATACGACAATAAGAAGCGACGTGAGTTTGTGACTTTTTATCCAATCAATTATTCGGGACATAAAATAATAATAGAAATTATATTTATAAATGTCAAATGTGATTTTGTAGCCAAAATTCGGCAACCGGCCCGGTTGCCGTAATTATGTGATATAATATTTACCGATATGAGAAAAATTAATACTATAAATTTTTACTTTTTCTATTACCCGCATCAGGCGGAGTGATTTATAGTACTTAAAAAGTAAATTCACCCCGCCCAAAGCGGGGATTTTTTTTGGTAGCCGTTTCCGAAACATAGTTTCGGATTACGGATACCAAATCCCGTAGAATCGCCCCTCGGAGGCGAGGATGTAAACCTCGCGACGAGGTAAGATTTCTTCGGGATATTAGGGCGAGAAGTAAGATATGGCGGATAGGCTAAGACAATAATTATTTATTTATCAATATGAAAGACAAAATCAAAATAATCTGGCAAAACAGTTACTACTATTATCAACTGCTTTACGGCGGGTAATAATGTAATGGCTTAAACCAAAAACACATAAACCCGCCCCAAAGGCGGGTTTTTTTATTAATTTATTTATTAAAATATGATAGAAATACTTAGTAGACAAAAAGAAAAAATTAGTCGACCTGTTTCTTTAGGAGAAGAGCTTATTAAACGTATTCCAGAAGGAAGTAGTTTGTTTGAACTGGTTCATCGGCCACCAGATCAGGCTCCTTTTGCAAAACCAATACATGATGGTCGTGTGGTTTTCGAACAAAATGAACCTGTTCCGTTTTCTCAATGTACGATTGTGAGAACACCGTTATGTTTATTGCCGGAAGGTGTGACTGCTCAAATAGCACAAGATAAACAAGAGGTATTGTATATCATCGATACTCAACTTCCAACAGCAGCAATGTTGTTTGATACCGTTTGTACTGCAGGATTGAAAAAAGATGTTGAGTTGGTTTGGCTTTCAGAAGAAGATCTGTTTCGAGAAAGATTATCACAAGGAGTTGAAAAATCACCTCTTCGAATAGAAGGGGATACAAAAGCGTTATTGACTTTAACAAACAGAACCGAAAGATTTCTTAACGCTTTAGTCAATAATCTTAGAAGAATTCCTTTTGGCAGTATCGATAACACAATTGAAGAAATAGTTGAGGAAGTTGCAAGACAAATGAAGGAACGTGGAGAACTTGATATATCATCAAAACATGTGAAATCTCTTAAGGGGACAAATGCAGCACGGATAGTCGCATCGCACGCTCTTTTTCCACTAATTATAGAAAGAAGTAACAATATGCCAATATCATTTAAAACTGGTGAAAGGATCAATGGAGTAGTCGGTGTGCAAGGTCCGCTTCATCTTGAGTCGCATCCTCCTCGATGGAAAGATAATCCCAACGTTGCAAAAGTTGCTGCATTTTCAGATGCTGCGGTACGTGTTTTTCCACGACCGCATCGGGCAATACTGCCTGTAATGATTCATGGAGAGCCAATTGCGGAATTTGATGTAGGTATTAACAGCCCACAAATAGGAAGAGGTGACCAGAGTAAACTTTTGTCTTGGGCATTCAGAAAAGTGTTTCCCCTTTCAGAAAACCCTGTTTTCGGACATGCTATTGGCATAATGGAGTTAGCTGGAGTTCAAGAAAAAATGCAGGAGCTTATTATGCTTGAAAATGAAGGAAGAACACAAGACATAAGAGCGTCTGTAATTCAATTACAATTGATAATCATGATAAACTCAATATTAAGTTCAATTGGCTTTTGGAATGAGCAAGATCGATTATTTAACCTTCATGAGCCAATAAGTGTAACTATGCGGTATGGATTATAAATTAATATTTTTATGAAACAACTATCAAAAAAAGATATTAACAATCTATTAAAAGGCGATTCCTGGTTTGCAACCGGTGGTGGGTTTCCAAGCGATCGAGCAAAAGAAATCTTTACGCAAATTCTTAAAAAGAGACAATTGTTTCTTAAAGGATTAGAGGAGTTCAGGGATGACGATTGTCTTTGTGTTGCGTCAGGGGTTGGGAGTGTAAGTAAAACCAGTAAAGACATTTCAAAAGATTCGACAAAAGTAATTCGAATTTTGGAAGAAATTACCAAAACTAATATTAAAGGGATTGTTTCTGGTGAAATTGGACTAGAGTGTTTGGCCGCCGACGCAGCTATAAAATTGGGTTTACCATTGGTTGACGCTGATATGAAAGGGGGGCGAGCGGCACCGGAGCCTCCAATTAACCTTTTTAATTTGGATGGGGCAAATGTTACACCAATGATTGTTGTCAACACAGATGGAGACATTGCCATATTAAAAGAAACGTCAGATCCAAAAAATATCGAAACGTTTCTGCGTCATTTTGCCAATATGGCATCGGGTGCATTTGTTGCTTGGTGTCCACGGACAGCTTTTGAGTATAAAAAACGTTTGATAAATAAAACAATCAGTAGAACGATAAAATTGGGTGAACTGATAAACTGTGGTAAAAATTTGGATGAATTATTAACTCACGTTTCAGGGAAAGTAATATTTAAAGGAAAAATTACCGGGTTACGCGATGAGAATAATAAAGGATTTCTAATGAGGAGATTAACAATTATGCATAATGACAGTGTATGTCAGGTATGGGTAAAAAATGAAAATTTGGCTGTATCAGTTAATGATAAAATCATGGTAACATGTCCTGATTTAATCACGATAATTAACCCGGAAAATTTGCAGGGGATTCATAATTCAAAGTTAAAAATAGGTAAAAAAGTTATTGTAATTGCAATTCCAAACAGTAAAAAATGGCATAGTCGGCGGGGTTATGAAATTTTCGGACCAAAACATTTTAATTTACCATTTACAGTTAAAAAAATATGAAAAATATACTTTTAGTCAGTAATTCAATTTGCCAAGGAAGGGGCTATCTTGAACATTGCATTTTGGCCATAAAAAATATCATTGGTGGAAATAATGAGATCTTGTTTATTCCTTTTGCCCTAAAAGATTGGGACAAATATGAAAAAATTGCCAAGACAAAATTTGAAAAAGAAGGAATTGTTTTAAAGTCGATTCACCATGAAAAAGATTATAAAGATGCAGTAAAAAAGGCAAAGGTTTTGTTTGTTGGAGGCGGAAATACGTTTAGGTTATTAAATATGTTACAAAAGCAAAGGCTGATAAAGATAATTAAATCCAGAGTCGAGTCTGGAAAATTAATATATATTGGAGTCAGTGCTGGAAGTAACATTGCCGGTTTGACAATAAAAACAACCAATGATATGCCGATTGTTGAGGTGGATAATTTAAGTGCTCTTGCACTTGTTAACTTTCAAATTAATCCGCACTATATTGATCCGGAAAAAAACCCAAAACATAAAATTGAAACAAGAGATGAACGAATAAATCAATTTCATGAGGAAAATAATACTCCTGTGATTGGGCTTAGAGAAGGCGCTTACTTAATAATTAAAGGTGGTAAGATTATTTTAGATGGATCAACAGGCGCCAAGCTTTTTCAAAAAGGAAAAGAACCGGTTGAATTGAAAGGAAAATGTTTATTGAATTTTTAAGTTATAATAAAATAATGAAACCCAAATCTCAAAAAATCTTCGCCTTCATAGATAGTCAAAATTTGAATCTTGGGGTAAAAAGCCAGGGATGGAAACTAGACTTTGCTCGTTTCCGTGTTTATTTAAAAGCAAAATATGGAGTAGAAAAAGCGTTTTTATTTATAGGTTATTTAATCGGCAATCAAGAACTTTATACTTTTTTACAGAAATCAGGTTATATTTGTATTTTTAAACCAGTATTGGAAATTAAAAAAGGGAGAAAAACTACAGTTAAAGGAAATGTTGATGCCGAATTAGTTCTCCATACAATGATTGAATACAAAAATTATTCTAAAGCAATTATTGTATCTGGAGATGGTGATTTTCATTGTTTGGTGAAATACTTAAATGAACAAGGAAAATTACTGCGTTTAATTATTCCTAATAGAAGAAAATATTCACAGTTATTTTGGGAGTTTAATCCATTTATTGCTTTTGTAGACAATTTAAAAGATAAGCTAAAAAAAAGAGAGGCGTCACCGAAGCATGATTAGCTTTTGGTTGTCCTCTCATCGTGATGTAATTATTGTATAGTGTTAATAGTTAATTGTCAAGTTATGACTAATATTAAAGATCGCTTAGATCTCATCAAACAAGTCGGGGAGGAGATTGTTTCCGAGGATGAATTAAAAGCATTGTTGGAAAGCGGAGAAGAGCTGATTGCATATGATGGGTTTGAGCCATCAGGCCAAATTCATATTGCTCAAGGATTATTGCGTGCGATTAACGTTAATAAAATGATTAACGCAGGGGTGAGGTTTAAGATGTGGGTAGCCGATTGGCATGCGCTTACTAATAATAAAATGGGGGGGGATTTGGAAAAAATTAAAATAACCGGAAAGTATTTTATCGAGGTTTGGCGTGCTTCTGGAATGGATTTAAATAAGGTTGAGTTTTTGTGGGCATCGGACATGGTAAAAGATTCTGATTACTGGCAGCTTGTGATTCGCGTTGGTATGACCAATAAGTTGGCGCGATTTATTCGAACCGCTGAATTTATGGGAAGAGAAGATTCAGCAGAAAAATTAACCGCAGCGCAAATTATGTATCCTTGTATGCAGATTGCAGATATTTTTAAACTTGGCGCAAAAATCACTCAGCTGGGAATGGATCAGCGAAAGGTAAATATGTTGGCGCGTGAAGTGGGTTCGCAACTAGGTTTTTGGAAACCAGTGGTTGTGTCGCATCACATGTTAATGGGATTGGGGAAACCTCCATCTGCAAATACTGATCACGCGACCAGAACTGTGGAAAACAAAATGTCCAAATCAAATCCGGATAATGCAATTTTTATGACTGACACAACTGAAGATATTAAACGCAAAATCAACAAGGCCTATTGTTTAGAAGGAGATGTTAAGGAAAACCCAGTTTTGGAATATTGTAGATATATAATTTTTGAGTCGTTTGACCGATTGCGAATTACCGAATTGCGGATTGAGCGACCGGAGAAGTTTGGTGGAACTGTAACTTTTAAAACTTATGCTGATTTGGAAAAAGTATTTGCCAACAAACAAGTTCATCCGATGGATTTAAAACAAACAGTGATAAAATATCTTGATCAATTACTGGAACCAGTGCGTAAACACTTTGAAGAAAATTCCGAGGCAAAAGCCTTGCTTGAAAAAGTTAAGTCATATCAGGTAACGCGGTAGGAAATAGTATTAAGTAGTTAGTAGTAAGTATTAAGGGTTAAGTAATTAAGTTTAGTCAAAGTTATTTTGATCAAAAGTTGGCAATTTTCCTGTTTTATGACCTCTTAAGCCATGAAATCCTGGGGATAGTAAAGTTGACGTGATGTCATTTAGATGACAAGAATTCATTTTTACTAATATTTGATTCGACCAATCCGCAGGTGACCGTAAAAATATCTGACCTCCTGGATGAAGTGCTTGCACCATTGTTTCCAGATCATATGTTAATTGAGAATAGGAATATTCCTCTGAACCATAAGCAATAGCCATAGCTGCAGGTTGTTTGAAATCGTTTTTTGTAACTTCTTTCAAAAAGAGGGTCAAGTGTTGTTGACTGTCCCAATCAATTCCATATAGAACATAAGCAAAACCAGATGGTGAATAGTTAACGACATAAGAAGGCAGTTGTACTGGTCGCTCTTTCCAAAATTTAAAATATTTGATCCATGTTACTAATTCATCTACTGCAGGAATTGCCAACGCTTGTTCTTCAATGGTCGGATCTAAGTCAATTAATTGGAAAGTGGATTGAAAGTGTCGTAAAGGTTCTACTCTTCTCTTTACTTCCATACCTTATTTTACCAAATTATTTTTATAATTCACGAACGGGAAAATTATATTTTATATGGTGTTTGGTGTTTGAACTGATTATTTTTCACCATTTTGATAATTTTTTTCGCGTTGATATAACCGGATTTAATTATTTTATCTAGTGATTTGTTTTGGTCATAAAATAATGAAAGTACTTGGTCTGCTTCTTGATAGGTAAAGCCAAATTGACCTTCGTCGGTTTGTTCTTTCCAAAGTTCGGCAGTGGGAGATTGATTAATAATTTCTTGGGGAAGTTTAAGATATTTTGCCAGTTGATAAATCTGAGTTTTATATAAAAACTGTATTGGTTCAATGTCTGATGCGCCATCGCCAAAACGGGTGAAATATCCAAGCAAATGTTCAGATTTATTTTCGGTTCCACAGACTAGTGCATTAAGGTTTTTTGCTTGATCAAAAAGAACAATCATCCGTACTCGCGCCATAATATTTCCTAAGCGGGTTTTGTTATTATCACTGTTTAAAAGTTGGACATTGAGGCTGGATTTAATATTATTAACTGGTTTTTTAATACTAATTGTTACAAAATTCGCAGTAGGAATTTTTAACGATTTTACCAATGAATTAATTACTGTTGTTTTAGTTTTAAAGTATGGAAGATGAATTGGATAAATGTTTTTCAAAGGAAGTGATTTGGCAAGAAGTGATAAAATAACCGCAGAATCTATTCCACCGGATAAGCCAATAACGACCTTAGAAATGTGCTGTTTTTGAAAAGTTGTTAGAATGAAACGACATATTTTATCAACCTCTTTTTTTGGATTTATTTGTAATGAATTATTCATATTTTTTATTGATATGGGAGAACCGTCCCCTATATAATGGGTCGATCACGATCGACCCCTACAGATTTCGGGCGAACACAAGGTTCGCCCCTACAAAAATATTGTACAATATCATCTACTATGACTATGAATTATAACACAGCCTTACTAGTCGGTCGGTTTCAACCGTTTCACAACGGACATTTATATTTAATAAAAAAAGCTTTGCTTTCTGCAGATAAAATAATTATCGGTATTGGGAGTGCCAATGTTATAGATGAAAACAATCCCTATTCGATTACTGCGCGTCAACAAATCATTGAGAGAGTTATTCGTCAAGAAAAATTAAAAGACAAAGTCGAACAAATCATATGGCTTGATGATTTTCATAATGACGAAAAGTGGACGAAGCAAATTAAAGAAAAAGCTAATAAATTTGATTTGGTCGTTGGCAATAACGAGTGGACAAATAGGATTTTGGAAAAAGCCGGATATCCGATTTTACGTGTTAAATATTATCAAAGATACAGGTATGAAGGTGAAAAGATCCGCCAACTCATGAGGGAGGGGAAAAAATGGCAAAATCGTGTTCCCGCATATTTAATTCCAATTTGTAGAGACGTGATTAATCACGTCTCTACCATAAAATATCAATACAAACACCTTGTCATCGGAGGAACGTTTGACCGACTACATTTGGGACATCAAAACTTTATTTTGCGAGCCTTTCAGTTGGCAGAGAAAGTAATGATTGGGATAACGAGCGATCTTTTTATTAAAGACAAGAAAGTTAGTCAACAAATAATTTCCTTAGCTGACAGACAGAAAACAATTAAGGATTTCTTAATGAATAATAGAATCCAGAATAATAGATATAGTTTTTCTGTACTTGATAATATTTTTGGAATAACAAAAGCCGAAAAAAATATTAATGCGATTTTAGTAACACAAGAAACAAAACACAACGCGATAATTATTAACAAATTTCGAAGAACGGCTAAGTTAACTGAGTTAAAGATTGAGATAATGCCTTTAATTAAATCCGAAGATAATAAAATTATCCGTTCACAAAGAATTCGCTTTGGAGAGATAGATAGGAATGGAAAAGTATACGGACGGATGTTTAAGGAAAAATTACAATTACCAGATAATTTACGGGAATCACTACGAAAACCAATAGGAAAAGTATATCTGACCGTAGGGGTCGACCTCTGTGTCGACCCGAATATTGTAAATAAATTAATAATCACCGTGGGGGATATTGTTTCTCAAGAATTGGAAAAACAAAAGATCATTCCGACGGTAAAAATTATAGATTTATATTCAAGAAGACAACCAATTCGTAGAGACGTGATTAATCACGTCTCTACCATGAAAAAAATAATCAATCCTCCTGGTTATATCTACCCTTTAGCAGTAAAAGCAATTTATCATGCAATTATTAAACACAATAAAACAAACATACCTCAAACTGTGTTAATTAGAGGAGAGGAAGATTTACTAACACTACCGGCAATTTTATTGGCACCGCTTGGAACAATGGTTTTGTATGGTCAAAAAGATGTTGGTGCAGTCATGGTTGAGGTAACAGAAGAAATAAAACAGAAAATTTCCAATATTATCAAACAATTTACTGTGATAAAATAACGATTATGTCAGATAAATACCAACCATCACAGTTTGAAAAAAAGTGGATTGAAACATGGGAAAAAGAAAGGGTTATTGATTTCGATCCTAATAGCAAAAAACAGAAATACTATGTTTTAGTTGAATTACCATACACTTCCGGAGATCTGCATATTGGTCATTGGTTTGCTTTTTCCATTCCTGATATTTTGGCAAGGTATAAAAAGATGAAAGGATTTAACGTTCTCTTTCCTAACGGGTATGACGCTTTTGGATTGCCGGCGGAAAATGCAGCAATTAAACGAAATATTCATCCAAAAGATTGGACGATGAAAAATATCGATACAATGAATGCTCAGTTCAAAACCATGGGAACAGTGATCGATTGGCGCTATACTGCGACTTCTTGTCTTCCGGAATATTATCGTTGGAACCAATGGATTTTTTTGAAGCTGTATGAAAAGGGGTTGGCATACCGTGGAAAAATTCTATCCAATTGGTGTGAACATGATCAGACGGTTTTAGCAAACGAGCATGTTGAATCGGGAAAATGTTGGCGTTGTGGAAATGTCGTTGTACAAAAAGAGGTGGAGCAATGGTTTATTAAAATCACAGCATATGCAGATAGATTAATTTGGCCAGAAAAACCCACAGTTGATTGGCCGGTTGCAGTTCGAGTTGGACAAAATAACTGGATTGGGAAATCACAAGGAATGTTGATTGATTTTGGAGATATTAAAGTTTATACTACACGGCCAGAAACCGCCGATGGCGTCAGTTTTATTGTTCTTGCACCAGAACATAAATTCGTCGCTTTGCTCCTAAGTTCAAAGTTCAAAGATCAAAATTCAAAATTGAAAGAAATCAGGGAGTATGTTAAATACGCGAATAAAAAAACTGAGCTAGAAAGAAAAGAAAATAAAGAGAAAACCGGTGTTTTTACCGGAAGTTATGTGATTAATCCGGTGACTAATAAAAAAATTCCTGTTTGGGTTTCTGATTATGTTCTTTATGGTTACGGAACCGGTGCCATTATGGCAGTTCCGGCAGAAGATGAACGCGATCGTGAATTTGCAAAAAAATTTAATCTGGAAATTATTCCCACTAGTTTAAAAGCAGAGCCAAAAGGTATTAAACAATCACAGTATCATATTCACGACTGGTCGATTTCTCGTCAACGCTATTGGGGGACACCGGTGCCGATGATTCATTGTAATAAATGTGGAACTGTTCCAGTTCCTGAAAAAGATTTGCCGATTGAATTACCATATGACGTTGACTTTACGCCGCGAGGCAAACCACCACTGGCCTCAAATGAAAAATGGCTTAACGTAAAATGTCCAAAATGCGGAGGTGATGCAAAACGAGACGCGGAAACACTTGATACTTTTTTTGATTCTTCTTGGTATTACTATCGATATTTGAGTCCTAAATATGACCAGGGTCCATTTGATACAAAAGTTATTGATAAACTAATGCCGGTTGATATTTATTTTGGTGGAGCAGAACATACATTAGGGCATACGTTATATGCAAGATTTTTCACAAAGTTTTTCAAAGATATTGGGCTGGTGAAGTTTGATGAATTTGCAAAAAAAAGGTTTCAGCATGGTGTAATTCTTGGTCCAGACGGTGCCAGAATGAGTAAGAGTAAAGGTAATGTGATTAATCCGGACGATGTGGTGAAGGAATATGGAATTGATACCGTAAGATTGTATTTAAGTTTTATCATGCCGTACGAATCAACCGGACCTTGGTCAGTGACAACGATAGCCGGGGTGCATCGATTTTTAATAAGGGTGTGGAATTTATTCCAAGGATACAAAGATATTGTAGGGGCGGATCGTGATCCGCCCGAAACTAAAGGGGAAAGTCAGCATTTGATTTTGAAATTAAATAAGACGATTGAAAAAATTGGAAATGATATCGAAGCGATAAAACCCAATACGGCTGTGGCAGCAATGATGGAATTTCTCAATCAGTGGGAAAAAGCAAATACATTATCGGTTGAAAACGCCAAGAAGTTTCTCAAAATTCTGGCACCGTTTGCACCGTTTATCACCGAAGAAATCTGGCAGAGTGTGTTTGAAGAAAAACAGTCAATTCATCTGTCAGATTGGCCTAAAATTGAGGAAATGGAAACGGGAGATGTGGAAATCACGATTCCAGTGCAGGTGAATGGAAAGGTGCGGGGAACGATTAAAGTTCAAAGTTCAACCCTTCGACTTCACTCAGGGCAAGAGTGCAAAGTGCAAAATTATGTGGTGGAGAAAGCATTGAAAGATGAAAACATTGCGAAATATTTAGAGGGGAAAAAATATAAGGTGATTTATGTTGAGGGAAAGATATTAAGTTTTGTATGGTAAATTTGGCCTTAGGTCGTCGAGATCTTTTAATTTCTGAACAGCAGTACATTCAATTTCGCAGGAGAAACATCGAGCAAATGCTAAAAGCCCAATTTTTTGGTCTTGGCTAGTAATTGGCGTTTCATCTCCCACTGCTAATATACAACCAGGTGCAAAAACCACCTTACGATGAGCTATTATTATTGTTGTTGCGTCATCAGTCGGGATGACGCTTGTTATTGCCTGAAGCTGAACTTCACTCATATTATGGGATATTATACCCCTTCTTCTTTTTCTCCTACATTCTAAGTTGAAGTGCAACACTTGCTTCTTTTGAAGATTTGAATCTTCTAAATTTGTAACGGTTTGATTCTTGTTCCATCGCCTCATTTGGTGTCATAAAGTCTAAGACCTTCATTGGG
>Ga0247842_10000657_pt1 | contig 68671 bp, 59 predicted proteins | sample LaCruzMarch2015__3_FD_192411 | JGI IMG/M metagenome (GOLD analysis project Ga0247842, IMG submission 192411) | Freshwater microbial communities from meromictic Lake La Cruz, Castile-La Mancha, Spain - LaCruzMarch2015_19m | ecosystem: Environmental > Aquatic > Freshwater > Lake | place: Spain... | reverse complement strand
TATCCGGCTGGATCCTGAAGTTGTCGGTGCTCTTCGGGCTAGTGGTCCGGGATGGCAGACGCGAGTTAACACAATCCTAAAGGAATGGCTGGCCACCCATCCAGTTAAAAGCTAACCGTCGAAGGCGAAGGGGTCACTGAGGCTAACGGGAGGCGAACCGGGTCAGTAGGCCATCGAACGGTTGGACCTAGCCACGGGAAACCGGAGACAGACTCGAATGGCGCTAAGTTAAGCACGAGACCAACTTAAAACAGTGACTGAGTCGGTTTGTTGGCTGGCTGAAACGCTCTAATTCAAATTTGGTAGGGCTTAAAGCCTGGCCCCTTATCCGGGAAGGGTGGTCGCCCGTTTCCAATCGTCGCGTTCAATCCAGCCGTTTCTTGAACCGCAACGAGGCGACGACCAGCCCGACCAGCATGAAGCCGACCAGCCAGAGGGTGTCGAAGGCGACCTCGTGCAAACCGGCGCCGCGCAGCACCACGGCGCGGATCGTCCGCATGAAATGGGTCGCCGGCAGGACTTCGGCGATGTATTGCGCCGGCACCGGCATGCCCTCGTACGGGAACATGAAGCCGGACAGCAGGATCGAGGGCAGCAGGATGAACACGGTCATCTGCATCGCCTGCAGCTGGCTGGTCGCAATGGTCGACAGCACCAGGCCGAGCGCGAGGCTGGCGCCGATGAAGGCGAGTGTGGTGACCGCGAGCGCGCCAAGCGAGCCGTCGAGCGGCACCGCGAAGATCAGATGGCCCAACAGCAGGATGATGGCGGTCTGCACGAGGCCGATGCCGATGTAGGGGATGATCTTGCCGAGCATCAGCTCGAGCGGGCGTACCGGGGTGTTGATCAGCATCTCCATGTTGCCGCGCTCACTCTCGCGCACGATCGCCGCCGAGGTGAACATCACCATGGTCATGGTGAGGATGACGGCGACGAGCCCTGGGACGATGTTGATCGCCGTGCGGCTCTCCGGGTTGAAGAAGAGCGCCACCTCGAAGGTCGGTGTCATGCGGTTGACGGGCTGACGCAGCAGTTCCCCTAGCGGCATCGTGCGCAGCCCCTTGATGGCCGCCGCGATCATGGTATCCGAGCCATCGACGAGCCATTGCGCGACCGGGCGGCTGGTCTGCCCGTCGGTCGCGGGCGGGGACTCCATCCGGGGGCTGACGCTGGCGCTGCGCGCGACCCGCTGGCTCACATCGCTCGGGATGATCAGCGCGGCCCGCACCCGCCCGGCCCTGATGGCCTCCTGGGCCGCGGAGACCTCGGCGTAGCGCGCGGTAAAGCGCACCACCTGCGTCGCCTCGACCGTCTGCGCCAGCACCTGGCTCAAGGCGGTATTCGACTGGTCCACCAGGGCGACCGGAATGTCGCGTACATTGGTATTGATCGCATAGCCGAACAGCGTGAGCTGGATCAGCGGGATCATGACCACCATGCCGAAGGTGGTGCGGTCGCGCCGCAGTTGGGTCAGCTCCTTGGTCAGGATCACCAGGATGCGTCGCAGCGAGAGCCGCAGGCCGTTCATGCGCGCGCATCCCCGGTACTGGTGACGAAGACATCCTCCAGGCTCGGGTGGACCGACTCCAGGCGGGTCGGCATCGGGTTCAGGCGTTGGGCGCGCAGCCAGGCCACCGGATCGGGGATGCGCTCGTGCACCAGGACGCGCAGCCGGCTGCCGAGCTGGGCCGCCGAGACCACCTCGGGCAGCGCGGTGAGTTGCGGTTTCAAGGCGCGCAGGTCCGATCCCTCCACCTCGACCACATGCGCGCCCATCGCCGCCATGAGCGCGGCCGGGGCGCCGTCGGCACACTTGCGGCCATCCTTCAGGATCGCGAGCCGGTGGCAACGCTCGGCCTCGTCCATGTAGTGGGTCGAGACCAGGATCGTCGCCCCGGCGTCCACCAGGTCGAAGAGCCGCTCCCAGAAGTCGCGGCGATTTTGGGGATCGACCGCCGAGGTCGGCTCGTCGAGGAAGAGCAGCGGCGGCTCGTGGACGGTCGCCGCGGCCAGGGCGAGGCGCTGGCGCTGCCCGCCGCTCATCTGCCCGGCGCGGCGATCACGCAGCGGGCCCAGGGCATAGGTCGCCAGCAGGACCTCGATGCGTTGCCGGGCGGCGCGGCGTCCCAGCCCATAGACCGCGCTGACGAAGCGCAGGTTCTCCACCACGGTCAGGTCATCGTAGAGCGAGAACTTCTGGGTCATGTAGCCGATGCTGCGCTTGAGCCGCTCGGCATCGCGCGGGAGTTCGTGGCCCAGCACCCGCACCTGGCCCGCGGAGGGGGTCAAGAGCCCGGTGAGCATCCGCACCGTCGTCGTCTTGCCCGAGCCGTTGGGGCCGAGAAAGCCGTAGATGGTCCGGGGCTCGACGGTCAGGTCCAGGGCGGCGACCGCGGTCAGGTCGCCGAACGTGCGTGTCAGCCCGCGCACCTCGATCACCGGCTCGGTCACGGCATCTCCACCTGGGCCGGGACCCCATTGGGCAATTCGGCCGCGTCGTCGGGCAGCTCCACCTGGGCCAGGAACATCAGGCGGGCGCGGTCGCTCGCGTTCAGGGCATAGTAGGGGGTGAAGGCCGGGTCCGAGCTGATCCAACGCACGGTGCCTTCGAAGACCCGGTCGAGCCCGTCCACATGGACCTTGAGCCGGGTCCCCTTGGTGATTTTGACCCGATAGGGCTCGGGGACATAGACGCGCGCATAGGGGGTCTTGCCGGCCAGCAGGATGGCGATCGGGCTGCCGACCGCGACGCGCTCGCCCAGGTTCCAGGGCAGGTTGTCGAGCAAGCCGTCGCGGGTGGCGACCACCGTCAGGTCAGCCAACAGCACCTGTTCGTAGGCGTATTGCGCCTGTGCGGCCTCGAGCGCCGCCTGGGCCGCCGCGATCTCCTCGGGGCGGGTGCCGGCCAGCAGTTCGTCGAGATGGAATTTGGCCTCGTCGAGCCGCGCGGCGGCGGCGTCGCGCAGGGCGAGATAGCGATCGACATCGGCCTGGCTGACGGCCTTGCGGTCGAGCAGTGCGCGATTGCGATCGTAGGTGATTTCCGCCTCGCGCAGGTCCGCCGTGCGGCCGGCCACCTGCGCGCGCGCGGCGGCGATGTCCTGGGTGCGCGGGCCATTGCGCAGTTGCAGCAGCTTGGCTTCGGCCTGCGCGGCCTGGGCCTTGGCACGGTCGACCGCGGCGCGCTGTTGTTGGTCGTCGAGCCGTACCAGTACCGTGCCCGCGGTGACCGGGGTGCCCTCCGCCACCGGCAACGCGACGATCACCTCGGCGACGGTCGCGGTGAGCGCGATGCGGTCGCGCTCCAGGGTGCCGAGCGCAAGTCCCGGCTGGGTGTCGGAGCAACCGGCAAGCAGCAGCGCGAGCCCGATCAGTACTAATCGACGCATACGACGGACCAGGAAATTCAACCAATCGAGATCGAATGGGCCCTGGATCATAGCCGCGCGAGCGATACCGGGCAAGCGCGTTTGCCGCTGAGGGTGCGATTCAAAGTGATGTGGTCGCAGACGCGCGTAGGATGGGCCGAGCGAGAGCGATGCCCATCCGGCCACCGCGACGCTTGAGGATGGGTATCGCTCTCGCTCTACCAATCCTACCGAAAGATCTGGTCCCAACAAACCACATCACTTTTGATCACACTCTGCCGCTGAGTCGGGCAGTGTGGGGGTAGGATTTGAGTTCGACCAGCGGATCGCTTGATAAGGCGCTCCGGCCGCACCCCGACCGCCGCACACCGCGGCGGACGATTCCGCTCGTGCCGGGCCGCTGCCGACCGCGGCGCTTCGCCCCGCCGAGCCCGACCGCCGCGCATGCGGGCTGCCCCATCCAACCCCACACCGCCCGACTCAGGTGCAAACGCGCTTGTCCGATGTCGCTTGCACGGCTATGATCCGGGGCCTGTTCGGTCTCGGATGGTTAAATTTCCTACCTGTTTCCTACCCATCCGTTCCTGCTGGAGGCCGGTCACGCCGTCTCGCCGCCCAGGAGAATGGGCTGAGCACGCTCGACGTGGACGGCTGCCGCGACGGCGTGCTCAACCGCCTGCTCGGCCTGTCGAAGCCATAGGAAGGCGTGGTCTACGCGGTCTCGGTGGGATGCCTGCCCTGAGGGCTGCGCTTATGATGCTTTTCAGGCAGAAATGCCGACCGCCGGGGCGGGAAGCTCGATAACCTTCTTGGTTCTCGCACACCCGGGAACGGACGTGCTGACGCTTATCGAGAAGACCCCAACTCCGCTGGGAGACCCCCAATGGACCGCCTTTCCTTGACACGCCTGCCGGCCGTCGCGGTGCTGGCTGCTGCGGTGGCACTGTCGTGCACCGCGGACCCATCGGCGATCTTCGAGGACCTTGGGCTGATCGGTGCAGGCCTGGATTATCCGCACTCGCCGGAGCAGCTCGCGCGCCGCCGAGAAGCCGATTATCGCCCCTGTCTGAACGCCTATGCGCGCGTCGATGCAGCGAAACGCCGATTGTTTGCTTGGGGACACGAGCGAGCACTCCAAAGGACACTCGAAACGATCGCCGCGGCGTGCTCGGAAGCCGAAGTCGAGATCGCCTGCCAGGGGGCGGTCAGCGCCTTGGCCTTCTTTTCTTCGTCCGAAGACGATACCGCCATTCGCGACTTTCTTTCCAATGCACCCCCGGCGGTCGTCGCACGTATGTACGGGCTTGACGGCGCATGGCTGTCCAACCGACACGACCCGGCGTTGTGGAGGGCGTGGATCGATCAGAGCGGGCAGCTTTCGGCCGAAGACAAAGAAGCCCTCCAACGTCGCCTCGACGCCGGAAAGCGAAGCGAATTCTAGGCCGGCCTAGGCCATGGCGCAGGAGCAGGTAGAACTTGCGGGAGATCCGGGGCGGAAATCTGGCCTTGATCGTAATCCCGGCCAGCGGCATGCGTCGTCAGGGCTTCCAGCCCTGACGGTGTCAGGCCAGGATGGCCTGACTACGCACCCGGCGAGCCCAAGCGGCCGGAATCTTGATCGAGGCCGCCGCGGTCTTGTGCCAAGACCGCGACCACGCCTAAGGTGATTTCCGAGAATTTGGATACCGGTCAGTGTAGGTGCGACTTCAGTCGCACCCGCGTCCGAGTCGGTGCGACTGAAGTCGCACCTACATCCGATGGTGGGTGGTATCCGGTGTTCCGGAAATCGCCTAAGGCCGCGTCGCCCAGGTCAGACGCGCACCCCAGCCGGAACGCTATAGCTGTCCAGCACATTGATGTAGTTGGCACGCTCGAACTGCGCCGGGTTGGGGACCGCCAACGCACTGACCCGACCGCGGAAATCGGCGACCGACTCGAAGCCTTGCTCCGCCATCCAGTGCTCGATGCCGGCCAGGATGGGCGCGACATGGGCCGGTCCCTTCTCCAGCAGGACACTGCACAGGTGCACCACGTCGGCGCCGGCGAGCAGCAGCTTGATGGCGTCCTCGGCGTTGTGGACACCGCCGGTGGCGCCCAGCGACAGGCCGTCGATCCGCCCGTAGAGGATGGCGATCCAGCGCATCGCCAGTTGAATCTCGGCCGAGGTGGAGGGCCTCAGGGTCGATTGCAGCCGCAGCCCGTCGATGTCGATATCCGGCTGATAGAAGCGGTTGAACAGGGCCACCCCGTTGGCACCGGCCGCCGCCAGTTGGGTGACCAGGTTGCCGACCGAGCTGAAGGTCGGGGACAGCTTCATGTTGATCGGAATCCGGATATGGCCGCGCAAGGCGCCCAGCAGTTCCAAATAGCGCGCCTCGACCTCGGCACCGGTCAGTTTGATGTCGCCCGCGACATAATAGACATTGAGTTCCAGCGCGTCCGCGCCGGCCTGCTGCAAGTCGGCCGCGTGCTTGATCCAGCCGCCGGGGGTCACGCCGTTGAGGCTGGCGATGACCGGGATCGACAGGGACTCTTTGAGCCTGCGAACGGTATCCAGGTATTGGTCCAGCGCGCTGGCGAAGTCGTCTTGGGCCGGCATGAAGCCGCCGCCGGCCTCGGCGAAACCGGTCTCCTGATGGTGCAGGAAGCGCACCATGGTTTCCGAATCCGCGGTGATCGCTTCTTCAAACAGGGACGCCATGATGAGGGCCGCGGCCCCGCTGTCTTCCAGCCGCCGCGCCATGCCGATGCTGCGGGTGAGCGGCGAGGCGGAGGGGACCAGGGGGTTTTTCAGTTTGAGGCCCAGATAGTCGGTCGTGAGATCCATGGGGGACTCCGTCGGTGATTCGTGAATTCGCGTTGGTCTGATCAGCCCTGCGGGGGCGGGCGCGGAAAATCCGCGCCCGCCCCTCGCGGTTACTTCGCCGCCGGTGCCGGTGCAGCGACCGGTGCGGGCGTCGGGGCTTTTTTGACCGCCAGGTGGGCTAACTGCTCATACATTTCGAAGCGCGTCTGCACATGCTGCTGGGCGAGTTGCAGATAGCGCTCGGCATCGTCGGGGTGGGTGCGGGTCAGCACGCTGAAGCGGGTCTCGCTGGATACGAACTCGCGATAGGGGATGCTGGGCGCCTTGGAGTCGATCAGCAACGGATTCTCACCCTGGGCGGCGCGCCGCGGATCGTAGCGGAACAGTCCCCAGTGTCCCGAATTCACGGCCATGTCCTGCTGCCGCAGGTTGTGCGACAGATCCACCCCGTGAGCGATACAGGGCGCATAGCAGATGATCACCGAGGGGCCGTCATAGGACTCGGCCTCCAGGAAGGCGCGCACGGTCTGCACGTCCTTGGCACCGAAAGCGACCGAGGCGACATAGACGTTCTCATAGGCCATAGCCATCATCGCCAGGTCTTTCTTGAAGCTCGCCTTGCCGGCGGCGGCGAACTTGGCAACCGCGCCCATCGGGGTGGACTTGGAGCGTTGACCGCCGGTGTTGGAGTAGACCTCGGTGTCGAGAATCAGCAGGTTGACGTTGCGCCCGCTGGAGAGCACATGGTCGACGCCGCCGTAGCCGATGTCGTAGGCCCAACCGTCGCCGCCGATGATCCAGACGCTGCGCTTGACCAACTGGCCGCAGATGCTTTCCAGGGTCCGTGCGTCCATGCCCGTCATGCCCTTGAGCTTCTCCCGCAGCGCCGCGACCCGCTCGCGTTGCTCGAAGATCCCGGCCTCGGTGGTCTGATCGGCCGTCAACAACCCTTGAACCAGCCCCTCGCCGATCTGGCTCGACAGCCGGGTGATCAATTCGCGGGCATGGACAGTCTGCTTGTCGACGCCCAAGCGAATCCCCAAGCCGAACTCGGCATTGTCCTCGAACAACGAGTTGTTCCAGCTCGGACCGCGTCCCTCGGCATTGGTGGTGTAGGGTGTGGTCGGCAGGTTACCGCCATAGATGGACGAGCAGCCGGTGGCGTTGGCGATCAGCATGCGATCCCCGAACAATTGGGTCGCGAGCTTGATGTAAGGCGTCTCACCGCAGCCCACGCAGGCTCCGGAGAACTCGAACAGTGGCTGCATCAGCATCGCGTGCTTGATCTTGCTGGGCTCGAGTTGCGTACGGTCGAAATCAGGCAGACTCAGGAAGAAGTCCCAATGGGGCTGTTCCGCTGCATGAAGCTCGGCCGCCTCAACCATGTTCAGGGCCTTGTGGTTGGGGTCCTTACGGTCACGGATGGGGCAGACCTCGGCGCACAGTCCGCAGCCGGTGCAGTCGTCCGGGGCAATCTGGTAGCTGATGGAATGGCCGGAAGGGAAGTCCTTGCCTTTCATCGGAGCGTGCCGGAAACCCGCGGGGGCCTGGCTCAGCAACTCGGACGGATAGACCTTGGAGCGGATGGCCGCATGCGGACAAACCAGCGGACATTTGCCGCACTGGGTACAGAGCGCTTCGTCCCATTGCGGGAGCTGCAGCGCGAGGTTGCGTTTCTCGAAACGGGTGGTCCCGGTAGGCCAGGTGCCGTCGACCGGCATCAGGCTGACCGGCAGTGCGTTGCCATGACCGGCGAGCAGGACCGAGGTGACCCGCCGCACGAAGTCCGGTGCATCGGCCGGCACCACGGGCGGGCGGTCGAAAATACTGCTGACCTGACTCGGCACCTTGACCTGATGCAGTCCGGCCAGCGCGGCATCGATCGCCTGGTAGTTGCGGTCCAGCAGGGTCTGACCCTTCTTGCCATAGGTTTTCTTGACCGCGGTCTTGATGTGCTCGATCGCCTCATCCTTGGGCAGGATGCCGGAGATGGCGAAGAAGGCATTCTGCATGATCGTATTGATGCGCCGACCCATGCCGGTCTCGCCGGCAATCCCATAGGCGTCGATGACATAGAAGGTGATCTCCTTATCGATCATCGCCTGTTGCAGCTTGCGCGGCAGGTCGTTCCAGACCTGATCCGCCGGGGTCGCCGAATTCAGCAGGAAGACGCCGCCTTTGCGCGCCTTTTCGAGCAGGTCGTAACGGGTGACGAAGTTCGGTTGATGGCAGGCGACGAACTTGGCCTCGTCCATGCCGACCAGATAGGTGCTCGAGATCGGTTTGGGGCCGAAGCGCAGGTGACTGATGGTGACCGCGCCGGCTTTCTTGGAGTCGTACTCGAAGTAACCCTGCCCGTAGTTGGGGGTCTCTTCGGCGATGATCTTGATGGAGTTTTTGTTCGCCGATACAGTGCCGTCCGAACCCAGTCCGTAGAAGACGCAGGCGGTGACGCCGGCGGCCGCGTCCGGCCGGAAGCTGGGATCCCAGGGCAGGCTGGAATGGGTCAGGTCATCGATGATGCCGACCGTGAAGTGATTGCGGGGCCGTTCGAGCGCCAGTTCGTCGAACACGCCCTTGACCATGGCCGGGGTGAATTCCTTGGAGGAGAGGCCGTAGCGTCCGCCGACCACGATCGGCATGGTCGCGCGCCGGCCGTCGGAAAAGGCCTGAGCCAGGGCCGTCACCACGTCCTTATACATGGGTTCGCCGTCGGCGCCGGGTTCCTTGGCGCGGTCGAGCACGCCGACGCGGGTTGCGGTCGCGGGCAGGGCGGCGAGCAGGCGGTCGGCGTCCATGGGTCGGAACAGACGGACCTTGATCAGACCGACACGCTCGCCGTGGGCGACCAGATGGTCCACCGTCTCTTCGGCGGCGCCGATGCTCGATCCCATCAGCAGGATGACGCGCTCGGCATCCGGGGCGCCGACATATTCGAACAATCCGTACTGGCGGCCGGTCAGTTCGGCAAAGCGGTCCATGAGGCGCTGCACGATCCCCGGCAGCGCCTGGTAGTGCAGGTTGACCGACTCGCGTCCCTGGAAGCAGACGTCCGGGTTCTGCGCGGTGCCGCGCAGGATCGGCCGGTCGGGATTGAGCGCGCGGGCGCGGCAGGCCGCCACCAGGTCGTCATCGATCATGGCGCGGACCACGTCGACCGGCACCCGATCGATTTTCGCGACCTCATGGGAGGTGCGGAAGCCGTCGAAGAAATGCACGAAGGGTATCCGTGATTCCAGCGTTGCCGCCTGGGCGATCAGGGCGAAGTCCATGACCTCCTGCACCGACGCCGAGCAGAGCATCGCGAAGCCGGTGGACCGGACGGCCATCACGTCCTGGTGGTCGCCGAAGATCGACAGACCTTGGGCCGCGAGTGCCCGGGCGGCCACATGCAGGACCACCGGCGACAGTTCGCCCGCGATCTTATACATGTTCGGGATCATCAGCAGCAGACCCTGGGAGCAGGTGAAGGTCGTCGCCAGCGAACCCGACTGCAGGGCCCCGTGAATGGCGCCGGCGGCACCAGCCTCACTCTGCATCTCCATGATTTCAGGGATAGTACCCCAAAGGTTGGTGACGCCCTGGGAGGACCATTCATCCGACCACTCGCCCATGCTGGAGGATGGAGTGATGGGGTAGATGGCGATGACCTCACTGGTCATATGGGCGATGTAGGCCGCTGCTTCGTTGCCGTCGAGGGTGACCATAGGCTGTTGGGGCATCGATCTGTCTCGGGTGGTAAATGGAATTATGCCGGCGACGCGGTTGCGCCGTGACGCTCGCGTTAGACCTGACGAACGCGTTCAGCCGCTATTGGCCGCTCGTTACAGCGAACAACAGCGGATCTGAGGCTCGTGGTTGAAAACGACGGCGCGCAGCCCAAACGTCCACCGCGCACCCTCGGGCGCGCGCGTAGTCTAGCGCAGGTCGCTGCCTGGCGTCATAGTCGATATTGCGACAGTCGATGATGGAACCACAGGCACCCCAGGAAGCTGAAGCAGTCGTCCGCCTGTCGAGGCGGCGGGGCGCAAATCGCCCACCGGCTTGGCTCAAACCCGGAATGTCTCACGCCAAGGGGCCAAGACGCCAAGGGTCTTCAGGCGATAGCTAAACCGGAGGCGCTCGCGGAGTGACTGGGGTCACCGCAGAATTGTGCTCTCCTTGGCGTGCTTGACGACTTGGCGTGAGATCGGTTCTTTCCAGACTCCGCGGTCGGGAGCGTTCGCCGCCAGTGTCAGGAGCTGGCGGCGGGATCGCCCTTCCCGTCGTTGGTCTTCATGCGGGCCTTCGCGGCCTTCGGGTCAGCCGTGAGCGGGCGATAGATTTCGACCCGGTCGCCCTCTTCCAGTTTGGTATCCAGTGCGGTCACTTTGCCGAAGATGCCCACCTTCTGCTGGGTCAGGTCGATCTCGGGAAACTGCGCGAGGATGCCCGAGCGATCGATCGCCTCCCGAATGCTGCTGCCCTCGGGGACCTCGACCGTCAGCCAGGCCTGGCGTTTCAGCAGCGCATAGGCAATGCCGATTTTCATTGCCGTATCCTCACACGCTATGAGCGCCGGCCATCTGGATGCCCTTGCCCGCGCGAAGGTCGAGCATGCGCTTGCCCACGACAATCAGGCCGGTGACCAGGAACCCGCCGGGCGGCAGGATAAACAGCAAGACACCCATGTCGGCCGGCATGATGCGCATCTCCATGAACTTGAATGCCGGTCCCAGCAGCAGGGAGGCGTCGGCGAACAGGGTGCCGGCACCCAGGATCTCGCGTACCGCACCGATCAGGGTGAGCGCCAGGGTGAAACCCAGCCCCATGAAGATCCCGTCCATCAGTGCCGGGAGGACCGGTTCGCGCGAGGCGAAGGACTCGAGCCGCGCCAACGGCAGGCAGTTGGAGACGATCAGCGGGATGAAGAGCCCCAGCACCTTGTACAGTTCGTGCATATAGGCATTCATCGCCAGGTCCACGAAGGTGACGTTGGCCGCCACGATCAGGATGTAAACGGGGATTCGCACCTCGCGGGTGATGTAGTTGCGAAACGTCGCCACCATCAGGTTGGAGGCGGCCATCACCACCGCGGTGGCCAATCCCATGCCGAACCCGTTGGTGGCCGTGGCGGTCATGGCCATGGTCGGGCACATCCCGAGCAGCATGACGAGGACGCCGTTGTTCTCCCACAGACCGTCGCGGACGATCCGGCCGTAACCGGGCGTGGCCATCAGTTCACCTCCAAGAGTTGCGCCTGGTGGGCGGCATAGAAATCAAGGCCGGAGCGAATGGCGGCAACCGTACCGCGGGGGGTGATGGTGGCCCCGGTGAACTGATCGAAGCGTCCGCCGTCCTTTTTCACCGCCCATTTCGCGGCCGGTGGATCACCCAGTGACAGGCCGGCGAACTGCAGAATCCAGTCGCCCTTCTTGACCTCGATCTTATCGCCCAATCCGGGGGTCTCCTTGTGGCTCAGCACCCGCACGCCCAGGACGCGGCCCTCGGCATCGACGCCGAGCATGAACTTCATCTTACCGGCATAGCCGGAGCCAAACACCTCGAAGGCAACGCCGGTGACGCGGCCGCCTTTGAGAGCCCGGTAGACCGTCAGTTCCCGGCCGGCGTCGTCCTTCAGTTGAATGGTATCGACCACGGGGTTGTTGTCGTGGATCGCGGTCGGGATCACCTGTCCGAGTGAATTTTGCCGGTCTTCCATGGCGCGGGCGGCGATGGCGTCACGGGTGACCCACTCGGTAAGCGCAAGCGCCAGCCCGAAGCCGAGACAAAAGAGCCCTAGGATGACGCCATGGATCAGTGTGCCCTGTTTCATTGCTGTCCCTCGACCGGCAAAGGATCGCCCTTGCGGGTGCGGCCGAACATCCGTGGGCGGGTGTACTGATCGATGATGGGGGTGAGCGAATTCATCAGCAGGACAGCAAAGGCCATGCCCTCGGGATAGCCGGCAAAGGTGCGAATGACCCAGGTCAGCAGTCCGACGCCGAAGCCGAACACCAGTTGACCCTTGTGGGTGACCGGGGAGGTCACATAGTCGGTGGCGATGAAAAAGGCCCCGAGAATGGCCGATCCGGACAGGATATGAAAGAATCCGGGAGCGAACCGTGTCGGATCGAAGGCGTTGAACAGGGTGCCCATCACGAACAGGGTCCCGATCATCATCACCGGGATGTGCCAGGTGATGACCCGCCGCCACAGCAGGAAGATGCCGCCGAGCAGGATCAGGCCCGCGGAGGTCTCACCTAAGCTGCCCGGTTTGAAGCCGGTGGCCAGGTCCATCAGATCGGGGGCATAGGTCAAAACGCTGCTGCGTCCGTACACTTGCAGCGACTCGGAGACCGGTACGCCGCGCGAGAGTTCAGTCTTCACATAGCCGAGCGCGGTGGCGGCGGTCACGCCGTCGGGGGTCTCACCGGCGAAGGTGATGGTCATGGCCTCGTTCAGCGTGGGCGAGCCGGTCGTGAACAAGGGGTGGGGTGCGACCCAGGCGGTCATCACCACCGGAAAGGACACCAGCAAGGCGACCCGCGCGACCATGGCCGGGTTGAACAGATTCTGACCCAGGCCGCCGAAGGCATGTTTGGCGAGCGGCATAGCGAACATGGCACCCAGGACACCGATCCACCAGGGGGCCCAGGGCGGCAGAGTCATGGCCAACAGCCAGCCGGTGAGGATTGCCGAACCGTCCGACAGGGTTGCCGAGACCGGTTTTCCGGCCAGGACCAGGCAGGCCGCCTCGGCCACCACACAGGCACCGACGGTGACCGCGAACAGCAGAATGGCCGGCCAACCGAACAAGTACAGATTGAACAGGGTCGCGGGCGTCAACGCCAGCAGCACCATGAACATGGTCCGCTGGACGGTATTCGCGGTGTGGGCAAAGGGCCCGCTGCGGGTCGCTGACTCGCCGATCATGCCCCAACCTCGTCGGCGCCGACCGCGGCCTTGGGCTTGCGGGTCAGGTTCGCGGCGCGCTGCGCGGCGAGGCGTTCGACCCGGGCGGCGCGCGCTTCGACCAGGGTCTTGGTCCGCTCACTCTTGCGGCGTTCGCGTTCCTGGGCGTTCAAAGCCCCTTTCGCATAGTTGAAATAATGCACCAGCGGGATGTGCGAGGGACAAACCCAGGAGCAACTCCCGCAGGACACGCAGTCCATGAGGCCGAGCCGCGCGGCCCCGTCCAGGTCGTCGTGACGGATATGGGCGGCGATTTCAACCGGCACCAGACCGCAGGCACAGATGGCGACGCAGGAACCGCAGCGCACGCAGGGATCGGCAGGCCGGTCGTTGATCTCCGCGGCGGTGAGGGCAAGGATGCCCGAGGTGCTCTTGACCACCGGGACATCGGTGCCGGGCAACAGGGCGCCCATCATGGGCCCGCCTTGGACCAAGCGCTCGGGGCGCTGCGCGAAGCCACCGCAGAACGCGATCAGGTCGGATACCGTGGCGCCGATCGGCGCCTCGACATTCTTGGGGGTGCGCAGCGCCTGCCCGCTGACGGTCACCACGCGTGCTACCAGCGGGTGGCCGTGGCGCACCGCGTGGTGAACGGCACGGGCGGTGGCGACATTGTGCACCACCACCCCGAGGTCCGCGGTGAGCTTGCGCGCGGGGGTCTCCCGGCCGGTGATCGCCAGGGTCAGGTGACGTTCGGACCCCATGGGATACTTTGTGGGGACCGCGACCACTTCCATGTTGGTGTGGGCCTGCGCGGCGGCCGTCATGATCGCCAGCGCCTGCGGCTTATTCTCCTCGATCGCCACGACGATCTTCGGTGCACCCAGGGCGTGGGCCATGATGCGGGCACCGTCGATCACTTCGTCCGCGTGTTCGCGCATGACCCGGTCATCGCAGGTCAGGTAGGGCTCGCACTCAGCGCCGTTGATCAACAAGGTCTCGATGCGGTGACGGATCCCCAGATTCAGCTTGACCGCGGAGGGGAAGCCGGCGCCGCCCATGCCCACGATGCCGCACTCGGCGACCCGCGCCTCGATCGTCTGGGCGTCGACCGCGAAGGGGTCGGCGATCGGTTCGGCCAGCGTGCCCCAGGCGTCGGCGCCGTCGGGTTCGATCACGATCGTCGGTTGGTGCAGACCCGATGGATGCGGGGCGGAGATCTCGGTGACTGCCGCCACGCGTCCGGAGGTTGGGGCATGCTGATTCACCGAAACCGGACCCTGACGGCGCGCGATGACCTGGCCTTTGCTGACCAGATCGCCTTCTCTGACCAATACCTCGGCTGGTACGCCGATGTGTTGTTGCAAGGGGATATAGAGCCGACTCGGCAGCGGCAGCGCCTCGATGGCACAGTCGCCGGTCAACTCCTTGCGGTATTGCGGATGGATACCGCCGCGGATCGGGAACAGCTTCATTCGCTTCTCCAGGGTCGGGCCATTCAGGCCGGTGTCATACCGGATTCAATATGTGAACGGCGGGACCGGCTCAAGGCCGCGGCATCGGGCTTGGGCCAGTGCCAGGTGGCCAGGGTGTCGGGGATCTCGATCATCCGGATGGCGTGGGTGGGGCAGACCGCGGCGCACTTGCCGCAGCCGTGGCAGACCTCGCTGACCACCGTGTGCATCAGCTTATTGGCGCCCACGATACCGTCAACCGAACATTCTTTGAGACAGCGAGTACAGCCGATGCACAATTCTTCGACAATCTGGGCATACGCAGGGACGCGTTTCGTATGGGCCGAGAGGTCGACCCGCACCCCCAGACGCTTGGCCAACTGCTCCGCGACCGCCTTGCCGCCCGGTGGGCACAGGGTCACCGCCGCCTCACCGCGCGCGAGTGCCGCGGCCGCTTGAGCGCAGCCGACAAAGCCGCATTGTCCGCACTGCGAGCCGGGCAGCAGCGCCTGGAGTTCCGCCTCCAGCGGGTTCTCCTCCACCGCGAGCAGCCGCCCCGCGATACCCAATAAGCCCCCCAGACCAAGGCCGATGGCCGTGAGACTACCGACAGCGAGTAACATGATGCGCTAGACCTCAGTTGGTGTTGATACCGGAAAAACCCAGGAATGCCAGGGCCAGTAGGCTGGCGACGATGAAGCCGATCGGCGGGCCGGCGAACAAGCGCGGCACCTCCGATAGGGCGAGGCGTTCGCGCAGCCCGGCAAAGATCACCATGACCAGGCTGTAGCCGAGCGCGGAGGCGAAGGCGAACAGGGTTGCCGCGATGAAGCTCAGTTTGGTCTCGACCATGATGAGCGCGACGCCGAGTACGGCGCAGTTGGTGGTGATGAGCGGCAGATAGATGCCAAGCATCTGGAACAGCGGCGGCGAAATCTTGCGGACCGTCATTTCAGTGAACTGCACGGCCCCGGCGATCACCAGGATGAAGGTCACGGTGCGCAGGTAGCCCAACCCGTAGGGTTCCAGCAGATAGCCCTCGATCGCCCAGTTGCCCATCGACGAGACGGTGATGACGAACGTGGTGGCGAGTCCCATCCCGATCGCGGTGTCCACGCGCGTGGTGACGCCCATGAAGGAACACAGGCCCAGGAAGCGCGCCAGGATCACATTGTTGACCAAGGCCGCGCCGACCATCAAAAGGACGTATTCCTGCATCTCTTCAACCCCTGGGGTCTCGTCGGTTGCTCTGATCGTTCGGTCTAATCGTTGGGCCCGGTGGCCAGTTGTGCAGTGGTCGGGCAGGTCTCATTGAAACCGGCCCGCCGCAGAAAGCGCGGTGCGAGTTGTCCGCGGGCACTCAAGGCTTGCCCGCCCCGCCGGACGGCAATCAAACCGACACCGAGTGCTGCTACCATGCTGACCATGGTGATGCCGTCGCTGCCGGCGAGCCACTGTGCCACGCCGCCCGCGCCGAACATGAAGACCAGCGGCAGCGCATAGGCGATACCCGACGCCTTGAGCAGGGCGCGCTCGCTGACACCGACCACCACGCGCTCACCGATGACGAGTCGCGGTGCATCGGGAAGCGGGAAGCGGCGGCGTGCGAGTTGACTGGCCGCGGTTCCGATCCCTTTCGCGCCGCACAATCCCGACGCCGCGCAGCCGCCGCAACTGGTCGTCTGTTCAGGTTCGAGCCAGGGCACGCCGTCCTCGATCGCCACCACCCGGGCCGTCCCTTCGACCAGGGTGGCCTGGCCTGTCGCGGTTGCATCGTCCTCGCTGTCTCTGTCCACTGAATCGACCTCTGAGGTTAAGGCCGCGCTCCGGGAGCGGCGGCCGTGGACCGCAAGCAAGCCCACGGGGAACCGGGGGCGCCTGGTCAGGCACGACGTCGCCGCGGCCGTGGAAGCCATCGTCTTTGGATACAGCGACGCGTCGGCGCCGGTTGGAATGTCAGCGGTATGGGGAGTGGACCCGGCGGGCTGAGCAGCCCGGATTGCCGGGCGTCCACGGTTGCTGCGGCGCACAAACCTAATTTACGCCGACCCCCGAGGAAGATGCAAGATCCTGATGAAGCGTCGGACGCTTGCAGGACGCTGCGGCAATGGTCGTGGAGCGCACGGGCGGCGGCAGCCGACGGACACCGCATGATGCGCGCTCAGGTATTCAAGTGTTCCGATCAGGGTTTTTTGTCGTGACCCGAAGGCCCGGAATAACATAAGAATTTTCTACTTTTCTGATGGTCTGTTCGTGAACGCAGCGGTAGCAACGCGCGTCTTGGGTCCGATGATCTTGCCCGTCTGCAGCCGCAACGCAACGCTCACCAAGAAAGTTGAAAATATCAATTTTTTAAATTGTACTTATCCTGCCAAGTGATCTTCACGCAGTTGAAATCCTGCGCTAACTATCGCACGCTCGACATTGGTGACCCACGGGTTTATCGTCATGCTCGCCTGACTCCACTACTGCCCTGATCCAATCGGAGCGACCCGATCGGAGCGACCCGATCGGAGCCATTTGCCCATCCGCCGGAGCCACGATGAAACCTGTCGCGATCCTTGCTCTTGGGTTCTTGATGCTGCTGCCGTGCCTCTGCCTGGCGGCGGTGGACGCGGATTCCCGCGGTTCGGCTGGAAAGTCCCCGGAGCTCAAGGCGGACCCGCCCGCCGCCAAAGCACCCGTGCCCCGACCGCCCTTGCCGAGAGCCCCCGGTGGTGCCAAACCGAGCCGCGACCAGGTCGGTGCCATGATCGATGCGGTGGCGGATGAGTTCGGCGTGGAGCGGCAGTTGGTGCGGGCGGTCGTCGCCGCCGAATCCAACTTCAACGCCCATGCAGTCTCACCGGTCGGCGCCGTGGGGCTGATGCAGGTGATGCCCGCGACGGCCGGCGACTACGGCGTCAAGTCTCACGCAGCCTTGTTCGACCCCAAGACCAACCTCAAGACCGGGACTCGTCATCTCAAGCGGCTGATCAAGAAGTATCAGGGCGACTACGGGCGGGTGATCATGGCCTACAACGCCGGTGAGGGTGTGGTGGACCGTACCAACAGCAATGTGACCTACCAGGAGACCCTCAACTACACGGAGGCGGTCATCAAACACTACCGCCGTCAGGGCGGGAGCGCACCGACCCAGGGTGCCTTGTCCAAGGTCCACGCACTGCGCGGGATGCGCAACAAGGGGCAGGCGCGACGCTTATTGAAGCGGTATCTGGACCCCTCGCTGCTGTCGTTGAAGGTCAAGCCGACCTTAAGTCTGCGCTCGCTCAACCCGGCTTTACACAAGGTTGGTCCGGAAAGTCGCCCCATGTTCGAGTTGGATTTGGAGGCGATGCGCTGAGGCGTACTGGACGAATGCGGGAAAACCCTGCAACATCGTCACAGTTTCCTCGTACTTGGAGCCCCGCCCGTGGCCGCCGATCCGCTCGCCGTCGTAGACGCCTTTTTTGCCGCCCGGGAGTGCTTCGACTTCGAGCGGGCGCGCGGTTTCCTGGCCGACCAGGGGTTCAGTTTCCGCAGCCCCATCTTGTGCTGCGACTGCGCCGATCACCTGATCCAGTATTCTGCCCACTCAAGCGGCATCATCCAGTCGACGCAGGTCCGCAAAGTGTTTGTGGATGGACCGGATGTTTGTCACTTTCTCACCTACCGCATCCAGATCTCGGAGAAACAAGCGGTGGATGTCGCCCATTGGGCGCACGTCGAGCATGGCCGCATCCAACGCATCGAGGCCCTGTTCGATGCCTCGCTCTATCGCGAGCTCTTCCCGAGCGGCGAGACCAAGGCGCCTTGACGGCTCATCGGCCGCCATCGATCCACTGACCGAGGGTGCGGTGCAGTTCGGCCAGCTTGACCGGTTTGGGGATGTAGTCGTCCATGCCGGCCGCCAGGCACTCGGCGCGGTCACCTGACATGGCGTTGGCCGTCATGGCGATCACCGGCACCCTGGGTCTGCCGTCCTGCCGTTCGCGGATACGCAGTGCACGGGTCGCGGCGAAGCCGTCGAGTACCGGCATCTGGACGTCCATCAGCACCGCGTCGTAGTGACCGACGGCAAGCAGGTCCAGGGCCTGGGCGCCGTTATCCGCCACCGTGACGGTCAATCCCAGCTTGCGCAACATGCCGCAGGCGACTTTCTGATTGATCGGGTTGTCCTCTGCCAGCAGAATCTGACCGCTGAGCTGTTTCATGGTCGACTCGGCCATGGCCGTCACGGCGGGCTCCGGGGTGCGGCCGTGGACCAATTGGAACAGGGCATCACGCAGCAGGGACAAGCGCACCGGCTTACCGAGTGACAGATCGACCCCGGTGGTGTCCTCCGGGGCTGGTTGACCCGCGGAACTCAGCAGCACGAGACGGATCGGCGCGATCAGTGGATCCGCCCGGATCGTGCGGGCGAGATCCAGACCGTCCATGTCCGGCATCTGCATGTCCAGGATGGCGACCTCGCAGGGCTGGCCGCGCGCCGTTGCCGCGCGCAGGTGCGTCAATGCTGCCGCGGCCCGGCTGACGCAGTCGTAGTGCACACCCCAACCGCGCAGATAATGTCCCAGAATCTCCAGGTTGGTCGGGTGGTCGTCCACCGCCAGCATCCGCCGCCCATCCAGCCCGTTTGCCTGTGGCGGCTCACCCGTGTCGGACTGGGGTGTGAAGGGGATGCGGATCAGGAAACGCGAGCCCTCACCAAGCGTGCTTTGTAATTCCAGGGCGCCGCCCATCAGCTCCACCAGGTTTTTGCTGATGGTCAGTCCGAGTCCGGATCCGCCAAAGCGGCGCGTGGTGGACCCGTCCGCCTGAACGAATGGGCTGAAGAGCCGCCCTTGCTGTTCCGGTGAGATACCGATGCCCGTGTCGCTGATCGCGAAGCACAGGGTCACCGTGGTCGGTTCGGGTTCGCACTCACTCACGTGCAGCAGCACCTCTCCCTGCGGGGTGAATTTGACCGCGTTGCCCAAAATATTGGTGAGGATCTGACGCAGACGCGTCGGATCCCCGATGACCCGACTGCGCACGCCGGGCTCGACGAAGCAGGCGATCTCGATGTGCCGACTTTGCGCGCTGGCACTGAACAGCGCGGCCACGTCCTCCGCCAGCAGGCGCACATCGAACGGGATGGATTCCAGGTCGAGTTTACCGGCCTCGATCTTGGAGAAGTCCAGGATGTCATTGATGACGGTGAGCAGACCCTCGGCCGAATTGCGGGCGATTTCGACATAGCCGCGCTGGATCGTGCTGAGGTCGGTTTGCGTGAGCATCTCCAGCATTCCCAGGACGCCGTTCATGGGAGTGCGAATCTCATGGCTCATGTTGGCCACGAACTGGCTCTTGGCGTGACTGGCGGACTCCGCCCCTTCTTTGGCCTGAACCAGGGCCTCGGCGACGGCACGCCGTTCCTGCACCTCGCGCTCCAATTCCTGATTGAGGTTGCTGATGCGCTCCTGTTCCCGCCTCAGGTCGGCCACCAGCTCCAGGTTGGCGCGGCCCAATTCAAATGAGCGCCGCAGGGTGTCGTGATAGCGACGGGCGTTGATCCACATGAACAGCCCGAACAAGGTCACGATGACCAAGAACGTATAGGCGAGTTGATCACCCAGGATCGCCATGCGGATGCCGAAGGGGACCAGCGCGGTCAGCAAATAGGCGCGGTAGGCCGGCAGGTTGGGGCTCAGTGTCGGGATGGCTCCGGCCGCCATGCCGGAAATGACGAACCCAAGGAAGACCTGATAGGCGAGTTCGTCACTCGGCAGGAGGACGACGGACAGTCCCCACGCCAGACCGGTGGCGGCGGCCCCCAAGGCGAACCGGCTGGACCAGAGGGCGTCGGGGTGCAGGTGGGGGGTGCGGTGGAAACGCACCAGCAGCAAGGCGCGCGCTGCCAGGATCAACAGGAGCAAGCCGAACCAGGTCCAAGCCGTCCACGCACTGCCGACCAGGCTCATCGCGGCCGCCACCAGCAGGCCGTTGACCGCGGTGACGACAAGCCCCGGCGGCGCCTGGGTGTAGAGCATCCGCGTCAGATCAGCCTGGATCTGTTGCTCCTGGCCCGTGACGGGGGATGGTGATGGGGAAACTGGCGCGTGCGGCTCTGACATGTGGCGTCCTGGCGTCTGGGTGTGCAATATCCGGATCAGCTCGACCCCGTCTCGGCGACGCTCTCGCTCAAGACCTGCTCCTGCAGTGCATGCAGGGCGATAATGAAACCGTCACGGGCGGCAACGATGTCCGCGATTGCCGCTTCAGTGACTAGGCCCTTGGCGCGCGCTTTGGTCAGGGTGCGCCCCAGTTCATGAATGCCGTGATGCAGCGGTTCGAGTCGGCGGAACTCCGGCAGTGTCCCAAAGAGCCGACGCCCTTCAGCATGGTACCAGCGGCCGAACCCAGACCACTTCTCCTCCATGGTTGGCGGTATTTGTTGGGTGTTCGGGCCGAGCGCGCGGATCAGGCTTGCTACCCAATCGCGGTGTTCGGACTCCATGGTCAACAGATTCAGGATTTGCTCCGACCACGCGAACTCCGTGGTGACGCGCCACAACGCGGGACAGCGGTAGCGGCTCACCCAGTCCGGGAACTGCGCGGCCGGCATGGGCTCCGCGATGCCGTAGCCTTGGGCGTGGTCACAGCCCAAGCGCAACAGCATCAAGCCGTGGGCGGCGGACTCCACCCCCTCGGCGATGACCTCCCGCCGGAAGGCGTGGGCGAGCCCGACCACCCCCTCGACAATGTTGCGGTCGTCCGGGGAGCGGAGCATGTCGCGCACGAACGTTTGATCGATCTTGAGGACCTGGGCCGGCAAACGTCTGAAATAGGTCAACGAGGAGTAGCCGGTCCCGAAATCGTCGAGGGCGAAGCGCACCCCGAGTTTGGCGCAATGCAGCATGACCCGGGCGACCGCCTCCAGATCGCCCAATGCCTCGGACTCCAGGATCTCCAGCGACAGCGCGCCCGTCGCGAGTCCGGGGTGGGCATGCAATTGCTCATCCAGGTTGCGGATGAAGTCGTTGTGCTGGATCGAGCGGGCCGAGATGTTGAGGCTGAGTTCCAGCTCGAGTCCATGGTCATGCCAGGTCTGGAGTTGATTCAGACCCTCCTGCAACACCCACCAGTCGAGCCGCTGCTGATACTCGGTCCCGGCGAGCAGCGGGATAAAACCACCCGGGGGCAACAGACCCTGCTGCGGATGCTGCCAGCGCACCAGACCCTCGGCGCCGATCACGTTGCCGCGGCGCATGTCCACCTTGGGTTGGTAGTAGAGCACCAGTTCGCCGCCGTCGATTGCCGCACCGATGCGCTCCAATTGGGAGTGACGGTCGTGGAGGCGGCGGTCGCGCAGCGGGTCGAAGAAGCGGTAGCGATTGCGCCCGCGCTGCTTCGCCCGATACATGGCGTGGTCGGCATGGCGCAACAAGGTGTCGGCATCATTGGCGTCCCGCGGGAAGAGGGTGCAGCCGGCGCTGGCCGTCACGCGCAGTTCCCGATCCCCCACGACATGAGGCTGCGCCAGGGCCGTGATCAGGCGGTCGAGCAGGTGGGCGCACTCCAGCGGATTCTCGAATCCGCCCAGCAGCAGGACGAACTCATCACCGCCGAGGCGTGCCACGGTGTCGCTATCGCGAATCTGGTCACGCAGCCGCGCGGCAACCGCCACCAGTATCTGATCGCCGACCGCCTCGCCGCAGGCGTCGTTGATCGCCTTGAAATCGTCCAGATCGAGCGAGCAGACCGCCAATTCGGTCGCGCTGTCCAGCGCCACGCCCATGGCCTCGCGCATGCGCTCGGCCAACAGCCGACGATTGGGCAGGCCGGTGAGGGTGTCGTAGCGGGCAGCCTCCTCCAGGCGTTGTCGGCCTTCGATCAGTTCTTGCTGGACCCGATGCCGCTCCAGCGCGACACCGATCAGATCCGCCAGCAGGCGCAGGACGCGGATTTCGGGGTCCTGCCAGGTTCGCGGTGCACCGTCCGCTTCGGCGACGACGCAGCCGGCCAGCCGGCCGCCGACGCGTAACGGGACTGCCAGGATAGCGCGTACACCTTGTGCCAAGAGGATTTGGCGATCCAGCGCCCAAGGGTCCGGCAAGAGGTCGACATCACCGATGGCGACGCTCTCCCCATGGCGCAGGGTGTCCATCCAGCGTGGCAGACTGACCAGCGGTACGGGGTCGGCAGCGACCCGCCGCTCCGCGACATGCATCGCGCACCACTCATGGGTGGCGCTCAACTGCTGACCATCACTGCTGATTTGATAGAGGCAGGCACGCTCCACATCCATGCGTCGGGTGACCGCACCAAGGACGCGAATCACCACGTGATCCAGGGCTTCGGGCTGGGCGGTCAGCAGGGTGCGCGAGGCCTCGACCAGCACCGTGTCCAGTGCCACCAAGTAAGACAAAGAACGTTCCACCTGCTTGCGCTCGGCAGTAACCAGGTGCGTGTCGGTGGATTGCAGGCTGTCCTGTGCCCGGAGCTGTTCGCTCAAACGGTCCAGTATGGCGGCCAGATCGGCGACCGTGCCGATGCCGCCGACTCCTGACACGCGGTCGTATCGACCGGCGGCCAACTGCTCGGCGCAGGTGCGCAAGCGGCGTAGCGGGGCGAGCAGCCACCGTTCCACCAGCATGAGGGTCAAGGCCGCAATGCCCAGGATCAGCCAGTGATTCCAGGTCAGGGGTGAGGATCCGGCGACGGCGATCTGGTCCGGCCCGTTGAGGTCACCGGGTACCGCCAGTCCCAGCATGAACAGTGTCGTCAGCGCCAGGGACCACCGCCAGCGGCGTGCGCAGGTCGCGCGGTTCACCGCGCGGCCTCCCTTCGGGGCGGACAGGACGGACCGGAGCAAAGTCGTGGCGGATGCGACGGAGTCATGGTCTTCGAGCCAGGCTGTGCGATTCATTATGACTGGGGACAGGGCGGCCCGCCCGCTGGATCCCCGATCGGCTTTATCGTATTGCTCACCCAATTGACCGTACCAATCCGATGGCGCGACTCATTGGTCCCACTCATTGGTCCTACTCATTGGCCCCGGCCGCGACTGGAGCGCATCTGCCGACCGGCTGCCAGCCGACAGGATACACGATTAACCCCCTGGCTCAAGATGTGGATTGGCGTTTGGCGGTCGTGATCGGTATCAACTCTCGGACCGCGGGTAGAGGTGCGGTAGTGGGTCGACCGGCAACGCCCGTCCCGCGTGCTCGGGTGCCGACAAGGTCGACGCTAACGCGCGCCAGGCCGCGGCCCCGTCCCAGGCCGCGCCGCCGGGAGCGTAAACGGCCCGGTCGATGTGTTCCAGTACGTCTGCTGTTGCGCTACCCGCCAGACCCAGGCGCGTGCCGATATCACCCAGCCCGCGGGGTGGGTGGTGCGGCCAGCGCGCCAGTCCCCAATCGAGCAGGGCGGCACGGGCGGCCCTGGGGTCAGCCGCCGAGCAAGCGTGGCGCAGCCGAGTCCGCGCCGCCGCCTCGCCGCGATGCGGTTTCATGCGGGCCGCCGCGACGCGCTCCGTCCCGCCGCGTCCGGATCGACGCACCAGGGTCCATGACAGGGTGGCGAGCCAGGCGAGCGCGAAAAACAGGGTCAACCAGGGCCAGGGGACCCTGGTGCCACTGGTGCCTGATAGGTCGATGCCCGTGTCATGGGTGACCGGCGCAGTGTCCGCGGGATCTTGGTCGGGCGCCGACACGGCCGGGCGGTCGGTCGCCGCGGCCCCTGGTGTCGGTTGCGGGGACGTGGGTTCACCCGGTGCCGGTTCCACTTGGACCCGGCGTGCCGGGATCACCGCCACGCGCTCCTGATCCGCTGTCGTGTCCCACCAGGGCACACGGATCTCCGGCAGAGTGAGTTCACCCGCGCGGCTCGGTACCAGGGCGATCTTGAGTGTCTTGAGTGCGGTCGGGACGCTGCCCGGCAGGTCTTCGCCCTTCGGCGGTTCGGGATAGACCTTGGCACCCTCGGGTGCGCCGGGATCGAGTGTCGGCAACTGGGCCGCGGTGGCGCCGCGGGCGGTGATCACCAGGGTGCGGGTGACGGGCTCGCCGACGCGGAAACGCGGTGGAGCCGGGGTCCACTCCTCCGACAGTTGGACCGACTCGGCGGGCAGCCAGGTTCCGGTGCCGACGTTGGGTTGGGGGCGGACCTGGACGGTCAGATCCGGCCCCCGCTCGATCACGCGGCGGCCGGTCCCCAGGTCGAAAACATCCGGTAAGCCCTGGAAGGGCGGGCCGCCAAAGGGGTCGTTGAAGTCGGCGAATGGACCGCGGCGACCCGTGGACCGGCTCTCCGGCAGCAGCGCCTCCAGCCGCGGCGACGCGATGGTGAGCGGGCCGCTGCGCTGCGGTACCACCAGGTAGCGGCGTTCGATGACCGTATAGCGCTGGCCCTGGATGGTTTCGGAGCTGCTTTGATCCTCCCCTTGCCGTTCCAACGTCGCCCCCTCGGCTTGCGGCTCGGACAGGACCGCCCGTCGCGGCTGTTCCCGGTAGAGCACCCGGACCCGATAAACAAAGGACTGCTGCACATAGGGCGTGGCGTTCTCGATCTGCGTATCCACGAAGATCGGTTTGGATCCAGTGTCCGCGGCGGCCTGATCGGCTGGTAGCACCTCCACCGCGACCGGGCTCGTCTGGGTGCCGCCGAGCGAGAGCGGCGGGATCAGGAGCCGGCCGCCGCGCCGCGGGGCCAACTCCAGCGTCCATTCACGGGTCTGGCTGACGACGCCGTTGACGATGCTCATTCGGGATCCGCTGCTCTGGTTCAGGATCTCGAAATCCTGGTTCAACGGCGTCAGGTCCGGCTCACCCCCGAGCCGACCCTCGGCACGCAGCCGCAGGGTCAAGGTTTCATTGGCGCGCACCTGGGTCCGGTCCAACTCCGCGCTGAAGTCGTCCGCCGCTCGGGCCGGCCCGACGAGCAACAGCATCAACAGTAAGAGCCAGGTGGAGATGGGTCTGTGCATGAGGATTATGACTGAACTTAAAGCATGGAATTCCGGGCGTGCCAATTCGCGGCAAGCGGCCGGCTTGAGTTTGGCGCATGTTCTCCGACAACTTTTCACTAACCACTAACCACTAACCACTAACCACTAACCACTAACCACTAACCTCAAGGCAACCGCCCCTCCCGTCGCAGATGCTGCAACAGGAAGCGCTGTCGCAGCAGACCGGCCGGGTCGTCCGGAACGCGCTGCAACTGGGCCTCCAGGGCCTGCTGTTGCTCACGCTCCTGCATGCTGAGATCGGCGGCACCGGGCTGGGCGCGGCGCGCGGTCCCAGCCTGCGCCGGGGTGTCCTGCGGTTGACCTGGCGTGGTGCCGGGCTGACGCCCGTCCTGGGTCGATTCCTGAGCCGCGTCGGTCTCGTCCGGAAGCGACACTTCGGGCTCCCCCGCCTGATCCTGAGAACCGAGGTCACCGGCGGTCGGCGGCGCCGGCTCGCCGGTGCGCCCGGCGGCCTGATCGGGCGCGCCCGGGCGTGGGCTCGACGCGTCGTCTTGCCCGTCGGTACCCTGGGGTTGTGCCCCGTCCTGCCCGGCCCCGGTCTGCTGGTCCCGCGGTTGATCCGCATTCTGCGCGCCTGCCTGATCGGCAGCCTGCGGCGGCTGATCGCCGTCCTGGGACCCCTGGTCCGCGCCGGCCGATGGGTCCTTGCCGTCCTTGCCGTCCTTGCCGTCCTTGCCCTCACTGTTCTCGCCCGGCTGCCCTTGCTCAGACGATGGGTCTTGCTGCTGTTGGTCCCGCAGCCGCCTGACCTGCTCCAGGTTGGCGCGGGCGTCGGCATGATCCGGGGCCTGTTCGAGCGCGCGTTCATAGGCGGCAATCGACGCGTCCAACTGACCCAGGCGAGCCAGCGCGTTGCCGCGGTTATAGTCGACCTCGGCCCCCTCGAGTTCGGCCAGGTCGGCGACGGCACCCGTATAGTCGCCGCCGCGATAACGGGCGGCGGCACGCCAGGCCGGGTCTTGAAAGCGCTGCGCCGCGGCCGCGTCGTCCCCCGCCGCAAAGGCCCGGGCCGCCTGCTGGTCCGGCCGGCGCCACAGGTCGTCCCAGCCGAAGGCCCAGCCGGGGCCGGGCGGCAGCACCAGGGCCAGGGTCATGACCGGCACCAGCCAGCCGCGCCGGAAGGCCAGTGCGGCGATCGGCAGCAGGGCCAGCAGCAGCCACGGACCCTCCTCGCGCCATTGGTCGGCCGTCAGGTACTGCTGCTCGACCATCGCACCCCGGGGGGCCGGTGTCCCCGCGGTAATCAGTGTCTGGGTGTCCCGACCCGCCGGGTCCAACTCCACATAGCGGCCGTTGCCGACCTGCGCCAGCGTCTCCAAGGCCGCGCGGTCGAGCCGTGACAGCGCGATGGCGCCGTTGCCGACGGCGGCGAAGCCCCCGCTCGCATCCGGCACCGGCGCTCCCTGCGTGGTCCCGACCCCGAGGACCGAGAGCCGGTGGCCGGCCGCCGCCAAGGCGCGCGCCGCCCCGTTGACCAGGGTGCCGCGGCCGGCTCCGCGCTCCGTGACCCCGTCGCTGATCAGGATCACCTCGCCGCCGCCGGCACCGGCCTGGGCCAACAGCTCGCCGGCCAGCGCCAGTGCGCGCTCCGGGCGGCGCGGACCCGGCACCGGAATCAGATCGGTGGTCAGGCGCGGGACCTGGGCGGCGATGGTCTGGGCGTCGCCGGTCAGCGGCGCGACGATATAAGGGTCCGGACCGAAGGCGATCAGGGCGACCTGCCCCTCGCGCGTGGCATTGAGCAGGTCCAGGACCGCAAAACGCGCCCGCGCCAGCCGCGAGGGCGCCAGATCCGCGGCGTTCATGCTCGCCGACAGGTCCAGCAGGATCACCCGCGTGGCCCCGGTGGTGAACACCGGTTGCGGCAGGCGCTCCCAGACCGGTCCGGCCAGCGCGGTCACGCCCGTTAACCAGGCTAGCACGAGCAAGGCAAAGGGCAGACGGCGCGGGCGGGCCTCCGCGCCGACCAGGAGATGCGGTAACAGATGGGCGTCCACCAGACCCTGCCAGACCGTGCCCGCCTGGCGGCGGCGCCAGAGTCCAATGATTAGGGCGGCGAGCGGGATCAGGGCAACGAACCACAGTGGCCGCAGAAAATGCAGATCAACCGGCATTGCGTACCCCCAGGCCCGGCAGGGCGATCAGGAGACTCAGGAATAGCGCCGCGGCTGCCGGCCAGACGAACAGCGACTCCCGCGGCCGGTAGGTGCGTTCGTCGCGGCGGCTCGGCTCCAGCCGATCCAGTTCGTCGTACACCGCCTCCAGTTCGGCGCGGCCGGTGGCGGAGAAGAAACGTCCGCCGGTGAGTTCGGCGATGCGCTTGAGCGTCTCCGGATCGACATCGCCCCCCTGGCGCATCAGGCGCATCCCCAGGGGGGTGCGGATGCCGATCTCGCCGCCGCCGATGCCGATGGTATAGACGCGCACCCCCGCCTCCTGGGCCAACCGGGCGGCGGCCAGCGGTTCCAGTTGACCGGCCGTGTTGGCCCCGTCGGTGAGCAGGATCAGCACCCGATTGTCGTCCGGTTGGTCGCGCAGGCGCTTGACCGCGAGCGCGATGGCATCGCCGATGGCCGTCTCCCGACCGGCCAGCCCGACCACGGCATCGCGCAGCATGGTGGCCACCGTGCGGCCGTCGAAGGTCAGCGGCGTCTGCACATAGGCGTTGCTGCCGAACAGGATCAGGCCCAGCCGATCCTGGGTGCGGCGCTCGACGAAGCGGGCGGCCACCGCCTTGATGACCGCCAGCCGCGAGACCATCCGGCCGTCCAGTTCATAGTCTTCCTGCTCCATGCTGCCCGACACGTCAACCGCGAGCATCAGATCGCGCCCGGACACCGGCAGATTCACCGGCTCCCCGACCCACTCCGGCCGTGCCGCCGCCAGCACCAGGAGCATCCAGGCCAGGACGGCGGCGGCGCCTTGCCACCAGGGGCGCCGCCGCGCCGCGCCGGTCGCGACCCCCGGCAGTTCGCCGTAGAAAGGCACCCGCAGGGCGGCGCCGCCGGCCGCTTGGGCGCGGGGCAGGAGCAAGGCCAGCAGCGGCAGGGGCAAAGCCGCCAGCACCCAGGGCCAGGAGAGCGTAATCATGGCGTCGTCTCCCGCTGGGCGCGGATCCAGCGGGCGGCCAGGTCGGCCACCGCGACGAGGTCTAGGTCCGGTTGGGCCGACGGCGCGGCATCACCGGGGGCACGATAGGGGCGATCGGCCAGCATCCGTCCGGGGCCCTGGGTAAACCCGTCACCCCCGCCGGTCGTATCGAGGAAAGCGAGCCAGGCGGATCCGGTGAGCCCGGCCACCCGCTCGCGCGGATAACGGATCAGCGCCAACCGTCGCAACAGTTGCGAGACCTCCGCGGCAAAGCGGCGCTGATCGCCGCCGGTATGCAGCGCCTGAGCCAGGGCCGCCAGCCGGCTCAGCGCGGCCCGCACCGGTGCGCCCTGGCGCCGCCGACGGCGCCATAGCGCCCAGCCGAGCACGAGCGCAATCAGGACGAGCGCGGCGACCAGCCACCACCCGGGCGCCGGCGGCCACCAGGCCACCGGCTCCGGCAGATGCCAGTCGCGCAGCCCGGCCAACGGGTCGGCCATGGTCGGCGGCACAAGGTCAGCGCCCGACACCGGCCGCCCCGTTTCCGGCCCGCGCCCGCAACCCGCGGGCCAGCGCCGGTCCCACCGGTTCGTCGGTCGCCAGGTGCAGCAGATGGGCGCGGTGACGCCGCGCCAACAACTCCAGCGTTGCGGTTCGCGCCGCATAACGCTGCTCATAGGACACGCGGTTACGCATCCCGGTCAGGTCGAGCACTCCGCGGCGCCGGCCATCGGTCACCGGATAAAGGCCCGGCGGCGGCGCCGCCGCTTCCATGGGATCGTGTACCATGATCAGCAGCAATTCGCTGCCCGCGGCAAGCTGCGCCAGCCACCGGCCGGACTTCGGGTGCACACCGGCGAAATCGCTGATCACCGCCACCAGGCTGCCCGGACGCACCAGCCGTACCAGGTGACCGGCCGCGACTTCCAGTGAGTCATATCCCCGACCGCCGGCCGTCGGGGGCTCGGTGAGGCGTTCCAGCAAGGGCAGCAACCCGCCGCCGCGGGCCGCCGGCCGCCGCTCCAGATGGCGGGTCTCGTCGAATACCAAGCCGCCCACCCGGTCCGCGCGGTCCACCGCGGCCCAGCCGAGCAGCGCCGCGGCACGCGCCGCGAGCACCGACTTGAAGGCGACGCGGGTCCCGAAGCGCATGGCCGGCCCCTGATCCACCAGCAGCCACACCGGCCGCTCCCGTTCCTCGCGAAACAGTTTCACATGGGGCGTGCCGGCGCGGGCGGTGACCCGCCAGTCCATGTTGCGCGGGTCATCCCCCGGCTGATAGACCCGCGACTCGTCGAACTCCATGCCCCGCCCGCGAAAGCGCGACAGATGGCCGCCGCTGCGGGTGGCCAGCACCCGCCCGCGCGGGGCCAGATCGAGCCGCCGCGCTTGCTCGCGCAGGGCGATCAACTCGGTGAGCCCGGCGCGGATGCCGGGTTGCGTCTCCGGTGCAGGGGTCGACGCGAGGAAGGACACGGCTCAAGGCGCCGGTACGCGCGCCAGCAGCGCGGCGATGAAGTCGTCCGGGTGCTTGCCCTCGGCCTCGGCCTCATAGGACAGCAGCACCCGGTGGCGCAGCACGTCCGGGGCCACGGACTGGAGATCCTCCGGCGAGACATAATCGCGCCCCCCGAGCCAGGCGCGGGCGCGGGAGCACCGATCCAGGGCCAGAGTCGCGCGAGGGCTGGCGCCGAAGCGCAGCCAGCCGCCCAGATCCGCGGCATAGTCCAGCGGCCGCCGGGTGGCCATCACCAGATGCACCAGATAGTCCTCTACCTCGGGGGCCATGTAGAGGCCGAAGATCGCGCGGCGGGCGGCGAAGATGCTCGCCTGACTCAGTCGCACCCCGGCCGCCTCGGGCCCCTCGCGCAGCGCCTCGTCGCGATTCAGGTGCAGGATGGCGCGCTCGGTCGCCCCGTCCGGGTAGTCCACCCGCACATGCATCAGAAATCGGTCGAGTTGGGCCTCCGGCAACGGATAGGTCCCCTCCTGCTCGATCGGGTTCTGGGTCGCCATCACCAGAAACAGGCGGGGTAACGGATAGGTCTCCCGACCCACGGTAACCTGCCGCTCGCCCATCGCCTCCAACAGGGCGGACTGCACCTTGGCCGGCGCCCGGTTCACCTCGTCGGCCAGCAGCAGATTGTGGAAGATCGGCCCGCGGTCGAAGCGGAAAGTGCCGTCGTTGGGTCGATAGATTTCGGTGCCGGTCAGATCGGCCGGCAGCAAGTCCGGGGTAAACTGGATGCGGTGAAAATCCCCTTCCAGCCCCAGCGCCAACTGTTTGATGGCGGTGGTCTTGGCCAGCCCCGGAGCGCCTTCCACCAGCAGGTGCCCATCGGCCAGCAGGGCGATCAGCAGCCGTTCGACCAGATTGGCCTGGCCGAGGATGACCCGGCCGACGCGATCACGCAGGGCGGCGAACTCGGTCGCGAGGGCGTGCGCCTGATCGGACTGCGGGTCAACCGGCACGGTAATGGACGGGTCGGATAGGGTCTGATCCAAGGCGATGCTCCGCTGTCGGACGGCCCGGACCGCGGGCCTGCAGGCGTGGATTGTCCGAAATTCGCGGGCGTTTGGATAGACCGGCGGCTTAACGCTTTATTACAGATGGGTAAGCCATCCTGCGCGCCGGATCAGGTCCAGCAAGGCGGCGGGCGGGATGATCGGACATGCGCACGGCTCGGTGATGTCGAGCAGGACCAGATTGGTGTCCAAGACGACCCGTGGCGGTACCTTCACGGTAACCGTCGCGCGAGACGCGGCGCACTTTTTTGTCCCAGCGACGTCGGGTTAGGATGACCTGACTCGCAGAAACATCCAGAGAGAACCGTGCAGTCGCCGCCGGGATTGCCGACATTTGACACCGGGCTGCCGCTGGCCGAGGTCCACGACAGGTTTGAGTTCGATCTCCGGAGGGCGGAAGGCGTCCATAGGGTCGAACTGCCAATGCTTGCCGTCTGGCAGGGGGGCGTGCCAGCCGAGTCGGCGCGAGGCGTCGGGGCCGGACGACCGCGGCTTGCCGTCGCTCGGCCGGGGCAGCACAATCCGCCCATGATCCAGATCACCCCCCGCATCCGCATCGACCCGCTCGAACTCGAAGAGCGGTTTATCCGCTCGCCCGGGCCCGGCGGCCAGAATGTGAACAAGGTCGAGACGGCGGTGCAACTGCGGTTCGACGTGGCCGGCTCGCCGTCGCTGCCGGAAGACGTGCGGCGGCGCCTGATTCGCCTTGGCGGCCGGCGAGTGGACAACAGCGGCGTGCTGATGATCGAGGCCCATCGCTTCCGCACCCGCGAGCGTAACCGCGAGGACGCCCGCGAGCGCTTGATTGAACTGATCCGGCGCGCCGCCCACAAGCCCAAGCCGCGGGTGGCCACCAAGCCGACCCGCGCGTCCAAGGAGCGGCGGCTGGAGACCAAGCGCGCCACCTCCGCCACCAAGCAACTGCGCGGGCGTCACCAGGCGGACGACTAGACCGGTCGACGACCGGCTATTCGTCCGTTTCCACGACCACCCCGGAGCCGTCCTTGCCGACGACGATGACCAGCTTGCCGAGTGTCGGGTGCCGGGCGGTGACCACGGTGAAGGTGGCCCCTGACTTCTCGGTCAGCAGGTCGCTCTCGTCTTTCAGATCCTGAATAATCGATGGCTCGGCGTCGAATAGGCGCATGGGTTGCTCTCCTCACGCTCGGTTGGTCGTCAAGACCCCGTCAAGTTGGGGTCAGGGATTGGTCGGCCGGTCAAGATAGCGTAACGCATCAGACTCCGGGCTGTTTGGCGAGGCCGTCACGCGTTCCCGCGCTTGAGGTGATCGGCGCGAGCCGGCCTGGAGCCTCCAAAGCCCGCACCGGCCGTGATCACCGTTCCGGCCTCTTCCGGCTCTCGCCGGGTCCGCTCTGCGGACCAGGCACCTCACCCAAGCTGCGCAATCCGCCAGATCGCCGTCGCTTGGTTGGCCATCCACAGTTGGCGGGCCGCGATGCGCTCCGGTGTCCATTCCGCGAAGTCCTGAGCCAACGCACGGGTCATCGCAAAGCCGCTCTGCGCATAGGCGTCACGCTTGACGGCATAGGGGGCATTGCCGAGATCCCGATTGGTGCCGGTCTGCATCAGCGTCATATTGCCCAGCCGGTAGACCAGGGCCTCGGTCTCTTCGTCGGTGAACCTGTCCCAGCCCTCCTGGGGGTTCTGGGGCAAGACATGCTCCAGGGTGAAGGCGTCGCTGGTGAAGTCGAGTCCATGCTCGGGTGCCAGGTGCCGCTCCAGGGCGCAGAGGAGGTAGCGGGCCACGCGATTGTTGCGGGACTGGGTGGTGCGGATGGTCTTGTCGGCAAAAGCGGCGCGGAATGGGGCATCGTCCGGGTAGATGCCCGCCATCGCACCAAGGGCCGGGCCGAGGGCGGCAACGGTGCCGCTGGCGATCTGCGCGGCGACCTTGTTATAGATGCGTTCCTGCTCGGCGGGGCTATAGCCGCAGATGACATTGTAGCGTAGCGAAATGACGACGCAGGCGCGCACCAGACCCGCGAAGTCGACCCGCTCGGTCCCAATGGCATCGGACTGGGGCTTTACCACCGGCCGTGCCTCCACGATAATGAATAAGAACCTGCCGAATTTTACTGCGCGCGGTTGCGCACCGCCCTGGAGGACTCTGTGAGGAACTGGACGGCGCTCCTCGCCGCGGCATTGGGCGTAGCGCTTCTGGGCGGACTATCGATCCTGTCGATGGACCGAACGCTGGGCAAGCTGTGCGGTAACGCTCCGATCGACGAGGTCGTCTCGCCGGATGGTGCGCGCAAAGCGGTCGTCTTCCAGCGGAGCTGCGGCGCGACGACCGGCGACTCGACCCACGTATCCATACTGCCCGCCGACGCCTCGTTGCCTGACGAAATCGGCAACCTGGTGACGGCCGATACCGATCATGGCCGCGCTCCCGGCGGCCCCGGCGGCGGCCCCAAGATGCGCGTCGTCTGGCGTGGGAACTCGACGCTTGCGATTTTCCATCATCCGAATGCTCGCCTCTTCGGTGCTCGGACAGTGCACGACGAGATCTCCATCCTGTACCAGGATGACCCTCAGGCGGAACACCCTTAGGGGGCCGCCGGGGCTGATCGATAACCGCACTGAGGAGTCTTCCCTATGTCTGCACCCGACATAACCCAAGATTACATCCGACGACTCAAGGCCAACGGCGCGGAGGCAGAGGATCAGCGTACATCAAATGCTCTTTTTGTCGCCCCGGGCTTGTGGGCCATCGCCGGCGGCAGGCGCTGGGTGTGGTTTTACAACCAAGTGCGCAACGGCGGCCCGTGGGACCTGAAGAACACCGCCTACAAGGCCTACCGAGTCAGCGGCATTGCCCTGTGCGGTCGGCAGTACCGCGTTGATATGACGGGCAACTTCCACTATGGATTCTGCGGCGCCGCGGCTGGTTTTCTCGACTACACGCTCTTCAAGTTAGCCGGTGAGGCGCAACAGCGTGCGGGTACCTCGCGCTCCGAGTTTTCCTGCACCTACGGCGACGACCCCGAGGACCACGAATTTATCCGCCTGGGCATCCTTCTTTATGAAACCCATGCACTCGCCGTAGACGACGTGAGCCTTGGCAGTATTTTGGGGAAGTTCCAGAACATCGTTTGTAGGTGAGGTCGGCTCGGCGCCGGTCGCGCTTGTCTGATCGATCCAAAGTGATGAGGTCGCAGACGCGCTTAGGATGGGCAGAGCGAGAGCGATGCCCATCCGGTCACCGCGACGCTTGAAGATGGGCATCGCTCTCGCTCTGCCCATCCTATCGACAGGCCCGGCCCAAACAAACTGCATCACTTCCGATCGCACCCCGCGAAATCGGTGTCGGTGAAGGCGTGTCGACCCGCGAGCAGTAAAGGAAACGGCTGGCGCATATTGAAGGTGCGCAGCGTGCGGGCCAGGCCCTTGAGGTCCCGTGACCAGTCCGACACCTCCGGGGACGTCAGCGCCAGGTAAGCATCGAGATCCTCGTCCATGTCGCGCAGGAGTTGGAACACGGCCTCACGGGTCTTGATGTGTCCGCGAATGGTCTTGAACAGCTCCGCCTGACGGGCGAAATCGCGGCGGCTGTTCCAGTGCATGCGCAGAAAATCCGGAAAGCTCTCCGCGCCCAAGCGCCCGAGCATGGACTCCCAGCGCCCTTCGAGGCTGCGCAGTTCGTGGTCGTTTTGGCCGCCGCGATCCAACACCGAGAACAGAGTGTTCTTGAGCAGATCGGTGGCGGAGAGCCGCACGCCGCGGGCGTTGAGCGTCTCGAAGACCTTATAGGCGTTGAGTTCGTCGGTGATGGTGATCACCCCTGGCATCGACTCTTCGGCATCGCCTTGACTGACCTGTTCACCGGCCGGCCGTGGCGCGTGGAGCTGGAAAAAGAGTTGGCGCTCAAGAGCCAACGGCTGGATGTGTTGATCATCGAACGGCTGCCCGGCGCGGCGGCGGTCACCGCCGCGGCGGCGCTGGCGGATCTCCCCGACGGGCTGGAGAACCTCAGCGCCCACAATGTGCTCAGCTTCAAATCCAAACAGGAAGCGCTCGACGGCTGGGCGATGGAAGAGCTGATCGGGCACTACGTCACCTATCGCAAACTCGCCTCCATTCAGGCGGCGGCCGCGGCGCCCGCAACCGCGCGCCCGGCCGATCCGGTGGAACCGTCGGCCGCCGTCGAGCGGCTGCTGCCGGAGGCGGCCTTTCGACTCTACGCGGTCGCCACCCGTCATCCCGCCAAGCTGTTCACCCAACTCGCGCCGGGCGCCCCGCACCCCACGGCCTGGCCCGGTGTCTACGATGTGGATTGGGGCAGTCGCCGCATCCGCCTGATCGTTTTGAACGCCCTGGCCAAGCACCCGCGCAACGCCCCGTGAGAACTATTCGCCAGCGAGATGGACCGAATCCGCTATGGATTGGCACACTATCGGCCACGCAGTCCGGCAGCGCACCTGCTGCGGTATCATCTGGCGAACATCCATCGACTGGAGCTGCCCAACATGGCTTATACGCTCGACGACTTCAAACTTGACACCTATCGGATGCTCATCGACGATTTTCACGCGCTCAGCCTGGAAGATCGCCAAGCGCTGCTGGAACGGATGGATGTTGCGGACCGTTTGCGTGGGTTGGACACGGAGGAGATCTTGCGCAGGTTAGACCCGCAGGAGCGTTTACGCGGGTTGGACGCCGAGGAGCGTTTACGCGGGTTGGACCCTGAGGAGCGCTTACGCGGGTTGGACCCCGAACAGGTCAAAGCGTGGCTTAAGCGTAATGGGCATTAGCGTCGGCGCGGCGTCTGCGTTCATCACAGCGGGTGTGATCGGCAGTGCTATGGTCTGTCGGCGCCCCGTCTGCGGACCTGTCCGGCCTGCATGGGAAACAGATCACGCGCGCTTGCGCGCAGCTCCCAGCCCCGATGTAGAATCCCCCACGCACTTCATTCCGAGGACCTCCTGTTGGACACCAAAAAGATACCGCTGGCAGACCTGTTGATCGAGCTGCGTCGCGAGTTGGAGGAGGCGCGCCGCGCGGGCGAGGACCAGAACTTACGCTTTCGCGTCGAATCCGTCGAGGTCGAACTGAAGGTGACCGTCTCCAAGAGCGCTGAAGCCGGCGCGGGCTTCAAATTCTGGGTCATCGATGGCGACGCCAAGGGCAAAATCGCTGCCGAATCGGTCCAGACGCTGCGTCTGAAGCTGGACCCGCTGGTCAGCGATGCCCAAGGCAACCCCGTACCGCTCGACATCAACGACGAACGCAGTCTCGCTCCCCCAGTGGTTCCCCCAGTGGTCGACGAATGAGCGCGTGTTAGCGCCGACCTGGGCCGCGCCGCCGCATGGACAAGCCCGACAAGGCATTGATCGTGACCGTCCTGGTGCCGACCCGCGGTTCAAAGCGATCCAGTAACGGACCCTGGCACGGGGCCATCGGCACCGGCTGCGCCTTGGATAACGGCCTCATTCTCACGGCGCGTCATGTGGTCAAACCGCCCAATCGCAATCCCGACCACCCCATCAAAGTCCGCTGGTACGCGCTGCGCGACCAGATTGCCAACTCGGGCTGGGTCGACCTGGACCTGGATGATGCCCAGGCCATCCGCTGGACCGGCGAGGGTGACCTCGATGCCGCGCTCCTCAACTGTCCCCGTCCCGAGCCGCTGCGCGACATCCTCGCTTACCGCCTCGCCGCCGACCCCCCGGTGGGCCTCCCGGCCTGGGAAAGTCGGGGCTTTCCGCGGGCCAGCGCCGTCAACGCCAAGGCCGAGCCGGGGGATTTCCACGGCACGGTCATGAGCATGTCCGGCATCGGTGACCGGCTGCTGTCCTTGTCCAGCGAACTGAAGACCGGCGACGCTCAACACGACTGGAGCGGCGCCTCCGGAATGCCGGTGCTGGTCGGCGATACCATCGTCGGGATCGTCAAGGAGGCGTCCGCCAACTACGATAACCGTGCGTTGAAGGCGGTGCCGACCAGCCTCTTGCGCGCGCAAGCGGCCTTCATCGAGGCGGTCGGCACCAATCCGGCGGAGTTGTTCGACCAGGCACGGACCCTGATATTGCGGGCGCTCGCGCAGAGCGACTCGGCCACGGACGCGTTGGCGCGCCGACTGGTGCCGGGCTGCGGCAGTCTGGGGCCCTGTCGGCAGGCGCTCGCCGAGTGCGCCCTGCGCCTGCCGCTCGATCAGCTCGTCGACACCGCCCTGGAGGTCAAGAGGGATCTACAGGCAAAGGGCGATGAGCGCGGTGTTCGGACCCTGATCGATTTCGTCCAGGCCATTCTGCCGACCGGCACCGATCCGGCCCAGGTTTTGCCGCTCGGTGCCTTCGACCCCGCGGCCGGCTGCGCCTTGATTGCGCTCAAGGCGCACTCCCCGACGCTGATCGAGTTGCTGATGGCCGCCGCCGACCGCCGCGGTGCCTGCTTCCGCACCCTCGACAATGACCGCGAGCACCCGGTGGGTCAGGGCTGCGTCGGGCGTATCCCGGGGAAAGCCGTACTGGAGCATGGCCGCGACCCCACTGGCGAACAGCGGCTGCGCGACCTCACCACCGAACTGGTCGCGCTCTTTGAAGCGGAACTGACGGACAAGCTGGATCAGGCCCTGTTCGGTCATCTCAAGTGCATCGCGCCCGACGATTGGCAAAACCCAGATCCGGACCTGCCACCTGAAGATCGCGTCACCTATGAGCAAGAGCTTGTCGAGGAGATCAGGAAGGGCTTGCACGACCGGGCGCGGCGGCGTCAGGCCGACGGGGGACGGTTCACCTATTACCTGCTCGTCGATACGCCCAAGGATCTGAGTGATGAGAAGAGGCAGGGCCGCGATGCGGTGCTGCTGAAGATCGCGCGACGCTTTCCCTACCTCGCCGTACTTTGTGCCGCACCCCGCCCCAGCTTTCCTTGGCGCGAGCTAGATCCCTTCGGCCAACTCCGATACCTGCTCTACACGGAGCGATCAAAACCCTGATGGATATTGAGTTTCTCCCAATCCGCGACAACCATGTCGAAATCCTGGCCGCCCCCGGCGGCCAGCGCCCGGCCTATCACTGTTTCGAGCCGGACCAACTGCGGGCCGTCAACGCCGCGCTCGCCTGCGGACGGCCGCTTTTGGTGCGCGGCGAGCCCGGCATCGGCAAGAGCCAACTGGCGCGGGCCGCGGCCAAGGCGCTCGGGCGCGCCTTCATCACGCATGTGGTGGATGCGCGCACCGAATCGCGCGACCTGCTGTGGCACTTCGACGCCATCGGCCGGCTGGCGGAGGCGCAGGCGATCGGCGCACTGCAGCCGCGGCTTGAAGAAACCGCCGGCTGCGACGAGAAGGACCGCCAGGCGCAGATCGAGACGGCGCTCACGGCCCTGCGCGACCGTCTGCGGGTCGACCGCTTCCTGCACCCGCGTGCCCTGTGGTGGGCCTTGAACTGGGAGAGTGCCGCGGCCCAGGCCGCGGTGGTCACCTCGCTTGAGGCGGAGCAGCTTGAGGCGGAGCAGCCGCCGCAGCCCGACCGCGGCGACCGGCGGCGGGGCTGCGTGGTCCTCATCGACGAGATCGACAAGGCCGAGTCGGACGTCCCTAACGGCCTGCTCGAAGCCCTGGGCGCGGGCTGCTTCACCCCCCAGGGGCACGCCAAGCCGGTAACGGCCGTCGGTCCGCCGCCGCTGGTGGTGGTGACCACCAACGAGGAGCGCGCCCTGCCGGACGCCTTCATCCGCCGTTGTCTGGTGCTGCATCTGGCCTTGCCGCGCGAGCCTGAGGCCCTGGTGGCCAGGCTCATCGAGCGGGGCCGCACCCACTTCGGCGACATCGATGGCCGGCCGCAGGTCCTGCCCGAGGTGCTGGCGACCGCCGCCAACCTGCTCGCCGATGATCGGGCCGAGGCTCTGCGCCGCCAGTGGCGACCCCTGCCCGGTCAGGCCGAGTATCTCGACCTGGTCCGGGCGGTGGTCGTGCAAGCCCGCGGCGACCTGGATCGGCAGGCGGCGCTCATCGGCCAGGTGGCGGACTTCGTGCTCAAGAAACACCCGGATGCGGTGCGCGCCGCTCCCGCGACCCCGTCATGAGCCAGGGGCGGGCGGCGCTGGGCCGTGCCGACCTGGTGGCGGCCCTGGTCGCCGCGGACGATCTGACCGCCGACTTCATCGGCGCCCGGTTGGGGTTGCACCGTGAACCAAGGCCGCTGACCCACACCACGGCCGAGCCACGGCCGCCGCCCGGCGACACCGCCCCGCCGACCCAGGCACCCGCGCTCGCCATCGCACCCCTGCCCCCGGCGCACTTCTGGCAGCCCGTCTCGGTGGTCTTCCTGGACGCCGATGCACCCCCGACCGCGGACCCCCCAACCGCGCCTTATCTGGGCTGGCGCAACCCCCCGCGCGGCTTGCCGCGGTATCAGCCGCTGGCCACCTGGTCCGAACTGAACCCGCGGCTGCGCCGGGTGCTCAGCGACTACCGCGAGGGCCGCGCCATCGACCTGGAGCGCACCCTGGCCGGCCTCAGCCGCGGGCACATCCTCACCCGCTTCCCGCGCGAGCGCCGCCGCCGCTGGGGTCCCACCCTCATGCTGGTGGAAGACGACAGCCGGCGCCTGATCCCCTTCCGACTGGACCGCCGCCTGGTGCGGCAGGCGTTGCGCCGGCTGTTGCCTGCCCACGCGCTCGGCCGCGCCCTGGTGGACGAGGGCACGCCCGTGCCGCGCCCGACCCCCGAATCCGCCCTGCCGTGGCCGCCGCCGCCCGGCACCCTGGTGCTGGTCTTGGGGGATGTCGGCAGCCTGGCCGCCGCGGGTGCCGGGTTGCGGGCCGACTGGTTGGCCCTGGGCCAAGGATTGCTGGATGCCGGCTGTCACCCCCTGGTGCTGTTTCCCGGCGCGCTGGAGCGTTGCCCCGCCGACCTGGCCGCCCGCTGGCGGCCCCTGGCCTGGGAACGGCCCCGCGGGCACGACGGCGCCGCCGACCGCGAGCGGGCCGAGCGCCTGCTGCGCCTGGTATCCCCGGCCGTGCGCATCGAGCCCGGTCTGCTGCGCGCCGCGCGCCTGCTGCTCGCGCCCGAAGCGGCCGATGCCGCCACCGAAGCGGATGTCTGGCAACACCCGGCGCTGGTCGGCGACTCCGCGGCCGGCGCCACCATCGCGCCCGAGCAGGCCCGCGCCTGGCGCGAAGCCGTGGTCCCGCCGGAATGGGTGCCCCTGCGGCGGCGTCTGCTGCGGCTGATGCGCGCCTGGCGCCGCGACCTGCCCCCGGAGATCTGGTTCGACGAATTGCTCAATGCCGATCCCGCCGCCCGCGCCACCGGCCCGGACACCCCGGATCTGGATCCTCTCGACGCCGACCTGGCGGATGCCCGCGGGTATTTCCAGGCCTTCTGCAGCGAGGTCGCCCTGGACCGGATGGACGCCCTGCCCGGTAACGATCGCGACTGGCTGGAGCGCATCCGGGTGCGCTCCACCAGGCACCTGTGGTCCGATCCAGCGGTGGGGGCGGCGCTGGCCACGCGTGCCGACACGCTGGTCCGGGGGCGGCTGGACGCCCCCGCCGACAGCATCCGCGTGAGTCAGCTGGCGAGCAACCGGCCCGCGGAATCTTGGCACCTGCTGCAGCGCGGAGGCGAGCTGGTCGCCGCCGCGGCGCAAGCGGTCGGGACCATCGGTGCCAGTCCGGTGAGCCTGATCGACACCAGCGTGGAGCGGCTGGAGGTGCGGGCGCTTGATGAACGCCGTCCGGTTGCATTCTGGCAGGACGCTGCGCCGCCGCCTTGGGCCGACGACTGGGGTTGGGATGATCAGGGTGCCTGGGTCGAGTTTTCGGTACCCGACCCGGCCGGCAGCCGCGTCGTGCAGCGCCTGCGCTGGATCGTGCCGGACAGCTTCCTGATGGGCTCGCCGGAGGACGAGCCGGGGCGTTGGGAGGACGAAGGCCCGCGGCATCAGGTGACGATCGGGGACGGCTTCTGGCTCTTCGACACCCCCTGCACTCAGGCCCTGTGGACGGCCGTGATGGGCGCTAACCCGAGCCGGTTTCAAAGTCCTGGTCGGCCGGTGGAGCAGGTGAATTGGGAGGATGTCCGGGGATTCCTTGACCGCCTCAACGGGCTGGTCCCCGGACTCGATTTGACCCTGCCGACCGAGGCCCAGTGGGAATATGCCTGCCGGGCCGGGACCGACAGCGCACTCTACAGTGGTCCGATCGAGATCCGCGGCGATATGGACGCTCCGGCCCTACACCCCATCGCCTGGTACGGTGGTAACAGTGGCGTGGACTACGACCTTGCGGAGGGCGAGGACAGCACGACCGGATGGTGGGAAGGGAAACAGAAACAATATGAGCACACCAGGGCCGGTACGCGCGAGGTCAAGGGCAAGGCACCCAACGCCTGGGGTCTGTATGACTGTCTCGGCAATGTCTTCGAGTGGGTCGCGGACCATTGGCACGACGACTATTCCGGTGCGCCGACCGATGGTTCAGCCTGGCTTGATGCTGCTGGCGCGGGTCGGGTGGTCCGCGGCGGTTCCTGGTTCAGCTTCGCGCGCGACTGCCGTTGCGCCTTCCGCCTCAGGGGCGCGCCCGCTGTCCGTTACGACTACCTCGGCTTCCGTTGCGCCCGAGTTCAGGTCCCAGGCGGGCCGGCAGGAGCCGGAGGGAGCGGAGCGCCCGGATCGGGTGCTGCCCGGCCCGCGGAGCGGAACAGGCCGGGCGGCACCCGATCCGGGCGCGGAGCGGACTTCGGCGGGGCTGAGCCTTTGCGCCTGGACAGCGCCGCGCCCGCGGCGGTGACGCTGCCCGATGCCCCCGCGGTCGAGGTGCGTACCGAGCGCGCCATCCTCACCCTGCGCCGAATCCCGCGCCCCGCCTGGGCCAGCGCCATGGGCCGTGACCGCTTCGGCCTCTGGGCCGAGATCGCCATTGAGCCCGACACGGGCGGCGGCCAGTCGGTCATCCAGCGCCTGCGCTGGTGCCCGCCGGGGCGCTTTCTCATGGGGTCGCCGGACGATGAGCCGGAACGGTTTGCCGACGAAGGTCCGCGCCATCCGGTGACGCTTCGCGCGGGCTATTGGCTGTTCGATACCCCCTGCACCCAGGCCCTGTGGGAGGCGCTGATGGGCGGCAACCCGAGCAACTTCAAGACCCCGGACCGGCCGGTGGAAATGGTGAGTTGGGAGGACGCGCAAGGCTTCGTCGCCGCCCTGAATCGGCGTCTTGCCGGTGCCGGCGCTGCCGACGAGCACTTCGTGCTGCCGAGCGAGTCGCAATGGGAATATGCCTGCCGTGCCGGCAGCGAGTCCGCACTCTATACCGGCCCGATCGAGATTCTGGGCGACGCCAATGCTCCGGCCCTGGACCCGATCGCCTGGTACGGCGGCAACAGCAATGTCGGGTTTGAACTTGCCAACGGGCAAGACAGATCTTGGCTGAAGGAGTTGCAATACCCTGGGGGCAAGGCCGGAATCCATCCGGTCAAGGGCAAACTGCCCAATGACTGGGGTTTTTACGACATGCTCGGCAACGTTTGGGAATGGATGGAAGACGCGTGGCATGACGGGTACGATGGTGCACCGTCCGATGGTTCTGCTTGGCCCTCCGATGCCGATGCCGATGCCGATGCTGCTGGCGCGTACCGGGTGGTCCGCGGCGGTTCCTGGAACTTCGACGCGCGCTTCTGCCGTTGCGCCTGCCGCGTCAGGAACGCGCCCGCTGACCGTATCGACAACCTCGGCTTCCGTTGCGCCCGAGTTCAGGTCCGTGAGCCGGTCGGGCCGGCCGCGGAGCGCGCCGGACCTGCCGCTGCCCGGCCCGCGGTAGCGGATCAGGCCGGGCGGCGGCAGGTCCGGCGTGCGGAGCCGGAGCAGGCGGGGCTCTGGGGCCGACTGAAAAGTTGGTTCGGCGGATCGGAACCCCCGTAGGGTCCGCTGCGCGGACCAAGCCCCGCCAACCGCGCGTTGTCCGCCTAAGACCACAGCCTGTAGACGCGCCCGTAAGGGCGCCTGTAGGGGCGACTTCAGTCGCCCCTAACATTCCCGAAGCGGGTGTTCGTGAAATAACCTGATGCGATTTTCAGGAATCAACAGCGTGACTGCGCACATCGGTCAGGTTCCCGGCGCGCGCTCGGGGCGACTGAAGTCGCCCCTACAGCCCCGGGGTTCGGCGCGCGCCTTGCCCCGGCAAACAACAACTGACCCTTATAACCTTCTAACCTGATATCCGGACAGACCCTTGGCGTAGGGGCGGGTTTGAAACCCGCCCCTACGTCCGGTTATCACGTCCGATCGCTATAACGCGCGCCGTCACCCGACATCCCGACCGACGAGGTTCCATGCAACTGCGCTTCTATACCGTTCCGATCCATGGCGGCGACGACGTCGCCGACGAGTTGAACCGTTTTCTGACCGGTCATCGCATCCTCGCCGTGGAGCGGCAGTTCAATCAGAACGGCGGCGCCAGCGCCTGGGCCATCTGTGTGACGTTCGAGCCGGCCGGCGAGGGCCGTCCGCAGGGCGGGCCGGCGGCCGCGCGGCGCGGCAAGGTGGATTACCGCGAGGTGCTGAACGAGCAGGACTTCAACGTCTATGCGCGCTTGCGCGTTCTGCGTAAAGAGCTTGCCGAGGCCGAGGGGGTCCCGGCCTATGCCCTGTTCACCAACGAGCAGCTCGCGGAACTGGTCACCCGCCGGGTCAATACCGCCGCGGCCATGCGCGAGATCCCCGGCATCGGCGACGCGCGCATCGACAAGTACGCCGCGCGCTTCCTCGCCGTGCTCGCGGAGGCTCTGGCGGTACTTCCCGCGGCCAACGGCGCGGCCACCGGCGCGGCCAATGCGCCGTAGCCCGCTTGGTTTGGAGACCGTGGCCGACTGGCACAATCTGGCCGCCGCCTTCCATCGCGCCGCGCTGGGCCGCAGCACGCGGCCCGAGGTGCAGCGGTTTGCGGCGCGGCTGGAAACGGAGCTTGCGCACCTGCGCACCGACATCCTGTCCGGCGGCATCGCGGTGGGCCGCACGCGCCGGTTTCGCATTCACGACCCCAAGCCCCGCACCATTCATGCCCCGTGCTTTCGCGAGCGGGTGCTGCACCATGCCCTGATGGCCCATGTCGGTCCGGTGCTGGAGCGCGCGCTGGTGGCCGATACCTTTGCCTGCCGCACGGGCAAAGGCGCGCTGGCCGCGGTGCAGCGCGCCCAGCACCACGGTCGGCGTTGGCCCTGGTGGGCCAAGATCGATATCCGGGCCTACTTCGCGAGCATCGACCACGGGATCTTGCAGGACCTCCTGGCGCGCCGCTTCAAGGACCGGGACCTCCTGACCCTGCTCGGCCGGATCATCGAGGCCCATCGGGATGGGCCGGGACGGGGCCTACCCATCGGTGCCCTGACGTCCCAGCAATTCGCCAATTTCTATCTCTCGGGTCTGGACCGCCTGCTGCTCGAAGGGTGTCGGGTGCGCGGTTTCGTCCGTTATATGGACGATTTGGTGTGGTGGGGCGACAGTCGGGAAGCAGTGCGCGCGGGGCTGGCGGCGGCGCGCGCGTTCGCAAGCGAGCGCCTGGCCCTGCAAGTCAAGGAGCCGGTTGCGATCGGCCAAAGTCATCAGGGGCTTTCGCTGTGCGGTTATCGCATCCTGCCGGGCCGGCTGTTGCTGTCGCGGCGACGCAAGATGCGCTATTCGCAGTGCCGTCGGCAGTGGGAGGGCGCCTATGCGGGGGGCTTGATCGATGCGCGGACCCTCCAGGCCGGCTATGCCGGCGCGCTCGCGATCACGCTGCACACGGATGCCGCGGCGTGGCGGCGCGAGCAACTGCGGCGGGTACCGCTTGCCGGGGCGCTGAGCGCGCTGTAAGCTCGTCGTGCGGGTGGGGGGTCGCCACTGGCGCGGATCGGGTGGTCCGCGGCGGTTCCTGGAACAACAACGCGCGCAACTGCCGTTGCGCCTACCGCAACAGGAACGCGCCCGCTGACCGTAACGACAACCTCGGCTTCCGTTGCGCCCGAGCTCACGACCGGACCGGACGGTCCGGACCTGAACAGACCGCCCTCCCGGGCGCCGCATGTTCGGCGTCCAAACGCAAGGCCCCCGGCGTGCCAGTAGTGCGCACCAGCGGTGCGGCGAACCCTCGCCGGGCGGCCGTCTCCTGTCCAGCCTCATCGGTGCCTTGATGCTGCCCACCGCCCCGCCGCGCGCCATCGACCCCTCCACACACCCCTTGGTCAAGGGCGCTGCCCCCGCCTGGGCCAGCGCCTGGGGAGAGGACCGCTTCGGCGTCTTTGCCGCCTTCACCCTCGGCGACCTGGTGCAGCGCCTGCGCTGGATCCCGGCTGGTGTCTTCCGCATGGGCTCGCCGCCGGACGAGCCGGGCCGCTTCGACGACGAGGGTCCGCGGCATGTCGTCCAGATCGGGCGCGGCTTCTGGCTGTTCGATACCCCGTGCACCCAAGCGCTCTGGACCCGGGTGATGGGCGAAAACCCCAGCCGCTTCCAAAGCCCGGAGCGGCCGGTGGAGCGGGTGAGTTGGGACGACGTGCAGCGCTTTCTCGAACGAATCGAAGCCGCGGTCCCGGGGCTGGGCCTGAGCCTGCCGACCGAGGCGCAATGGGAGCATGCCTGTCGGGCGGGGACCGGGACGGCACTCTACCAGGGACCGATCGAGATCCTGGGTGAAAACAATGCGCCGGCGCTGGACCCCATCGCCTGGTATGGCGGCAACAGCGGGGTGGGGTTTGAACTGACGGACGGGTCCGACTCTTCGACCTGGCCCGAGAGGCAATATCCCAATCCCAAATCCGGCACCCACCCGGTCGCCGGTAAGGAACCGAACCCCTGGGGTCTTTTCGACATGCTCGGCAATGTCTGGGAATGGTGCGCCGATGGCAAACGTACCTATGGCGCGCGGTGGGAGCAGGACCCCGTCGGTCCGCTGGATGCTGGCGCGGGTCGGGTGGTCCGCGGCGGTTCCTGGGGCCTCGACGCGCGCTACTGCCGTTGCGCCTACCGCAACAGGGGCGCGCCCGCTGACCGTAACGCCTACCTCGGCTTCCGTTGCGCCCGAGTTCAGGAATCGTGAAGCCAGGCCGGCCGGGTGCGGAGCGCAACGCCTGCGTGGCGGCGCGCCCCCGCGGAGCGGAGGAGGGGCGCGCGGCCACGCAGGCGTTGCGCGGAGTAGAATTCTGCCATTCTGGCTCCCACGCTCCTGCGTGGGAGCAGGTGCGGGCGCTCCGCGTCCGGCGCCAAGACCGGACGCGGAGCGCCCGCCCGGCATTCCCACGCGGAGCGTGGGAACGAGAAAAGAAATCTGCAGGAACAGGCCGGGTTGCGAATACGCCGGGCCTGACCGCATCGAGCACATGAACGGAGAAGACCATGCCCATGAACGACCAGCCCTATATCACGCGCGACCCCGCCATTTGCGGCGGCCAGCCAGTCGTGACCGGGGCCCGCGTTACCGTGCGAACGGTCTTGGCCAGTCTGGCGGAAGGCATGGACACCGAGGATCTACTGCGGGATTTCCCGACGCTTAGCGGTGACGCGATCCGTGCCGTCATCGCCTTTGCCGATTAGGGGCGACTGAAGTCGCCCCTACACAGATGGCGGTCGTCCGTAGGGTCGTGCAACTCCGCTACATCGCCAAATCCAAATCCTCCTGCACCTTGGCGACGCCGGCCAGGGCGCATTCTTCATCGGTTTCGCCGGCCGGTGCGCCGCTGACACCTACGCCGCCGGCCAGGGCCGATCCGCCGACCAGGATCGGCACCCCGCCGGCGGACATCACCAAGCCGTCGATGCGGCCGATGGGGCTGTTGGCGCGGTCCTTCATGGCGGAGGTGGCGGCGTTGAAGTTGACCGCGGTGCGGGCCTTCTGCTCGCTGATCGGCACCGTGATGGGCGCGGCGATGGTGTCGCGCAGCGTGACCTGCACCGTGCCGTCGCGATCCACCACGGTGACGCCGATCTGTATGCCTTTCTCGCGGCAGGCGGCGATGCTGCCCTGGGCGATCTTGAGCGCGGTGTCCAGCGACAGGCGTTTGACCTGGACCACCATGGGCTCGGCGGCCGGGGCGGGGGTGCAGACGGCGATCAGGGCAATGGGAATCAGCTTCTTGAACATGGGGTGCTCCTCGGGTGACAGGGTGGTTGAACCTAAGACCGGGAATGGCTCACACAAAGACACAAAGACACAAAGATAGAGAAGCCTTTCATGGCTTCTTATTGCTCTTTTCTTCTTCGTGGCTTTGTGTCTTTGTGAGAGCATCTTCTTTTTCGGCGAGCGTCCGTAGGTTGGGGTTCGCTATCGCTCACCCCAACCTACGGGCGACCCGCGGAATCCATGTAGGTTGGGGTGAGGAACGAACCCCAACCGGCTCAGCCGTAACGCCGCTCGACGTAGTCGTCCACCATCCGCTTGAATTGCGCCGTGATATCGTCGCCCTTGAGGGTGGCGACCTTCTCGCCGTCGACGAAGACGGGCGCCGACGGACGCTCGCCGTTGCCCGGCAGGCTGATGCCGATGTTGGCGTGTTTGCTCTCGCCGGGGCCGTTTACCACGCAGCCCATCACCGCGACCTGCAGGGTCTCCACCCCCGGATAGCGGGAGCGCCAGTGCGGCATCTGCTCGCGCAGGTAACCCTGGATGTCCTGGGCCAGGTGCTGGAAGGTGTCGCTGGTGGTGCGTCCGCAGCCGGGGCAGGCGGTGACCATGGGGGCGAAGGAGCGCAGACCCATGGTCTGGAGGATTTCCTGCGCCACCTGCACCTCGCGGGTGCGCGCCTCGCCCGGCGCCGGGGTGAGGGAGACGCGGATGGTGTCGCCGATGCCTTCCTGCAACAGCACGGCCAGGGCCGCGGTAGAGGCGACGATGCCCTTGGAGCCCATCCCGGCCTCGGTCAAGCCCAGATGCAGGGCGTGGTCCGACCGGGCGGCCAGCATCCGATAGACGGCGATCAGATCCTGCACGCCGCTCATCTTGCAGGACAGGATGACGTGGTCCTTGGGCAGGCCCAGCTCCACCGCGCGCGCGGCATTGGCGACCGCGGATTCCACCATGGCCTCATGCATCACGCGCTCGGCCGACAGGGGGGCGGCGCTGCGGGCATTCGCATCCATCATGCGCACGATGAGATCCTGATCCAGACTGCCCCAGTTGACGCCGATGCGCACCGGCCGGTCATAGCGGCAGGCGATCTCGATCATGATGGCGAACTGGCTGTCGCGCGTCGCGCCGCTGCCCACGTTGCCGGGGTTGATGCGGTACTTGGCCAGGGCCTGGGCGCAGTCCGGGTAGTCGGTCAGCAAGCGGTGGCCGTTGAAATGGAAGTCGCCGATCAGCGGCACGCCGCAGCCCTGGGCGTCCAGCGCGGTGCGGATTTGCGCCACCGCGCGGGCGGCGGATTCGGTATTGACCGTGATGCGGACCAATTCGGAGCCGGCCTCCGCCAGTTCCGCCACCTGACGCACGGTGGCCGCGACATCGGCGGTGTCGGTGTTGGTCATGGACTGGACGACGATGGGGGCACCGCCGCCCGTGGTGACCGGACCGATGCGTACCGGGACCGTGACACGGCGCTGGATCGGGGACTGGATGGAGGAGGGGACTGAACTCATGCTGACCTCGCCGCTGTTGCGGCACGATTTCTTGAATGAAAACCCGACTGCTCGCCGACCGCGCGTCCCGCCCTTCTCGTTCCCACGCTCCGCGTGGGAATGCCGGGCAGGCGCTGGGCGTCCGGTCTTGGCGCCGGACGCGGAGCGCCCGCACGTGCTCCCCCGCAGGAGCGTGGGAGCCGGAATGGCTTAGCTTAATGGCATTGACGCTCCATCAGCCTGCCCCGGAGGGGACCGGTGAATGCGCCACCAGTGTCCGTTCCTCAGGGGGGTGGTCCGCGCAGCGGACCCTACGGCAACGGCGAGCGCAATCCCTGGATGAGCGCAATATAATCCGGGTCCTCCTGGGCGATCACCCCGTGGCGAATCAGGAAGTCGATCACCACCAGGTTGCAGTTGAGCTTGAACTCGTCGGTGTCGCGGACCAATCGGGCCACTTCCGCCGCCGGCAGGCGGGTGAATGACTCGACCTCGCCGTCGGTGCAGTGCGGCACGAAGGATTCCGGCAACTCCAGGTCATAGCAGTACATCAGATCCGGTTTCAGCCCCCGCGCCGCGTCACGGCAGTAGGTGATGGCGCTGACGGGCACGGCCTGATCCGCGATGACGGTTGGAATCGCCGCCTCCTCATGACATTCCTTGCGCAGATTATCCCGCAGGCCGACGCCGTAGGGCAGGCCGCCGGCGACCAGATTGTCCAGATGCAGCGGCGACACGCGCCGATTGGCCGACCGGCGCCCGACCCAGAGTTCGATCCGCGTCCCGGGATCGCCGCGCCCGGTGCGCACGAAGCCGTTCAGGTGCTGCCCGAAGGCGCGGACGCCAAACCAGGGTGCCGCCGCGCGGTCGATCAGACAACGCGCCTGATCGCGCCGGTTCGGGGTCACCGCATAGGGCTCGCCCTGCAGTGGCTCGATCAAACCCGCCGCCACCAGAATGTCGACTACTTCGGCCAGGACCTCGGAGCGTTCCGCCATGCTGTCCGGCGCGCCGTACCAATCGACCCGTACATCATCGACATGGAACTGGTCCGGCCAGCGCTTCAGGTGCGTCGCCAGGGTGCGCCGCACCGCGCCGACGCGCTCGCCCGCCAGCATCCAGGGGAGAAAATCGGTCGGGTTGCAGGCGTTGCAGGCCCGGATTTTATCAAGATAGCTCATGAACGTGCCTTGGCGTCATCCCATAGACGCTCCATCTCGGTGCGCATCTGCGGTCCCGGCCGCGCGCCCTGCGCGGCCAGCCCCGCTTCGATGTGCGCGAAGCGCCGCTCGAAGCGCTGGTTCGCGGCCCGCAGTGCCTGTTCGGCATCGACTCCCAGATGGCGCGCCAGGTTGACGCAGGAGAACAGCAGGTCGCCGACTTCGTGTACCCGCTCGGTCGGATTCGTTTGTTCGGGAAGGGTCGCGTGACATTCGTCCAATTCCTCGCGCACCTTGTCGAACACGCCGGCGATGGCGTCCCAGTCGAAGCCGACCGCGGCGGCCCGCCGCTGGAGTTTCTCCGCCCGCACCAGGGCCGGCAAGGCCGCGGCCACACCCGCCAGGACTCCCTGCGGCCGCTCGGCGCGATCACGGCCGTCCGCCGCCGCCGCCGCGCGTTCGCGCTCCGCGGCCTTGGCCTGCTCCCAGTGGTACCGCACCGCCGCCGCGTCGCTCAGATCCGCGTCGCCGAACACATGCGGGTGGCGCCGGATCAGCTTGTCGCAGATGGCGCGGACCACATCGGGAAAGGCGAAGGCGCCCTGCTCCTGCGCCAGGCGCGCGTGAAAGACCACTTGCAACAGCAGGTCGCCCAGTTCATCGCGCAGGTCCGCCAGGGTGCCGCTCTCGATGGCCTCCGCGACCTCATAGGCCTCTTCCAGGGTATAGGGCAGGATGGTGCTGAAGGTCTGCGCCAGGTCCCAGGGACAGCCGTCGGTCGGGTCGCGTAAGCGGGCCATGATGGCCAGCAGGGTATCAATGGACGTCGGATCAGACATGGGATTGGGTCCGCGTGGTGGCCGGTAATCTGGGGTCCGGGGTCCGGGGCCGCGCCGCTTAGGGTGCCTGCTTGACGACCGCGACCAGCCGGCTGTCGGCCACCTCGCTGAACTTGGCGCAGTCCCCCGGTGCGGTATTGAACCGGTTGAGCGTGTCCAGCGTGCACCGTCCCGGGTCCGCGACCTCGATGCGGCTGATCTGCTTGCATTGCACCCCTTGAAAGGTGATGTCGCGATAGGTCTGCTCACTCGGCCGCAGTTCCGAGAAACTCTTGGTCTGGGCGTCGTAGGGCACGTTGTCGTCGATGATCGCCGTGAGTCTGAATGACAGTTCGCTGATCTTGTAAGGCAGGTTGTTGGTCAGGGTGATGCCGTACTTGCAGGCATTCGGGAAGGACTTACGGGTATGGATGCTCAGTACCGCCGCGGGGCGGGTGCCGCGGGTGACCGGCGGGTGCTGCTCCAGGTTGGGCGGCGCGGCGGCCGGGGTCTTGGCCATCAGGCCCATGTCCGTGGCCATATCCGCGCAGCCGGCAGTCAGTAGGAGCCCCATCAGGCCGGAGGCGCCGAGGACCAGGGCAGTGGATGGATGGGCTCGAACAACGGACATGACACGACCTCCAGCGGGACTTCGACAGGCTCCGGGCGCGCGCCTGGCGCGGCGCGCCGGACCGCGGCCGTCAGAACTGTCCGGTGCGCAGCAGCACCAGGGTACAGGCGTGCTCGTGGGGGATGCCGGCCAGATGCAGCGCGGTCTCCAACTCATGCGACTCGGCGCCCGGATTGAGGATCACCCGCTCCGGCCGCAAGTCCACGATCGCCTGGATCTCGTCATGGACGCGGTCCGGACCCATGTAGAGTGTGAGGGTATGGACCGGGCCCTCGATCGCCGTCAGCCGATGGACTACCGGGATATGCTCGATCTGGTGCGCTTTCGGGTGCACCGGAATCACCCGATAACCCTTCTCCTTGAGGAGTTTTACCGCCTGGAACGAATAGCGCACCGGCTTGGGGCTGGCCCCCAGCACAACGACTGTATGATCTTCTGGTTTGCGTAGCCTGTGCACCCCTTTAACCCCCTTTCCGGAAAACCAGCATGTTAGCGGAAGCAGTAACCGCAGGTCCATGCCGACAAGCGGTTATCGCCTTCCGACCTGATATCCGGACAGACCCTTGGTGTAGGGGCGGGTTTGAAACCCGCCCCTACCTGATCTCCGGACGAACCTTTGGTGTAGGGGCGGGTTTGAAACCCGCCCCTACCTGATCTCCGGACGAACCTTTGGTGTAGGGGCGGGTTTGAAACCCGCCCCTACGTCCGGTTATCACGTCCGATGGCTATTTCACCAGGAGTCAGACCAATGTGTGGACGCTTCATCCAATGCTCCGACCTGCGGACCTACGCCGACACCTTCGATCTGGAGTGGCTTGCAGCCCCGCCGGGGGAGGTGCGACCGCGGTACAACATCGCCCCCACCCAGAACATTCTGGTCATCCGGGTCGGCGCCGACGGCACCCGGCGCCTGGACCCCTTGCGCTGGGGGCTGGTCCCGGCTTGGTCGAAAGGCCCGGACCACCGCTATTCCATGATCAACGCCCGCGCCGAGACACTCACCGAGCGGCCCGCCTACCGTACCGCGTTTCGCGAGCGCCGCTGCCTGATCCCGACCGAGGGCTTCTACGAATGGCGCACCGAATGCGCCGGCCGGCAGCCCTACCTGATCCGCCGGACCGACCGGCGGCCCTTCGCCATGGCCGGACTCTGGGAACACTGGGCCGGCACCGCGCAGACCGGCCCCATCACGTCAGTCACCATCATCGTCACCGCCGCCAACGCCGCCATCGCACCAGTCCACGACCGTATGCCGGTCGTCCTGAGTGCCGCGCACCATCCCGACTGGCTCGACCCCGCCAAACGCGACACCGCCGCGCTGCAGGACCTGCTCCAGAGCGCCCCCGCCGCCGACTGGACCCTGGACCCCGTCAGTCGACGCGTCAACCATGTCCGTGACGACGACCCCGGGCTCATCGAGCCGCTGACGGCGGATTCGATAAAATGATTGACAGCACCGCCGATCCCCGGCATATTACCGCGCTCAGCGACGGCCACCTCCGTGGCGCCGTCCACCATCAATCAGCCCGCAGGCATGCGCGGCTGGATAAAGCCTCCACGGATGGGGCACCCCAGATCAGCGCCCGTAGCTCAGTTGGATAGAGCACCTGGCTACGAACCAGGGGGTCGGGAGTTCGAATCTCTCCGGGCGCGCCAATAAAACAACGGCTTAGACTCATCTGGTCTAGGCCGTTTTCGTTTGAGTCAGCACTGAGTCAGCACGCGGGGCCAAGTCGGCGCCGGCTTGCCGTTCGTCGGGCCGCTGAGCGGTGGGGTGCCGCCGCCCCGGAACGCCCTTGACCCTTGGCACCGGTTGGACCTTGGGGCGATTCGGACCCGCAGCAGGGCAGGGCGGCTCCCCCCTCCATGACTCCCGTCGGGTGACTCACCCAAGTCCAGGGGCAAAGTCTTCGCGGGGGCCAGGCTCTCCGCCACCGAACCGCCCTGACCGCCAAGTCAGGCGCCGACACCTACACCGGTCAATCTGGGAACTTCGTCGGCAGCTTGGTCTTCCACTCGCTCATCAACACCAGGTCGCACTCCACCGTGGTCCCGTCCGGGTTTACGATCGACAGTTCCCCCACCCGTTGGGTCTGGTCGATCTGGAAGGCTTGCGTCATCAGGTCCAGCACGGCCTGTTTGTACTCGGTGTCCGTGTTGCCCGCTAGATGGTCGCCCTTGGTCTCCATGACCACCAGCCGTTTGCCCTTGCCGTACTGGTTGCCGGGCTGCACGGCAAAGATGAAGTCCGGATAGATGCGCTCGCGCCGCCAGCCCTGAAGCACATACTGGTGCCGTGCGACGTTGCGATGCCACCAAAGGAGGGAATTTTCCGCGTCCAGGTAGACAGCAACCTCGCGCTCATCTATTTTGCCCAAGTCGTTCTTGTAGATCGGCGAGAACAGGCTGCGTTGCAGGGGTCCGCCGTCGGTCCCGAGCATCTGGTCCGCGCCTTGGGGTTCGTAGGTCACCGAGTCCGCGGGCATCGCCCAATTGTGTCGGTCGGTGCGCAGCCGGAACTGGATGCGCCCCGCCGCGACCTCCTTGCGGAAATGGGCCTCGGCCATCCGGTCCCGCTCGCCGTCCAGCCACTTGCGCAGTTGCTCGATCAGCAGCCCGTGGAGCTTGCCGAGCGTCTCACCCGCAAACCCCCGGCGTTGCAGCCCAGCGACCAGCGCGCCGACGATCTCGCGCGCAATCCAGGCGTTCGGCACGATGTCCGACACCATGCGCACGGCATAGGCGGGGTCGAAGGCCAGGCGTTCCCCGGTGCTGCCGGTCACTTCCGAGACGATCCGCTCCTCGCCCGAATCCACCAGGCGGATGCGCCGCATCTGTTGCTCCGGACTCTGGAAGTTCGCCGGAATCTTCGCGACCAACGGCGCCGGGTCCAGCCCGCTCCAGTCCAGTGCAAACAGGATGTCCTGCTCGTAGTCGAGTTTCCGCACCGAGTCGTCTTCGACGCGCAGCACTTCGGGCAGATAGATTTCGGTCTTGGCGAAGGTCGGGCGCCGCTGGATCGCTCGCGGGCCTTGTCCGTCCTCGCCCCCCTCCGGGTCCGCAATGCGAATCTCCTGCACCAGGTCGGCCAGCCCGTCCGCCTCCAGGCCGCTCGTGATCGCCGCCACCACGTTCGCCGTGTCGGCGTGGTGGGTGACCACATAGCACTCGTCCAGGGCCGCGACGCCCGTCTTCTGCGCGTGCGGTTGCCGCAGGATGCGCCTAACCAGTTGGGTCAGGGCGGCTGCGTTATGGCTCGCGGTGATCAACCACTCCTTCACATCCAGGGCATGGATAAAGCCGCCGTCCCGCTGGTCGCTCCCTACACGCTCAACCTGCACCAACAGGATGGGGCGGATGTAACGCCCGGTCTTCCCCCTGGAAGCGCCGCGCCTCGGCATCCAGGACGTTCAACCGCTCCAAGGCGTTGCGCAGGGTTTCGCGCCACTCGCTGCCCCCGCGGGTGTCCAGGTTGAGCGGCATCTTGATCATGCCCTCCCGGTCCACGTCCAGTCCGGTGATCTCCACCAACACATTGGCCGGGCGGGCCGGCCTCGGGTTCTTCCCGGCACGGGCAAGCACATCCTTCGGGGTCGCCGTCAGTTCCAACACGAAGCACGGGTTGAAGCCGTAGAGCGTCTTGAAGGCCAGTTCCGGGGTCGCCTTGTGGCCCTCGTCCATGACTACCACGGGGCGGATCAACCGCAGCGCATTACCGAGCGAGTCCTTGACCATGGGCCAGAAGGAACCGCTGGTCGCGGACGCGCCGTAGGCGTCCAGGTTCGGGGTCTCCTTGAGCGCTCGCGCCTGGGCCTCCTGGTCGCCCTCGTCCGGAAAGAATCCGCGCACGTCGCCGCGGTCCTTGAACATTCGCAAGGTATCGTTGGTCTGCCGATTGGTCGATTGCAGCATCAGAAGCATGACGCACAGGCCCGCGTCAACGTCCCGCGCGTCCAGCTTGTCCCCCTTCTCCAGCAGCAGGACCCGGTTCCCCGAAAGGACATCGAGCATCTGTCGATAGGGGTGTTGCCGGTCCGTCAGTTGGCGCTTGGTCTGGGTGTAGATCGCCTCGTTGGGGACGATCCAGAGGACAAAGCCCGTGCTGCGCCCCAGGTAGCGCCCGAAGATGCGCGACAGGGCCGAGACGGCCAGATAGGTCTTGCCGCCGCCCGTCGGCACCTTGAAGACGACGTTGGGAACCGGGCGCTTCATCCCGTCGGCGCGGGGCGAGTACGGGACCTTGGCCCGGCTTGGCGGGAGCTTGCCGGCCTCTTTCAGTGTCCGCCAGGTCTTGGCCGGGAAGTTCGGCACATCATGCAGCAGGTCCGGGTCCGTCTCCCGTGTATTGGCAGCGGCGATCTTATCGGCCTTCGCCTTCTGCGTCGCCAGCTCGGTCAGATACTCATCGAACCGGGTCAGCACCCGCGCCTGATACTCCAAGTCGCGCAATGGCATGGCGGGCTAAGTCTCCGGGTCGCCGACGATGGCCGCGATGTGACGCAGCAGGTCTTGCAGTTCGGCAATGATGGCCGCCCGCTCCAGTGGCTCGTCCGCGCACATGGGGCCTTCCTCGTACCGTGCCTGCACCGCATAGGGCGTGAACCGGGCCAAGGGCCAGAATGCCCCGACCTCGGCCCCGGCACTCTCCAGCAGTGCCAACAGGCGCGGCAGTTGATGGGTCAGCGGATAAACCGTGCCCATCGCACTGAGCCAAGCCTTGAGCGCCTTTTCCGCGGTCTGTTGAGCATGGAACCCGACGATCTCATCCGCGAACAGCGGCGAGTCGCCCATGCCGATCAGTGCATTCAGGTCCCGGTGCGCGAGACGCAGCAGCGACCCGGCATGTTCAAGGTCGCGCATGGAGCACCCGCCCTTCGCGATGCGCGCGACCCACGACATGATTGAGCGAGCCCTTCCACTGCTCGAACTCGTCGCGGCTATACAGCAGCAGGTCCGTGGACACCGGCACCTTGCGCAGGGCCATGTACAGGCGATTGGCCTCGCGCAGCCGACTGCGTTGCGCCGAAAACGGCGCACTCTCCACCACCAACAGGTCCACGTCGGAATCCGGCCGGGCCTCACCTCTGGCCCGCGAGCCGAACAGGATGATGGTCTCCGGGTCGACCTCCCGCACGATCGTCTCGACCATCTGTTGCAGCAACGCGGTTTCGTCTTCGCTCATGTTGGGCTCCGGGCGCATCACAGGCGCTCGACGCTGTAGAGTGCATAGGGCAGGGGCGCAAAGTCCACCTCGCAGGGGAGCTTGGCATCCTCCAAGACCCGCTTGGAGACGAACCGGGTCGGGGCATAGACCAGATGCGGCTTATCCGGCTTGGCCTCGGCGATGGCCCTGGCGCGCGAGAGGGTCAGGGCCGCGTCACGGGACTTGAGGAAGTCCAGGTCCGGGCGGTAGATCAGCCACACATGCTGTGCCGACGACTCCCCCAGGTAGCCGACTCCCGCGACCTCCAAGGGTTGGGCAGCGATGGGCCGTGCCTGATTGGTCGCCATGTGTTAAAGCAGGGCGCCCAGTTGATCGAAGGCGGGCAGGTTCTTGCCGGTCAGCAGCTTGTCCATCTCCACCGCGGCGCCCAAGGTGCAGTAGGTGAACTCGCCCCCCAGGCCCTCGGTCTTCTGGGTCACCTCGCGCTCGCCGGTCACGATCAGTTCGCCGTCCTTGACCTCGGCCTTGATACGGTCGAAGCGGTGCCCTTCCAAGTGCCTAATCGACTCCACATGGCTCAGCAGGGTGTCCGCCTTCTTCAAGCTGGTAAAATTTAGCCGCTCCCGGTGCAGTTCCTCCCGTTGGTTGCCCTCGAAGCTGTATCCGTTTATTACCCGGCGCACCCGCTCAGCGGTCAGGGTGTCGGCGTAGTCCTCGCACTCCACCAGGATAAAGCGACGGTGCCCATTGTCGCGTCTGTTCAAGCGAAGGACTGCGTTCGCGGTTGTTCCCGAGCCGGCAAAACTGTCAAGGATGATGCTTTCAGGACGCGTAGCAACCTGAAAAATCCTGTCAAGTAGTCTGACGGGTTTTGGTGTAGCGAAATCAACCGATATTCCAAATCCCGTGAGTTCTTTGCTTGCCTCGTCTGTATGTCCGGCGTTGTCATGGGGCCACCAGGTCGTCGGTACAACTGTGCCGGCATCCCTCAGATACCGCTTATAGGCAGGTGCGCCATCCTCATTCTTCCCGAAATACGCAAGCCCGCGTTCGACGACATCTAACCATTGACCTTCCTCTCGCGACCAGCAGCGACCTTTCGGCGGCAACCTCACAGAACCTTTCGGAGTGATAATTGGGTACGATAGGTTCTCGCGTATATTTGGCGCATCCCATGGTATTGCCCGCCAAGGACCATCTGGATCGCCATCGGGGTTCGCATATTGCTGAGCCTGCTTTTCATCTCTAGTGATCTCATTACGGAGTTTCTTCCAGGTTTCCGGCGCCCGCGAGTAGACGAGAACATAGTTGTGCGAATTAGACACCGACGCATCATTGGAAACGGAATAGCGCGCCTGCCAAACGATGCTCGCAACGAATGCATCTTCGCCAAAGACTTCATCCATAACCGTTCTGGCACGATGCACTTCATTGTCGTCCAATGTCATCCAAAAACTGCCATCCTCCGACAACAACTCCCGCAGCAACCGCAACCGCGGCCACATCATCGCCAACCACTTGTCGTGCCTCAGCCCGTCCTCGATCCCCACCGGGTTGCTGTCCAGCCACTCCCGCATCATCGGGCTGTTCACGTTGTCGTTGTAGCACCAGCCCTCATTGCCGGTGTTGTACGGCGGGTCGATGAAGATGCAGTCCACCTTGCCGGCGTACAGGGGCAAGAGTGCCTTGAGCGCGTGCAGGGTTGGTGCCGGTGTAGGTCGCCGCGTCAATCGCTCGCTTAGTCAGTCTCACGTCGTTTGCTCCCCTGGTTTTGAGTCAGCACTGAGTCAGCAGAAGGGGACGACTCAGGGCGTACTGTGCAGTAAAGGATAGCACAAGCGGACTGGGTAAGCTGTTGTTGCAGCGTAGGAAAACGTAACCAATGGGAACCGAGCGAACGTCCGACCCTCAGGCTACGAACCAGGGGGTCGGGAGTTCGAATCTCTCCGGGCGCGCCAATGAAGACAACGGCTTAGACTCCAACGGGTCTAGGCCGTTTTCGTTTGGGCAACCACTGAGTCACCGCATCGGGGGCAATCGGCACCGGCTGACCCTTGGTCGGGCCGCTGCGCGGTCGCCTGGGGCGGTCTGTCGCGTCGGCGCTCATTCCCCCATCAATCGGCCCCAGTCAAGCCCCTCCAGTTGCTCTTGGTCCGCCACCGCCTCAGGAGCCGGAAATACCGGGCTTCCAGGTGACCACAGTTCAGTGCTGTCGGGGTGCTGCTCGAAGTAGTCGGGGTCGGTGGTGATACGTACCGGTCTCGCCATACCGGGCGCCAGCCAGGATGACTCCCGCGCCCCGCGGACCTTGGCGACGATACCTGGCGGCAGCAGTTCCGGCCGTCCCAACAGGGCGCCAAGCTCCGCCAATCCGTAAGCAGTCGGCGGGCGCGGCGGCTCGTCCAACGCATCCTCGCTCACCTCATCAAGGTCGAAGCCGGCCTGTTCGGCGGTCGTCAGCCCGGATTCGATATCCGCGACCAGGTTGGCCCTTGCCCGTTCGCGGTCCTGCGGGCGCCCCAGGCTGACCTCTGTGATTGCGCGGGGCAGGCGGGCCAGGATGGGCTGGAGTCGGCCGACGAAGTTCTGAAACAGGTTGATCCGGTGGCGCAGGGCGTCGTAAACGTCCGCCTCCACGGTGTCCTGATAGTGCAGGTTGACGATGCGGATCTCGGGGTGTTCTTGTCCCAGGCGGTCGATACGCCCGATCCGCTGTTCGACCCGCATCGGATTCCAGGGCATGTCGTAGTTCACCAGAGCGCCGCAGAACTGGAAGTTCAGGCCCTCGGCCGCTGCATCCGTGCAGACCATGATCTCGGCACGGCCCTCCCGAAAGCGTTGCTTGGTCGACTCGCGCGAGATGATTTGCCAGTCGCCCGCGGGGGTCGGAACCTCGCCGCCGCGACCGGAAAAGCAGATCACCCCGGCCCTCAGGGCCTCGGCGATGCGTCCGCGCAGAAATTCCATGGTGTCGGTGTACTGGGTGAACACCATCGCCTGCGTGTAGCCCTGTTCAGGCAGTTCGCGCAGGACCTCAATGAGAACTCCGGCCTTGGTGTCGTGGGGCAGGCGCTTGGCCGCGGCCAACAGTGCCCGGATGTCGCCTGTCTCTTCCAAGGCCAGTGCACGCTGCTCCAGGTCGTCGGCCTGGTCCGTATCCATTGCCTCGTCCGCCAATTCGTCGTCCGGCATGTCCTCATCGATGGCCGGATTGGCGTCTTGGCCTGGGGCCAGGTGATCCCCGACCGATGCGAGACGTCGGTCCAGCGTCTTGATCAGGGCATGGAAGCTGCTGGCCAGACGGCGGCGATAGATGGTCATCACGAAGCCCACGGCCGTGCGCTCCTGAGCCGCGGCGTTGTTGTAGGTGCTCCCGATGTAATCCTCCACCTGCTCGTAGACCTGGCGTTCCGCTGCGGTCATCTCGACGAAGCGGTCCTCCACCTGGCGCGTGGCGATCGGGGTCTTGAGCTTGCCGGCCGCGTGATAACGGCGCAACAGCTCCCGGGTGTGGCGCGAGACCAGGGCGCGCAGAGGTGTGTTGAGTTTCATCAACTGGACCGCCGCCTCGCGCTCGGCGGTTTCGAGCTGCTTCAAGGGGATCGAGGCAGTATCCCGCAGCGCTTTAAGAACCTTGCGGACCTTGAGTTTGCTCAATCCCGGCAAGCGGCGCATGGCCGCGTCCTCGGCCATCGCACCGTAGTCCCGCTCCGCCGCCCGAAACAGGGTGGCCATCTGCCGCAGTTGGTCGTGGGAGGGATTGGGTCGGGCGGCGTCGTCGAAGAAATCCAGGAACGCCTGGGGGTGCCACTCGGTCGGCAGGCCCAGTAAGGCGAGCAGGTCCCAGACCTCGATCGGACTCACCTGCATCGGGGTGGCCGTGAGCAAGATCAGCCCCGCGGTTCGGTCGCGCAGAGCCTGCATCAGCCGCAGGAGTTGGTTGGGGCGTTGGTCCGTACCCAGACCGCCGCCCGCACGGCGTGCGTGGTGGGCCTCGTCCAACACCACCAGATCCCAGGGCTCGGCGCCCGCCAGCAGTTCAGCCGCCCGGTCGCGGCGGCGCATCAGGTGGCTGGAGGCGAGCACAAATGGCTCACGATGCCACTCCTTGGGGCCGACAAGGCGTTGCGCCTCCCCCTGAAGCCCAGGCGACTGCAACCAGCACAGCCGCTGCCCGTCATAGATGGGCCAGTTCAGGTTGAACTTCTCGCGCAGTTCGATCTGCCATTGGCGCAGTACCGCCTTGGGGGCCAGCACCAGCATGCGCTTGGCCCGGCCGGCGAGCCACGCCTGGCGCAGCAACAGCCCGGCCTGGATGGTCTTGCCCAGTCCCACCTCGTCGGCAATCAACAGGTGCGGCGGCCAGTGGCCATAGAGGCGCTGGAAGGCGCGCGCCTGATGGGGCCAGGGCGTCACCGCGCTGGTCGCCTCCCCGACCGAATTCGGTCTCGTTGATGCTGCCGCAGAAGGCGAGCCGGTTGCCTGCACCGTCTTCCAGGATACCGGCCTTTTCGTGGAAGAGCCCAAGACCGGCGATGGGCTTGCGCCCCGCGTCGCAGGGCACGGCGACCTTCACGTCCAAGTGGCCCTTGGCGACCATCCAGGCCAGCAGGGCCAGGGCATCGATCGCCGCCGGGTCCGCGGCCCCCAACGGCTCGGCCAGGAGTGCCGCCTCCACCGTATCGCGCAGATCGGCTCCCTGCTGGATGGCGGCCAGGTCCTGGGACTTTAGGGTGCAGCCCACGACCAGGCGCATGCGGCCACCATTGCGGACCAGGCCCTCGATGCCGCGGGCGGCGAGCGCCAGGGCGTAGGCGGAGAAGTAGCCGGTGGAGCGGTCATAGCGCACCGCGCATTCGAGGGCCGGGACGTAGAATCCCGTGACCAGGTCGCACTGTTCGGGGCTGTACTTGGTCAGCCAGTCACGGGCCGTCAGGAGCGGTTGCGAATGGTCCATGTGGCGATCGTCGGTCAGGTTTCTGGCCCTGCCGCGGACTCCAGTCGATAGGCTAGGTCGAAGACCTCTTCCCAGGTCAACTGCTCGATGTTCGCGACGTGCCCCATCTCGGCCTCGGCATTGCGTTTGGCCATGATGAAGGCTTTACCCCAGAGGTCGCGGATCACCCGCTCGTTGAGGCTGGGCGTCTCCTCGCGGATGTCGGCAATCTCGTCGCGGGCATCGGCAATGCTCGTGACCCAGCTCAAAGAGCGACGCTCGGGCTGGGTCCGCCACTTGATGATGTGAAGCATCAGGCGGACCAACTGGCTCTTCAATGCACGTCGTTCGGACTTGGACAAGGCTTCGATCAACTCCGCAATGCCCATAGTGGCCTCGGTGACTCGGCCGGTTTGCAGCGCCTCTTGGATGGCCACCGCGGTGCGATAGGGCGAGTCGCTCGCCAGGGTTTGCCAGTTCATGATGATGACTCCTACTTTACTCTTGCCAGAGTGAGAGTTGGGTCGGCCGGTCCACCCGGTCCGCGTAGGCCAGCCGACGCAGGTTCTCAAGCACCTCGAAGTCGCTGGCGGAGGGGAGCACGGCCTCTGCCGGGTCGAAACCGGTGAAGGCGCGGGATGGCGGCAGCACCTCCAGGGCGGACAGGAACAGCGGTTCCTGGGTGACTTTGGCGCGCTCCAGCAGGTCCTGAGCGGCTTGAAGGCTGCGCGTGCGGCCAAGATGGGCGGCGTGGTGGATGGCGTCGAGTAAGGCGCGGGAACCGTCCGCCGCACCCAAGGCACCTTTGGCGGCGCGCATGGCGCTGTCCCAGAGGATGACGTTGCTGGCCTTCTTCTCGGCCACCCGGCCGATGACCTCGCGGTCCATGTCCAGTCCCACCACCCGGGCCAGGCGCAGCCCTTCGTCGTAGGGGAATTGCGGGGCCTGGAAGGCGTCCCAGGCGAGTACGAACCACTCGGTGAGCGGGTCCAGTTCCGCCTGGCGCTGCATGTGGGTGAGGCTCTCCATGCGCCAGCGTTTCACCTCGCGGCGCGCCGCGTCCAGGGCGTCCTCGGGGGTCGCGAGATAGGGGTCCCAGGCTTCCTCGAACAGGTCCGCCTGGCGTTGCCGGCGCTTGGCCTCGGGCTGCGGGCGCGGGGTGCCGCGCCGCACCGGCCAGTGGCGGGAGAACTCCTCCAGTGCCGGGCCGAAGCAGGAGAGATACAGATCGACACCGCGGATGCCGGCGTCCTGAAAATCCTTGATGCGGTTGCGCACCGCCGCGCGGACTCGGGGCTCCAGGTCCTCCCAGTAGAGTGATTCCTGCGTCTCGCCGCGCTCGGCACGGGGGCGGCAGATCAGGAAGATGGTGCTGTTGGCGGCGGACTTGTCCTTGATGTGCAGGGAGCCCTCGGCCTCGGTGTTCACCGGCCAGGATGCGGTGATGACAAAGCCGGCCTCCATCAGGCCCTTGGTGAGCGCATCCCAGGCGCCGGTGGCCTTGTGGGTGAACATCAGGGTCATGATGCCGTCCGACTTCAGCACGCGCCGACACTCGGCGAAGATGGCGGCCATGCGCTCCCGGTAGTCCTGGTTGGCCAGCTCTTTGGGTGCCTTTTGACCGCGGAACTTGGCCGGGTTGGCGACCGCCTCGTGTTCCTTGTCCGTGAGTGCGCGGCGGAATAGGTCCGGGTAGACATAGCCGGCGGTGCGCTTGAGCCAGACATAGAAGAAGTCAGACAATTCCGCGTACATCACGTTGTCGTAATAGGGTGGGTCCATCACCACCAGGTCCACGACGCCGTCCGCCAGGTGGTCCAGGTTGTCGCCGGACTTGCAGGTGATGGTGACCGGGGGCGGAGTGAAGGGCGGCGGGGCGAATAGGTCCGCATGCCGGGTCTCCTTCTTGGCCGCCTTGACGTCAATATCGGGGCGAACCATCCCGACGAGTTCTTCGATGCAGGCCGCCGTCTTTTCGATGGCCCAGTCGTAACCAAGACCGGTGATGAGCGGGGCCATCTCCGCATACGACCAGACAAATGAGAAGTTGTGCTTATCGAAGGCGGATCGGACCCGGCTGGTGGTGATGTCCCAACGGCAATATCGCGATCCGTAGTTCACCATGGTGTCGAGCGCGAGGGCCAGATAGCCGAACGCCGCTGTCGTTGAGTCACTCAATTGCCCGCGCGATTGCTCTGCCGTGAGCATCTCTCGAAAGACCTCAACGTCAATCCCATGGCACAGCAAGTTCCTCTGTGAAAATAGGTCGCGCCAGAGATACATTCCGTACATCCGATGCCCCCTGTCGTAATTCGACGGGTCTCCGATCGCCTCTGTCGGAACCAGATCCAACGCCTCTCACTCCGGGATCTTCTCGGCCAGACGCTCGGCGATCAGGTCGGACACATCGTCCTCGGGTCGCGGTGCCCGATACCCGCGTATCCATTTCTCGCGACCTTTGCCGGTCTTGGTGGTCGTCCAGGTCCGCCGCTTGTAGACGACGGCGAAGAGTTGGTCGCCCATTTGGCCCGCCTGGGCCTGGCGTTTGACCTCGTCGCCGTCGACCACTCGATCGCAGTCCGGGAAAGGGCAATGGGCATCGCCGCCGGTCACTGTACCCCCGGATTGATCCTTAGCACGGCTGACGATCTCAAACCCGCAACGCCGATGACCGGCCTGGATATTGGGCAACAGGCGCACCCCGGTCCCGTCGGGGGCCAGGCGCCAGTTGGGCGAGAGTGGAATGAGCCCGTCGCAGTAGGGGCAGGTGACAGTGCGAGCCCACAGGTAGCCCGAGGTCGTTCCGTCCTCCGGCTCTGGAGGGAAAATGTCCTGGTATTTGGGCTCAGCACGCAGGATGAACTCGCGCCCCAGGCGTTCAAAGGCGCGCAAGACCTCAAGGCCGAAGCGCCCTGGGAATTCCAAGGTTGCTTTGAGAAGAAGCGCAGAAACCGGATTTAGATCATTCGCAACGGTCACAGCACCAAGACGACTGGCCTTGAACGGAATGCTCCCCCCATCGGCGGTTGGATCCAAGACCTGCGGTGCATCAATCCCGATGCGGCGACCCTCATAGGCTAACCATTCGAGATCACCAACACTTGGCGAGTATTGGAAGGCTCGTGGATAACCATAAGGATCAAGACCAAGATGCTCACCGGCCTTGTTTGCAGCCAAGAGCAGCCGCTTCGTCTTGACCGGATCCCCATGAATCCCCAGCACGTGCATGAACCGCTCCCGGTCCGCATCCGCCGGCAGCAATGCCGCCAGGATGGCGGCGCGCGAGGCGACCAGGGGTCGGCGTGCCCACCAGACGTGCAGCCGGTTCGGCGCCGGGAAGGGCGTCATGGGCGTGCGCTCGCGCAGGCCCTCCAGGCCAATCTCGGCGATGGGCAGCCAGGTCTCGATCAGGCGTTTCGTCATGTCGTATGCAAACCGGGCTTGGCCGCCCTTTAACGGTCACTCAAATGCTCGCGCGCAATGGCGCGCGCATTCTTTCCAGGAATGCACCCCGCCGCGCTTGCCCTCAATCAAACCAGGCAGGACAGTCGCCGCGCGGATTGCCGCCGCGGGCGTCTTGGCCTAGACTGGCAGCGTCACGGTCGGTTGCGAGGTCGGGATCTGGCTCAGCAGCAACCGGCTTGGATCGGGGCGAGGCCCCGCCCCTGATCCCGCCTCCCGCCTCACGTCCCACATTTCCCCACGCGTATTTTGCCGCAAATTCCGATGCTCGTTACCCACGAACGCGAAAAGCTGATCAACGCGATCCTGTACTTTGCCCACAACACAAGGTACCTGGGTAAGATCAAGCTGTTCAAGCTACTATTTTTGCTAGACTTTGAGCATTTCCGGCAAACTGGGTGCAGCGTGACCGGGCTGGAATACCGGGCCTGGAAATTCGGCCCGGTCCCCGTGCAGGTGATGCAGGAGTGGGATGACCCAGAGCCAGACTTGGCTGCCGCGATCTCCATCCAGCCGGTAAAGGTTATCGACTACGTTCGTGAGACTGTCGTGCCCCGAGTCCCGTTCGACGACAGCCACTTTACCAGGCGCGATCTGCGCATTATGGACGAGTTGGTGGCGCAGTACCGCGACACTTACTCGCCGACCATGATCGATGTTACCCATGCCGAGAATGGCGCATGGGCCAAGATTTGGCAGGACGGCAAGGGCATGAACGAGGCGATCCCCTACCCTCTGGGTTTGGACGATGACAGCCCGTCACGGGACGCCATCCTGGAGATCGCCGGCGAGTACGAGGCGATCCGCAGCGGCTGGCCGGCCGTCGGCCGGATTGCCGGCCCGACCGTTTTCGCCTAGACTACTTAACGTAACGGTCGGTTGCGAGGTCGGGACGTGGCGCACCAGCAACCGGTTTGGATGGGGACAACGCCCTGCCCTCACTCCCACCTCCGATACCTGATCTTTCCGTTGAGGATCTCCTTGTTGCGCTTGCGATAGATGTATTTTTCATCTGTCGTCGCGTAATTTGTGCGCCCGGTCCAAGCCCCCAACCCTCCCTGTTCGCGCTCGAAGACGGCAACGCAGGCGAGCAACCCCCTACGCCCCACCTCAAACCGGCTCAGATAGTAGAGCTTGTCCGGCCCGCCGCGCCGCCCCGGCTCCAGCCAGATCTCGTCCGGCTGCCGGATGTTGACGGCAGTGTAGAGCAGCCACTGGGCGCGCTCGCCCTTCATGATCTTCCACTCGCCCTTGAGGTTGCGGAAGAGACTCTGGTCGATCACCAAGATATTGCCGAGAACATCGGCGATCTCGGCGCGCCCGGCGTTGCCAAACTCGCGCATGAAACGGGCGAACAGCGCCGGCTCATCGAGCGACGGGGGCAGCCGCTCCACCCCTGGCGCCCGACGCGGCGACGGCATGGTCGCGTCGGCACCCAAGCAAGCTCCCGGTTCTCAAGCCTTAGGGTCGATCAGCAGGAAGCGCAGTGCCATGAGCACGCGCCGGGGGTATTTGCGGTGCATGGCCATGCCGAGCCAGTAGGCGGCCTCCTCGCGGCCCATTTCTTCGATGCCTTCGGCGCAGGCGCGCATGTACTCGCGGTTGCGCATGGGGGCGAGGATGCGGAACAGGAGGCCCAGGTTGAGCGCGAAGTCCTCATCCAGGGGGAAGGTCTGGCGTTCGCCGATCAGGGGGCCGCCGAGCTTGATCCTGGCCTTGGCCAGGCGCCGCAGCACGCGATGCTCCACCAGGGCGAGGTTGCGCCCGCGCAACCCGGCGATGCGCACCGGGGTCTTGATGTGGGGGGTGGCCGGGGCCGGTACCTGCCAGACCTCCATCTCCAGGTGATCAGACCCGTGGGAGCGGACCCACAACTCATATCTGGGCATGGCGGCGGCCGGCCGCTCATCGGGCAAACGAGAGGGTAAGGCACTCATGCACTGCCCTCGGCGGTGATGGACACATAGGCCGCCCCGGTGCCGAAGCGGGTCAGACGCTCGCCAAGCTTTTCGGCGGCGTCGCCCGCGAGGGCGAGTCCGGCGTCATCGAAGCGGATGTCGAAGCGGGCTTCGACCACCTTTTCCTTGGCCGCGCGCAGTTGGGGGTCCAGGAAGTCCTTCACCGGTTGCGCATCGGTGGGCGGACCGTTGAATTCGAGCTCCAGGGTGCCGCCGTCCGTGGTCACATAGCTGCCGCTCAAGGCGACCTGTTTCGTGGCGCCCTGGACGGCCGCGACCAGACCCAGGAGGCGGAAGGCGTCGGTGGCGTCGAAGAGCCGCAATGGGCAAGGCCGGGTCCCGCCGGAACTCGGCGCGCAGGGCGGCGGTGGTGATGGTGCCTTTCTTGAGCGGGGTGCGGTCGCGGATATAGGTCGGCGCGTCCGGTTCGTCCTCGGGCAGGCGCAGCTTGTTGTTGGCGAGCAGGATTTCGATCACCTGCTTCTGGCCCTGGCCGGGCTTCTCCGAAGCACCCTGCACGTCGATGGCGGTGGGCGCCAGGTCCAGGCTGGCCCCCTCGATGCGGTGCTTGGAGGCATAGAGCACATGCCGGTAGCACTGCTGGATGGCCAGGGCCAACTCCTGCTCGGAGCGCTGGTACCATTCCCTGATGCGGTCTTGTTGGTGGTCCGGGAATTCGTTGAGGCGTTCCGGGCGGCGCAACTCGTTCAGGGCCAGGCGTCGGACCATCTTGTGCTTCATCTCCACCTTGCGGGCCTGATCGGCCAGCAGGAAGACCAGGTTGTTGCGGTTGAGCCGCAGGCCCCCGGCCGTGTCCTTGTATTCGTAGATGCGGCCGACCAGTTCCGGGATCAGCACGTTGTCGCCCGCCACTTCCACCGCGTCATAGCCCAACAGGACCAGCGCCGGCTTGCCGTCGCCCGCGTCGTCCGGAACCTCGTAGGGGCCGCCGGGGAAGGGATGGAGGTTGAAGACGGCCCCGCCGAAGATGGCCTTGATCCGGTCGTTGAGCTGGGCGCGGGCCTCTCCGGGGTCCGCCTGGTGCTCCTGGCGGCGCAGGATCTGGGTCAGATTGGCCTCGGCGGAGAAGCGCAGGGGCACGTTCGGGCGGTCGTCCAGATAGGCGGACCCCTGCACGAAGCGCCGCCGGGCATCGTCGATGAAACTGAGATCCGTGCCGGGGGAGAGGATGGAGTAGCGCAGTTCCTCGGGGGTCGCGCTCTTGAGGTTTTCGTTGAAGGCCAGTGTGTGGAACAGGATCGCCCGACCCAGGTAGGAACCGTAAGGGGCGAGCCCTTGGTAATGTTCGGCATCGAGCTGTTGGGCCAGGGCGCTCTGATCCCCGTCCACGGCGGCCACATCCGATTTGATGGCCGGCACGAATTGGCGCTGGCCGAGCCGGGTGACGATCTCCTGGCGGATGGGCTCGAAGCCCAAGTCCAGATGATGCAGGTGGATGGCGTAGGCATCCGCGGGACGCTGTTCCCAGACCCTGGCCACGCTCCTGGCGAGTAGCCGGAGCATACCCCGCACCCGCTGGAAATTGCCCAGCGTGGATAGCTTCTCGCGCAGGGTGTCGATCAACTCCGGGTGCAGAGGGTAACCTGCCGCGAAGGCTTCGAGCCGGTAATCACCAATGCCGGCGGGCGGCAGTTGGTCCCGATGCTGCTCCCACAGCCGGCGGTAGGACGCGATGACGACCGCGGCCCCGGCGTCGTCGATGCGGGTAAAGAGCCGACGGCGGAGGATCTTGACCGTCTCGTCCTCCTCGGTCGGATCGAGTAGCGTCGCCTTGCGGGCCGAGACGCTCTCCGCCTCCTCCATCTTGTCGGCGATGAACTGGTTCTCGTCGGTGTAGGCGTCGG
>Ga0247842_10000656_pt1 | contig 68737 bp, 70 predicted proteins | sample LaCruzMarch2015__3_FD_192411 | JGI IMG/M metagenome (GOLD analysis project Ga0247842, IMG submission 192411) | Freshwater microbial communities from meromictic Lake La Cruz, Castile-La Mancha, Spain - LaCruzMarch2015_19m | ecosystem: Environmental > Aquatic > Freshwater > Lake | place: Spain... | reverse complement strand
GAAAAACAGGAGAAACCATTGAAACTGAAACCACAATTGAGGATCTAAAACTTAAAGAGGTAATCGATTATTTACGAGTAGTGGGACACTAAATGTCCTAAGTCAGGAGGAATTGCTACCGGTCCGTAAAAATACTAAACCTCTCAAAAATATTTTATGCTCGAATTCGTCTTTTTTGTTACGGTCTAATGTGAAAAAGTTTGAGACAACAACGCGTAGTCCTCGTCATAAGTGGTCGTTAAAAAATCCGCATTCTTCGCATATCAAAATATTTTTCATTAATACTCTAGTCTTCCTTCCACTTTAGCAGAACTGTTATTATTGTTACGAAAATATTCTTCCAATACTTCTTGAGCTGATGTGGTAATAACTTTGGTCTTTCCTGATGCTAATAATTCTTTTTGACTGAGATTTAAATATGTTTTTGAATTGGAAAAATGATAGTTTTGAATGCAAATCTTATAGAGTTTACTATCAGAAACCGGACGACCATCAATTAAAAGAGATTTTAATTGATGGTCTTTATCTGAATAAACTGCTTTAACTTTTGCATTGACCTGATAGCATTCACCTTCACCGTCACGATTTTGTATGCGCATAACATGGGAAAAAATTTGCTTTAGTTTTTTCCCGGTTATTTCAAAACGAGTCAAAGAGTCATCATAAGGAAAGCAAGAAATAAAATCCTTGAGCATCACTGCCGGACCGATTTTTTTAACTCGGATTGAACCGCTACCGACCAACATTACATCACAGTCTGCTCTCTGGGCAAACGCATCCGCGACAAAATTTCCCAGATTGGTTTCAATTTCCCGAATTGGATGAGTTAATTCCTGGCTCAGCTTACAAAGGAGAGTATTGTATTTTTTGTCAACTTCTTTTTGGAAAGAGTTAATATAATCTTCAAGTTGTTTGTCAGGTTCGGCAATGGTTTCGTCAATGGGAATTAGTTGCCATTTATATTCAACAATACTGTTGGTATCATCATCGATTACAATATCAAAACGTCCGATTTGATCAGTGCCAACTCCGGCTTGAGCAATAAGAATTTTATTTACTTTTGCCGGTTTATCTAAAATCGAGTGCGAGTGACCGCCAATAATCATGTCCACTCCCCATTCTGGTTTTAGAAGTTTCGCGAGTGCGATATCAGATTCATAACCAATATGGGTTAATAGAACAGTCAAATCAATATCGTCATTTTTATAAGCATTACAAATCTTACCAACCTCTTTACTGGCTTCACCAAGATTAACAAAACTACCGATTAATTTATCCATTTTAAGTGCATCCATAATTTTTTCCGTGATAATACCGGTAAATAGAATGTCAAAACCGGCTTTTTTTAAAATGATATAAGGAAGCATTAAGCGCTTGTTGTTTTTTCGGATATAAAGATTAGCATTAACAATCGGAAAGTTTGCGATTTTTTCCAGGAATAAAAGATGGGGAAGTCCATAATCGATTTCATGATTTCCTAAAGTTACTACATCTGGGGCTAACCAATTCATGATTTCAATGGTGGAAAGTCCTTTCCACTCCGAATCGATTAAAGATCCTTGGAGCATGTCACCAGCAATCACATACAAAACGTTTTCTTCTTCTTTTCTAACTTTGTTCACATATCCGGAAAGTAATGATAATCCACCAATTAAATTTTTCTTTCCTTCTTTAACTTCAGCTAAAAAATCACCATGCATGTCATTGGAATGGAGAATAGTAAATTTTTTTGTTTTCATATTTTTTTTGGCCAAAGAGCGCCTTTTTCTTTTTTGGCTTTGTCACCAATTTTATAACTATCATACATTTCTTTGGATGCCGGCATTTTTCTTTCTTCTCCGGCGTCGGTACGGAATACGAGTTGATAAAATGTATGTATTTTTTTGTGATTTTCACGATCTTCTTTTTGAGTAAAAGATTTATCAACCAGTTCACCGGTCCAGACATCTTTTCTGGTTTTAAAAACCAACTTTAATACAATACTAAAAAAACCGATAATTAATAGAGCAAAAATACCCATAAATATAATCATTGGACCAAAAACAACATATTTTTCCATAGATATTAAATTTAATTTATAATCAATCCATACAAATTACTGATGCTATTCCATTTCTTACAATACCTCTACATCCAAGTTCTACTAACCAAACAGAACACACTCCATAACGTTTCCAAGATTTACCTCTCATTCCAGCCGTAAGTTCTTCGCGCGTGAGTTCAGCTTGACAACTACCCTCACATTCGCTGGAATCATAACAAATATTACCGCGGTCTTTAGCTTTTATATTACATGTTTCAAATGGATCTGGTCCAAGCTTTTTCCAGACACCACCAACTTTTTCACAATCGATTTTATTTTTTGGTAAGATAGTTTTTTTACCACACTGTACAGCTGGTTGCGGATAATTGGGATGGCCATGCTTAATCCATTGACCTTTTTCACAAATCCAAGTATCTTCCTGACCGCGAAGAATTAGAAGAACAACAGAGAGAGAAAACAAAAATAACAGGAAAAACAGAAATTTGTTTTTCATGGATAAGGCAATTATACACTAAACAATAACTGCTTTTTCCCAAACCGAATAAAAATAATCTCTTAATGCCTTTGATAGACCAGAACTGTTTATTTTTACAGTTATTCTTTCTTCTGGATTTGTAGGATTGTTTACTGTTAAAAGCGATTTTTCACTATCAACTACTTGTAAATGAAAACCCCAATCAGGGAAGTGGCGTATTTCCATTCCATTTTTCTTTAAATTTTCAATAAATTCTTTATTTTCCTTATCATATTTGTGATAAATTATTCGGAAAATCACCCCTCTTTCAATTGCTCTTTTACCAGCTAAAATTAGATCAGGATTAGATGGTTCGCCAATAGATATTAGTAGAATTTCTTTGGTAGACTCTTTGATTAAATTTTCTGAAGCCTTGAAGAATTCTTGTTTTCCGGCGATAACATCAATTTTTGTTGAAGGAGACTGCGTTCGTTTATTTAAAAGATATGTGTTTATCTCTTTTGTTTCTTTTTCTAACTGTAATGATTTTTCTTTTATATATGTAGATAGAGCCAGTTCAGAAGGTAAAGCATAAAAAGTTAATGGCGAACTTGTGATTATCGCTACTAGTTTTTTCTTTTCCAGCTTTTTAATTATGCGATAAACTGCATGGGGAAGAATATTCATACGTGATGCAATTTCCTTTGCGGGCAAAACCCCTTCTTTAATAAGCGTTAAATATATCTCTGCTTCTTGTTTTGAGAGTCCAATTTTAACTAATCGCGGTAACAGGGCAAAATCCATTTTTTGCTTGATATTAGTAACATTTTGTCTTGTCATATAGGCATTTTAACAAATATATGTTAAATAATCAAACAGGTGTTAACATATCTTTATGAAAAGAAAAATCTTATGGAAAAAACTAATGAGCAGAAGGTGGACAATTCTTCGCACCGAATTATTTACAAAGGGTTACTTGGAGCCACTAGAAAACTATATTGGTACTTCTAATAGAGATTTGTTAGTGACTAAAGAATCGGAAGTAAGTTCTCTTTACAATAGTTTAAATAGCATGAATGAAATCTCGTTGGCACTATTGAGCAAATTAAAGAATAATAAAGATTTTGGTTTACGTATTTATAAAGACTGCATTAAATCTTGTGAACATCTTGTACAAGTTTCTAAAGACATAACCCAAGGGAATCTTAAATCTCTTTCTTCACCAACTCTTGTAAAAATGTTTGACATTTATGTGGATGCAGCTTTAAACTTCACGCCATTTTTAGCTCTTCCTCCTAATTACGAAATGTATGTTATAGGTGAGATAAATCAGAGCCTGGTTGAAAAAGTGGGAGACAGTAAGTCTGAAAAATATCTCCAAAAACTAATGAGTCTTAAAGAATACCCTTTTCAAATGTTAGAACAGATAGATTTAGCAAAGATTGCATTAAAAACAAAGCATAAAATTGATATCAATAAAGCGTTGATAGTCCATAAAGACAAATACCAATGGCTATCTTGCTATAACTTTGATGAGGCAGAATTTTCACTAGACGACTTTAAGAAACGGTTAGAGATTCTACAAGAACTTTCTCTTTCAGAGCTTAATAACAAAGCTAATTGTATGGTTGAAAAGTTAAATTCGGACAAAAACGAATTCCAGATAGTTATGAATGAGCTTAACTTATCAAACGAACTTATAAATAAGATAAAGCTATTGAGAGAGTTTGTTTTTTTAAGAACCTATAGGATCGAAATGAATTCCCAATCCAATTTTTACCTCAAACCTTTTTTAAGAGAAATTTCTGAACGAGGAAAAATTTCAGTCAGACAACTTGCAACGATGTTGTCTGATGAAATTAAAACGATGCTATTAGAAGGGAAGTTTCCAAATTCCGTAAACTTCAAGGATAGGGAAGAACATGCAGTGTTTTGGTTAAATAATGCGAAATATCATTACGCTTTTGGGTCTAAAGCAAAAACGATTATTTCAAAACAGATCTTTAACATAAAAAAAGACAACAAACCTTTATTTGTAAAAGGAGCAACTGCCTCACGTGGCAAGACAATTACTGGGAACGTAAGACTAGTAAACAAAAATAATATGAACGAGTTTAAAAGAGGAGAAATTTTAGTTACCACTATGACTTCTCCAGAACTCGTTCCAGCTATGCATAAAGCTGTTGGGATCATTACTGATGAGGGAGGTGTTACCTGTCATGCAGCCATTGTATCCAGAGAATTTAACATTCCATGTATTGTGGGAACAGGTAACGCAACCAAAGTATTTAAAGATGGAGATTTTATTGAAGTGAATACCGAATTTGGTACAGCAAAAATTATATGAAAATTATAGAAAAGAAAGTTAATTTTTTATCAGTTGGACACAAACTATTTGGGTTATTACAGATTCCAGAGAATTCAAATAATAGCTTGATAATTCTTCTTCATGGACTAACTAATTCGATGACTGATTGTCCACTAATTGGACAGGCAGTAAAAACGTTTTTACATAATTCATTTCCGGTTTTTCGCTTTGATTATTTTGGAAGTGGAAAAAGTCCAGGTAACTTTAAAGATAAAACTATAAAAATTTTAGTTAAAAACACAAACGATGGAATTGATTTTGCTATCAATCAATTAAAGTATAAAAAAATCGGAATTTGGGGGAGAAGTGTCGGGGCTATTCTTGGATCAACTGTATGTGATAGAAAAGAAATATTCAGCTCGGTTTTTATATCAACAACAACGCATACGCATCAATCATTTTCAAAATTATTCCAAAAGAATAAACAATATTCTATATCAATTAAAGGAACTGGAAAAATAAAAGGTGATTCGATTTTACCTGATATTTTTTATCAACAAACACCATGGCTAGATTCTTTACAAAAAAAACATCTGTCAAATGCAAAAAACATATTTATCATTCAAGGAACAGAAGATAAAACTGTATATGATTTAAATTGGACTAAGTCAGTTTATAAAATTATCCAACTTCCGAAAAAACTGGAATTTATTAAGGGAGCGAATCATGCATATCAGGGGCATGAGGATGAGGTAATTGGAAAAGCTTTGAGATGGTTTATAAATAATTCAAATAATTCTTAAAGAAATCCGAGGGAGACTAACCCTCGGAATTTCAATTGGAACATCAGTTATTAATTGACTCCTTGAGTTGGATTTGGTCTTCTCTCCATTCCATTTAACATTGGATTAAGTTGAATGTTTTGGGCAGTGACACTGCCATCAGTGTTTTCGGTTCCAAAGACATTAACGCGTTCTCCTTTTTTCAGATCGGTTTTAGTCGCAGTTTCTGCTTTGTTATATGTTGTTTTTTCTGATAACAAAACAATTTTGCTACTGTCGTCAGTTAATTTTACCGTGATCGAGCTTTCATCTTGATTGATAATCTCTCCTACGACTGGACGAAACCCGCTTCTTCGTACTTGGTTTTGTCCGCTGCTTTGTTGGCCACGCATGTTCTGAAAATCTCCACCAAAACGGTTACTGACGGATTTTGATTCTTGATATTTCATTCCTCCAAAAAATCCCAACGCACCAACTGCGATAACAATAATTATTGTGATAATTTGTTTATTCATGTTTGATTCACCCCCTTTGTTACTTCAATTATTAAATCAAAAGTCAAAATTCAAAAGGCAAAAGTGCAAGTTAAAATTTAAAAGTTTGTATTTACTTTTTACTTTTGATTTGTAATTTTGATTTTTGACTTTTAACTTTTGAATTATTACTCGTATCTTAATGCTTCAATCCTTCGATGTTGCTCAGGATTTCAGCTCTCTTATTCGTATCGGAGAGCTTCAATCGGCTGTAAATTAGCTGCTTGTCTTGCCGGATACCAGCCGAAAATAATTCCAATTGCTCCAGAAACTCCAATTGCCAGTGCTACTGACGATGGAGAAATTGTGAAAGGAAGGTTCATGGCATTGGATACAAAATATGAGATTCCAATTCCCAAAAACATTCCAATCAAACCTCCAGTAATGGTCAGAATAATCGCTTCGATTAAAAATTGAGTAATGATAGTCTTTTTCTTTGCACCGAGAGCCTTTCGTAGACCAATTTCACGTGTTCTTTCCGTAACGGTAACTAACATAATATTCATAATTCCAATACCTCCAACAAGAAGAGAAATGGCGGCAATCCCACTTAAAAGTAGTGTAAAAGTTCCGGTAATCTGAGAAGCAGTATTTAAAATATCATTTTGAGAAAAAATTGAAAAATCTGCTTGAGTTGGGTCAGAAAGTTTATGTTCCTGAAGAAGAAGATATCCAACTTGGTTTTGCGCCTCTGTCATCACGTCCTGACTTTTTGCTTCAATAGCAATTGATGAGAGATAATCAATACCAAATAGTTGTTTTTGTGCTGTGGTTAGTGGAACAAATATTATATCGTCTTGATTTTGAAAACCTGATCCACCTTTGGATGTTGTTACTCCAATAATTCTAAACGATTGACCATTAATACGGATCGACTGTCCAATTGGATTAGTACCTTCTCCAAATAAATCTGTAACAACTTGCGGTCCAAGCACAGCGACCTTAGACATGTTATCAACGTCACGCTGTGAAATATAAACACCTGACGCAATTACAACCTTATGAATATCTGTGTATGTTGAGGTAGCTCCAACCACTTGAGTATTGGTATTATTTTTTCCCGTAGTTACTTGAGCACGGCGCTGTACTTCCGGGGAAACAGATTTTATTGTGGTAATTGTTTTGGAATTTTCAATTGCTTTGGCGTCATTATTTGTGAGCGTTGTTCCTCCTCCAAATGCACCACGGACTGCTCCGGAACTTTGACTTCCAGGATTTACCGTTAAAAGATTTGCTCCAAGCGATTGGATTTGATTTGTGACTGAAAGTTGGCTAGCCTGTCCTAATGATACAAGCGCAATTACACTTCCAATACCAATAATTATCCCCAAAATTGCTAGCCCGGTTCGCATTGTATTGACCTTTAGAGTAGAAACTGCTTCGCTGATTAGTTCACTTATATTCATTATTTTTGTTAATTATTAATTATTTTTCCGTCTCGGATATGAATAACCCGTTTTGCGTGACTAGCAATATCTGCTTCATGAGTGATCATGACGATTGTATGGCCTTGTTTATTTAAATCCGAAAATATTTTCATAATTTCTTCAGCTTGATTGGAGGCAATGTTTCCTGTTGGTTCATCAGCAAGTAAAATTGCCGGATTCATTGCGAGAGCGCGGGCGATTGCTACGCGTTGTTGTTGACCTCCAGAGAGTTGATTGCTGGTATGTTCCATTCGATTTTCCAATCCTACCATTTTTAAATATTTTTTTGCTTTTTCAATTCGTTCTGTTTTGGAAACTCCAGCATAAATCATAGGAAGCATTACGTTTTTTAAAGCTGTAGTGCGAGGAAGCAGATTATAAGATTGAAAGATAAACCCGATTTTTTGATTGCGAATATCTGCCAATTCGTCTTCATTAGCTTTTCCAATATTAATTCCATCCAGTTCATAAATCCCCTTAGTGGGTTGATCAAGTGCTCCCAAAATATGCATGAGAGTCGATTTACCACTTCCGGATGGTCCCATAATTGCCACAAACTCACCCTTTTTAATAATAAAAGAGACATCATTGAGGGCTATTGTTTCGATAGAACCAGTTTGATAGATTTTAAAAACATGCTTAACAATAATCATATTGTGATTTGTTTAATGACTAATCCTTACGGCGTTTCCACCGGTACGCGCTCCACCAAATGAGCTAAAAGGAGATTGTGTCGTTGTGCTTGTATTTTGTGTTTGTGTGATTGAGGTAATAACAATATCCCCAGATTTAAGACCAGAAGTTATCTCAATTTGAGTGTCAGACGATAGTCCGGTTTCAACCGTTACTGTTTGAGGTTGATTGTTTTTCATAACTTGTACTGTGGAAATTGAAGTATTACTATCTGTTTTAACACTAGTTGATGGAACAAGTAAAGCATTATCTTTTGTTTGCGTAATTATATTGGCTGATGCGGCCATATTAGGTAAAATTGCATCTGATTCAAGATCAAGACGAATGACGGTAGGATAGGTAGTAACGTTGGAGCTAATCGTTCCTGCAGTATCAATACTCACAACTTGACCAGTAAAAGTTTTATCAGGTAGAGCATCAAAAGTGACGGTAGCTTTATTACCCATTTTAATTTTTGGAACATCAATTTCTGATAAATTAACAGTAACAGTTGGCATGGCTTTTGTTTTAACTGATGCAATCTTTATGCTGGTTTGAGTGGTATTGGAATTGCTCGATGTTGATGCAATTACTGATCCGACTTGAAGTGATAGTCCGGTTATTGTACCGGAGATAGGGGCGTAGATTGTTGGTGAGGTTTGTTGGTACGACAGCCAAGCTGCGTTGAGCGCGGTTTGTGCTTGATTAACAACTGCTTGTTGGTTTTTGTATTTTGCTTCTGAGGCTAACCAACTATCATTGGAAATGATAAATTCCGGAAGCGTGCGATTATTCGTGTTTGGAGTTCCGTCACCATTAGTATATTTACCATCAATAGCAAGATTGTGAAATTTGTCCCATTGTGTGAACATATCTCCTTGAAGCGTCCACATTGAAATCTTCGCAGTTTCTAAACTATTTTTTGCACTTTGATAACTTGATGAAGCCTGAGATGCTTTTTGTTGACCTTCAAGATCTAAATCAATGTCAGCTATTTTGTCTCCGGATTTAACAACATCTCCATCTTTAACGTATAATTTCGAAACAACACCCGAGGCCTGTGTTGATATGGTTGCGTTGTTGGCGGTTGAAACATTACCTGACCCAGCAACAGAGACAATTAATGTTCCAATTTCAGCTTGGACAGTTTGATATTGAACCGCACCTTGTTTAGAAGTAAATAGCTTAGTTTTTGCGAAAAATAATATTCCAAATATTACAAGAATAACCAAAATTTTTTTCAAAAGAGAAAGTTTAAGGAATCTGTCTTTTGTTTTTAAGAAGAAGTTTTTTACTTGTTTCATGTTATTAAAATTAATATTAATTTATCTTTCTGAAAATAAGCTTAAGAATTAATTCTATTAAATATAATCGAAAAAATTGTTCCTTGATTCCTTTGACTTTTTACAGTAATTTTTGCCTGATGAATATCAACAATCCTTTTAGCGATTGAAAGACCTAACCCAAAGCCATTTGTTTGTTTTTGTGATCGTACATTTTCGCTACGGTAAAAACGATCAAATATGTGTGGTAAATCTTTTTCTGCAATTCCTATTCCCTGATCTTCGACAGAAACAATTACAATTTTATCAGTATTTGTAAGATTAATATTTATTAATGATTTTATCGGGCCATACTTTATTGCGTTGTCGAGCAATATAACAAATAGGTCTAATAAACCGTATTTATTTCCTTGAATATAAGCAGTTTTTCCTGAGTAAGAAATTATAATATTTTTCTTTTGGCTAAGTGGTCTTATTTTTCTAATCGAATCACTAATAACTTTATTTAAGTCAACACCTTCAAATTTAATTGTTGTGTTTGACTGTTGATACTGAGAGAGCTGGAGAAGTGAGTCGGAGAGATTTTGCAATCGATTTGTATCAGTTAGGTTATCCATAATAATTTTTCTCGCTTCCGGTAAAGTAAGGCTTTTGTCACGAAGGGAAACTTCGAGCGAACTTTTTAACGCTGTAATGGGTGTTCTAAGCTGATGTGAAGCGTCAGTGATAAACTGATTTTGCTCATCAACCATTTTTTTAATTGGTTGAAGTGTTTTCCCGGCTAAAAAATAAGATAAGCCGCCGGCAACCGTGAGAATAAATATATTGATTGTTAATAAAAATAAAGAGAGTCTTTTTTTAGTTTCTTTGATTAATGTTTCATCTGGTGGTGGGTAGTTCTGATTTATTTTTATCCGATTAGGTTGAGGTAAAACTTCAATATTTAGACGATGTTCAAAACGTAATTTTTGCATTCGAGAAAATCTATCAAATTCGTTTATTAGGAGGCGGTATAATGTCAGACTAAAAGCCGCACTAATAATCATCAAGATTAAAAGATACCAGAGCGTTAGTTTTATGCGGGCGTTGTGAAACATTATTATTTGTCACTGATTTTGTAACCAAAACCACGAATGGTTTTTATCAATTGTAGTTGATTTTTAAACGGTACGTCGATATTATCACGCAATTTTTTTATATGCGCTTCAACCGTGTTAGGAAGTATTTCAGATTCATAGTCCCAAACTTGAGTAATTATTTTATCCTTTGTTAATATTTGATGAGGATGACGAAGTAGATATTCAAGAAGTGTATATTCTTTGCTGGATAGTTTAATTGGTATTTTTCCACGTTTAACTTCATAGGTTTCTGTATTAAGAGATAAATCAGATAAAGATAAAATTGTATTTATAATGGTTCCTTTTCTTCTAGTTAAGGCTTTAATTCTGGCAAGTAACTCATCGAACGAAAATGGTTTAGTGAGATAATCATCGGCGCCGGAGTTTAGTCCTTCGATTTTTTCATGAATTTGACCTTTCGCGGTGAGCATGAGAACTGGAGTTGAGTTTTTTTCTTTACGAAGCGTTTGGCAGATTTCAATTCCACTCATTTCAGGGAGCATAATATCTAAAATTATTAGGTCATATTTTTCGCTTGACGCAAGATCATATCCGTCGTTACCGGAATAAGCAACGTCAACAATATATTTTTCCTGTTCAAGGCCTTTTTTTATGGATTCAGCAATTCTTTTTTCGTCCTCAACTACGAGTATTTTCATATAATGTATATTATAGTTTAATTCTTAATTTCGGCTGAAGAGTCTTTCATTATATGTAATTGCAACTATTTATCAATCTGCAACAATCTAAAACCAACAAAATGATGTTTATAGTCCCTTGTTTTATTCAAATAGACTATTAAAATCATTTTATGTGGCTGTTTTTTGATCGATATTGGTTGAAATCGATTTCAGGATTATTTATCAATTTTTCCGCTGGGTATTTTATGTTATCAGCTATTACTCCCAACTTGACTAAACTTTCAACCATTAGTCAATTTCTGATTTTATTCCAACATTTTTTCTATGGTACAATGTTTTTGTGGTTAGCTGTTAAAATTGAACAAATAAACAATTATGAATGACTTTGTTAATATTAGTGCTAATGTCCAAATCGCCGGTGGATTATTATTGATTGTTTTCCTTTTATTTTATATTGCTTTTTATAAAAACTCGCCTCATATTAGGAAGAAGAAATAAGGTGTTATTGACATAATTCTTGCACATTTTGAATAGTTAATATAACTGCTATACTTAAGACTAAGGGCTTGTCCATTCCGCTGAGCGGAATGGTTACGGCCCTTTGTGTCGCATCTCTACCTTAAATATGAATTATAATATTTGCGAATGCGACCTAAATATGTTTCCGAAAAAGCACGAGAAAATTTGGGCGTTTATAGGTTTGATAATCGCAATAATATTTATTTATTTTGTTGCAAAAAACCTATGTGATATTGAAGCAATTATTCGTCATGCGGGTTTAGCTGCTCCAATTGTAATAATTTTTTTGTACGCACTTTTTGCAATTACTCCAATTTCTACTGATCCATTAACAGTAGTAACCGGTGCAATGTTTGGTCCATTTTTCGGAGTGTTAATCAGTTGGGTGGGTAATTGTATTGCTTCGTTGGTTGAGTATTATTTCGGTAGTCATATTGGAAAAATTGCCAATTTTAAGGAGATTAGAAAAAAATTACCTTTTGGATTAGGAAACTTACCGATAAATTCTCCCTGGTTTTTGATTGGTGGAAGGCTTATTCCAGGGTATGGAGGTAAAATTATCAGTATTTTGGCTGGGGTTCATCATGTTAAGTTAATTTTATATTTATGGACGTCTGCATTGACTAATTTCTTAGGATCTTTATTATTGGTTTTGGGAGGATACCAGATTATCCGACTGATTCATTTACTAAAGTGATTAATTAAGTTATTAAACGTCATTCTGGTAAGTCTCGCTTAACGGGACGCATCCAGAATCAAATAAGTCATACATTATTCTGTAAAATGATTGTTCCGCAATTCGTTTGATTCTGGACAAGGAACGTCAGACGTTCCAAGCCAGAATGACGAATTGCTCTTTTTTATAGTTCATTTAGTTTTGTGATTCAGATCAAAACAGGAGATTTTTGAAATTCAATGATTTTTTGTTTGCGTTCTTCTGTTGAGAGTGGACTAACAATTCCCGGGCCATTAATACATCCGCCATCGCAAAAAAGCACATCAATAAAACGAATGGTTGAATTTGTTTTAAATTCTTCAAGAACAATTTCAATATTTTTCCAGTTAGAGACAATTCTAATCTCTTCTTCTTTGAGAAGGTTTTTAGCACCACTGGTATAGGTAAGACCACCGTCAAATGGATAAATTCTAGTTGATGTTTCAGATAAGTCAAAAACATCAGAAGTTGGTTCATTTATTTGAGTAATATTGAATTGGGAAAATAATTCATCAAGCTCTTTGTAAGTAATAACAATAATATTTAATTGCGGATAATCTTCACTGGCTTCGCGTTTTTTTACAATGCATGGACCGATAAAAACTGGTTGGTAACCGGGATATTTTTCTGCGACGATTTTAGTCGTGGCAATCATTGGCGAATCGGCTTGAAAAGCTAAATAAGGAATAAGATCAGGATGTTTTGTGCGAATATATCTAACGAAACTTGCGCAAGGACTGGTAATAAAACGACCTTTTGGATTGTTGATTAACAGATTAACAACTGCTTCGTTAGTTTTTTTTGCTCCAACCGCTACTTCCACCACATAAGAAAAACCAAGTTTTTTTAATCTGGTAACGATTTGAGGGTACTGATAAACAATTGGAAAAGAAGGTGCCAACATGGCAACCAACTTAGACTTATTTTTTATTAATTCGGCAAGCTTATTTACTTCGTTCATAATGTAAAATCATGTCATTGCGAGGAAGCCGACGTACGTCGGCTGACGCGGCAATCTCGCTACCAATAAAATAATTCTATATTAACGGGATTGTCCCTCGACTAATCTCGGGATTATAACTTCTCTCTCGACTATGCTCGGGTTCGCAATGACAATTTATTATTATTAACTAACTTTGAAGCAATTAATCCTCCAAAGACTGCGGTAACAAATTGAAAAATTCCCATTGAGGCCAAAAAAATAGAAGGGACTAATTTCAGCTGAAAAAATAATGTTGCAAAAAAATATAACCAAAAACTTTTTATCAGTGAACTAAAAATAATACTTATAGTAGGAGGTAAAAATTTTATAAATTTACTAAACGAGAATACTAATAATAAATTTCCAATCCAAATAAATGGTAAAAAATAGAGAAGAAAAGGAGTGAATTTTCCAAATAATAATCCATGAGAAACAGCGCCTAAGCTGGGTAAAATTGCAACTGTGAGCCAATTTTTTTGTTCAAGTTTTTGAGATACCACTAAAAATAATAGTGTATTAACCACAGTTCCAGTTAGCCACTGCGGACCGGAAATAAAAAAAGGAATTGCAAACGTCAAGACCGGAAGAAGTACAGATAAGGGAATTGAAACAAGTTTGTCCAGAATAAGTATTTTTGTCTTCATGATTTAATAATAGATGATTATGCATTGTTAATCAATAATTTTGTATACTCTTTACATGAGTAAAGATTTAACCTTATTATTTTATCCAAAATCAATTGCAATCGTGGGGGCATCATCAAATGTGGGAAAAGTTGGGGGAATTGTTTTACAAAACATCAGGCAGTCGGGTTATAAAGGAAATATTTATCCGGTTAATCCGAACTATGAAAATATTGATACGTTAAAATGTTATGCGAAATTAGAATTATTACCAGAAATTCCTGACTTATTAATTATTGCAGTGCCAATATCTGTAACTCTTACCACGCTTCAAGAAGCTGGTATTAAAGGAATCAAAAACGCAGTTATATATGCTGCTGGATTTAAGGAAATTGGGAAAGAAGGTGAACAGTTAGAGGAGCAGTTGAAACAAATATCAACACAGTATGGAATAAATGTGATTGGACCAAATTGTTTGGGATTTGTAAATAATCTTTGTCCTTTGAATGCAACTTTTGCAAAAAGCAGTGGACAATCTGGCAATATTCGTTTTATTTCACAATCAGGAGCGATTGCTTCAAGCATGTTTGATTGGTGTGATGCACATGGTTTGGGATTTGCGGAGTTTGTCACGCTTGGCAATAAGACAGTTTTAAACGAAAATGATATTCTTCAATTTTTTTTAGACAATCCAATCGATAAACTGACTAGCGAGGAACAAAAAGGGCTATCTCATGTTTCTCCAATTGGTCTTTATCTTGAGTCAATCACCAACGGGGTAGAATTCATGCGTTTAACAAGGGAAATTGGAAAAATAAATCCGATTTTTATTATTAAACCAGGAAAAACTGTAGCGGCTGCTAAAGCAATGCAGTCACATACTGGAGCAATTGCCGGGGCTGATTTTGTTTTGGAAAAAGCACTGGAGCAAAGTGGAGTGATACGTTGTAATACTCTCTCTGAATTTTTTAACTTGGCAAGAGCATTTGCTTGGGAAGACGCACCGAATGGACCAAATATTGCCGTGATTTCAAATGCCGGAGGACCAGCAGTTATCAGTGCTGATGCAACCTCCGATGCAGGTTTATCGTTGGCACAATTTGATGAAACCAAGAAAAAACAATTGCTAGAAATTTTACCAAGAGCCGCCAGCATTATGAATCCGGTTGATGTTTTGGGAGATGCGTTAGCTGATCGGATTGGAAAAGCAACGGAAATTGTTTTGCAAACGAAAGGAGTTGACGCAATATTAATTATATTAACTCCTCAAGTGATGACGCAAATTGGAAAGACAGCAAGTTTAATCGGTGAGTTGTCAGAAAAATATCAAAAGCCGATATTTTGTTCTTTTATTGGCGGAGGAATGGTGGCAGAGGGTGAAAAGATACTTAACCAGTATAAGATTCCGACTTTTCATTTTCCCGAAGAAGCCATTATGGCCATTGGTTCAATGTGGAAGTGGAGACAGTTCCAAAAAGAACAGATAACAATAAGTAGCGAACCTTTCGAATCGATATTAATAAATTTTGATAGCGTCAAGACCATAACCCAATCAGCCAAAAACCAATCAAGCTTAGATAATCAACAAGCTACTAAAGTTTTTGAAGTAGCAGGAATAAATGTACCAAAAAGTAAGTTGATAAATACTCTTGCTGAAGGAATTATATTTGCAGAAGAAAACAAGTGGCCAGTAGTTTTGAAACTTTCCGCTCCAGGCCTATTACATAAAACCGAATATGGCGGAGTAATTACTAATATCACTAATGAACGTGAAATTGTGTTAGCTTGGGAAAAAATTGAGAAAAATAAACTAAGACTTCCGATTGAAACGCAAAGTAACGTGATGGTACAAATTCAACAAGATGTTGGAAAAGGAATAGAAGTGATAGTGGGGGTTAAGCGTGATCCAATTTTTGGGCCTGTACTTTTATTTGGAGCTGGCGGTATTATGGCAGAGTTGATTGCTGATCGTAATTTGCATGTACTTCCAATTAGTAAAAACCAGGCGCAACAGTTAGTTGAGAAAGCAAAAATTCATCTACTTCTACGTGGATATCGAGGCACTTTACCTTATGCGGAAAAACCGCTTTATGATCTAATCGTTCGTTTTTCTAAACTGATTGAAATGTCTCCAGAGATTAAAGAAATGGAAATTAATCCGGTCATCATTACACATGATTCAGTTTATGCGGTTGATGGAAAAATAATTTTAAAATAATTTTGCTATACTACCTTTTAAATGAAACGCTACGTTTTGCTCGGATTACTTATATATACAATATTATCTCGACAGGTTTTTGCTGCGGATTGGGAAATTGATTGTGATGGAAAAAACTGTACGAATCCACCCTCTCGTCCACTTTTTACACAAACCGATCAATGGGTGCCGGGAATGTGGGAAGCAAAAATTGTGACAGTGAAAAATCTTGATGATAAGAAAAAATTGGAGGTCAGTACCAAAGTAGAAAATTTGCAGGTTGATCCTTCAAAGTGTGGTTTTGATAAACAATTAATTTTATCAATTACTCGTTTGGATGACTTAAAAAAAAATAGCGTTGTTTGGTCGGGAAGTGTAAATGACTTATTCAATAGACGCGACCCAATTAGTTTAGGAATTTTTTCACCAAAAACTGATGCAGATTTTCGTTATATTATTTCTTACAATCAAGAAGCAGAAGCAGAGGAGAACTGCTCAAAACCGACAACCTCATTTTCATTACAGCTTAATTTTTCTCGGAAAGAAGTTGGTAGCAATCCTGAAATTAGTACATATAAAGTAATTTCTTCGAAGTGTGATGATCAAGCACCAAAAAGCCCACCAACACTTATAAATATAATTCCTGGAATAAATAGCATTGCTTTATTTTGGGAAAAAGCACAAGATCCAGTGATCTATTATATGATTCAATATGGGACGCAACCAAATAAATATGAATTTAATAATCCAAATGCCGGAGGAAAGGAAACAACGGAATATATTATCAACGGTCTTGATTCGGAAAAACAATATTTTTTTACAGTGACAGCCGGGAATGGCTGTGCTATTGGCCTTCAATCAAACCAATTAACTGCGGTGACGCTAAAAGATATTCAAATTTCTCCAACTATAGCAAATAAATCGTCTGATGTTTTAGGAGCGTCAACTTATAATTTTATATCAACCCCAACACCAACAATTACCATTTTAGGAATAACTAAAAAAAATGCTTATTGGTTTATTGTATTTTTACAATTTGCTGCACTGGCGGTGTTATGGTTATAGAAAAATAACTAAATTCGCTTGATTTTTATAAATATGGTATAATAAGGCTTATTAAAGGTTGATAGAATCTGCAAGAGGTTAATTTCTTCAGGCTCTACACTTTCAAAAGCAATTTACTAAATTCAATTCAATACAAAAGGGGGTGAAATAGAAAATGGATAAAAAGAAACTATACGTAGGTAATTTACCTTGGACAATGACAAATGATTCTTTAAAAGATTTATTTGCTTCATACGGTGAAATTTCAGAAGCGATCATAATCATGGATCGTTATTCAGGCCGCTCAAAAGGTTTTGGTTTCGTTACATTTGTTAACGATGCTGATGCTGAAAAAGCAGCTGCTGAAATGGCAGAAAAAGAAATCGAAGGAAGAAAAATCGTCGTTAACGTTGCACGACCACGCGAAGATCGAGGAACTCGACCAGGTGGTGGTGGAGCAGGAGGCGCAGGAGGTTATAGACGCGATTTTAGAAAAAGCTATTAAGATTGATTTCGTCAATTGCAATTGGCTTAAAATAGGGGAGCTTAGCTTCCCTATTTTTTTGCAAATTTATTTATAATTGGTATATATATCCATCTTATTCTGGTTTGCAGCTCGTAAGAGCGAAAAAGCAGATTAGATGGGTTTATACTGAGAAAATTAATCATAAACTGAAATTTTCGTAGTATAATTATTAAATATGGAAAATCAATTTAATTTAAACAATAATAAAAAATCTTCGGTAAAACAAATAGTAATTGCAATTGTAATTTTGTTAGTGGTAATTGGGGGAGTGGTGGGCGCTGGGTCTTGGTTGATTAAGTATCAAAAAGGTTTAAAAAATCCACCAGAATCAGCTCTGATAAAAACAGAGCCAAGCACTGCACCTGAAACGATTATTTCTCCGACAGTTACCCCTTTATCTAAAGAAGAAATAAAAATTCGAATTCTAAACGGATCAGAAACAGTTGGCGAAGCAAGTAAGGTTAAAAAATTATTAGAAGATGATGGATATAAAACAATCGAGACAGATAACTATGATAAAACAATTGATGATACGACAATAAGTCATACTGCTAGTGTCAGTTCGCAAATGGTTGTTGAGATAAAAAAGTTGCTGGAAAAAACTTTTTCACCGGTAAATATCAGCACAGACAGTCAACCAACTTCGGTTGATTTGGAAATAATTACCGGTAAAAATCGCCTGTAAATTATTAGGTAAGTTATTCGGTAACGGGATTGCCACGTCGCTCCTTTCAGTCGCTCCTCGCAATGACAATTTATGTCGAAGTCAGTATTTATTTTTTTGTTATACTTACCTCATGTCACAGTACTACAAAGCAAGACGAGTTCGGGGTTTGTACGAACCAAACAGTAAATTTCCTTTTCGTATTAGTCGAAGTAAAATTGACCTATTCTTAAACTGTCCGCGTTGTTTTTATTTAGATCGTCGGCTTGGAGTTGGTCAACCTCCGGGATATCCATTTTCTTTAAATTCTGCGGTTGATAAACTTTTAAAAAAAGAATTTGATTTTCACCGTGCCAAGGGTGAGGCGCATCCTTTGATGAAAAATTATAAAATTGATGCGATTCCACTGGCACATGATTTATTAAATAAATGGCGAGATTCGTTGCGGGGAGGGATTGAATTTCTTCATAAAGAAACAAATTTATTAATCACCGGAGGGATAGATGACGTTTGGGTTAATCCACAAGGTGAGTTTATTATTGTGGATTATAAGGCAACATCAAAAGAAGCGGAAGTAAATTTAGACGCAGAATGGCAAATTGGATATAAAAGACAGATGGAAATTTATCAATGGTTATTTCGTCAGAATGGTTTTACAGTTTCTCCAACCGGATATTTTGTTTATTGTAATGGTCAAACAGACAAAGAAGCATTTGATGCAAAGCTAGAGTTTACGATTAAAATAATTCCTTATGTTGGTGATGACAGCTGGGTTGATGGAGTAATTTTGTCATTAAAACAAGCTTTAGATCAAGAAACTATTCCAGAAGCTAATAATGACTGTGATTATTGTGCATATATTAAGGCAACAAATGAAGTGGTTAGACATAATAAAAGTTCAGGTTTACCGTTGTTTTTATGAACATTTTTCAAGGCGAAACTAAGAAAGGGAAAGAAATAATAGTTCGTTACGTTGTTGCTGAAGATTTGGAAAAACTACTTGAGTATATAAATACATTATCAAAAGAACAAACTTTTATTCGTTTTCAAGGAGAACAATTAACAGTTGAAGAAGAAAAAAAATATCTTGAAGATTATTTAAAAAAACATAAAGAAGGAAAAGCAATATATTTAGTCGCATTTTGTAAAAAAGTATTAATCGGAATATGTGATATTCATTTGGAAGATAAAATTTCCAGCCATGTTGGAATATTTGGAATTACGATAAAAAAGGAATTTCGTGGAGAAGGAATTGGAAAATTATTAATGGATTTAACAATTAAAGAAGCACAAAAAAACTTAAAGGATTTGCGAATAATATCACTCGGAGTTTTTTCAAATAACCCATTGGCAAAATCGATTTATGAAAGATTTGGTTTTAAAGAATACGGACGTTTGCCTAAGGGTGTGTTACATCGTGGAAAATATGTGGATCATTTGTATATGTATAAAGAATTAAAGGATTAACTAATTAACGGATTAAAGAGTTAAAAAATAATTATTTTGATACAATAGTTTTATTAACAATTGAAATATAAATATGAACAAACAAAATTTAGTTTACTCAGCATTTTTATTATTAACAATTTTCGTAGTTTTGTTTGCAATAAAAATTTTCGACATTGGTTATCCAATTACAGTCACAAATATAAATCGTTCAAGTGAGTTAGCTGTTGTCGGAGAAGGAAAGGTAGATGTTATTCCGGATGTGGCATATGTTGATGTAGGGATTACTGTGAATAATGTTGACACGGTAGAGTCAGCGCAAGCTGAAATAAATAAAACGAATAACGCGATTATTAATGCAATGAAGGAATTAAAAATTGATAAAAAAGATATAAAGACCTCAAATTATTCAATTTATCCAAACTATAATTACGAAAATAATTCAAATCAAATTACTGGTTATTCCGGTAACGTTACCATTACAATCAAAACAAAAGATCCAAATGTCGCAGGGAAGGTGATTGAAATGGCAACAAAAGCCGGAGCCAATCAAATACAGGGGACAAGATTTGTGGTTGATGCGCCAGAAAAATATCGGGAGCAAGCGCGGGGAAAAGCAATTGATAATGCAAAGGCGCAAGCAACCTCGTTAGCAAAAAGTTTAGGAATTAGATTGGGGCGGGTTGTAAATATTATTGAATCAACACCAAATGTTGATGGAAGTCCAGTTTATCTTAAAAGCGCAGCTCAAGGCATGGGTGGGGGTGGGGGAACTCCAGCGATTGAAGCTGGGTCAGAGATAATTACATCGGTTGTAACTTTATATTTCGAGAAAAAATAATTAAGATTCGTTAATAACTTATGAAGAAGTGGGGGGTGATTGTTCTAATAATCTTTCTTATAACAGCCATTATCTGGTTGGCAGCGCGTCAATGTGGTTGTGTTAATCCTATTGGAAAACCCAATCCAAAAACTCGAGATTTTGATAAATATTCTTACTCAAACTTACGAAAAACAAAGTTTGAAAGCAGTCAGATAAAATTTGGAAAAGTATTAAGTGAAGGAGCTGGCTATGTTTCGCGAATGTTTTATTTTAAAGTTTCAAACAGAAAAGTTAGCGGGCTAATAAATATTCCAACAAACAGGGGGACATTTCCTGTGATTGTGATGATTCGTGGATATGTTGATTTGGAAATCTATCAAACTGGAATTGGAACGCAACATGGTGGAGAAGTTTTAGCGCAAAATGGATTTATCACATTGGCTCCGGACTTTTTAGGTTACGGAGAATCAGAAATGCCGTTTGGAAGTTCAATGGAAGAAAGATTTTTGACTTATCCAACGATATTGACATTAATTGCATCAATAAAGAATCTCAATCAAGTTTTGGAAGAAAATAATTATCAAGACATTAAAGTTGATTCAGAAAAAATCGGAATTTGGGCGCATAGTAATGGTGGGCAAATTGCTTTGTCAGTTTTAGAAATCTCCGGAAAAGATTATCCAACGGTTTTATGGGCTCCGGTATCAAAGCCTTTCCCATATTCGATTCTTTACTATACTGACGAGTTTGATGATAATGGTCGAGCGCTTAGAAAAGTAGTTTCTGATTTTGAAAATACTTATGAATGTGATAAATATTCTTTAACAAATTATTTAAATTGGATTAAATCACCAATACAACTACATCAAGGAGGAATTGATGAAGCAGTACCACAAAAATGGTCAGATAATTTTGTTAAGGAATTGGAGAAAAATAAAATTGATGTAGAATATTTTACTTATCCAAACGAAGACCATAATTTTTCCAATGGAAGTTGGGGGACAGTGATCGAAAGAACAGTGGGGTTTTATAAAAATAAGTTTAATAAATAACTAGAAAACCATTTTCGGCAACCGGGCGGGCTATAGTCCCTGAAAGGGATTGCCGAATTTATGGTTACTGAAAATGTGATATTATTATTAATATGAAAATCAAACGAATTCAGGCGGAGGAGATTTTGGATAGCCGGGGAAATCCAACCATTTTTACAAAAGTAATTTTGGAAAACAATACTATTGGTTTGGCAAGTGTTCCATCAGGAGCTTCAACTGGAAAACATGAAGCAGTGGAACTACGCGACAATGATACGAGTCGTTACGGAGGGCTAGGTGTTTTAAAGGCAATTGAAAACGTCAATAAAATAATTGCGCCAGAATTAATTGGAAAAGAAGTGGACCAACAGAAAGAAATTGACCAAATAATGATTAATTCAGATGGAACAGAAAATAAAAGTAAATTAGGAGCAAATGCAATCCTTTCAGTTTCTCTTGCAGTTGCACGAGCGGCTGCACTTGCAGAAAATCTTCCACTTTATCAATATCTCACTCGTTTTAATCCAGATCATCAGGGAAAATTTATCATGCCAATTCCCCATATGAATATAATGAATGGAGCAAAACATGCTAATTGGGTAACAGATATTCAGGAGTTTATAATTTTTCCAATCGGTGCAAGTTCAATCCAAAAAGCCGTGGAAATGGGAGTAACAGTATACCAAAACTTAAAAATTATTTTGAAACAACTAGGATACTCAATCAATGTGGGAGATGAAGGTGGTTTTGCACCACTGGTTAAAAATAATTCCGAACCATTTCAACTAATTTCTCAAGCAGTGGAAAAAGCCGGGTATAAACTTGGTCAAGATATCGTTCTTGGAATTGATGCAGCTGCGTCGGAGTTTTATAGCGAACAAAAATATAATTTAAAAAAAGAAAATAAAAACTTATCAAACAAAGAGTTAATGGATTTTTATTTGGAAATGAAATCGCGTTATCCGATTGTTTCTTTCGAGGATATTTTTGATCAGGACGATTGGGAAGGTTTTCAGATGATTACGGAAAAAATTGGAAAATCAACGCAAGTTGTTGGTGATGATTTATACGTCACGAATGTAAAGAGATTGCAAAAAGGAATTAACGAAAAAACAACTAACTCAATTTTAATTAAACTAAATCAGATTGGGACTTTGACTGAAACCATTGACGCCATTCTTTTAGCACGTCAAGCAGGAATGATGGCGATTGTTTCTCATCGTAGCGGTGAAACTGAAGATACGTTTATGGCAGATTTTGTGGTAGCAATGGGAACCGGACAGATTAAAGCCGGGGCGCCGTGTCGTAGTGAACGCGTTGCAAAATATAATCGGTTGATGACGATTGAAAGAGAGCTGGGGGAAAAATCAGTATATGCAAAGTTTCCGTTTATTGGTTAATTAATTGACGATATAATAATTCATTAAATAATAATTATTAAGATCATCAATCTTACCATAGAAAATTAATTTATTAGAGAAATTTGTTGGATTGGTAACATCAAAACTTGCTGTAATCTTGTCTTTCATATTAATATTTCCATTTGTCCCGTTGATTACACTATTTGCGAAAGAGGGAAAAACCTGATTAGTAAAGTAAGTAGTCGCAGAAAGAGTAAATGAATAAGTATTTGGATTAGAATTGTTAACGTAATTCTTCCAGTAAAAAGTTCCGGCGAGTATTTGAGGAAAATATACCGGGAATATAACTCCATTTTTTTCAAGGCCGATATAAAATCCCGGATAATGATTTTGATTTGTTTTATCAACGTTAAATGAACATGAGCTTTTATCTGTTGCTAATGTGGGTTGTAATTGCGTATTAATTACCAAAGGACCCTTATCTTGTATTTGAGTCATAAAATAACAGTTACTAATTCCTAATGTGGATAGTTGGTCAATGGTTATTTGAATGTTATTCAGATAATAAGAAGGACCGATAACACTCCAATTTTGTGCACTATGATACGGATTAAACTGTGCGTTACGAATAAGGCCTGGATGCGCTTTCCAGTTAGCTAAGGTATGGTATGCTGAAGGTGCGGTTAAATTTAATCCGCCTGAACCCATTAAGTCATTATCCATAAAATTAAAAGAATTGAAGACAATATTTTTGTTTTGATAAGTTGACAGTTGAGGAATTATTATTGATCCCATTGCGAAGTTATAAACATAGTTATCGCCAATTGGAAGCAGAACATGCATAATTTCGTGATTTGTTCCTCTTCCGTCGTAGGCAACTCCATTTATTCGCGGAAGAATATTTACCACACTTAGAAAACTATTAACATATGAATTATCAACATATGATAAGTAGTCAATATCAAACGAAACAAATCCCGGTTTACCATTGATTTTATAATTTGCCCAATAACCGAAGTTAGTGTCGTTAGCGATAACAAATCCACCACGGGTTGGGTCAACGAAATTATCGGAAACAATTATAATTCTTTTTATTTTTACAGAGCGATTGATATTTGGTGATGTAGTATTTATGGAACTTGTCATTCCATCAGCAAAAGTTTTCCAAACAGTGATTCCGTCAGCTCCAATTTGAGCTGATTTTGCATCAAGTGCATTTTTGGCTGAATTGCTAATCATAAATTCAATACTGTATACTTTTTTTCCGTTTATAACTTCCCAATTTTTTAATCTAATATCTTGGATTTGTTTTCCTTGTTCGATTGTTTTTGGATTAAATAAGGCGCTTGGTAATTCTGGGAAACTACGTTGTACAAAACTTTTTTCTATTTCAATATATTCATCAAGATTTGTAATCGGATTATTTCTGCCAACAACATCTATTCCGGAGATAGACTCATAATTAATACAAGTTTTTCCATTCCAAACCTGACTAACTGCACACTGACGATTTTCTCCCTGATGTTGTCTCCAGATTTCAAAATCTACTAAATCAACTGAGCTATCCTGATTAAAATCGCTACTTAGTTTTGTTGGCGGAGTAAATGCAGTATAGGCTCCATTAAAAGTAATTCCCGAACAGACATTGGAATTTGAATATTCGCATCGCCAAATTAAATAGTCAACAGTATTAATACTATTATCATTATTAGCGTCCGGGAAAGTAAATGCGTATATGTTGTGAAACTTTGGACTAATAAAAAAAGCTAAAAAAACATATATAATTAAAGTAAGTATTTGATATTTTTTCATAGATGAATAATCGATAATTATATTTATTTTATTTAATCTGACGTGAATATACAAGCATTGATAGAAGAAATTGAAAAACTCGCCAATCCTATTAAGGCAAAAAATCATTATCGTTTTTTTAAAACCGGAAAAGGGGAGTACGGAGAAGGGGATAAATTTTATGGATTAACAGTTCCGGAACAAAGAACCTTGTCTAGAAAATACAAAGACCTTAGTTTGAAAGAACTACAGCAATTAATTAATAGTCCTTGGCATGAACATCGTTCACTTGCTTTAATGATTTTGACAATGCAATATCCAAAAGCAAACGAAAAAGATAAAAAATTAATTTGTGACTTTTATTTAAAAAATGCAAAAAAAATAAACAATTGGGACCTGGTTGATATTTCAGCACCAAAAATTCCTGGAGAATATTTATTCGATAAGGATAAAACGATTCTTTATATATTTGCGAAGTCTGATAATTTATGGGAAAGGAGAATTTCCATCATATCGACTTTTGGGTTTTTACGTAGAAAAAAATATGAAGACACTTTAGCAATTGCAGAAATTTTACTACATGACAAACACGATTTAATTCATAAAGCAGTTGGTTGGATGTTGCGGGAAATTGGAAAACGTGATCAAATTGTTGAAGAAAATTTTTTACTAAAATATTATAGAAAAATGCCTCGGACAATGTTAAGATATGCGATAGAGAAGTTTGAAGAAAAAAAGAGACGATGGTATATTGAAAGTTCTAGAAATAATTTATGAAAGGATTTATTGAGTTTATTCGGGAAAAAGGAGTAGTTGGTTTAGCGGTTGGTTTTATTTTAGGCGGAGCAGTTTCCAAGGTTGTTGCTTCACTTGTGACCGATATCATTAGTCCAATTTTAGGATTGATTCTAGGTATAGCAAAAGGATTTGAAAGTTTTGTAATTAAAATCGGACCGGCAAAATTTATGGTCGGTCATTTTGTTAGCGTGCTTATTGATTTTATCGTGATCGCATTAATTGTTTATTACGGAGTAACACTTTTGAGATTAGATAGATTGGAAAAGAAAAAAGAAAAGTAACCTAATATTTTCATGAAAAATCATACGTCACCTAATTTTGATCGTCAAACTCTCTTGATATATCTTCGATCACAAAGATTAATGTCTTTAACCAGCGGAGTTGGAAACAATCTTTGGAGTTGTTCAGTATATTATGTGGTTGATGATAAGTTGAATTTATATTTCATCAGCGAACCTGAGACGCAACATATAAAAAATATACACAAGAATAATAAAATTGCATGTAATATCTCTGATTCTTCACAGGCAGTTGTGGATAAAAAAGTTGGAATGCAAATCCAGGGCATTATAACTGAAGAAAGTAATCAAATTAAAATCAAAACGATTCTTTCGATGTGGAATAAAAATAATCCGGGATTTGCAGACATTGTCAATTTAAAAAATATGATTCGAAAAGTTATTAAGTCGAAAGTTTATAAAGTTCAACCTATTCTGATAAAATTTTTCAACGAAAAACTTTATGGAAGTGAGGGATTTAGGATTATAAATCTAAATATATGATAAAAGCATTAAACCACATTGCAATTACAGTAAAAAATCTTAATGAATCCATTGATTGGTATAGGGATAAATTTGGGTTTAAATTAGTTAGCAAACATCAATATCAGGACATGTACTTTGCATTAATTAGTCTTAAGAAGATAAAAATAGAACTTTTTTGTTTTAATAAAACGACAAAACCACTTCCTGATTATAGAAAAAAATTAATGGATGATTTAATCGTGATTGGAACAAAGCACGTCTGCTTTGAAGTTGATAATTTAGACTTGATGGTTAGTAAACTTCATAATCAGAAAGTTGATATTATAGGGGAACAAGATACATCAGCTTTTGGTGGAAGATATATTTTTATCAAAGATTGTAACGGTATTCTAATAGAATTATATGAGTTTAAATTTACGTTGTTACAAAATAATCCACTTGCTGAGAAGAATTAAACTTCGATAACAAATTAATAAGTATGTATAATTACAAAATATGAACGATCAAATAATTTGTCCGCATTGTAAAAAGTCAATTCCGCTGTCTGACGCCTTATCACATGATTTAAGAGAAAAGATACAAACAGAGTTTAGACAAAAATATAAAGACGCAATTGTAAAAAAAGAACAGGAAATAATTGAAACGCAACGGAGCAAAATTACCAAAGAAATGGAACTGCAGTTTAAAGATAAAGCAAATGAGTTGGAAGATCTACGTAAACAGAACAAACAACTTCAAGAACAATTTCTGGAATTAAACCGTTTGATTCGTAGTCTAAAAACTGAAAACGAACAAAAAAATATCGAAATGGAAAAAAAACTAATGGTGGAACAAGAAAAAATCCGGGAAGAAGAAAAAAAACGACAGGACGAAACTTATCGGATGAAAATGCTTGAGTATGATAAAAAATTACAGGATGCTTTAAAGACAAATGATGATTTAAAAAGAAAACTGGAACAAGGGTCACAGCAAACACAGGGAGAAGTATTGGAACTGGAGTTAGAAAATATTTTAAAACAAGAATTTCCATATGATGAAATTAGTGCGGTCGCAAAAGGTGTCAAAGGAGGAGACATTATTCAAACTATTAGAAATCAATCCGGTCGTGACTGTGGAAAAGTGATTTGGGAAATGAAACGCACAAAAGCTTGGAGTGATGGTTGGGTTTCTAAATTAAAAGAAGACCAACGTCAGGTAAAAGCAGAAATCGCAATATTAATTACACAGGTATTGCCAAATAATATAAAAAATTTTGGTTTATATCATGAAGTATGGGTAGGAGGTTTTGACGCAATCATTGGATTGGCAATGGCGGTACGTAGTTCACTTATCAGTATGACAGGGATAAAACAATCAATGGTAGGAAAAGCGGAAAAAAAGGAAATTCTTTGGAATTACTTAACTGGGATTGAATTTCGTCAGCGGGTTGAAGCAATATATGATGCCTATCAACAACAACGGGCAGAAATTCAAAAAGAAAGAGATTGGTTCACAAAAAAATGGGCAAAAGAAGAGAAAAATACGCAACTGGTTTTGGAAAACATTCTCGGGATGCATGGAGATTTGGAAGGAATTGTTGGAAAAACTCTCCCGGAAATTAAGGGGATGGAAAAGCTTTTGGAGTAATCCGCCATATCTTACTTCTCGCCTTAGCTATTATTCATAGCGCGGCTCGAAGAGCGATGTTTGGTGGATAAGTAACTGTAATTTCTTCCGACTTCGTCGTAAGAAAACAGTTACTAAAAATGCTCTGGCTACGACCTACTTTCCCCTCACGCTAAGCGTGATAGTATCATCGGCGCTGACTCGTTTCACGACCTTGTTCGGGATGGGAAAGGGTGGTACCAAGTCGCTCATGTAACCAGAGCAAAGCAATTATAAAAAAAAACTAGATAAAAAGCAAACGAATTAATGATACGAATAATACAATACAATGCTAATCTACGAATATACGAATAAAGAGAGAAGAGGTCGATGATTGAATATAGAAAATAAATAATTGTGATATATAATTAAAGTAATGGAAACAGTGGAGAAAATTGAAACGCTTCCCAGTTCTTATCAGGTGCTTCATTCTTTTAATATTCGTCCTAAACTTCGTTTTGAAGCACAGGGTGATAACGAAGAAGTGATTTTAGTAGTACGCGCTCATCCAATAACGCAAATTCCATGGTTACTGAATGGATTAATATTTATTGTGTTTTTTTATTATCTTAATTTTTTCTTACCATCATTTTTAAATCTTGGTCAAATAATATTTGTAAATCTTTTTGCTTTAGCTACGATTTTCGCTTATATTTGGTTTAATTTTTTGAGCTGGTATTTTAATGTGGGAATCATTACTAATCAGCGTGTGGTTGATGTTGATTTACAGGCAGTGGTGTATCGTGAAGTTACATATACAAATATAAATAAAATTGAGGACGTAACATCCAAAGGTGGTGGTTTTCTTGCGTCAATGTTTAATTTTGGGAACGTATTTATCCAAACAGCTGGAACTGAGGTTAACGTCGAGTTCATGAACATTCCAAAACCATCAGAAGTATCACGCATTATTAATAATTTGATTTATGTGAAAAAAAATGGATCTTAACAGTTATTTTAATAATAAGGAATTACTTAACCTATTTATTAAGGCTTTTGCCGTAGTTTTTTCAATCATATATTTATTGTTTTCCATTGTTCTTGCAAAGCAGGCAGACATTATGACAAAAACTGTAGATACATCAAAAAAGCCCTTGATCATTTTAATTTCATTGGGTCAAGTAGGATTAGGTGTTGGTTTATTGATTTATTCACTTTTATTATAATTTATGGATTTACAACCGCAGTTTGCAGAGTTTATTGGTAAGGAAGTCTCAGGTATTTTTGTTGGGAAATCATATAGCTCAAAATATTTTTATATTCTTATTCTTAACGACTTTAGTTCGGAAGATGGAAAAAAAATAGTTGATATTTTTAATCATGAGCTTAATCAAAAATCAATTAACAAGCTTTCAGAATTAGATGAAGTATTAAATGCATTAACAAAAACAAGCAATCTTCCGCTCGGTTTTACTTTGGTTTGTGGCTATTTACAAGGTGACTTACTTTGGTTAAAGACTATTGGAGACGGAGTTGTAATTTTACAACGCGGGAGAACATGTGACGTATTAATGTCTGGCGATAACAGTGCGTCAGGATATCTGGAAGACCATGATCGCTTAATCTTTACTAACAAAACACTGCTAGAAAAGTTTACTTTAGCGGGAATTTCACGAAGCTCAATTGGTAAATCAACAAGTACTTTGTTATCAGAGTTAAAAATAAATGATGAAAACACATCACAAAATGGGGCAATTGCTTTAATTGTTGACGTTGAAAAACAAGTAAATGAGATTATTACTGCAACTGAACTTTCTACGCCTCAATTTGAAAAACATCAAATAGCCTCGCCCACGTACAAGCAAAGCTTTAATATTGGACAAAAAATTAGTTCCGTACTTGAATTAATCAAAACACCAAAAAAAAATGTCACTCTAATAATACTGGCAGTACTAATATTAGTTTTGATTTGGAGCGTTGGATTAGGTGTAAAAAGACGAAAAGATGAAAATAATAAAAAGACCATTGTTGCGGTTGAGAAGCTTGTTAATGAAAAATTATTAGCATCTGAGGATGCGGCATTTCTTGATTTACCAAAAGCACAAGAGTTGATAAAAGAAGCTCGTCAGGAAACCGAAGCTTTAAATAATCTACCTGAAAATTACCAAAAGTCAATTGATGCAATTAATAATAAAATAAAATCTACTGAAGAGAAAATTCTGAAAAAAGAAGAAAAACCAACGGAAGAGTTTTATGACTTAAAACTTGAAAACGAAGAAGCGAGTGCGGATACAATGGTTTTAGATAAGGACTTAGCTCTTCTTTCCGACCAAAAAAACAAAAAAATCTATAGACTGTCTTTAACTAAAAAAAAGTTTGATAAGTTTAACACAGATACTGTTGGATTAGTGAGTAGAATTGCCATTTATGACAACGGGATTTATTTACTCAATTCCCAATCAGGTGTTTTTAAAAGCAACGATACAGGGACCTTTAAAAAAGTAATTGAGAAAGATAAAGATTGGGGAAGTATTAAAAATTTATCAGTTTATAACGGAAATATTTATTTATTAGACACAGATAAAGATGAGGTTTACAAATATCTTGTTGCTGAAGGTGGTTATTCAGATAAAAAATCATATTTTGGATCTGGTGAATCAATCGATTTAAAAGAAGCATCAAGTTTATCAATAGATTCGGCGCTTTATATTGGTTTTCCTGACTTTATTACAAAATATAGTGCTGGGGTTCGGGAAGAGTTTAAAACAAGTTATCCGGATAGCAATATCAAGCTTGAAAAAGTATTTACGAGTGTTGATTTAGAAAAAGTTTATGGATGGGATAAGAGTAAAGGAGTGATTTATGTTTTAGGAAAAAATGGGACATATGAAAAACAAATTGGAGCATCAATATTAAAAACTGCTAGTGATTTTGTAGTTTTCGAGAATAATGCCTACATACTTAAGGAAAACAAAATATACAAAATGGGTGTGGAGTAGATAGATTATTGAATAAGGAGTAATGAATGATGAATAAGGAATAAAGAATTGTGAATTATAAAAAATAAAGAATATTCTTATTGAGTAAGGTCGGTTTCGGTTTTTTTTAACCCATCAAGATAAACGGAACTAACTACGTAAGTTGAGTTATGATTATCTATCATTGCCCATGAATTAGTTTCGTCTTTGCGATATGTTGATATATTCTTTTGTTTATCTGCCTTTATTGTTACAGTGAAATCAGGAAAGTCCGGGAGTTGTTGTTTTGCTTCTATAATGTCGTTTGCACTGAGTGTTTTGAGATCGTTTATCAAAAAATCAACTCGGTCCTTTTTTGCTTCTTTGTCACCGATAAACCATTTATTATCTTTTTTTACTAAGACGAGCTTATTGACATTATCGTTAAGTTCAATTTGTGTAATTTTATTTTCATCAGTAATAAGATGCAGATTAAGATCCCGATAATCTTCCGGGTAAAGAATCTTTTCTAGGTTCTTGGCGAGAAAAATGTCACTATTGTTTTCTGTTTTAACATATATTTGCGAAGAACTATAATTTTTTCCCAAATAAAGCTTCCAGTTTTTATCTTTCGTACTAAACTCGATCATAGATGATCCAATTCCAAATTCACTTTGTCGTTCTTTATTGTTGGAGACGATCTCGTTCTTTTTTAATTGGCTTAAAGAATCCAAGATTTGATCAATTCTTTCTTGATCTGCAATAAATTCAACTTTATTTTGAAGTACAAACCATTTATTATTTTTGCTCTGTAAAGTGGTTGTATTATTGGAGTTTATTACATTGATTTTAGTAACTTGTTTTTTATTAAAAGGAAAAAGAAGGGGAGAGGAAGGTTTTAGCTTTGTGATTATTTGATTACCAAAAATCAGAGCGAATAACAATACAAATGTAAACAATCCTAACCAAAAACTTCGTTGCTGATTTTTTTTCATAGTGTTGTAGATTATAATTATAATATGAATTCTATCAAAGACAAGGAAATTGTTGCAGGGATAATTAATCATAATCAAAAAATTGTTAATAGTTTTTACAAAGAAAATTTTGACAGTATCCTTCGCTATATTAATCGACAAATAAACGATTCGCAGCTTTGTGAGGAATTGGCGCAAGATGTATTCATTGACTTTTTTGAAAGTTTACGCGATTTTCACTACCAGTCATCATTGAAAACATTTCTATACTCGATTACCAAACATAAAGTCATTGATTCAATTAGAAAAAAGAAAATTAAAAAGATTCTTTTCTCTGCTCTTCCAAACTATGTGGTTGAAAGTTTAAAAACAGTTTTAATTGATGATGAGGTTGAAAAAAGAGAGTTACAGAACAAAATTGCAAAAGTTTTTTCTTACCTTCCAAATGATTATCAACTGGTATTACGACTAAAATACCAAGAAGGGGAACGGGTGCAGAGTATTGCACAAAAGTTAGCTTTAAAATTCAAGGCGACTGAAAGTTTGATATTTCGGGCAAGAAAAGCATTTATTAATGTGTTTAAAACCGTTTAATTTTAATAAAGACTGTCCTTATTCAAGGACAGTCTTTTAAAACTATGCGAACAATTCCAACCAGAATACAAAATAAGTATAGCGAGATATTTTCGCTTCAACCCAATAAATTTGGAAACGAGCGAATAAATTCATTATATAAAATGACGACGCGCTTTCTTAAAAAAGCACCGTTTATCGTAATAGTTCCGATGGTAACGTTTGTTGTTATATTAATCTATATTATAATTGGATCATTATTGGTGAAGTTGGCGTCGCTTCTACAATATGGATTTTAGTCAACGCGTAATAGGTTTTTTCGCAAGTTTAATTATCGTTATTCGGCGATTTGTTCTTTTGATTTTTCTTCCTTACAAAACGATTCGAAAAGTATGTTTAGATAACGACTTACTTCAGGCAATAATCATTCTTTTTTTAATATTATTATATTTTATCGTCAGTAATAAATTACGTGTATTATATTTTTCTCCGTTTGTTGTTTATTTTGTTTTTATTATCAACTTCCTTACTACAACAGGGTTCTTTTATTACGGAGCAAGAATATTAAAAAGTAAAACAAATTATATACCTTTTTTTATGACCTTTAGTTACAGCTTATTCCCAACTCTAATCTGGTTTATCACAAGTTCTGGTTTGTATTATGTTTTGCCGCCACCAAGAACAATGTCAATTTTAGGAAAGTCTTTTAGTATTTTATTTGTTGCGTTTTCAATTAGTTTATTATGTTGGAAAATAATCTTGATGTATTTGTCGGTGCGTTTTTCCGGACGCTTGAATTTTTATCGGACAATTTATTTGATGCTTTTATATTTATGTTGGTTTATTCCGTATTCGGTATTGTTATATAATTTGAAGTTGTTTCGAGTGCCGTTTATATAATTGTTAGCATTTTTTCTTATAAAAAAATGTGCTAAACTAATCACATATGGAAAACATTAAAAAAACTTGCGCTAAATGTCAAAAAGAATTTTGGGTGATTAAACAAGAACAGGAATTTTTATCTAAGATGAACTTACCTTTACCCTTAAATTGCCCAGGTTGTCGACAAGCAAGACGATTAAACGATAGAGGTGAGCGCGCACTTTATCGAACTACTTGTCAAGAATGTAAAAAAAACATGGTAGTAACATATGACCCCCAAAAAGAAACCCGCAAAATCCTTTGTAAAACCTGTTATTTGGCTTGGTTTGAGAAAAATCCGGTAATTCTTACATAAAAGCATATGCAATTTACAAAATTTATCGAAGAATATAATAAATTAAAAAGCATAATTCCTCGATTTCCCCCATATATTGATGAATGTATCGACTCAGATTATGGTGATTATTTAGCCCATTCTCAGAATGCTTATTATAGTTTTGACACATCTTACTCTAAAAATATTATTTATATATTTGATTCCTATAAAGCAACCGATTGTTGTGACGGGGACTATATTGCTGAATCGGAATTATGTTATGAAAGCGTAGATGCTTTTAAATGTAACAATAGTAGTTATTTAAACTATTGCGCGCGAACTTATGATTCTCATTTTTGTTATGACTGCAATGACTCCCACAATTTATTTGGATGTGTTTATTTAAACCATAAAGAGTTTTGTATTTTTAATAAACAATATACTAAAGAAGAATATAGTATCAAAATACACGAGCTTTTAAAAAATCCACCAGAAATAAATTATATAGAAATGCAAAAATTAAAACTACTTTTTCCTGCAACTAGCGCAATTGTTTCTAACGCAGAAAATAGCGATTATGGAAACCATATTCATTATTGTAAAAACATGTACTTGTGTTTTGATGCGGCAAGATCTGAAGACTGTGCCTATATTTATGACAGTCATCGAAATAAAAATTGTTTTGACTTAACACAAACTTTTTCGTCGGAGTATTGTTATGAATGTGCTGATTGTAATAAGCTTAATAATTGTTCTTTTATGTCCGGTTGTGAATATACATTTGAAAGTTCATTTTGCGATTATTGCACAAACTGCGATCATTTATTCGGATGTTTTGGTTTAGCAAAAAAATCGTATTTTATTTTGAATAAGCAGTATTCGAAAGAAGACTATGAAAAAGAAGTAAAAGAATTAATTGAATCATACAAAAATTATAGTCCGATTAAATAATTGGTTCGGGAAACATCTCTTCTTTAATTAAAGCAGCAGGTTTATTGCTATAAATATCACCTTTTTCCCACATCAGCATTTCCGCCTCAACTTCCTTGCGAGTTTTAGCATAGAGTTTCCGTGAAGAATTAATCACCAAATCTATTTGATTTTGTGATGCCTTTTCCAGATTTAAAGTCTGTGCAGAAAATGGTTTAACTGTCTGACCATCAATTGACATTTTTATTAAAAAATTACGACTATCTAGATTTAAAAAATCATTAACATTAAACACAGGTTCAAACTCTTTAACAAGAATTTGTGCATCGTCACCCCCTACGCGGAAACTAATCAGATTTCCCACATTCCCGAAAACCGTTGCTCTAACCTCAGACGGAAGCTGTTGCATAAATTGGTTTGCGACTGTCAGATTAAGGCGATATTTTCGCGCTTCAGACAGTATATTTCCAAAAGTTGAAGTGGCAAAATTCTGGAATTCATCGACATACATAAAAGTATCTTTTCTTTCTTCTTCCGGCATTGTTGTTCGCGAGAGCGCGGCTTGCCAGATTTTTGTGACAAACATTGAGCCTAAAAGTGCGGCATTTTCTTCACCGAGTTTTCCCATGGAAAGATTAATGATTAATATTTTTTCTTTATTCATCACTTCTTCCAAAGAAAAGCCAGATTTTGCTTGTCCAACAATATGACGAATTAAAGGATTGGCAACAAACTGACCGATTTTATTAATAATCGGAACAATGGCCTCACTGGCAAATTGATCATTCCAAGAAGCAAATTCAGTTGCCCAGAATTTTTTTACCAAAGGATCAGTAATAAATGAAATTACTTCCTGACGAAAAAGATTGTCAGTTAACATGCGTGGAATTCCAAGAATACTAGCATTAGGATATTCCAACAAAGCTAAAGTTGTATAACGAAGAACGTGTTCAAAGCGTTGGTTCCAGTTTAAACCAAACATTTTTTTAAAGATAGAGATAAAACCTGCCACGATATTTTGTTTGAATTCATATGCTCCTACTCCTTCCATTGGATTAAAGCCAATCGGAAATTCGGTGTCCGCAGGATCAAAATAAATTGTGTCTTTGATTCTATTTCCCGGAATGTAATTAATGATTTCACGTGCAAGATCACCATGAGGATCAAGTAATATTATTCCCCGCCCTTGTTCAATATCCGCTTTCATTAAAAGCTCAAGCATTTTTGATTTTCCCATACCTGTTTTTCCAATTACATAGAGATGACGACGACGGTCAGCAGTTTTTATTCCAAAAGTGTTTTTTTGGTTTTGATAGTTGGCGTTTCCAAATAATGATAAGTCACCATTAGTTGGTAGATTTTGTGGTGGTGGAGCGCGTTTACTGCGGATTTGTACAATTTGTGAAATTTCTTCTTTTTGATAGGGAAGGTGGAATATCGTAGCGATTTCATCAGTTCCTAAGCGAATAATTTTATGCCCTAATTCTCGTTTAACAATAGCTTTGGTAAAATTATTATCTGCGTAAAGACGAGTTTCTTTTAGAGATTGGATACCAGGTTGTTCTAATATTTTTTTATACAATGCTATCATTGTGGATAGGTTAAGGTTTACCCGAGTAGTGTCTTTACCAAAGGCAATAAAACGAACTGTAGTTTTATAGTATGCTCGATTATCTTTTTCTTGTTCTAGTAATAAATATTCGGGAACTTTATCCGAAGGGTATGAATTAATCGATTGATTTCGAGAGCGTTCCCTTCGATTTTTAAAAATTTTATTCCAAACATTATCTTTGTCTTGTGGTTGAAGGATAAGCTGGATAATCCCAATATCATCAGTTGTAAATGAGTTTGCAATACCGGAAAAAGAAACAAGTGGATTTTTTTCAAGAGTTTTGTAAGTTTTAAAAGGAATAAATTCATTCTTGTCCAAATACATCTCGTATCCTACAACATGGCGAGCGTTATATCCGGTTAGTAACTTGACGATATAATCACCAACTTCTTCAATTTCTGCATCGGGATATTGTGCATACCATTGGCCTTTGATTGTATCTTTAATAATTGCAGGGCAGGTAAGAAAAAACCAAATATATTTGTTATAAATGGCAATTTCTGCAGAAATTAAATATTTCTTTCCTTTTAATATCTCAACTACTTGGGAAAAGAAATTGTTTGTAGCGCTTTCATTCTTCTCATTATTAAAAGGAATACGCATTAATAACACACACCGACGATTATTATCCATAATTAAAATATTATAAATGATTTTACTTTGAAGTGCGACTAATAGAGGTATGCACACTGATGCTGGTTTTGTGGCTAATAATTTAAAGAAGATATGTCTCGCGTCACCAAGGGGATTTTGCGGCGGTGTTAAAAGAGCGGTTACGATTGTTGACTTGGTTTTAAAAAAACACAAGGCGCCAATTTATGTACGACACGAAATTGTTCACAATAAACACGTTGTTAATGACTTTAAAAATAAAGGAGTGATTTTTATTGAAGATATTGATCATGTACCAGATAATTCCGTTATTATTCTTAGTGCACACGGAAGTCCTCCATTAATTTATGAAAAAGCTAAACAAAAGAACTTAATCGTTTATGATGCAACTTGTCCATTGGTTTTTAAAGTTCATCTGGAGGCAAAAAGATATGCAAAAGAAGGGTATTTTGTGATTTATATCGGTCATAAAAATCATCCGGAAGGAGTCGGAGTTTTGGGAGAATTAACTAGAAATTATGAATTAATTGAAAATCTTGAACAAGCAAAATTACTGAAACTACCACAGACTCAAAAAGTAGTGGTTTTAACGCAAACAACCTTAAGTTTTGACGATACAAAAGAAATAATAAACCATCTACAAAAACAATATCCAAATTTAATAAAACCACCCATTTTTGATATTTGTTACGCAACACAGAATCGGCAATTAGCGGTAAAAGCACTTGTGAAAAAAGTAGATTTAATTTTAGTTGTTGGCTCAAAAAATAGCTCGAACTCAAACCGCTTAAAAGATGTAGCAATAGCAGCCGGTAAAAAAGCCTATTTAATTAATGACGAATCGGAAATTAATAAAGAATGGTTTAACAACATTGCAAATATTGGCGTTATTGCCGGTGCATCAGCTCCGGAGACAGCCATTCAGTCGGTTGTAAAATATTTGAGTCAAGGAAGATCGATTGTAGAAGAGTTGGAATTTATTAAAGAAAATATTCAATTTCCATTACCCAGTAATCTCGCATAAATTATGAAAAATATTGTAATTTTAGGATCAACCGGTCATATTGGAAAACAAGCGCTGGAAATTGTTAGAGCTTATCCAAAAGAATTTAAAGTGATAGGACTATCTGCAAACACAAATAAGGACTTACTTGTAAAGCAAACTAAAGAGTTTAAACCAAAACTTATGTCTCTTGGAGGAAAAGATATGGAAAAAATGGTGATTTTACCAGAGGTAGATTTAGTAGTGGTCGCTGTAGTGGGATTGGCTGGATTAAAACCGACTCTTGCTGCAATTAAAGCAAAAAAAGACGTTGCTTTGGCGACGAAAGAAGTTATGGTTTTAGCAGGTGAGCTGGTGATGAAAGAAGCAAAGAAACATAAGGTCAATATTATTCCAGTAGATTCTGAGCATTCTGCAATATTTCAATGTTTAAAATCCGGGAGAATTTCCGAAGTAAAAAAAATCATCCTTACCATGGGTAAAGGTCGCTTTGCCACAATGAGTAAAAAAGAACTTGAGCTAATTAGTCTAAAAGATATCTATAAAAATCCAACCTGGATCATGGGCCAAAAAATAACCATCGATAGTGCAACTTGTTTAAATAAAAGCTTTGAGGTAGTTGAGGCAAGGTGGTTGTTTAATTTAACGAGTGAAAAAATAAAAGTAATTGTTCATCCCGAATATATATGTCATTCCTTAGTGGAGTTTGTTGATGGAAGTATTATTGGGGAATTTGGCAGTCAGGATATGAAAAGATATGTTCAGTATGCGTTATTTTATCCAAATAGAAAACAAGCGATAGTGACAAATGGAATCGATATTTTTGATAAAAAAATCACTTTTGAACATCCGTCTTCTGATAAATTTCCCGGGTTACAATTAGGCTTTTTAGCAATTGAAGCTGGAGGAACAATGCCTGCGGTTATGCATGGGGCTGACGATGCGGCAGTTGAAGCATTCATCAATAAAAAAATTAAATTTACGGAAATTGCTACAGTGATTAGAAAAACAATGTCTAAACATAAGCCAATAAAATCACCAAATCTTGTGCAAATATTAGAGTCTAATGAGTGGGGGAAAATATATGCTGACAAAATAATTTCTAAAAAATAATATGAAAAATACATTTTCTGTAATTATCACATCAGGTGGAAACGGATCAAGGTTTAACGGAGATAAAATGTTAGCAATATTACGAGGAAAACCGTTGATTATTCATACAATTGAAAAATTTCATAAACTGAAAAACATTGATGAAATAATTCTTTTGGTAAAGGAAGATGTAATTAAAAAATATCAAAAAATTATTGGTAAAAATTATTTAAAAGTAAAAATTATATGTGCTTGTCATGAAAGAATTGCTTCGGTTTTTCTCGGTTTAAAAAAGGTAAAAAATAAATATATTATTACTCATGATGGAAATAGACCATTAACCCCAGTTTCTTTAATTAATAAATTAATGGAGGAAACAATAAAATATAAAGCAGTTATGACTGCAATTCCACCAACCGCAACAATAAAATACGCCAATGGAAACATTGTGACAAAGTCATTAGAAAGAAACAAAACCTGGATTGCGCAAACACCGCAAGGATTTGAAACAAAGTTATTATTAACCGCTTTTCAAAAAGCCGTAGATAATAAATATTTTGTTTCAACAGACGATAGTGAATTTGTAACGAAAATTGGAAAAAAAGTTAAGATTCTCTTAGGTGATGAAATAAATATTAAAGTAACTTTTCCCCAAGATTTGATAATTGCTGAACAGTTATTAAGTTTATCTCATAAATAATATGACCAAAGTTGGCATTGGACAGGACTCTCATCGTTTTGATTCTGATAAAAATAAATCTCTTGTTTTGGGTGGAGTTAAAATATCAGAAACTGGTGGATTGAAAGCAAATTCGGACGGTGATGTTGTTATTCATAGTCTCTGTAATGCTTTAAGTTCGGCCATAGGCGGAGATTCTTTAGGAACTTGGGCTGATAAGATGTGTTTGGAAGAAGGCATTAAAGATAGTAGTCGATATTTAAAAGACGTTTTTAATAAAATAAAAATACTTAACTTATCTATAACAAATATTTCAATATCGGTTGAGGCAAAAACGCCACGATTATCATTAAAAATAATTGATGAAATAAAAAATAATCTAAGTAAATTATTGGAAATTAATGTTAATCAAATTGGAATCACTTTTACTTCAGGTGAAGGGTTAACTGCTTTTGGACGGGGAAAAGGAATCCAAGTATTTTCAATCGTTAGTCTAGGCCGCATTCACTAATAACATGATATCTTATTTTATAAGAGATGCGGCACAAAGGGCCGTATCCGTAAATGATATGTTAGTTTATTTACAGACGAGCCCTTAGATAAAAATGATTAAAGCAAAAGCATTTGCGAAACTCAATCTTAATCTTCATCTTTTTCCAGAAAAAGATGAGTACGGTTTTTATCCGGTGAAATTCGTTAACTGTGAACTAAATCTTCATGATGAATTATATTTTGAAAAACAAAAAAATAAAATCGATTTAATTTGTGATAATAAAAAATTATCAAATAAGAATAATCTTGTTTATAAAACCGCACTTTTATTAAAAAAAGTCGTAAAAGATAAATCGCTTGGGGTTAAGATAACTCTTAAAAAAAACATTCCTATTAAAGCAGGTTTGGGAGGAGGAAGTAGCGATGCAGCTGTAACACTGAGAAACCTAATTAAATTATGGAAAATTAAACTGAACAAAGCTCAAGTGCAAAACATTAATAAACAAATTGGATCAGATGTAGCTTTTTGTTATAAAGGAGGAGTTTGTAGTGTTACCAATCAAGGAAGTAAGAACGTTTGTGTATATTCAATAAATAATAATTGTTTGTTTAGTCAAGAACAATGTTTTGCCATTCACAGTTGTGATCAAGCATGTAAGTTATCCAGAGTGCCTCGGTTATGGGTTGTTCTGATAGTTCCGGAAAAACAGAAAAAGTCAACGGAATGGATGTATAAAAATGTCAATCAAACGGTTATTGGAAATAATCTTGGAAAATACGCGAAGTTGATCGAAGGGATGAAAGAAAAAAACAAAGATAAAATTTTTGCTAATCTTCATAATGATTTTGAAGATATTGTGAGGCAAAACAATAAAGAAATGTTAGAATTAGAAAAACAATTGGACGATATGGATGCTGATAAGGTATTTATTGCGGGCTCAGGACTAACTGTAGTTGGTTTATATAAAAGCAAAAAAAAATCACTTACAGTATTTCGACAATTAAAAATTAAATATAAAAACGTCATATGGACATACACAAGATAATAAAAAGAGAGCAGACACGGGTCATAAAAATTGGAAAAGTGAAAATCGGTGGGGGAAATCCAATTTTGGTTCAGTCGATGACACAGACAAAAACCAAAGATATCAAGGCGACAGTGAAACAGATTGTTAATTTAGAAAAAGCCGGCTGTGAAATCATCCGTTGTACAGCAATGGATATGGAGTCGGCAAAAGCACTGGGTGAAATTAAAAAACAAATTCATATTCCACTGGTTGTTGATATTCATTTTCAATATCTTCTGGCACTTGAGGCAATTAAACAAGGAGTAGATAAAGTTAGAATAAATCCGGGAAATATTGGGAGCATTGATAAGGTGAAGGAAGTGGTAACGGCGTGTAAAAATAAAAATATTCCGATTCGTATCGGGATAAATATGGGATCGCTTGAAAAGGATTTATTTCAAGAATATGGAAAGTTTGGAGTGGCCCGTGTGATGATTGAATCAGCAACTCGACATATTAAAATACTGGAAGATCAAAAATTTTACGACATTGTTGTTTCTCTAAAAGGATCGGATGTAAACATTACTCGGGAAGCTTATTTATTGTTTGCTGAGCGCTTTGACTATCCTCTTCACGTGGGAATTACAGAAGCTGGGACAGTTTGGAGTGGATCGATTAAAAGCGCAGTCGGAATTGGTTCGATTTTATCTGAAGGAATTGGCGATACAATACGCGTTTCAATTAGTGGTGAACCTGAAGAGCAGGTTAGGGTTGCGTGGGAAGTGTTAAAATCATTAAAACTGCGACAAAAAGGAGTTGAGTTAATTTCATGTCCAACCTGTGGAAGAACAGAGATAAATTTAATTAAATTAGCAAAACAAGTTGAAATAACGCTAGCAAAAGTTAATGCTCCAATTAAAGTTGCGGTGATGGGATGTGTAGTGAATGGACCTGGTGAAGCAAGTTTTGCTGATATTGGATTATGCGGAGGTAAGGGTCAAGCTGCGATTATTAAACTTGGAAAAGTTATTAAAACTGTTAAGGAAGAAGAAATGCTTTCTGTCTTTATTGAAGAAATTAAAAAAGTTTTAGTGGAAAAGGGATATGGAAGTGAAGTTAGGAATATTCTATCAGAGTAATAAATTATTTTTTTAACGAGACTGTCTCGTCGAGACTGTCTTTATTTATATTTATTTATGAGAATTAGAGTGTCAGCGCCAGGAAAATTGATGTTGATGGGCGAACATGCTGTGGTTTATGATCACCCTTGCTTAGTGACTGCGGTTGATAAAAGACTTTATGTTGAGGCGGAAATTATTGATACGAATGAAGACGAAATTATCGCTCCTCAAGTGAAAGAAAGCCGGTTTGTTTTGGAAACAATTGCATATTTTAAAAAGCAATTTAAAATTAATCAGTTTGTAAAAATTAGTACAAATGGAGACTTTTCTCATCGAGTTGGACTTGGATCCTCTTCAGCTGTGACTGTTGCAACCTTTAAAGCTTTGAGTTTAGTATTTAATATAAATTTATCTGATCGTCAGATTTTTGATTTAAGCTATTATGTTAATTTAGCAATTCAAGGAGTGGGCTCAGGATTTGACATTGCCATTGCCACATTTGGAAAAACTATTTATTTTGTGACCGGAGGTAAGACGATTGAACCATTAAATTTAAAACCATTACCACTGGTTGTGGGTTATTCAGGAATTAAAGCAGACACTCCATTTTATATCCGTAAAGTACGCGAAGCGTTTCGTAGTAGACAAACACAAATGGACAAGATGTTTGAAGAAATCGAGAGTTTGGTTATGGAAGGAAAGTTATTTTTACAAAATAATGATCACGAAAAAATGGGAAAATTAATGGTAAAAAATCATCAATTGCTTCAGCAGTTAGGAGTAAGTATTCCTAAATTGGATTTAATGGTAGAAAAATCAGTTGAAGCTGGTGCTTGGGGCGCGAAACTATCCGGTGCCGGAGGAGGAGATTGTATGATTGCTTTAGTTGAAGATGATAAAAGAAGGGCCGTGGAAAATGCAATTAAATCTGTTGGGGGAGAGATAATAACGGTTGATAATAATGCTGATGGAGTAAGGGTAGAAAAGTAAATGATCAATTATCAATGATCAATGTTCAACCAATTTTCCAATTACCAATATACAAAACAATATAAAAAAATATGCCGAGAGATGATAAGAGGGAACAATTCGTGGTAGTTGATAAGAACGATAAAATTATCGAATATCGATCGCGTTTTGAATGTCATCATAACTCAAAATTAATTCATCGGGCAGTTGATATTGTGATATTTAATAAAAAAGGAGAGGTGCTTTTACAAAAACGCAGTCAATATAAAGACACTAATCCAGGTTTTTTTGGATTATCTACTGCCGGACACGTGGCAGTTGGTGAAACATATAAACAGACTGCAATTCGAGAGATGTTGGAAGAGATTGGAATAGGTATTAAATTATCTTACAAAGGGAAACATTTATATCAAGATAACAGGGAATCAGAAATGACTGCGGTATTTATTGGAAGTTATAATGGCTCTTTTAAGATCGACAAACAAGAAGTGGAATCGGTGAAATTTTATTCCACAAATGAAATCGCTAAAATTACTAATAAAATTACGCCAGGAGCGTTATTTACGTTTGAGAAGTTAGGAATTATAAAATAATAAAAATGATTCTGGACAATTGGAAGTGGTGCCAGAATGACAAAATATATATGAAAGCAACAGCAATTGCACCGGCAAACATTGCATTTATTAAATTTTGGGGGAAAAAAGACGAAAAACTTAGATTGCCTACAAACGGAAGTATTTCAATGAACTTGAGTAATTTGTTAACCACCACAACAGTTGAATTTTCTTCACAATATAAGGTAGATGAAATTCTTATTAATAATAAGATAGATAATAAAGAAAACAAAAGAGTGGGGCAATTTCTTGACAAGATTAGGCAAATGGCAAAAAGTAATTTAAGAGCGAAAGTGGTAACGGAAAATAACTTTCTTAAGTCAGGAGGTTTGGCTTCATCAGCATCAGGATTTGCCGCTTTAACTGTTGCCGCAAGCGCCTCAATAGGATTAAATCTTTCAGAAAAAGAATTATCAATTTTAGCAAGGATTGGATCAGGATCAGCTTGTAGGTCAATTCCTGATGGATTTATTGAATGGGTAGAGGGAAAAGATAGTCTAAGTTCATTTGGACAATCAATTTATCCTGCTGATTATTGGAAAATTATTGATATTGTTGCGGTGATTCAAAAGGAAAATAAAAAAGTAACATCTAGTGACGGACATAAAATTGCAAAGACAAGCCCTTTTTTTAAAGAACGATTAAAAAACATTCAAAATAAAATTGAAAAAATTAAAAAATATATAAAACAAAAAGAATTTATCAATTTTGGTAAATTAATTGAAAAAGAAGCGTTAGAATTACATGCGATTATGTTAACGTCAAATCCGCCAATCATATATTTAAATCCAAAATCAATTGAAATAATGCAAGCGGTTTGGCAGTGGCGAAGAGAAGGGTTATTGGTATATTTTACGATTGATGCCGGTCCGAATATTCACTTAATTTGTCAGGAAAAAGATCAAGGACAGGTGGTAAAAAAACTTCAAAAAATAAAAGATATTAAATATATTTTTAATTTTCCTGCAATTGGCACACGATTAGTGGAAAAACACTTGTTTTAAAGGTGAGGGATATTGAAAGAACAACCAGCTACCGGATCGCACTGAATTATATTACCGCCAAGAACTTGATTTGCGATAACTGTAAAAATAACAAAAGCTGCAATCACAAGAAGAAGTCCAACTAGCGCATTAAGAATTTTTAACTGCGCCTTAGAAAGTTTTTCTTTTTCTCCATTTGAATTAATCCAATCAATTGCCCCCATTAGTAGCTGGAATAATGTCATTAATGCAGCGACGACAATTACAAGTTGGATTCCCACAGAAAGAAGTTTTCCGATTCCAGCAACTGGATTACCACCAGCAGGGGTTCCGGTTGGGGGCGCGATTGTTCCGAAAATACTACCAACGTCTTGTGCAAGTAACATAATTAAAAGGGTAATATTAAATTAAAAACAAAAGCGATGATTTTCATAATTAAATATGCACTAACAACAAAAACCAATCCAATTATAGCAAACATCAGGCTTTTTTGAGCCTTTTTAATATTTTCTGCATTTCCACCGGCAGTCAGATAAGTGAACGCAGCAGAGACAATAGTAACGAGAAAAAGAATTAATGCCCCAATCATTAAAAGAGGAGTAATTAAATTGTAGATAATTGCAACGTTAATGAACTTTCCAGGAGCAAAACTGGTTGGATTTATAAAAGAAGTAATAGTTGGCATGTTTAAAGTTTATGGTAAATTAGGTATAATGTCAATATAAAATTATCAATATTCAATTATCAATGATCAAATAATTTTAAAATAATCAAATAAGCAAATAATTAAATAAAGAAATAATAAAATCAAACATAATCATGATCAATAATAACAAACTTCCGATTCATGTTGCGATTATCCCGGATGGTAACCGGAGGTGGGCAAAAGCACATAAACTTCCAGTATTTGAAGGACATAGAAGAGGTTATGATGTTGCCAACAAAATCACTAAATATGCGCATAAAATGGGAATCCCCATTTTAACTTATTGGGCGTTTTCAACTGAGAATTGGCTTCGTGTTAAAGAAGAAGTCGGCTATTTAATGATGCTGTTTGAAAAAGGAATAGGTCATCATCTTAAAGAAGCGCTGGTTGATAATGTTAGGATTATACATATTGGTCGAAAAGACCGTATTCCTTCAAGACTTCGTGAAAAAATTGAAGATGCGGAAAAAAAGACGAACCATTTTGATAAAAAATATCTAGTAATTGCGTTGGATTATGGAGGAAGAGATGAGATTGAGAGAGCGATAGAAAAAGTTAAAAGTGCAAAGTTAAAAGTGCAAAGTTATAATAACTATAATTTAAATCAATTTTTAGATACGAAGGATTTGCCGCAGCAGGAGCCGGATTTGATTATACGGACTGGTGGGGAAAAAAGAACTTCAGGTTTTATGTTATGGCAGTCTGAATATAGCGAATATGAATTTGTTAATAAACTTTTTCCTGATTTTACGACTGATGACTTTGATAAGATAATCGATAACTTTCAAGAAAGAAAGAGAAGGTTTGGCAAATAAAGTGAGTAATTGTTAAATGATTAAATTGTTAAATTGTTAGGAAAGGTTTAATGACGTATAATTATTCTTATGTTTAATCCGCAATATTCCATTACTAATAAAATTCTTAATAATATTTCAAAAATCGAAGCTTCAGAAGAAGTGATTCGCCATTCTCCACTGCTTCCACTTTGGGAAAAACAATTTAAAGAAGATGCAATCATTCGTTCTGCATATCACGGTACACATTTGGAAGGAAATAAATTACATAAAGATGAAGCAAAGGATGTTTTGATGGGAAAAGACGTGATTGGTCGACCGCGAGATATTCAGGAAATAATTAATTATAGAAAAGTAATTGATTTTATTGATGAAGAAGCCAAACGGCAAATTGAAAAAATTACAGAAACACTAATTAAAAAATTACACAGAATAATTGTTGTCAAAATTTTACCGGATGAACAAGCAGGGGAGTATCGTTTGAAACAGGTAATTATCCGCAACTCTCAGACCGGCGAAATAACCTTTCGTCCACCACCCCCTTTGGAAGTTCCTTTTTTAATGCGCGAGTTTATTTACTGGGTGAATAAAGTTGATAAATCAGAAATGCATCCAATTATTAAAGCCGGAATTATTCATCACGAAATGGTACGTATTCATCCTTTTATTGATGGAAATGGAAGAGTTTCGCGCGTGGTTGCAACCCTGATACTGTTACTTGGTGGTTATGATATTCGCCGATTTTTTTCCCTTGAGGAATATTATGACAGAGACGCAGCTTCTTATTATCAAAGTTTACAAAAAGCATCTTCCGGGGATTTAACATCATGGTTGGAATATTTTACTTTTGGTGCAGCAATTGAATTTGAAAAAATCAAAGAAAAAATTTTACGGCTTTCAAAAGACGTTAAACTTAAGGAAAAATTTGGCGGTCAACAAATTTACTTAACAGAAAGACAAGTCAAAATTATTGAGTATATTCAAGAAGTTGGTTATCTCCAAAATCAAGCATTTCTTACGCTTTTTACAAACGTGTCTGAAGATACGGTGCTGCGCGATGTGCAGGATCTGGTTAAAAAAGGACTGATCAAAAAAGTAGGAAGTACAAAGTCGGCGAGATATGTGATGGTATGATACGAATAAAACAAGACAATGCGAATGATGCGAATATTCGAATAAAAAATAGACAATAGATAGTGGAAGGTAGAAAGAGTGTTATCCCGAGTGAAACGAGGGATCATACGTACGCTAGTTTTAGATTCCTCACTTCGTTCGGAATGACAAAGATAGGCTATCCTGAGGAGTCTTTATATTTAAGTTTTAATATATCTAAATGAAATTTTCACAACTGGCAGTATATATACATCAGATTGATAAAACACATTCGCGATTGGAGATTACCCGCTTACTCTCAGAATTATATTTAAAACTCAATAAGGAAGAGATTGATAAAGCAATTTATTTAATGCAAGGAAGGGTGGCACCTTTGTTTGATCCGGTTGAGTTTGGAATGGCGGAAAAATCAGTGATAAAAGCTGCGATATCTGCTATGCAAATTGAACCGTCTTTATTTAAAACAAAGTACCAAGAAGTTGGCGATTTGGGAAAAACCGTTGAGTTTTTTAAAAAACAATATTATTCGTTTGAAGAAACAGATTTGGATATTACGGTAGTTTTTGAACAACTTAAACGTTTATCAAAAGCGTTTGGAAACGGTTCACAAACAGTAAAACAGGGAATTCTATCACTTTTAATTCGCCAGCTTGACGCAGTTTCCTGTTGTTATTTAGTACGCATTCCTTTGGGAATATTACGTTTGGGTTTTTCTGATATGACTGTGCTTGACGCGCTTTCATGGATGTTGACGGGTGATAAAAAATTACGTGGTGAAATTGAACATGCTTATCATGTTTTACCGGATTTAGGAAAGATTGGAAAAACAATTAAAGAGCATGGAATTATTGGTATTAAAACAATTAAACCACGAATTTTTACTCCAATAATTATGATGCGGGCAGAACGTTTATCGTCCGGGGAGGAAATTGTTAAACAAATAGGGCGATGTGCGATTGAACCAAAGTATGACGGTTTTCGTTTACAGGCGCATTTTGATAGAAAATTGAATCAAGTTAAATTATATTCCCGAAACTTGGAAGAAGTATCTTTAATGTTTCCGGATATTGTTGAAGGAATAAAGAAACAAATATGTGGAGATAAGATAATAATCGAAGGTGAAGCAGTGGGCTTTGACCCAAAAACAGGAAAAAATTTACCATTTCAAGAAACTGTGCAACGTAAGCGTAAATATGGCATTGAAGAAAAATCTAAAACCGTGCCTTTAAAATTTTTTGTATTTGAATTACTATATGCTGACGATACAAGCTATTTACCAGTTGTTTCTGAAAAACGACGGAAAAAATTAGAGAACCTAATTAATAAAAATAACGTTAACGACACGCTCATAATCGCACCACAGCAAATATTAGAAGATGGTAAACGTATTGAATTATGTTTTGATCAGGCGATTGGCGAAGGACTTGAGGGTATTTTGGCAAAAAAACTTGACGGAATATATCAACCCGGAGCGAGAGCTTGGAATTGGATAAAATTTAAAAGAAGCTATTCAAGTAAGGTTAACGATACAATTGACTGTTTGGTGATGGGATATGATTTTGGAAAAGGTAAAAGAACCAGTTTTGGAATCGGTGCATTTTTAGCAGGCGTATACGATGAAAAAAATGAACAATATCTAACAGTTGCAAAGATTGGAACAGGGTTAACAGATGAAGAATGGAAAAAGTTAAAAGTTAAAAGTGAAAAGTTAAAAGTTAAAAGCAAACCAGATCAATATATTGTTGATAAGATGATGGAGTGTGATGTTTGGCTTCAGCCAAAAATTGTTGTGGAGATACGCGCTGATGAAATTACACATTCCCCGGTGCATACGGCAAAAGTTGCCTTGCGATTTCCCCGTTTGGAGCGGTTTAGGGATGATAAAATAGTAACGGAGATTACTACTATTTCTGAATTAGGATCTATTATAAATAATCAAATAATCAAATAATCAAATAATCAAATAAAAAAATAAATAAATATTTAGACAAATTTAAAATATGAAAAAAATTATTCAAAATCCTTTTATTAACGCTTTTTTAGTTACAATTATTATCAGTGGCTTAATTCATGATTTGATTTTATGGTTGAAATTTATTAAAACCTGGAATTGGAATGTTTTTAATTACTTTCAGATAATTGAACTGGATTTTTTTTGGAAAGAAATTGCAGGGATAAATACTTTGATTATTTCTTGGTTGATGATGATTGGAATTTATTTTTGTGCGTGGTATTTTTATTCAAACAAAATTAAAAAATAACTATAAAGTGCTTCAGCAATTTAGCGGACGTCAGCTAAGAAAATTTGTTTTTTTCTAAATAAAAGATAGACTATAAATAAATAAACATAGGAAAACATACCTTTAAATAATCCTTTTGAGAATCTTCTACCGGAAAAGATTACTGGGATATCAGGAATATATTTAATTATTCCAATTTTACTCACCTTAAAAGAAAGATCAATATCTTCCAGTCCATTAATATTTTCATCAAAGCCACCTGATTTTTTATATATATTTTTATATATTCCAAAACTAAACCCACTTAACCAATAATGACCCATAAATATTCGATAAAATTTCATGCTTATCGGTTGAATAAAATTAAAGATAGTATTAGCAAACCAACCGCAATCTACGATTTTACTGCTTCCGGTTACCGCAATATTTTTATTCAATATAAGATTATTAACTAATGTATCAATCCAATTTATGGGGACGATTGTGTCAGCATCCGTAGACAAGATAATGTCACTTTTTGCGTATTCGAATCCCGTTTTCCTGGCAGGACCCCTTCCCTTTTTCTTTTGTTGAATAATTTTTAAATTTAATATATCTTGAAACCTTTTAATAATTTCAGCCGATTGGTCAGTGGAATTATTGTTGATAACAACAACTTCAAATGAATACGAAGTTATTTGGTTTACTAGAGCAGTCAAACAAGCAGCGATGACTTTTTCTTCATTATAGCAAGGGATAACAACTGAGATTAACATAATTAATTTTATCAAACAACAAATTATTATTACAAATTTCAGTTAAATTTGTGATTTATTATGGTGTTGATATGTTCTCATTATTCTAAGCGGATACTCTCCAAAAAAAGAAAGTGGATTTTTGACAATTCTCCGTCCTGACGTATATGAAAGTAATGATTTAGAAAAGATAATTTTTCCACCCTTTTGTTTTATGTGAATTGCCAGGTCGATATCTTCGTGGATAACTGATTCATCGTAACAAACAGAATTTTTAACTTTTTCCCAAATTTTTTTTGAAATCGCCATATTTGGACCAATTAATGTTGGATATCCTTGATATACATGAATAATTTTTTGATATAAACGAGCAATTTTTGATGATTTAATTGCCATGTCATAAAATATAACTGGTCCAGTAACTGCATCAACTTGTTTTTTACTAAACAATGTAATTATTTTACTTAACCATTGAGGAGGTGGAAGTGAATCTGCATCACATCGAGCGATAATTTCTGAATGACATGCGTTAAATCCCGTATTTCTAGCATAAACTATACCTTGTTTTGTTTCTTGGATAACAATTACAGATTTTGATTGTTTTGCAATTTTTACGGTTTGGTCTGTACTATTGTTATCAACAACAATAATCTTTTCTGGTTTTACTGTTTGATTTAAAATTGAATTAAGGCATCCGGGAATATATTTTTCTTCGTTAAAACAAGGAATAACAACGGAAATAGACATAACTAATTTTATCAAATAATAATACATTGGTATAATAGCAGATATGCAACCTTTTTTTTCGATTATTATTCCAACCTTGAATGAAGAATTATATTTACCTCGGTTGTTAGAAGATTTGCAGAATCAAAATCATAATGATTTTGAAGTGATTATTGTGGATGGAGGATCTCAAGATAAAACAATGATGGTTCCGGTACATTTTCCTCTATTGAAAATTCGACTTTATCAAACTAAAAAGAGCAACGTTTCTACACAAAGAAATTGTGGCGCCAGAAAGAGTCGAGGAAAATATTTAGTATTTTTAGATGCCGATAGTCAAATTAATCGAAGTTTCTGCAGCAAACTTAAAACAGTAATTAAAAAAAGACCCGGCTTGGTTTTTATTCCCAAGATTTTATCAGATAATAAAGCACTTCATTATAAATTGATTGTTAAATTGACAAATATCGTCGTTGAGGCATCACAGTTTTTACCACGCCCATTTTCCTCAGGAGGAAGTATGATTTGGGAAAAAAACTTTTTTCATTTAATAGGTGGGTTTGACGAAAAATTGTTTTTAGCAGAGGACCATAATGTTATTGAAAAAGCGGTAATTTGGGGAGTTCGTGCTCGTTATCTGGATAATGTCAAAATTATTTTTTCGTTACGACGAATTGAGAAAGAGGGTCGTTTAAGATTGTATTACAAATATATCATTGCAATTGCCCATCAAATACTTAATAAGAGAATTGATAAAAAGATTTTTAATTATCAAATGGGGGGCGCAGGATATTCTTTGGATAAAAAAAAGAAGAAAAACCAATTAATCAGTCAGTTACAAGATTATCTGAAACAAGTTGAAAAATTAATTATTGACGATGTTGACAAAAGCTAAACCTAAGTATTTCTTCATAATTGAAATCGTGAAATGATTGGAAAATGATCTGAAAAACCTACGTCTATTTTTTCTGAACCAAGGCATTTGATGTTTTTATAAAAAATATAATCCAGTTTATAGTTTTTCATTCCTATAAAATTTGCGAACTTATCACAAAGTAAAAAAAACCAGTTATATGAACTGTTTTTCATTGTCGTGAAAGTAAAGGGGATATTATTTGTTGCTTCTTTGAGATTATAACTTTTCGTAATTTCTTCAAGTTTTTTTCTTCCGTAAGGATAATTAAAGTCTCCAGTCACTATTAATGGTTGAGTGTTATACGGTGTAGTTGTTTTTAATACTTGAGTAATTTGTTTAAGACGAATACTGTTTGTTCCATGCACAGATAAATGAATGTTATAAAAAATGATAATTTTTTTATTAATCGAGTTAAATAATTTCGTCTTTAATACTGTTCGCGATTGATTCTTTCCTCTAAAAAAACGACTAATACTGGTTATAAACTCAAAAATACTTCTTCTTAAGAAAATAACGTTTGATTTTGACATTTTGAACGTGTCGTTTTTATAAAAAGTGGCTAATCCATAAATCTTTCCGAATTTAATAAATGAATTGGAATAGTCCGCTAATGTATATCCATAAGCACAAATTGTTTTAAGGTTTTGTTCAGTTGTTTCGATTTCTTGCAAACAAAGAATATCCGGATGTTGTTTTTCTAACAGTTGGGTTAGCTTGTCTACCGCTTGATTAAAGCAAGTGTTATATGTCATCAGGGAAAAAATCATATCCTGCTATTATACTAAAAACGGTTGAGTATTGAAATTACAGTTATCCACAATAAATTTGTATTTATTAATTAATTGTTGTAATAAGCCAAACTATTGATAAGAAAATATAGGCTATCTTATAGTAAATGAGAATAATTCTATAGGGCTTGACAAACTAAAACTGGTTGGTTATAGTATCTTTATGCAAAACAATCGAAATATTTCTTTTGTAGTTAAACGAAGCTCAGAGAGTAAGAAAGAATTAGTAGATTTTGTGAAAAATCAGTTTAAACAACTGATAAAGAAGAACTTGAGTATTCCGGTCACTTTGTATCATTTGTAGAGTAGATCCGTTTACGTTCGGGTTCGTCTCGAGGCTGGAATTTATCCCGTTGCAGAACGGGAGCCACTCAGCCGAAACCTCACTTTGGCGGATAAGAAACTGTAATTCCAACAGTAATTTGATGGTTGGAAACAGTTTCTAAAAAAAGAGCATCACTATCGCTCGTATATGAGGGGACGACGAGTAGTAATGCTCAAGTTTAAACATAGCAAATTCTTCATTAACTGTCAAGAGCCTTCTTTATTAGGTTGGTACAGAGCCTCAAAGTAAAAAATAAGGGATTAAGGGCTTAGTAGTTAGAAGATAGGGGTTGATTAGAGGGAATAAGGGGAGGATAAAGGAAAAAAAGGTAATTAATGATCAATATTCAATTTTCAATAATCAGCAAATTTAAGCAGGTTAGTTGGAGTTAAAATAGATTTAACTTGCGATTAATATATTATTTTATAGATCTTACCTTTACCGCTGGTGGTTGTAAAAATTAACTTTCCTAGACGATTAAATTTTTCCGGCTTGATATTTTTATATTTATCTTTTTCCATTTGTGAAATTATAATGTATTGAACCTGGTATTTTTTTAACAAAGCTTTAGTTTTTTCCATATTGTCGGATTCATATAGCGTAACGATATCTGGAATTCTATCTCCAACAATTGATGGTGAACCTCGCCAAAGCCATTCATGTACCCACCATCCGGCGACTGCAGGTAAACCCGTATATGCGGATATAAGATTATAATCTGTGTATGAGTCGCCTTGAGCTTCCAAAATCGTTGGTTGTCCACTAATTTTTTTATTAAAATAATTAATGATTTCATAAGTATCAGAATAAGTTGTTTTGAGCCATACATCTCCATTTAACTGTGGTGTTTTTGTGAGGTCTCCATAATAGGATGTAAATGAGAAAAAAGGGTAGAGGAAAATTAAAAAGAAAGCGCTGATAAAAATAATTTTACTAATAATATTTCCAATACGACTAAGCGACCGTAGTTGATAAAAAGTATAGACTGAAGCAATTCCCATCATAATAAACGCTTGATAGCCCAACTTAAACATTGTGTTAGCCCGGAAATGAGCAGGATATATGTCTTTAATATAAAAAAATTCAGGGATGAGGATAAGAATAGTTCCAAAGGCGAATAGGATAAGGATATATAAATTAAGGCCTTCATTAGTCGGCAGTCGGCAGTCGGCAGTTGGTAGGGGCGCGTCACGCCGCGCCCGTACAATCGGCAGTTGGCAGTTGGCAACTTGACTATTCCTAGTTTTTTTATAAATTATAAAAATAAATAGACCAAAACATATCCAAAAAAATCCCCATAATACAAACAACATCCAAAGTGGATCAGGTTGACAGTTGCCTTTTTCAAAAAGAAGCGGACCGATTTTTTGTAATTTTACTAAAAAATCCGGTGCGCAGTTTAAACCAATACCGGAAACAAAAGGAGAAAAATTAACGGAAAAAGGGAAGGAAAAAATAATAAAAGATCCAATGAGCGTAAATAGATAAAGAAAAAAACGATAAGATAGTCCAAAAAGGATAAATAAAATTAGAGAGATTAATAATAAATAAATTGGACCATCAAAGGCATTGGTCATATAATGAATAGCTGTCATAAAGCCTAGGGAGATAGTAGATAGGAGATAGTAGTTAGGAGTTAGGCGGGAGAAGGGAGAACTTTTGTTTGTTAGCTGGCGGATTGACTTTTGACTTATGAATAAAGTTAGTAGGATAAATAAAGTCAAAAGTACAAAAGGAATGTCGAAAACATGACCGTGAAGATCAGCAACCACATATGAATATGAAGGGAATTCGTGGATAGTGAGGGGAATAAATCTAGTCGCATTAGGATACCAATATTTTGTTGGATTAAAACTTCCGAGTATTTGCCAAAAAGGAATGACTTTTTCAGCAGCATAACCACTAGTAAATATATAAATTGTGTGAAGGTTGCCGGCGAAGTTGACAATAAAACTACCAAGAAAACCAAAAACAACTATGCGCAGAAAATCGAACCTTTTTATTATTGAGATAGGGTTAATAAGGTGAATTAGATTAATCGTGAAAGAAAAAACGATTGTGATTGCTTGAGCAAAAATCGTTGCCAAAATTAAGTTGTATCCAACGGTAGGAATTGTATTGGTGAGTTTTATGAGCATTGCTCCGGTGAGATGACCGAAATAATAATAGTTTATCGGGTTGCCTTGGGGAGCAGTGGGACTGGCTGAAAGCCACATATCAAGGGGGGGGAAATAATTCGAACGCAAAATCGACTTAATAAAACCAAAATCCATGAATTTTTCTAAACCCCGAAGAGATGGTTCTTGACCGCGGATAAATGCGAGGAAAAATAGCGCGGCTAAAAATAATACTTCTTCAATGACAATGAATAAGACTGATGTTTTGTTGTCTAATAAAAATTTTTTCCACTTTTTTTGTTTGATTTGACTGGTTATGAATATGGAAACGATTGCAAACAATAACATAACTCCAATAATTGATACGCGTTGAAAAGGGAGGGTATGGGTTAATCCACCAATAAAAATAAGATAACTTACGATTAATATTGCAATAGTTTTGGCAAATGAATAGCCGCGGTCGATGGCAAAAGGAAAAAATTTTCTGGTGATTGGGAAAAAAACTAGTCCCAGCATCAAAAGATAAAAATACCAGTGTAGTGTTTGGTTAATCCATTCCATAATTAGCCATTATACCCTTCATAAGATAAGAAATGCAATCTGTGTATGGTAAAATACTTATACGTTATTGCGTCATTCCCTCGTGGGAGGGAATCCAGACCTAATACACATTAGAAATAAGGTGATTGTAGGCTGGATCTCCCCTGACGGGGATTGTAACCCGTCTTTGCGGGGATGACAAATTATTTTTCCAATTTAATTTTCAATTTTTATGGACAGCAAATTTCAACCGGCTTTATGTGAAAAAGAGATATATGAGTTATGGGAAAGAGATGTTTTAACAAAAAAGTCTTCAGGTAAGCCATTTACTATCTTAATGCCGCCGCCAAACGCTAATGCTTCACTTCACGCAGGACATGGAATGTATACGATTGATGATTTAATGATCAGATGGAAAATTTTGCAAGGATATGATGCAAAATGGATTCCAGGAATGGATCATGCGGGTTTTGAAACACAGTTTGTTTATGAAAAACATTTGGCCAAACAAGACAAATCACGGATGGATTTTGACAGGCAAACACTATATCAGGATATTTTCAAATTTGTTAAAAATAATTCTGGATTGATTTATGAACAGTTTAAGCAACTTGGATTTTTAGCACAGTGGGACAGAAGCGTTTTTACTTTAGATGACCATGTGTTACAAACAGTTTTCCAGACTTTTCAAATGATGATTGATGAGGGTTATGTTTATCGATCAGAATATATTGTTAATTATTGTACTCACTGTGGGACTTCATTTTCCGAACTGGAAACTGACCACGTGGAAAGAATCGATCCGCTTTATTATATAAAATATGGTCCGTTTGTTTTGGCAACAGTGCGTCCGGAAACAAAATTCGGCGATACGGCGTTGGCAGTTAACCCAAAAGACAAGCGCTATCAAAAATGGGTAGGTAAAGAAATTGAGTCAGAAGGCTTGTTGGGTAAATTTAAAATTAAAGTGATTGCTGACGATTATGTTGATCCAAAATTTGGAACTGGTGTGGTGAAGATTACACCAGCCCATGACCCAAATGATTTTTTAATCGGGAAAAAACATAATTTGGAAATTAAACAAATTATTGATATGAATGGCCGGTTAAATCAACTCACTGGTCTATATGCGGGATTAAAGGTAAAAATTGCCCGGCAGAAAGTAGTTGAAGACTTAAAAGCAAAAGGTTTGATTGAAAAGATCGATGAACAATATTCACATGCGGTTACGGTTTGCTATAAATGCCGTCGTGATCTGGAACCAATGATTGTTCCGAATTGGTTTATTAAAGTTGAAGCGTTAAAAAAACCAGTGATTGAAGCAATTAAAAAAGATGAGGTAATTTTTCATCCAAAACGATTCAAAAAACAAATCTTACAGTGGTTAAAGGTGATGCATGATTGGCCGATTAGCCGTCAGGTGGTTTGGGGAATTAGAATTCCAGCTTGGTACAGTGTTCAAGAAAATCCGGATATTTTTGTTGTGTTCCTAGATAATGCAAAAAAACAAGTACAGGGAAAGATTGAGGAAATCTTAAAACAATATACTTTAAATGATGTTATATCGGGTTTACAGAAATTAGTTGTACCAAAAACCGCCACTTACAAAATTAGTCAAACGTCCCCTGGTGATCAATATTTACAAGAAACAGACACCTTTGATACGTGGTTTTCTTCCGGACAATGGCCACTGGTTACTTTAAAAGAAGAGGAATATCAAACTCGCTATCCAACTGACATGTTGGGAACATTGTCAGATATTCTTCCTCTTTGGGTGTCGCGCATGATTATGTTCTCTCTTTATGTTAAAAAAACCGTTCCTTTTAAGCATGTTTATCTTTGGTCAATGGTGGCAGATGTAAAGGGACAGAAAATGGCGAAAAGCAAAGGTAATGTGATTAATCCAATTGATTTGGTAAATAAGTATGGGGCAGATGCGCTGAGGGCAGCTCTTCTTTTTGGATCAACTGCAGGTGGAAAGGTTAACTTGGGTGAGGATAAGGTTATTGGGATGCGCAATTTTGCGAATAAGATTTGGAACATTGGACGATTTATTCATATGAATAAATCGCAAGTTCAAATCACAAATGACAAAGATCAAATCAAACCCCAATTGCTAAATTCTAAATCCCAAACAAATCCTAAATCCAAAATTCAATACAAAGAAATTTTAAATAAACTTAGAAAAGAAGCAAAAGATGTTGAGGGAAAGTATCAGAGGGCGATGGAGGAGTATAAATTTTCCAGGGCTTTGGGGCTGGTGCACAAGTTTTTATGGCATCGTTTTGCTGATTATTATATAGAGAAGTTGAAAGATACGATGCGAGATGGTAAGATTGAAGTTCAAAGTTTGTTAGAAGAAGTTTATTTGGGTAATTTGAAACTTCTACACCCGTTTATGCCATTTGTAACCGAAGCGGTTTGGCAGGTTTTCAAAGGGAAGGGAAGAAGTATTTTGAATAAAGAATAAGGAATAAAGTAATTTAAATGATCAATGATCAATAACCAATGATCAATCAATTTTCAATAAAATAAATTACTAAATAAACAAATAAATATTAAGCAAATTTCAATAAGAAATTACTAATTAATAATTTAACTTAATACAATGCCGAAAAGAACATATCAGCCAAAAAAGAAAAAACGTTTACGCAAGCATGGATTTTTAAAGCGGATGGATTCAAAAAAAGGACGATTGGTGATTGGACGGAGAAAAGCAAAGGGAAGAAAGAAGTTGTCTGTATGATACGAATAAAACAAAGGCAATGCTAATCAACGAATATGCGAATTAAGACACGAATAATATAAGTCCAATACGAATGATGCGAATATGCGAATAATGGTTATTTATTCGAATATTCGTAGATTCGCATTAATAGTTGAATATTCGTATCACACTAATGTTACAACCAAATTTATTTAATCAGGTGTTTGTTATTCCGATACTTAATTTACTTACACTTTTTTATAAACTGTTTTTAATCGTTGGACTTCCGGGTGCGTTTGGTTTTTCCGTGGTTGCATTAACAGTATTTGTTCGTTTTTTAGTGAATCCCTTTTTCCAAAAACAACTTGAGACTTCAAAAAAAATGGCGGATATTAAACCGCAAATGGATAAACTTTCCCTAAAGTACAAAAAAGAACCACAAAAACTTCAACAGGAACAGATGAATCTATATAAACAAGCAGGAATTAATCCAGCAGCAGGCTGTTTATTTATGATTGTGCAGTTTCCAATTTTTATCGGCTTATATCAAACACTGTCTTTATTATTAACAAACGGTCAGGGAGAAAAACTCATTTCTTCAATTAATAAAGTTTTATACTTTCCGTTTTTACATGTTGCAAAGATTGATCCTTGGTTTTTGGGTTTTAACTTAGCATTAACACCGGCAAAAGCAAAGCTATGGTATTACTATTTAGTTCCTGTTGTCACAGGACTTTTACAGTATTTTCAAACTCAAGCAACAATGCCGGCAATGACAGCTTCTGCTCCTGCATCTTCCAAAGAAATTACGAAAAACGACGATCCGAATAAGAAAAAAGTTGAAAGTACTGGTGGCGATTTTCAAAAAGCCATGAACACACAGATGAAGTATTTCTTTCCTGTAATGATTGCCTGGTTTTCTTATACTTTACCGGTCGGATTAGCATTATATTGGAATATCTTTTCCTTGTTTAGTATTATTCAGTACAAACAGATGAAGAAGAAATAAAGAAATGAATGACAAAATTCAAAGATACAAAAGAAACTCAAAGGTCAAAGTCCAAAGATACAAAATAAATTCAAATGAAAAAATTCAAAGAGTCAAATGAATTTGACATTTGAAATTTAAAGTTTGGATTTAATTTGATTCTTTGAGCTTTGGGTTTTGTAATTAGTAATTAATAGTTAAATAAAAATTATGGATAAAGTAAAAACAATCAAAACCATTGCGGAAGATTTGTTGGGGAAAATGATTAATAAATTTGAAGTTGAGGTGGAGGAAAAAGATGGAATGTTTCATGTGATTATTAAAGCCGACGATGAAGCACCAACAATTATTGGACGACACGGTGAGACAATCAGATCATTGCAGAAGATCATGGAAGTGATGCTGTATAAACAACTGAACGAACCTTTAAGTTTGCTGGTGAATGTTAATGATTATCGGGAAAAACAAAAAGAAAGATTAGAAGCAATTGCAGCAGATGCGTCTGAGAGAGTTAAGAATTCTCATCAACCATCATATTTGCGACACTTTTCTGCATATGAACGTCGAGTGATGCATGAATATGTGACACAAAATAACACCGAATTAACAAGCTACTCAATTGGTGAAGGACGCGATCGTCGACTTGTGATAGACTTAAAAGAAAATGCACCAGTCACAGCAGAGTCTACGACCGAAACCGCAGCTTAAGTTAATTTGGATAGTTTTTCTACCGGTAATATTGTTATTTGATTTTATCTACTATTGGAGTACGCGCTCTTCTTGTTTGCAATGCGGAAATGTGAGTGAGTTTGTCCGCCAGTCTTCATTAAGTTTTTTTTTGATCAAAGAAGTGGTAAGAGTGTGGGGAAATGCGAATAAATGATACGAATAATACAGAAAGATACGAATAAAAACAGGTTATGCGAATGCCGCGAATATGCGAATAATAAGATACTGATAGAATCACCTAATACGAATGATGCGAATATGCGAATAATAAGATACTGATAGAATCACCTAATACGAATGATGCGAATATGCGAATAAGAAAATGATAATATAAATAAATATGGACAATGACAGAATTATTTTTAAGGAATTGTCATATCAGATAAATGGAGTTTTATTTTATGTTCATAACGAATTAGGAAGTTATTGTAACGAACAACAATATTGCGACGCAATAGAAAAACAATTTCAACAAAAAAAGATTGTCTGTGAACGAGAAAAAATACTATCTCCTTCATTTGAAGGTGAAGAAAATCGAAATAAAATTGATTTTTTAATTGACAATAAAATAATTGTCGAAATAAAAGCTAAACGTCTTGTCACTCGAGAAGATTATTATCAAGTGAGAAGATATTTGAAAGCACTAAAACTCAAACTTGGAATTATCGTAAACTTTCGTGATCGTTATCTCCACCCAAAAAGAATTCTGAACTCTTTGGCTTAATTGCATTTATTCGCATATTTGTAGATTTGCATGGTCTTTTCTCTATTCGTATCACATATTTCTTCAATGTCAAATTCGGTTTTGCTTTTGCAAAAAAAACAGGGTAGAATTTTAGTATGACAGAACCACTAAATGACATTCAAATTGAAAATCAATTAATGCAGGAAAGGGTGATTGAGGTAGCGGCGCGTCGGTTGTTGTCTGACGAAGTTCATAATAAAGTGGCTGCTGCCGCGGCGGATACTAACGCCAAGCAAGCAGTTATTAGAGTTATTAACGAACAAGATCCAGAAAACGAATCAGCCAAACAACAAATTGATATGGCCATTAATGAAAGGCGACTTGGGCAATCTCTTAATGGAAGTGTTAGAAATTCTGGATTGATTAGAAAAGTATGTACTTCGCAGGCTTATGTGCAGGAAGTTTTAACCATATACAGAGATAACAGAGCTTTGTTGCCTGTGGCGGAAAATACAACAAGCGGAGTATTTTTGAAAAAAATGGCGGAGATTATCAATCCAAATGATGTGAGTGAAGAAGCAGCTCCCTATTTGTTTAAGGTATTAAATCAAGCGGTTAACAATCGTATTGGTGAGGTTGAGACTTTGTTTGGATTGGATTCTATTGATTTACAGCGTTTAAAGTTCGTTTATCCAGCAACATACGAAAAATTAATTAGAGTAATAAAGGAGTCCGCAGCAGAGTTGGGAAAACCGATTACCGACGAACAGTTGGGGATCGAAAAAGAAAAGACTGAAGCTGAGCAAGAAGCGCAGATGACTCAAGACTATCAAATAATAAGAGGTCGTTTTATTGAAAAAAAAGATTTGGATTTGATTGATGCATTGTTTCGTCCAAAGCAGTTATTTGGTAATTATGTGGAAAATGATTATGTGGAATTTTGTCAAAAACCAGAGATAAGTCATTTATCAAATGCAGAAAAAGGTGAGGAGTATTCAAAACATTTTCATAACAAAGTGAGTGTGTTGTTTAATAAAATTGTGCAGAATGTGTTTTTGTCAAAATCAAGCGAACCAGCAGAAAAGTCAGCTTCAAAAGGAAGTTTTTATTCCAGTCCAGAAGCTTTGAAATCAATACTTAATACTCAAATAACAAAGCTTATTGAACTTAGATATCAAGATTATCCGCAATTTTCCCAGATTCAGTGGTTTAAAGAAGAGGCAAAAACACATGACTATGATGAGTTAATTAGGGAGGAGGGGAAACCAGATATATTACAACCTCGACGGTTTGTGGATGCAGAAAAAACACCAAAACGTGTGGAAAGCTTTAATGAATATCTGGTTTTTATGAAAACAGAGCTGGAACACGAGATTGAAATTGCATACGCAATGAAAAATTTACGTGCGTTAAAATATATGCCAACTCAACACGGTCAAGAAGGTTTTTGGGGAAATTTAACACACTTTTTAAAGCAAGAAATACACGGAAGTGGGATTGATGAGTATATGCATCAAAGTGACTCAACTCAAGCACTTGCAGCCGCGCGTTTACTGGATAAGTTTATGGGGAATGATATGGCGCACTATAATAATATTTACCAACCCACATATGGTCAGATTGAACAAGGAAGTGAGTTTTCAAAAGAAGAAAACGAAGTGATTGATTATTTAAAAAGGATGTATCCAATGATAGGTGGAGAGCCGATTGATGATATGCGGGCAAAAAAAGCAGTAGTGATGGGCTCGGGAGATCATCATGCCATTTCTCTTCGTGCTGAAGAAATCGGGTCTTTGGCAGAACCACCGAAAACCCCTGGTAACAATACCAGTTATGCGTCGTATTCTGAAGAAGACGCAAAGATGTATAAGGTTTTTAACCAGATGGCACACGAAAATATGCGTTTTTCTGCGGAAGAGCTTTTGATGGGTAATTTATTGTTTTTGAAAATTAAAGGAAATGATGTCCGCACAAGCACATGGGATCACAAAAAATTAATAGCGGAAATGGAGGCTGCGCGAAAGGAATTTACGAGTGGCAAGTCAATTCAAGACGAAAAAAACGGAACAGTGAGATTTATTAATTGGTTTAATCCAGCTCGGGTTGGAAGTATGTATAGTCGAGGAGGTTGGCGTGATTATTATACATATTCTACTTATCTGGTTCCACCTGGTGGGGGAAAGCAGATTGACGTTGTTAATTCTTTTAAAGCTTTGGAAAATATTGGGGTTGAGCTTCTGAAAGATTTTTGTTATTTCGATCATAATATGAAACCCGGCCAAATTCCTGAGACGTTTTATGATCAAGGTGATAAAGATAAGATTCAAGATAGGAAGGAATTAGTGACTCATATTTACAAACGTTATTATAAAAAAGAGCGCGAATCAGTAGAAGAGACAAACAAAGCAGTTGACAAAATGTTTGAGGGGTTGGAAAAAGCGGAAGATATTAAAGAGGCTTATAAATCGTTTTATCATAAGATGTATACACGTGCGCTGGTTCAACGTGTGCCAACATTATTTTTACGAATTGAACGGACAAAAGATATTTCCGGACGCGATAGGTCTTGGGCTGTGGTTAAAAAAGCTTGTCAAAAACTGGATGGATGGGTGGATAAAGATGCAGATAAAAACGATATGTTTTTGCAAGCAGCAAAAGATATCGGTGTGGCTGAGTCAATACTTCGAGATGAGGTGACAGAATATATTAGACAGAATCTAAAGCAAAAAAAATTAATGCATGAAATTGACGTGGGTGATAGATATCAATTAACAGAAGAAAAGTTAAAAGAGTTATTAGTCAGATTAAATTTTAAAGAAGAGGATATAAGATATAAAAATGCAATTAAAGTATATAAAGAAACTCATAATTTCCTAAAAAATGCTGAGACAGTGAAGGATGAAAAAACTGGAGAAGAAAAAAGCCAATATTTAGACAATTTTGCTAAAAAAATTGCACAAAATAAATTTCCCTTTGCGTTTGCACTCGAGGAAATGGAAAGAAGTTTTTTGGCGCATCGGGGAGCTGGAGAAAACATGATTGGCCGCGCTACAAATGAAATTAATGATTCGGAAAAAAACGTCGCAACATCAATTTCAAAGTTATTACCAACATTGCGTGCAACGGCGACTGGTGGAAAAAATGATTTTAGTGAAATTATAAAATTAATTAAAGCTGCCCGTGATCAGGTAAATGCAGTGCATGGAACAGAAGCTGCGAATACTGTTGCATATAATATGGCAGCTTTGACAATTTCTTTTTTCAAGAGAGATACGCTTGCAAAACCACTTGGAGGAGTTTTTGGAATCAATCGGATTAATTCAATTGCGGCAGAGTTTTCTAAATCTTCAAAAACAGTTTGGGAATGGGATTCAAGAACAATTGACCATTTTATTACGCTATTGGAAACTGATCATATTTTGCCGGATAAGCCATATGAAGCAAATACAAAACCAGAATATGAGCCAATTAAATTTGACTTTCTTGGTATAGAAAGCATAAAAATAAAGTTGCCATATGAGTTGAAATTACCAAAAGAATTAATTTTACTCGGTGGTATAAAAATTCCTTTATTTCAGAAAAACGGAAAGGAAATTGTCCTTCCTTTGTTTAGACAGAGAAAGCATTTGGTGCACACAACTTCCTATGAACTGCGTCAGCAATTCGGTGGAGACGGGAGGGCAGTGATGTTTGATATGTTAAATAATTATTTTCCAATGGCTTTAGCATTGCTATTATTTTTCTGGATTAAAAAATCCTTTCAGGAAGCATTTGAAAAGAAAAAATAAATTAGTTTTTTTGATAGGATATTATTATGATGAAAAACTTCTATAAATATATATTTATCTTTGTCACAGGGTTGTTGCTCATTTTTAAGTGCAACTCTACTATCGTGAATGCCGCTGAAAAGGTTTATTATGGAGAAAAATGGGCTGTCATGAATACTAATGCTATGTGTAAAGATTTAATTGTTTTTGAAGGTGCCTATTGTGGATCACAAGATTATCCAAACGAATCCACTCAGTGTAATACTGAAAATATTATGGGTATGATGGATAATTCTGGTCAAAAATGTTGCCCGGAAGAAATCTTTAATAATAAACTCAATACAAATACACAGGCAGAAAAAAATACAGTAGAAGATATGAGGATAAATGGAACTCATATCGGTTCTAATAAAACATATTCTGCACTTTTATCGAATTGTATTGTGATTGGGCCATCTGGTGTTCCTGGCGTAATGCCGACTTCAGTTCCAACACCAACTCCAAATCCGCTAACGCCAACAGTTGCTCCTGGGAATCGGGGAAACACCAGTGGTACACAATGTGTTTCAATGGCGATGAAAATAATCGGAGATAGGTCGTGTGGAGAGGCAGTTGCCTGTACGCGTGGACGGTTTGATTCTTGGTACTGTTGTGATAGTGCCGAAACGATCATTAAAGAAAGACTTAATTGTAGTAATGGTGATGAGATTGATGATTATAACAAAACAGCCGGTGCGTGTATTCTTGCCAATAAAGAAAAATTTGTTAATATTGGCGAAAGTATATGTGTCGATAACACTGTAAACAAGTGTGAGAGTGGAAGTTTAATTGAGGCAGAGAATGGAATATGTAAAGGTGATGATGATATGTATTGTCAGGAGAATGTTGTGAGTAATTTTATATCTGCTAAATGTGTGTCTGTACAACCGGCTAGTGAAGGAAAATGCGGCGACCCTTCTTCTGATAATCCAGATTATCAAAAATGTTGTACTTCTAACACCCTAGATGAAACGGCAAATATTTCAGGTTTAAGTTCACAATCAGTAGCAACGGCCTTAAACGACACAATGAAAAAAATCAAAGATAGTATGGTGGGTGAGGAATTAATTAACCAAATCAGCGCATCAATGAAATGTGTTTCCGGTGCAATTCCAACAGGGGAAGGGGATAATTGTGTTTGCACGTATGACGCAACTGATGATAAGCAAATATGTCTTTCTTTATATGGTAATAATGTCGCTGTTGATGGTACAAATACACCTGTTGGTGGCACTATTAATCCTGAATACGACAAGTGTTTAGAAACGGTTAAAGCCAAAGGAAAAATGTGTGTGCAATATGCGTCTGGTAAAACTGAGTTTATAGATTGTATTGGGTGTTTTGAAAAAGACGGATTTTGGTCAGGTCTTGGTTGTGTTAAATTTGGCTCTTGGAGTGATTTTGTTGGAAAAACTATATTCCCAATCGCAATCAGTCTTGCAGGAATGATTGCCTTTTTATGTATAATTGCATCTGCGATTTCCATTCAAATTTCCAGCGGTAATGCAGAAAAAATCAAAAAAGCCCAGGAGATGATGACGTCATGCATTATGGGATTAATATTAATTATCTTCGCAGTTTTTATCTTGAGATTAATTGGAGTGAGTATTTTGAAGATACCTGGATTAAATTAATCACGATTGAGTTTAAAGTTAGCCGCCCTGAGTTTTATCAATAGGAGGAGTAGGATTTCCTATTCGACTAACAATTGAACCAACGTTTTTCTTAAATCCATCACCATCTTTTCCTCCTGCTGCCATACTAACAAGCCCTTTAATGCCAGTTAAGCCTAGGTTAATTGAGCTAAATTGACCAAGTAGGCCAAGTCCACCACCAGCAACAGTAGTTGCTCCGGTAAAGAGCGAGCCAACTCCGATTCCCAGTTCCATTGGCTTGACACCAAGAGCTTTTTTTAAGGCTGTAATTAAGTTGGGGATTGACATAAGAATTAAACCACCTAAAAGAGTTTGGAATGCTTGGGTGTTGAATGAGGCAAAAATAAACGGAGGTTGCCAAAATGGCGATTGAGTGGGGGCGAAAGGATTGAGTTGAATTGATGAAGCAAGTGTAGGTGGATTAATACTAACGATGATTTTTGCAACAAAAAGCAACAAAATAAACGCAGGAAACGTTAATAAATTTGTAGCAAGATTTTTGATCCATGGAGCAAAAGTAGATTTTCCAGGAATGGCTTCAAGTGCGAGAATAAGCGGTGAGAATATGATTAAAAAAATGATATTTAAATAGGCAGAAATGAGCATGAAAAATATACGGAAAACAATAAAGGCTAAACTTAAAAAAAGCAAAAGAAAGATTAAAAAAATTCCAGCGAAAGGAAGAAGAATAGACTGTATAATCACGGGAAGTGCTGCAACTATTAATGAAACAAGAAAACTAACAACAACAGTCCCGCTATGTGCTATCGGATTAGCAATTTTTTCAACACCTGTGAGTGCTTTTATGGCGGTGAATACTTTTGGAACTAGGGTCACAGGATTTAAGCCTCCAACATCCTTACCAGCGTTTTTCCAAAAACCAACCGGTGTTGCACCGGCAGCTCCGATCAGAACATTGCCAAGTACGCTATAGATTACTCCATTTAATGTGATTTGTAGTGTGCTAGGAAGAAGGTTGAAAAAACTTTGTGCAATCTGCCAAATCATGACAGGATTAACAAAAGGTGACATATATGTTCCTAGACCAACACTGGGTTTGAAAAAATCTGTGGGATTAATATTTTTAATTGCTTCGGATGGATATGTTTTTAGCATCATAATAATAAGACCGATTACAACATACATCAAATCAATCATAAAACCGGAGATTGCAAAAGAAAACGTGATAAGAAGTAGGGCAATGACAATCTTTGGAAGAGCGCGTTCAATTGAAATAACAGTTTGGGGATTAATTTTCGCGCGAAACATAATCATGAAACCAATTGCAACAATTACTAAGACCATAAGCAACATCATAAAGTTGCGGAACATTAACCAAATCTGCTTAAAACCTCCAAGAGCTGCAAAACCGATTCCACCTTCGGAAGCATATGATCTGGGAATAAAAGAAGCATTTTGCAATCCGGAATATGCCCAGTAAACTCCTGAAGCCGGTGGATAGGCATATGGAATGGTTAAAACCGATGTCATTACTCCTACAACACTTTTTCCGGCATTGAGATCACCATCAGCAGGATTATCAGTGCAAGCCTCGCCCATCATAAAACAGGAAAAAGAACGGAAAAGCGTGATAAATATTTTGCCTTGGATTGGAGTGTCTGATTTTGAATTATTAATTATTGAATATATTTTTGTTCTATTTTCCTTGACCGGGTCTCTGGTTGACAGATTAACCTTATCTTTATTAATAAAATAAAAAAACAAATAAAAGATCGTTGCATAAACCAATAGAACTATGACGATCTTTCTTGAGATACTAAAGGCACGTTTTGAAAAAGAAAAAAAACTGGAAAGATGTTGAGCGACCATAAATTTATGATAGAGGAAAAAAAAAGAAAAAACAATGCGGATATATGATACGAATAAAACAATTTATGCGAATGCTGCGAATATGCGAATAATAGTTTATTTATTCGTATATTTGTAGATTAGCATCCTCTTTTCTCTATTCGTATCACACTTATTTCTTCACTCCAAACGCTGCCACGTATTTGGGAAATGGATAAAGGCTGTTTTCATTGTACGGTTGTGGATTTTGACGGCGGCCGTAGAAAGGATCTAGTGCCCAGATATTATTATTAGAGTCAACATCAACTACCCAAAAAAAGTGGCCGCATTTCCCACACTTAGGACTATTATCCGCATAATGAGCTAATACAACCGCTGTATATCCGTCTCGCAGATAATCCTTAAACACCTCC